>Ga0335081_10007317_pt1 | contig 17655 bp, 13 predicted proteins | sample Lox_Sample_35_FD_206713 | JGI IMG/M metagenome (GOLD analysis project Ga0335081, IMG submission 206713) | Soil microbial communities from Loxahatchee National Wildlife Refuge, Florida, United States - Lox_Sample_3.5 | ecosystem: Environmental > Terrestrial > Soil > Wetlands | place: USA... | reverse complement strand
CGCTGCTGGAACGAGAGGGGCTGACGCCGAGCGGTTCTCTTCAACGGCTTGATACGCCGCGGCGATTGGCCGTTGTCGCGCAAGGCATTCCCTCGGCGCAGCCGGATGTCACTGAGCAGCTGACCGGTCCTTCTACCCAAATTGCGTTCAAAGGGGGAGAGCCGACCCCGGCGGCACACGCTTTTGCGAAGAAGGTTGGCGTTGACGTAAGCAGGCTCGAAAAAATTGCGACGCCCAAGGGAGAATATCTGGGCGCCACGGTGACCCGCAAAGGGCGTTCCTCGGCCGCAATTCTCGCTGAATCTTTGCCAAAAGAAATTGCCAGCCTTTATTGGCCCAAGAATATGTATTGGCGGAAACGTGGGGAATTGTTCGTGCGTCCCGTGCGCTGGCTGGTTGCGATGCTCGATGAGGAGGTTATTCCGCTGGAGTTGTTCGGGATCTCGGCGGGCAAGATAACGCGAGGGCATCGTTTGCTGGGTCACGAAACCGCGACCATTGCGCGGCCCAATGCTTATGTGGAGACGCTCCGTACAGCGAAGGTGTTGGGCGCTCCCGAGCGCGAACAGGTTATCCGCAAAGCTCTCGACGCCGCCACTCGAACCATCCCCGGGGCTCGATGGCGTGAAGACAAGCTTCTGCTGGCGACTGTGGTCAATCTCACCGAATTTCCTTCGGTCATTCTGGGAAGTTTTGATAGTGAGTTTCTGGCGCTCCCCGAAGAAGTGCTGGTCACCGTAATGCGCGACCATCAGAAATACTTTGCCATCGAGGATGAGAACGCCAAGCTTCTCCCGCATTTCCTCGCGGTGCTCAATACGGTCGGTGATTTGCATGGTCTGATTCGCCACGGTAACGAACGCGTGCTGCGCGCCCGCTTCAATGACGGGCGCTTCTTTTGGCAGACCGACCAAAAGCAAACATTGCGCGAACGGGTTGAGCTGCTCAAGCACGTCACATTTCAGAAGGACCTCGGCAGCTATTACGAGAAAACGCTGCGCGTGCAGCACCTGGCCAGCTGGCTCTCCGAGACCATTCGACAAAGTGGCATATCGATGCGTCCCGGCGTTGTACACAAGGCCGCTCTACTTGCCAAAACCGACCTCACCACCGAGTTGGTCAAGGAGTTCACTGAGCTGCAGGGAGTTGTCGGCGGACTCTACGCAGCCGTCCAGCCACTCGATGGCGAGTTGAAGCCCGACGTACAAACCGAAATCTCTAAAGCGATCTACGATCAGTACAAGCCCGAATCAATGGAAGACGAGGTTCCCCGCACGGTCGAGGGAGCCGTGCTGTCGATCGCGGACAAGGCCGATTCCATCGCCGGCATGTTCGCTTTGGGTCTGGTGCCCACCGGATCCAAAGATCCTTTTGCCCTGCGGCGTCAGGCCAATGGAATTGTTAAGACGATTGCTGAACACAAGCTGCCGATTCTGCTTTCTGATTTGGTAGGCAGTGCGGTGGAATACTATCGCGGTTCGAGCGCAGAAAAGAAATTCAAGAAGTCGCTGGACTCGTGGCGAGATGCCATCAGGGCTGCGAAGGCCTCGAAGGAACAGTGGACCAAGGCTCTGCAATCGAGTCCGGGGTCTGCATCGCATGAAATTCCGCTCACGTTCCTCTGGGATCGTGTTCAGTTTTATCTGCGCGACGAGTTAGGCTTCAGCTATGACGTCGTGAATGCGGTCCTAGCGGCCGATCCTGATAATGTCGTGGATGCCGCCGCGCGCGCCACAGCACTCAGCAAGGTGCGCGGTTCGGCGGATTTCGAATCGATCTCGATCGCCTTCAAGCGAATGAAGAACATTCTGCGGCAAGCGGATGAAAACAATCGGCGTGTCGGTGCACAGATCGAACCAAGTGCGTTGACCGAAGAGGCGGAAAAAGAGCTGGCGGCTTCGATTCCGGCGACTGCGGCCGCCGTAGAAAAGTTGCGCTCCGAGCGCAACTATGAGCAGGCGCTGCTGGAGATTGCGAAGCTGCGGCCGGCTGTCGATAAGTTTTTCGATAAGGTCATGGTGATGGTAGAAGACGAGAACGTGCGGGCGAACCGGCTCGCGCTATTGCAGACCTTGGTCAAAGAATTCTCTACGATCGCGGATTTTTCCGAGATCGTGACGGAAGGCAAGGAATCTAGAAAATAAGAAGAGGACTCATTATGGCAACCACAACTCTCCCTGAAGCAGAAGTAGTCGAAACGAAAAGCACTCCTGCGACGAAATACGTTTACTTTTTTGGTGGTGGCAAGGCCGATGGCAACGGCAAGATGAAAGACGTCCTGGGCGGCAAGGGCGCTGGTCTTGCAGAAATGACCAATGCTGGATTGCCTGTGCCTCCGGGATTCACCATTCAAACCGAAGCATGCCGCGAATACATGCGCCACAACTCGGTCTCCAAAGAAGTCGACAGCCAGATGGATGCCGCGCTGGCCAAGCTCGAACAGCTCCAGGGGCAAAAGCTGGGCAAAGGCGAGAATCCGCTGCTGGTGAGCGTGCGCTCGGGCGCAAAGTTCTCCATGCCCGGCATGATGGATACGATCCTCAATCTTGGTCTGAACGACCAGAGCGTCGAGGCTCTCGCCAAGCGGGCCGATCCGCGGTTCGCCTATGACTCGTACCGACGCCTCATTCAGATGTTCGGCAACGTCGTGCTTGAGATCGAAAAGGCGGAGTTCGAGGAAGTATTCGATGGCAAGAAGAAACAAAAGAAAGTGAAGCTCGACACCGAACTCGATGCCAAGGCTCTAAAGGAAGTCATCGAGGAATACAAGAAGGTCGTCAAGAAGCACGCTAAGCAAGACTTTCCGCAGGATCCGCACGAGCAACTGGTGATGGCCCGCGATGCCGTATTCCGCTCCTGGCAGAACGACCGCGCGAAGCACTATCGCCGCATCAACAACATCGACGACATGCTCGGTACAGCGGTGAACGTGCAGGCTATGGTATTTGGCAACCTCGGCGATACCTCTGGCACGGGGGTGGGCTTCACCCGCAATCCCGCAACCGGAACCAAAGAGTTTTATGGCGAGTTCCTGATGAACGCCCAGGGCGAAGACGTGGTCTCCGGTGTTCGCACACCAGTTCACATCCTCGAACTCGAAAAGGTCATGCCGGCTGTCTACAACCAGCTCCGCGATATCACCACGCGGCTCGAAAAGCATTACAAGGACATGCAGGATTTCGAGTTCACCATCCAGGATGGCAAGCTCTACATGTTGCAAACTCGCAACGGCAAACGCACCGGTTTAGCGGCCGTCCGCGTGGCGCTACAGATGGTCGACGAGGGCCTCATCACAAAGGAAGAGGCAATCTTCCGGGTCGAGCCGAATCAGCTTTACGATTTTCTTGTTCCCCGGCTCGATGAAAAGGGTCAGAAGATCGAAGTACTTGCCAAAGGCTTGCCGGCTTCGCCGGGGGCAGCCGTAGGCCAGGTCGTGTTCACTGCCGATGCCGCGGTCGAAGCCGTGCGGAAAGACAGCAAAGCTTCGGTCATCCTCGTCCGCGCCGAAACCACGCCAGAAGACATTCATGGCATGGAAGTGGCGAAGGGCATTCTCACTTCTCGCGGAGGCATGACCAGCCATGCGGCCGTGGTAACGCGCGGCATGGGCAAGTGCTGCGTGGCGGGCGCGGGAGATGTCGATGTCAACGAGAAGGCTCGCGAAATGCGTGTGAAAGGTCAGGTGTTCAAGGAGGGCGATTGGATTTCGCTCGATGGCACGACCGGGCGCTTGATCAAGGGCAAACTGAAAACGCTTGATCCTTCTCCGGACGATCCAGAGTTGCAGAAATTCATGGGCTGGGCCGACCCGTTCCGCACGATGAAGGTACGCGCCAACGCCGACATCCCGCGCGATGCCATTCAGGCGCGGGCATTCGGCGCGGAAGGCATCGGACTCTGCCGCACCGAGCACATGTTCTTCGGCGAGAAGAAAATTCCCCACATGCGGGCCATGATTCTGGCCGACAACGAAAAAGATCGCCGCGTCGCGCTCAAGAAGCTTCTCCCCTTGCAGCGCGAAGACTTCATCGGCGTGTTCCGCGCGATGGATGGATTCCCAGTAACGATACGCACTCTCGATCCCCCACTGCACGAGTTCCTGCCGAGCCGCGAAGAGCTCATGGTGAACATTGCCACCCTCGCGACGATGGACGCGAAGCAGAAGAAAGAACTCGTTGCAAAATACAAAGACTACGGCGCTAAGGCTGCAGGTGACTTGAAGAAGTTGCTGCCGGAACTTTTGAGTCGCGTCGAACAGTTGCACGAGTTCAATCCCATGCTCGGGCATCGTGGCTGCCGTCTCGGCATTACCTATCCCGAGATCACGGAGATGCAGGCGCGCGCCATCTTTGAAGCAGCGGTCGCTGTGGCAAAAGACGGCGTGAAAGTGTTCCCGGAGGTAATGATTCCGCTCACGGCCACGTTAAAAGAAATGGCCAACCAGGCAGAGATTGTTCATCGCGTTGCCAAAGAAGTATTCGACGAGAAGGGAAAGAAAGTCGAATACTTGGTCGGCACCATGATCGAGCTGCCACGGGCCGCGCTTGTGGCCGACGAGATTGCAAAAGAAGCACAGTTCTTTTCGTTCGGCACCAACGACCTCACGCAGACAACATGGGGCTTCTCGCGCGACGACGTTAACAAAATCCTGCCAACATATCTCGAGCTGGGGATTCTGAAACAGGATCCATTTGCCGTTCTGGATCGTGAAGGCGTTGGCCAGCTTGTAAAGCTTGCCACCGAGCGCGGCCGCAAGACGCGCCCGAATTTGAAAGTCGGCATCTGCGGAGAACACGGTGGCGAGCCTTCCTCCGTTGAATTCTGCTACCAGACCGGACTCAACTACGTCTCCTGTTCGCCCTTCCGCGTTCTGACAGCGCGCCTCGCTGCCTCTCAGGCTGCGGCCAGCGAGAAGCTGAACGTAGAAGCCGGAAGAACCAAGTAGTTTTATAACTTGTAGACTAAAGCCCAGCTTTGGCTGGGCTTTTTTATCTTTAGCGGTGAATCGCGGCACCTAATCCTGGTCAGCGAGGGTCGTGCGGTCAGTTCGTCCGCTGCAGCCTTGAGATCAGTTTCTGCGCCAGATTTTCTTCCGATTCCGACCACAGCAGCCGTCCTGTTGCACCTGCGTTCTTCTCAACCTTCGCCGTGAACTCAACCAGTCGCTGAACATTGCTCCGCACGCGATTCTCCGTCTCAGAAGTGAGTGCAACTTCTTCGTGCAGGAAGGGAGTATCGAGCCCAAAATCGATCTGGACATGGCCCGCTGCCTCCGCAGCATTCTCTTCGAATTCGGCTCCATGCGCGATGAGGCGCACAAGTGATGGCTCAAGCACCCACTTTTCCCCGGCCTCCGGGGGCGACCACAAATCCCAATACGCCTCGAAGACATAGGCGTAGTCTTCATGCAAAAGGTCGGCTGCCACTGCTACTGCCTCCTGAGGTGGCAACCCGGGGACAAAACGCCGTTCAAGTACGGTCGGCTCGCTCCAGGAGACCGGATGAATCGCTGCGTAAGTAACGCCCGATCTCGTCGCCGAAAACGGAAGTTGCTGCAAAACGGCTGCGGTGCAAGGAAGAATATCCGGCAGATCGAACGTAGGAAACCAGAGACTCAAGTAAAGCGAATCGGCCATCTGCCGATTTTAATGCTTTAGCTCAAGTCGCGGGCGCATGTGTATAGGCTGGGTGTGACTGAGATTGGTCATGGATATTCACCGCCTATCTTTGGCCACGATTTGGCCACGAACTTTGACACCGCAAAAACGTGGCTGATAGTATGAGTGTCTGCAGGAAATCCGGTAGCAAAGTTCAAGACAACCGGACTGTCCCCGTCGTCTAGCCTGGCCTAGGACATCGCCCTTTCACGGCGGTAACACGGGTTCAAATCCCGTCGGGGACGCCAATTCGCAGAAGTGAAGTGAAAGCTCGCTAAGCTGTTGCATATAACGAGCGTTTCGGTGTTCGAAGAAGTCCTGCCGTTTGACCAGCAGCTTGGCATCCTCAGCGATACGCTCGTTCAGTACGGACCACATCCGGGCCCGCAAGACCGAAACCAGAATAAGAAGCAGGGAACACGTTGGGCAGCGGGTGATGGGAAAACTCAGTCGACGCCATCAGCGATAACCCGCTCATGCCACCCCCGGCACCAGCGTCATGGGCTCAGTTTAGCGGTTTCAAACGAGCGGCCTCAAATTATTGGCGAACCACGCGTTTACGCTCAGAACGCCGAGGGAGAATCGCGCCGCTTACTCCGTCCGAAGTTTGGCCGCAATAATCCCCCGCTAAAGGTTACACTCGAAGCATTCATGCGAGTCCTCGGCATCGACTGCGGTACGGAATATACGGGATACGGGATCGTGGAGTTGCCGGCGGACGAATCGCTATCCATCAGTCGATGTGCTGAGGAGCGACTTCAGTGCGTTGTCTGTGGCGCGATTCGGGTTTCGCCACGAGACCCCATGCCGACGCGTCTGTCGCAGATCTCGCGAGCACTCGAAGACCTCATGGCTGTTCACCATCCCGATTGCGTCGCGATCGAAGACGTTTTCTATGCCGTCAATGTGAAGTCGGCATTGAAACTGGGCCAGGTTCGGGGCGTCGCCATGCTGGCGGCAGCGTCCGCGGGGCTTGAGGTCAGCGAATACGCGCCGCTCTCGATCAAGTCTGCTGTGGTCGGCTATGGCAAGGCAGAAAAGCATCAGGTGCAACAGATGGTGGCGCGACTCTTGCGACTGGATGAAATTCCCGAGCCTGCAGATGCCGCCGACGCGCTGGCCATTGCCATTTGCCATTTGCACACAGCGGCAACTCTGGAGCGGCAGCGAGGAACCTCGCGAGCGGTTGCACGCTGAACCCGGCGCGCTAAATCTGGCACTTGACGAGCATGAGGATTTTCCCCAATGATGAACTGGGCCTCATGGCGCGAGCACTCCTTCTCAGTTCCTTGATTTTTTGTACGGCCTTCGCCTGGGCGCAAGCGCCTGACGGAGCCGCAACGTCCAAGGATCCGGCCCTTGTGACCTTCACTCTCGATTTTCCCGAATCCTCTCCTGAACATTATTCCATCCGTGTTCCATCGATAGGCCCAGCGCACTACGAATCGAGCGGCCGCCTGTCGGCAGAATCCGATGTCACCGACAATTTTGATTTTGATTTTTCCGTCTCAAGCGAACTGCGGTCGAAAGTTTTTGCGCTCGCTGCCAAAGCCGGATACTTTCAGAAAGACCTCGAAGCCCATCATAAGAACATCGCGTTCACCGGCAAGAAGATGCTCCGCTATAGCGATGCAAGCCATGCAGGCGAAAGCACCTACAATTACTCGACCAACGCGGCCGTTCAGGACTTGACGGCCCTTTTCCAGAGCCTTTCCGCCACCCTCGAGTTCGGCCACCGCCTCAACTATTACCGGCGCTATCAAAAATTGGCGCTTGAAGACGAACTGAAACGCATGCAGGAGATGGCGCGGGACAACAATCTGATCGAGATCTCGTCCATTCAGCCAATTCTCCAGCAAATTGTCGAGGACCAGTCGGTAATCAACGTGACCCGCGCCCGCGCGCAGAGACTGATGTCCGGTGCTAACGGTCGCTGATCGGCGCGCCCTGCAAGCCAGACGATTTTACTCTCACTGCACGATAATTCCCGCGTAGCCAACGACCCGTTCGAAATCGCCGGAGACCTCACCCGATGTCGCGTAGCGAACAAGTGTCGCTGAAGTCGCGCCCAGTTTTTTGGCCGCTGTCAGCATCACGATCGTCGGGCCGAAGCCGCACATGCTGATGTCCTCGGTCATAACTGTCCCCCACAATCCGCGTGGGTCCATGGCCAGCACGCGTTCAATCGCCTTGCGGTCTTTTACCCGAGTAACGGTGTCGGATTCGTAGTGGTTCATGTCGCTCGACGCGACGATCAGGGCCATGCCCTCCGAGGCGTCGATCACATCCGCGATCGCTTGTCCAAGACCATGGAGGATTTCAAAATCGCGTGTGCCGATCGCAATCGGAAGAATATGCAGATCGCTCTGCCGCACCTGCAGAAAAGGCAACTCGACTTCGATCGCGTGCTCGGCATGATGAGCCGCACTATCTTCTTTTAGGAGCGGGAAACGTTGCAGAAGATCTCTGCCGAGGTGCTCGCTTGCTTGAACCTCGCCCAGGGGCGTTTGCCACGAGCTTGTCGTCATGGCCGCAAGCGCAACGCCATATCCGGTGTGGTTAGGGCACAGAATGATGCACTGCTCAGGAACTTCAATGCGCGAAAAGACCTGGCCCGCCACGTGGCCCGAATACACGTAGCCCGCATGCGGCACCACGCATCCGATGGCCCGAACCAGCGAGGCCGGAACCGGAGTTGTATATTCCTGAATCTCGCGCAACAGCTCTTCACGGTGACGCGGATAGAAGCGGCCGGCAACGGCGGGTAATCGTACATGAGAAGTCATGGGTGACCTCCCGTAGAGTCAATCTTACTCTCTGCTCGGAGCTGAGAGCCTGGAGCTGAGAGCTGAAATCCGAAAGCCGCAATCCCGCAAGCTCAGAAGTTTCTCTCTTGCAACGCGCGAAACAACGCCGCAATTCGCTCAAGCGTCAGTGCCTCCGCGCGAACCGCGGGCTTGATGCCGCTTTTCGCGAGCGCGGTGCGCAGTGCGTCTTCATCGTACCGGTTCTTAAGATTGTTCCAGATCGTCTTCCGTTTCTGTCCAAAGCTCAGTTTGAGGAAGGCGATGAATTCTGCTTCGTCCGAGATGCGCAACGCCGACATCTTCGGCTGGATCGTGATTCGCACGACCGTTGAATGCACCTTGGGAGGCGGAGAAAACGCTCCCGGAGGCAGAGTGAATAGTTTCTCGACCTTTCCATAGAGTTGGACCGTCGCCGAAAGCAGGCCATAGTCGCGGCTTCCCGGCGATGCCGCGAGCCGGTCCGCCACTTCTTTTTGCACCATGATGACGATCGTCGAGAAGTACCGATGGTACTCGACCAGTCGCAGCAGGATGTCGGAGGTGATGTAGTAGGGCAAATTGCCAACCACCCGCGCCGGTTCGGGCGAGAAGGTCAGCCCGGGGCGCAATGAGCCGGGCCTCGGACCGAAAACGGTATCGAGCTCGATCTTCAAAATGTCGCCTTCGATAATTTCAACGTTCGGTTGCGCGGAAAAGTTCAGGCGTAGCTGAGCGGAAAGGACACGATCGAGTTCGACGGCGATCAGCCGTGGCGTTTTCTGCGCAAGTATTTCGGTGATGGCGCCGCGCCCGGGGCCGATCTCGAGCACGGTCGAGTGTGAGACGTCCCCGAGCGCCTCTACGATGCGCAGCGCCGCCGGTTCGCTCGCCAGAAAGTGCTGGCCTAGTTTTGGCCTGCGCGGAGACTTCGCTCTGCTTAAAGCCTTCAGCGTGTTCAACCTGGGCACGTTGATTCTGTTTCCTTTCGGTTTTAGACTGAATGAGTTCTCTTCCTGCGCGTTTCCCCATGAATTGCAATCAGCGACGGAAAGCCAGTTGGGATTGCGACTGCGAGAGTGCGACTGCAAACGACCATGCAATCCCCTTTGTACCCACGCGCAGCCGGCAGAATGCAGCAACAATCATAACGTGACCGCGGCGGATTGACTCGACAGAGCGACTCGCCGCCGCGGCCGGGAGCTTGATCGTCATGCATATCGCTTTTGTCGCCTCCGAATGTGTTCCTTATTCAAAGACTGGCGGACTCGCTGACGTGGTTGGAGCGCTCCCCCGCGCTCTGGCCGCGCTCGGTCACCAGGTCAGCGTCTATCTGCCACGCTATCGGCAGACCAAGCTCACCGATCCCGAGACGGTTGTTCGCAGCATCACCGTTCCATTCGACGACAAATACCGTTTTTGTTCGGTCGTCACCCAAGGCGCCACTGGCGGCGTCCGCTTTTATTTCGTCGATTATCCCGATTATTTTGACCGCGACGGCCTCTATGGAACGCCGGCCGGCGACTATTCCGACAATGCCGAGCGCTTTGCTCTCTTCTCGCGAGCGGTGCTCGAAGCCAGCAAGATATTGGGTGTTCCGCAAATTTTTCATTGTCATGACTGGCAATCAGCGCTTGTGCCGGTCATGCTGCGCACCCTCTACGCGGAAGATCCCGCCCTTCGCGAGGCGGGCACGGTTTTCACCATTCACAACATGGGGTATCAGGGCTTGTTTCCGCCGGAGATTCTGCCTCTCATTATGCTGCCCTGGGACCTGCTGACAATTTCGAAGATGGAGTTTTTTGGGCAGGTCAATTTTCTGAAGGGGGCGCTTGTGTATGCCGACTTCATCACCACGGTCAGCAAGAAATACAGCCAGGAGATTCAAACCACCGAATATGGATTCGGCCTCGAAGGCGTGTTGCGCAATCGCGCTTCAACCGTAACGGGAATTTTGAACGGCGTGGATTACGACGAATGGAGCCCGCAGGCCGACAAGTTTATTGCGGCGAACTATTCTCCACAGGATCTGAGCGGAAAAGAAAAATGCAAGAAAGATCTCTTGCACGCCTTCGGAGTGTCGGATGCGAATTCCAAGCTGCCCGTCATCGGCATCGTCTCGCGATTCGCTGCGCAGAAAGGGTTCGATCTGATTTCGCAGGTGATGGATCGCCTCGCGCGCGAAGAAATGATCATGGTCGTGTTAGGCACGGGCGACAAGCCCTACGAAGAGATGTTCCAGCGTCTCAACAGGCAGTTCCCCAACAAGATCGCGATCAAAGTTGCCTATGACAATGCGATCGCGCACAAGATCGAGGCCGGCGCCGATATGTTCCTCATGCCCTCGCGCTATGAGCCCTGCGGCTTGAATCAGATCTATAGCCTGAAGTACGGGACGGTTCCGATCGTGCGCGCAACCGGCGGACTCGACGACACCATCGAGCCCTGGGATGCGCGGACCGGAAAGGGAACCGGCTTCAAATTCACCGACTACACCGGCGAGGCGCTGCTTTTGACCGTGAAGCAAGCGCTGACCGCGTTCCGCGATCGAGAGTCCTGGCACACGCTCATGCGCAACGGCATGGCGCGCGACTTTTCCTGGGGCGCATCGGCGCGCGAGTACGGAAAAGTTTATGAGCGAGTAAGGCAAATGAGAGCCGCGGGGGCGAGCGTGGAGAAAGTTCTGGTGTAGGGGCGGCTGAAACGCTGCTGGGTTTCCACACCGTAATGGCTCTCATGGTAGATTACAGCTCTGAGCCGTATCAGGGCGTCCAAAGAGTTCGAAATCGGCAAATCGGGTATGCCAAAGCCTCCATTTTCGGCTAACCTTGCATGTTCATAGCTGCATCCCACTAAAACCTGAGTTACTCTCATTGGGAAAAGGTGGCCTCGGCATGAAAACGATCTGGTTGTTGTTGTTGCTCACTGGGATCGCTTTAGGGCAGGCTTCACAGTCTTTTTCTGCTGCTGCGCCCTCGGCGGCTGTGCCTTCCAAGGCAGCGTTAACCATCCCCGTCGGCTCAAAAATTCCCCTTTCGCTTAAGCAGGCAATCTCAACCAAGACGGCTAAGGAAGGCGATCCCGTATACGCGGAGACGACCTTTCCGTTTGTCATTAATGACAAAATCGCGATCCCTGTCGGCACGTACATTCAGGGAAAAGTCACGCGAGTGGAACGCGGCGGCCACGTCAAAGGGCGAGCGCAGCTTCTCATTCACTTCACGTCGATGGTTTACCCTAGCGGTTATACCGTCTTGCTCGGCGGCTCCGTGGAAAACACTCCGGGAGCGGAAAAGACGACGATGAAGGATCCGGAGGGAACCATCCAGCAGGATAGCGACGCCGGAAAAAAGGCTAAAGATGTTGCGGGCGCCGCAACAACAGGAGCTGTGATCGGCGCGATCAGCGACGGCGGCAAGGGCGCAGGTATTGGCGCTGGCATTGGAGGCGTTGCCGGAATGGCGGTCGCTATGCTCTCACGCGGAAGCGATGTTCGATTGCCACCCGGAAGTTCGATCGAGATGGAAATCCAGCGCGAGGTTACCGTCGACCCCAACCGTATCCCTATTCAGACCAGTCAGAGCAGGCCGTAGCGGCTACTTCAAGCTGAACAACGCATTCACGTGCGCGGTGACTGTCACATTCTGCGGACTGAACTCCTCTGTAGGAGCTGGCGCGGCCTCCGCCATCATTCCCACCTTCATGGTCCGCATCGGGGCCATAACATGTACATTCTCATAAGTGTCGACTGAGGCGTAACTCAACTCACCGAGCGTTCGTCCGCTCGCGTTTGCCAGCGACTGCGCCGAGGCTCGTGCTCTCCGATAGGCGTCCGCAACCGCTTTACTCTTAGCTTCTTCGGTCGACTCAAGAATGTAGCTGAGCGACTGACTGTCTCCGATGCTGGCATCGGCAAGCTGTTGCGTGATTGGGCCAATCTTCGAGAAGTCTTTCAGCTTCACGCTGACACTAGTCGTAACCTGATATCCGACAATCTTGTGTTTGGGATCTTTCCAGTTGTATCGCGGAGTCACGGAAAAAAAGCCAACCTCGGCCGACTTCGGATCAACCCCATTTGTCCGCAACACCTGTCGCGTCGCCTCCGCCTGCTTTGAAGCCAGGTCATACGCTTCTTTCGCGGTATCAGCCTGTGACGAAATATTGAATTGGATCAATGCGGTATCGGGAGGCGTTTCGAATTTGCCGTCGGCCCCCACGTAGACTGTGTTGGGTTGAGCGGTCACCGATGGCGTCTCCGCACACAAATGCAGACTCACAGCAAAGACTGCACAAAGAACTAGAACAGGACACTTCATCGCGACTCTCCCTCCTGCCTCATGATTCAATTCCACTTCCTTATACACCTCTTAACTAGAACGCGGGCGTCACAGCTCCATGCGCATTTGATCCGCTGCTCTTTCGCGCTTTCTGATGACCCGGGCTTTAGCCCCCTCCACCAGCACTTCCGCCGCTCGGCCACGCGTGTTGTAGTTCGAAGTCAACACCGCGCCGTATGCTCCCGTATCCAAGATCGCCAATAGGTCTCCTTCTCGCATCACAGGAAGCTCTCGATCGCGGGCAAAAAAATCCCCGGTTTCGCAAATAGGGCCAACGACATCAACCACTTCCGTCCCAGCCGAACCTTTGCCGATTGATTTCACGCGAGACGTCGTCGCCGGCACAATCTCATGAAACGCTCCATACAGAGACGGACGCAACAAGTCATTCATGCCCGCATCCACAATCAAGAACTGTTTTCCGTCATTTTTCTTCCGATAGATCACTCGCGCCAGCAGCACACCAGCCGGGCCCACGATCGAACGCCCTGGCTCCAGAAGAAGATGAACGCCCAGATGCTGGATAGACTTGAGCACGGCTTTGGCATAGGCATTCACGATGTTGGCGAATGGTTGTATCGGTCCATGATAGGGAATGCCCAGCCCTCCACCCGCATCCACGTATCGAATGTCATGTCCCGCGGCGCGCAACTCCTTGACGAGTTCCGCCACCCGTTTGAGCGCATCGCTGAACGAACTCAGGTCTGTGATTTGCGAACCGATATGGACGCTGACGCCGGCCACCCTCAGATCGGAGTGCTTCGCAGCCTCAGCATAAAGCTCGCGTACCTCTGAAATCGGTACTCCAAACTTATGCTCGTGCAAACCGGTAGAAATATATGGATGCGTCTTTGCGGAAACGTCAGGATTAACCCGTACTGCAATTGAAGCGGTCTTCCTAAGCCGGGAGGCGACGCCCCCAAGCGTTTCCAGCTCCGAGCGGCTCTCTACATTAAAGAGCAAAATGCTCTCTTTCAGCGCCGATTCCATTTCCGGAATCGTTTTTCCCACCCCCGAAAAAACCACTCGTGCTGCAGCTCTTCTCTCTGCGCGCAGCACTCTTTCCAGCTCGCCTCCGGAGACAATGTCGAAACCGCAGCCATTCCTGGCCAACAGCCGCAGAACGCCCAGGGTCGAGTTAGCTTTCACGGAATAGCAGATCGTATTTGGAATCGAGCGAAATGCGGCCTGAAACGCTCGAATGCGATTCTGGATTGTCGCTGCGGAGTAAACATATAAGGGCGTTCTGAAGCGATCCGCAAGAACAGCCAAATCAGTCCGTTCGCAAAAAAGCGAAAGCGCCCCTGCGGCTGACGAACGCTTATACCCGAAAGCCGGTGGCCGTACTATCCCTGATCTGACAGCCCTTCTCACTTGCGCTTCCCTGGGCTGCCCTTGACCTTGATCGCCACCACCGTTTGATCGTCAAAAGCATCCACACCGGCCGCGTGCTCAGTCACCGCACTAAACAAATTGGCTACTACACAATCCGGGGATTGCTCGCTGCATGCTGCGATGATCTTCTCGACCCGGTGACGGCCGAAGGACTGCCCATTCCGGTCGCGCGCATCGAGAATTCCATCGCTGAAGAATACAAACATATCTCCTGCTTTAGCTTTAAAGCCGACCTCATCATATTCGGCTTCATCGAATAGGCCGAGGGGCAAGCCAGTCACTTCGATTTCTTCAATCTTTCCGTTATGGCAATAAAGCGGGCGCGGCAAGCCGGAATTCGCCACCTGTAAAGTGCGGCGCTCGTCATCCCACACGGCGTAGATGATGGAGACAAACTGAGCAGCGATCCGGCGCTCGGCCAGCGATAGATTGATTGCGGAAAGCATTTCCGCCGGTCCCGGTTCAATCGGCGCGTGCGAACGGAGGATGCCGCTGACTAGCGCCGCATAAATAGCCGCGGGCGCTCCTTTGCCACTCACGTCGCCAATCGCAATTCCAAGACGAGAGAGAGAGTACGGAACAAAATCATAGAGGTCGCCCCCAATCGCTCTCGCTGGCACAAACTTCGCCTGCACATCCAGATGAGCCATCTTCGGAAGCGTGTCGGGCAACAGGCGAAATTGCAATTCGCGCGCAAGCGCCAAATCACGCTCCAGTCGGCGCTCTTGGCGCTTGATCTCTTCGTACAGCCGTGCGTTCTCAATTGCAATGGCTAGCTGCGCAGCCAGTGTGGTCAGGGTTTTCCTGTGATCTTCCGTGAAATATCCGCGGCGCGTGTGCTCCAGATCAAGCACGCCGATGACTTTGTCCTGATAAATAAGTGGCACGGCGAGTTCCGCGCGAGTCTCGGGGTTTAGAGCGATGTAGCGGGAATCCTTGCTCACATCGGGCACGAGAACCGCTTCCTTGGCCTGTGCCGCATAACCGACCACTCCGCGGCCAAGCGGGATGTCGTGCTTCAGGTGCATCCTTTGTTCAAAGCGCTGCGCGAAACGATGCTGCAGCTTCTCACCGCTCTCATCGAGAAGCAGAATGCTGAACATCTGGTAATCGATCACACGATGCAATAATTCGGCGATCCTTGGCAGCAGCTCATCAAGATTAAGAATCGATGTCAGCTCTCGCGCGATCTCATTGAGTGTTGCTAACGTGCGCGCCTGTCGCGTAGTCCGCGTGTGCAGCCGCGCATTCTCAATGCCCACCGCCATGCGCGAAGCGATCAACGTGAGCACGCGCTTGTGTTCCTCAGTGAAATAGCCCTTCTCACGAGCCTCAATATCAATCACGCCGATGAGCCTGTTTTTCACAATCAGCGGAATGGCCAACTCTGACTTCACATTCGGCAGGGCCTCGATATAGAACCCCGGCAAAGTCGTGTCGGCGACCAAAACAGGCTGACGGGTTTGAGCGGCACGGCCCGTCACGCCCTGGCCGACCTTCACACGCAACCGTTCCGCAATCTCCGGCGGATAGCCAACCTGAAAGCGAACGTAGAGTTCCTGCCGCGGCTCGTTGAGCAGGAGTATGGCGAAAATTTCGTAATCGATGACTTTGCGTACGAGTTCCGCAACGCGCCGCAGAGTAGTTTCGAAATCGAGCGTGGTATTGACCACGTCGGCGACCTCTAACAGCAGCGGTTCAACGCTTGAAGGCTGGATTTCTGGCGCAGTTGAGGTCGTCACGAATTTCATCATAGCAGCCCCGTCCAATGCGTTTTTCCTGCACGACGGCCCACGAGACAGCCGCACTGTCGCCCCTAGGAAGGATTCGCGATTACGCAAACATCGGGAAGGTTACGGTAGCGTTCGGCATAGTCGAGTCCATAGCCGACGACATATTTGTCTGGGATCGTGAAACCGATGTAGCGCGCATCGATCGGAAGCTTGCGGCGCGAGGGCTTATCGAGCAGCGCGGCGATACTCAGCGAACGCGGCTGATGAGCCTTGAGCAGTTTCGAAATGTAGTTCAGCGTCAGGCCCGTATCGAGAATGTCCTCGACCAGAATCACATTGCGATCGGCGAGCGACTGATCGAGGTCTTTGGTCAGGCGAACTTCGCCCAGCGAATCCCAGGCGGCATGACCAGCCGGGTCTTCCGCTGGAGTCGGTCGATTGCCGTAGCTCGAGACCCCGATGAAATCGAACGTCGCATCTAGGGGCACATTGCGCGCCAAATCGCTCAAGAAAATTGCAGCGCCTTTTAAAACGCCGACAAAAATGACCGATTTCCCCGCGAAATCGCGGGTGATCTCCGCTCCTATTTCGGCAACACGTTTGGCGATTTGTTCACGAGACACTAAAACCGTAAGCTCTGCCATCGTGGCAATCTTATACACGAGTTGAGCACAGATCGGAATGAAGAAAATTCAAGCCTGAGGCATTCGCCCGAGAACTTCACGAATCCACTTGATTGCGCCCGCTTTGCCGTCTCACTAGAATACGGATTCGCGCCGAATCGCGCTAAGAACAGGGCCACGGCCAAATAAGAGAAGTTGAGGGACTTATGAATCTCAAAGGCATCAAACTGACTTGGCTCGGCCATGCCACCTTTCGCGTCGAAACGCCGGAAGGGAAGACCTTTTACATCGACCCCTGGATCGGCAGTAATCCAATGTGTCCTGATAGCGAAAAGAACGTCAAAAAGGTCGATGTCCTCGTTTGCACTCATGGCCACTTTGACCACATTGCCGATGCCGTGGACCTTGCCAAACGCGACGGCACAACCGTAGTCGGCATCTTCGAACTCTGCACTTGGTTGCAGAAAAAAGGGGCAAAGCAGATTTCGCCGATGAACAAAGGCGGCACGCAGCTCGTCGCCGACGTGAAAATCACTATGGTGCACGCCGTCCACTCCTGCGGCATTCAGGATGGCGAGCAGATCGTCTACGGTGGCGAGGCTTGCGGGTATGTGCTCGAATTCTCAAACGGAGTGAAAATCTATCACGCGGGCGACACGAACGTGTTCAGCGATATGGCCATCATTCGCGAACTATACGCACCAAAGATCGCCATGCTGCCCATCGGCGACCATTTCACCATGTCTCCGCGCGAAGCCGCCTATGCCTGCAAACTGCTCAAGCCTGAAACAGTCATCCCCATGCACTTCGGCACGTTTCCCGTGCTGACCGGACGACCAAGCGAATTGCAGGAGTTAGTACCCGACGTTAAGGTTGTCGAGTTCACGCCGGGAGTCACGGTGACTTAAGAATTACGCACCACTGAGGCATCTAAACCCAAACGAATTCTTGGGTTTTGCCGGTAACGCATCACAATTCCTGATTGGATTTTCTCCGTGCCCGTGTCTCTGTGGTGAAATGAAATTTCTGGAGAGAAGATGCCAAAACAAATTGAAATCCCTGATTGGCGCATGGGCGGAATCACAGTTTCCGAAGTAGAAGAATATCTCTATGACATGCTGCCTCCC
>Ga0335081_10007316_pt1 | contig 17655 bp, 20 predicted proteins | sample Lox_Sample_35_FD_206713 | JGI IMG/M metagenome (GOLD analysis project Ga0335081, IMG submission 206713) | Soil microbial communities from Loxahatchee National Wildlife Refuge, Florida, United States - Lox_Sample_3.5 | ecosystem: Environmental > Terrestrial > Soil > Wetlands | place: USA... | reverse complement strand
GCGGGCCCACCGTCTACACGGCCTGCCACAACGTGCAGGGGTACTTCTACTGGCACGACATTACTACTTGGTATCCTGTCGGAAGGAACGTAGCCGCGACATCCCAGGGCGGGCTTCAGCTTTTCGGTGCCCTTACCTATCTGCTGATCCACAACATACTCGGGGTTCAGATCACCCTCTACGACTGGCTTGTGATTCTGCCGGTCCTCCTAGGCGCACTCACGTCCATTGTGTTCTACTTCCTAGTGAGGAAGATAGCAGGCGACGCCGCGGGACTCTTCGCCGCTCTCATGTTCGCAGTCTCTCCTCCGCTCATCGAGAGAGGCAACCTAGGGTGGTTCAAGTCTGAACCGCTTGCAATCCTGCTTTTCGTCGCAGCGAGCTACCTGATGCTGACTGTCTTCGACAAAGAGAGGACAATCCGCAGCAGAATCCTCCGGGGTCTGCTTGGGGGAATTCTGATTGGCTATGCCAATACCGCCTGGGGTGGAGGCGACTATTTCAGCGCCGCCTTCGGGCTCATCTTCATCCTCATCCCGTTCCTTAACCTCGACCTCGCAGGGTACACGCCTGCCATAATCTCCTTCACGGCATTCACTCTCTTCGTCAGCTCCATCTTCCCGAGACCGGGGGTCGCCATAGTCACAAACCCAGTCGGTCTGGTGTTAATCGGCGGAACACTCTTCACCCTTGTGGGCCAGTGGGCTAAGACCTGGACCAGGCCCACTGAGTACCGGTCGACAATGGTCAAGTTCCTCTTCGGCTTCGCGCTGGCCGGGCTGACGGTGCTCAGCTTCGGCTTGGTGGGAGGCCTCTCTCTGAGATATCTCTCGGCAATAGCTCCTTGGGCCCGCTCAGGCAACCCCCTGGTAGAATCTGTGGCGGAGCATTTCGTTCCCACCGGCGCCGATTACTTCACTTCATATGCGATCATCCTCTGCTTCGGCATGGCCGGAGCCGTAGTGGCATTCAGGCGCAAGGGGATCCCCATGATCTACGCTCTCGTATTCGGTCTGACGGGCCTCTACTTCTCAGCGGCCTTCTCCCGTCTTCTTGTCTACTCATCCATAGCTCTCGGTATTCTCGGGGGTATCGGGTTCGCAGAGCTTGCCTACGCCATCGTGAAGCCCAGCACCACGCCGCTCGTGAAGAAGGCGAAGCAGGCTCCGACTTCGAGGAACGAGATGAAGGTCGTCTTCTCCATTGCCGTCATCGCGCTAATTGTTCTCCCTGCAGGTTCCTACTGGATTCCCAACCCTGTCGCGTGCACCTACACGGGACAGCTCTTCTGCAATAACAGCCCGGCAGACGCAGGCGTGAGCATAGTCAACGGCGCAACCGTCTACTCGCGTTCGCCATTTACCGACTGGATTCAGACCCTGTCGTGGGTGCGGCAGAATACCCCGACTAGCTCCGTAATCATCTCTTGGTGGGACTACGGCTACTGGTTCGCCGTGATGGGTAACAGGACCACTGTCGTGGATAATGCGACTCTCAACAGCACCAGAATCGAGCAGGTCGGTCAGCTGCTGATGTCCAACGCGACGCAATCGGCTGCGATGGCTAAACAGATGGCCTACATTCCAGGCTGTACACCAGTCAACTCTACGTCCTGTTACAGGCCCGCCTACGTTGCCATATTCATCACAGGGAGCATATTCCCGCTCACAGACCAGACAACTGGCGCCCAGACCAACTACTACGTCCTACAGGTCCCTGGATCTGGCGGTTTCACTGCGGGCGGAGGCGACGAGAGCAAGAAGCAGTGGTTCATCCGCATCGGCAACCTCACAGAGTCGAAATACCTCGAGTGCCCGGGCAACAGCCCCAACGAGCTGACGTCGGCAGGGCAGCCCTGCGCGAGTGTAGACGACTTCAACCTCACGCCCTACGCAATGACGAATAGCCTGTTCGGCCAGCTCCTGCCGTTCAAACTGGCCGGGTACCTGTACTCCGTCACCCAAAACAACCAGAACTCAATACAGTTCTCGAATTCCTACACCTACGGTACCAACAACGCCCCGCCCGTAGAGGCGTTCACCTACCCGAGCAGCTACACCTTCTCGGGCAACAGCACCAGCCTGTTCAAGCTGGCCTACGTTTCGCCCAGTCTAGCCGCCGCTGAAGCCGGCCAATCCCCATGTCCGGGCGATTCGGCACTGCAGTGCTTCAATACGATACTTCTCTATCAGGTACTCTACTGAGACTCGGCCTCGTAAGCCATTGGGCTTCTGTATCTGGCGTATCTATCGTCAGGGGAATACCTGGCCGGATGGACTGTGACCGCCTTCCCTCCGCAGCTCGGACACTTCTCGGACAGGGTGTACCTGCTGCACTGAGTGCATTTCAGCATGAGGCCCTTCAACTGGAGCCGCCGTACTTCCTCGATATCTCGCGCTTGAAGCTGAAAGCGTCGTGTTTGCCGACGCCATCCTTGATTTTCTCCAGGACCAGGTCGAGCGCCTTCTCCGCTTGCTTGTAGTCGTCCGCAGTGACTCGCACCCTGTAGTGGGGGGCGCCAGCATAGCTGATGTGGACCTCGGCCGACGGGGCGTTGGCTGCCGACATCAGCGTCTTCTTGACCTGCTCGATCCCTTCGGGGGATCTGGACGACACCTCCACCAGAGCGCCTACCTCGTATTTCGGGGGAACAATCTTCTCCGAAGCCAGTTCAGCTATGGCATTGGCCTCATTCTCCGGGAGCGCCAGCGGGGCCAGGGCCTTCTCTCGCCTCCGGGCGGCCGCCTCAAGGGCAGCGTACAGACTGCCAAACTCCTCCTCAAGCTTCCGCCTCAGTTCCCTCTCGTGGATGTCGTCAAAGCCCAGTTTCTTCTTCACGGCCTCGATGATGGCCACGGCCCTCTCCTCCCGTTTCCATTCGATCACCTTGGCCCTGCGCTCTTCGTTGGTCACCTGCCTGAGTGAAAGGTCGATCTCTCTCCTCGCCCTGTTGATCCTGATTACCTTCAGGATTAGCTTCTGCGACACCTTGGCCACCCTGTCTATGTTCCTCACCCACCCGGTTGAGATTTCTGAAACATGGAGGAATCCGTTGGTCCCATCGTACTGGTCGAGATTGACATAGATGCCGTGAGACGTGATTTCCCTGACGGTGCATACGACAACCTCGCCCGGTTCAGGGAGTGGCCTGTCAGCGCTCATCTCTGTTGAGCCGCCCGCGAGTGGTATTTGGCGTTTAGCCCAGGCGCTTCACGAAGGTGGCCAGGACGACCGATTTGCCGCCCCTGCTTTCGGCCAGCTTCCTGCCGCACCCTCTGCACCCGATATCCTTCGATGAATTGGAGAAGAGGACTCTCTCCTCTCCGCAGTCCGGGCACTTGACAAGAATGAAGACGCTTCTGGTTTTCGGGATGGGCTCTCGCTCGCGCTTCATGCCGCTATCTCCGCCTTCCTCAGCCTTATTCCATCTCGCATCACTTCGCGGTTGCACTCCTTACACTTGAGTCGGAGGGTTGCCTTCTTAGTGGTCTTGGCGGTCCTTATCAGCTCCGGGAACTTCTGCCCTCCGTAGCCGCTCTTCCTCCCAGCCTGCCTCCTCGCGCCCCAAGAGCCTGCACGCTCTTTCCCTCTCTTGTAGAGGGCCACGGAGTGTACCGTATGTTTGTGGCACCACGGGCAGTTGGTGCGTATCTCTTTGGGGAATTTCATTCTCTCACGAAGCGGATTGCCCCCGCTTTCACTCATGCTTTTAAGCTTGGTCCGGCCAGAACCCGGCAATCCCGACACCATTGCTGTTTGAGGCAGCTGGGATTCCAAATTCTCCATGCGAACTGTAGCAGGAAGGGGAAGCGTGGCGTCTGCGCTCATGTCAATGATCAGTGCTGCCAAAGACGGAACAGTAACCTTCCTTGACTCAGCTGTCGCTATCAGTTTCGGCAGAACTCTCATCGCCACACGTATCGCCTCTCAATCCTTATTATCCGACTCCAATCGACCACGACCAAGGAGCCTGACTTCGATGTTCATGGCCAAAACAGCGGGCTCTACAGAGTGGCGCGCTGTCGCTGCTGCGGTCAAGACCCTGGTCGAAGAAGCAACATTCGACGCTACTTCAGAGGGCATCAAGTTCAGGGCCATGGATCCGTCCCACGTGGCGCTGGTCGATTTGGACTGGCCCGGGTCGGCGTGGACAGCCTACGAGTGCGACAAACCATTCAAATTCTCAGTCCGTGTGGAGGACCTGACGAAGCTCATCAACCGAGCAGATGCGAAGGATAGTGTAGAAATCAGCTCCGCCGAGGACGACAGTATCTCCGTGAAGTTCAGCAATGGTTACAAGCGTGAGTTCAACATACACCTGATTGAGAGTACGGCTGCCTCAGCGCCGCTCCCCAAACTCGAATTCGACACAAAGGCGACAATAACCAAGACTATTCTTGAAAAAATTCTAGGCGACGTCTCGGTCGTGTCGGACCAAGTGACGATCCTAGCCACGAAGGAGAAACTCACATTTTCTGGTAAGTCCGACGTAGGGAAGGCAGAAATTTCGCTTGCTAAGAACGACGCAGACGTGCTGGAGCTTGAGTCAAACGCGGAAAGCAAAGCAACGTACTCCATCGACTACGTTTCAGGAATCTTGAAGGCATTTGCCGCCGTCGCCGACACAGTTGAGCTCGAATACTCGACCAAGAAGCCATTGCGACTTATGCTGAAATTGAACGACCAGGGCGCGAAGATGTGGTACTTCCTCGCCCCAAGGGTTTCCGACTAATTCGAATCAGCGTGATACGGAGGACATCCCCAAGCCGCCGGGCTCCACCATGCGCCCATGCCCCGCTTGAGCTCTCCCATTATTCCCGGGCAGGGGCTCGAATTTCAGGGCATAGACCTTCCCGCTGGGATTCTGGGCCATCTGCGCCATCGCCGAATGGACGTTGGCAAGGAGCCTCATCACCGCATCAGGGTCGCTCCGCCACCTGCGTTCGATGAGCCTGACGTCGCTTCTTCTTTGGAAAGAAGGAGGAATGTCCAAGATGGAGTTCAGCATGAAACGGGCGCGGTCCTCATCGTTGCTCATTATGGCTACGGTGAAGCTCCTCGAGTACTCGGAGCTCGCCCTCTCGCAGGTGGTTGCTCACGACGTGACCATATAGCAAGACTCCATCCCGCGGGTCGAATTTGCGAATCATTACGTAGCAGGCAGGCTGGCTATCGCTCTCGCCTTCCTTGGGGAGAATCCAGACACGGAACCTGTCGGTCAGCGCGTTCCATTCGCCTCTGGCGAGGTGGCCAAGGTCGATGTCAAGGGGGGAGAAGGGGACTGCGACCACAAGCGAGTAGACCTTGGCGCCTTTCATCGAGTGATACACCTCCAGCGGGACTCGCAAGCCGCACAACACCTGTTGATCGTTCTTAACGACCAAGGATTGGCGGATGCCTTATCTGCACGCTGCCTAGGAACCGGATGAAATTGAACGACGGCACAAGAGCGTGGCTCAGAAACGCCTACCGTGAATACTATTTTCATGGGGCTGACAGGATAGAAGTACCCGACGACCCAGAAGCCAGGGAGTTCGGCTACATACCATTCGGTGGAGGAATGATTAGGCACCTCTCCTTCAAGACCAAGGGGGAAGCATTGGCAGAGATTCTGAAGCAGTCGCCGTCGTCGGTCTACTGCTCGAACGCTCGATATGAATACCCCGCCAGGCCCATAGAGGAGAAGGGGTGGCTGGGCGCCGAGCTGATCTTCGACATAGATGCGACCGACCTCCTTACCACCTGCAAGAGGGGCCATGACCTCTGGTACTGCGAGAAATGTCACGCTTCGGGAAAGCTACCCCGCCCCGAGAAGTGCACGAAATGCGGGGGCCCGGCGGCGGAGTTCCACGGCAAGTGCGAGACATGTCTGGACGCTGCCAAAGACCATGCCATGCGAGTCATTGGCTTCCTCGCGAACGACTTCGGGGTCGAACGCAAACTGATCCGGCTGTATTTCTCAGGCAACAGAGGTTACCACCTACACGTTTTCGACAAGAAGTTCGACCCACTAGATCAGGCAGCCAGAGGGGAAATCGCCGAGTACATGCGCGGATCTGGTCTTCCTCCGAACCAGACCCTGGCGTCGTCCCTCAGGCGCAGGCCCTCAACCGGACCCGAGGGGGCGGGGTGGACAAGGAGGATCACCGGGTACGTGGACGAACGAAGGCAGGAGTACTCAGGGACACTTCAGAAACTCGTGTCAGAGGCAATTTCGTCACAGCGCGCATTGGTGGATTCCTCCGTTACTACCGACATCCACCGAGTTTTCAGGCTGTCAGGGACCCTTCACGGGGACACGGGTATGTTGAAGAAGAGGATAGAATCAGCGGAGGACTTCGACCCGCAGGAGGACCCGGTGGTCCTGAGCGACAGGCCGGTCAGGGTCAAGGTGGAGTTTTACCCCCGGTTCAGAATGAAGCACAAGGACTTCGGTCCCTTCCTTAGGCCGGAGACGGTCGAGCTGCCCTCATACGCAGCTGTCTCAATATTAACCCGGGGTCTTGGGGAGGTCGAAATGTAAATGGCCGAAAACACCCTTGAATACTTGAAGAGGAGGCTCGATTCCGAGTCCGCGTCCGATTCGCTCCTCCCGCTCACCAGCGATTTCTACTCGAGCCTTTCAGCCTACAGCCAGAAGCTGAAGAGGTCGGCGAGTTCCGGCGCCTCGGAGGTGTCAGTTCACCTCATCGCCACCCAATCAAGGATGATCGAATCAATGGTGAGACAGCTGCTTCGGCTCAGGACAAAGAAGGCCATGCAGCAGAACGCCCTCTTGCAGCTCCTTCCCGAAGAAAGGTACGTCTGCTCTGCCGAGCAGAAGTTCCAGAGGCGCTTCCAGACGCTGGTCGATGCAGTTGCCTCCGGCCAGCCGTCCTTCATCGAGTTCGCCCATCTCAGCGAGTCTCAGAGGAGTGTTACCGTGAGGTTCGCCAAGCACGTCAACGAGCTTGTGGGGCTGGACATGAAGCGCTACGGGCCCTACGAAGCGGACGACGTCGCATCAATCCCTGCCGCAAGTGCAGACATCCTGATCGCGGGGGGCGAAGCGGTGGAAATCTACACGAGAGACGACGTCTAAACATCACCAAAACTAACATTCAGTGACCACTTCGGGTGCACTGACTATTTATTCGAACCAGCTGTCATGACGCCTGTCGAACGATGAACAACATAATCGAAGTCGAGGGCCTGACGAAGACCTTCCCTCCATCGGCCAGAGTCGTCGACGGTGTCTCCTTCAAGGTCGGCGAAGGGGAAATCTTCAGTCTTCTCGGTCCCAACGGGGCGGGCAAGACTACCACAATCCGGATGCTTACCACGCTGTCATCAATTTCTGAGGGGTGGATGACCGTCGCAGGCCATGACGTGACCAAGGACCCTGGAGCCGTGCGAGCGCTCATAGGGGTCGTGCCGCAAGAAGTCACTGTTGACAACGAGCTCAAGGGCGTCGAGAACATGCTCCTGGCGGCGAAGCTCCACCACGTCCCGAATGCAGCCGCCCGAAAGCGGGCGGCAGAGCTCATGAAACTGGTCGAGCTCGACCAGTCTGCGAACAACAGGGTGGCCACCTACTCTGGAGGAATGAAGAGGCGCCTGCAGCTGGTAACCGCCCTGATTCACGAGCCTCGCATCCTCTTTCTCGACGAGCCGACGGTAGGCCTGGACATCCAGACGCGGACCAAGGTCTGGGACTACATCACTGAGCTCAACAGGGACCGCGGTCTTTCGATATTCATGACCACGCACTATCTCGAGGAGGCCGACAGGCTCTCCGACATGGTGGCCATAATGGACCATGGCTCAATCAAGGTTTCGGGATCCCCCTCAGACCTCAAGGAAAGCCTGCACGGCGACGTCCTCACTCTGACGCTTGAGGACGGGGACAAGGACCTGACCGAGTTCCTGAGATCATTCCCAAACGTCACAGAGGTCAGCAGGTCAAGCAGCGCCTACAGGTTGAAGCTTCCTAGGGTGGAAACTGCGCTTCCCGAGATTGTCACGAAGATCGCATCAAAGAACCTTAAGATTACGGAGACCTCATTCTCGAAGCCGACCCTCGACCAGGTCTTCCTAGAAGTCACAGGGAGGTCGATGCGCGATGCACAGGATGCCAACGGCCATCCCAATGGCGACAGCCACGCCGTTGCGCACAGGAGCGAGACGAGATGATCACCGAATCACTGGCGCTGGGCAAGCGTGCACTGACCAAATGGACCAGGAACCCATTCGCTGTCATAGCCACCTCTCTTCAGGCACTCTTCTGGCTGGCGCTCTTCGGGAACTCGTTCAACCCTGCCAATGCCTTCGCGCCATCTGGTGGCGGGTCTCTGGGGCCACTTCAGCAGGCGTTCAGCGGGGCGCCCAACTACATCACCTACCTCACGCCAGGAGTCATCGGTATAGTGGCACTCGTTGGGATGAGCTTCATGGGGGTGGACCTAGTCTTTGACAGGGTCAACGGCTACATCGACATGCTCAGGGCATTCCCCATCCCGCGGACGTCTATCTACTTCGGAGGAGTCGTCCAGAACGTCGCAAAGGGGATGGTTGCCGCGCCGATAGCGTTCCTCCTCGCAATCATAGTGCCGAACGGGCTCCGGTTCGCCTCCGGATTCGGCGCCCTGAACCTGCTGGGGATATTCGCCACAGTCGCGCTGCTCACCGCGGTCTTCTCGATGTTCTTCACGGGGATGGCGATACTGGTGAAGAGCACCGACAGCTTCTTCGCGGCTATCAATTTTCTGACGTTCCCCATTATGTTCACAAGCACAGCCTTCTTTCCTCTGAGCTTCTTCCCCGGCTGGCTGAAGCCAGCGGCACAGGCGAACCCCATTTCGCTGGCGAGCGACGCCATGAGGCTGTTACTCGTGAACGGTGGCCTGTCGTCTGCGCAGGTCTCTGCCTTCATATTGGACTGGGCCGGGCTCTTGACCTACGGAGTGGTGTTCGCGCTTATGGGGATAACAATGGCGAAGAGCGCCCTGAAGGCAAGATAGAGGGCCGGGTATGGAGGCTTACAATGACTGATGTCGCAGTCAAGGCCAACGTGAGGGCGCCGCTCGAGTTGGTAGATGGGGAGTTGAGGGCGGGCCGGAACGCGACGATCATGGCCTTGTCTGGAGGGAGGGTCGTTGTCACCAAGGGTGCCTATTTTGAGGGACCTGTGACCATAGACTGCGACTTCGAATGCGCATACATCAGGGTTGAAGGGAAGGGATTCGGGCCCGGAGGTGACGTCATCATACGGGGAGACCTCGTCGTCCACGGAAGCGCTGACATGGATGCCTCGGTGCGGGTCACCGGCACGGCGAAGGTGGAAGCGATGGACGTTGGAGGGCATCTCAGGGTCGGGGGAATAACGACGGGTCGGTTGCGGGTGGGAGGCCATCTCGTTTGCAAGGGGAAGCTTGAGGCCGGAGACGTGGATAGCGGGGGACACTTCACTGTCTTCGACGCGATCAAGGTGAACAGCCTGCGGGTCGGAGGGCACGCAGAGTTCAAGGGAGGAGCAATAAGCGGTGAGCTGAGGGTCAGAGGCCACCTCAAGACAGAGGAGCCACTCACTTATGGCCGGACTCAGGTATTCGGGAGCATGCGTCTGCCGGCAGGGAGCTCAGGCCAACACCTGTCGGCGATAGGCAAGGCAGAATTCGAGGGTGACATGAGATGCAAGGAGATGGATGTCACCGGCACTGTGATTGTGAACGGGAACTGCTCGGCCGAGGCCGTCAAGGCCACCGGGAAGCTGTCTGTCGCCGGCTCTGTGACAGTTTCGCAGAACCTGGAGGTGCTTGGTGTGGCAGAAATCAAGCGGGATCTAGAATGCGGGTACCTCTCCGTAGGAGGCAAGCTGGTCGCTAACTCGGTGGTAGCGCGCGAGCGAGCGGACGTCGGAGGACAGGTTTCGACGACCAAGGGGTTGAAGGCCGTGAGCATAAGCGTCGGGAGGGGTTCGCGAGTCAACGGCCCAATAATTGGAGATCGCGTGGAGGTTGGGAAGGAGATTCCCCCCATGGGGGTCGAGTGGCAACATCAGCTATCCTCTTCATGGACTGGGAGATTGACCAGGGTCGACGACGTCTACGGGAAGACGGTGAGGATTGGGCCGTATTCTCAGGCGAAGAGGGTCTTTGCAGAAACCGTCGAGTTTGAGAACGGTGCCATGGCCGATGAGATAACATACACCACCGAGATCAGGCTCCCGAATAACTACCATCTCCAGAAGCCGCCGGGGAAGGCCGACCGCCTCCCAGAGCCGCCGCTCTAAGGTGGGAACGGAAAGGTCATGGGACGAAGAAGCTCCAAGCGGTCGAAGACCGACCTGTATGCCGAAGTACTGGAGGTAATCAGCCATTATCCCGAAGGGGCGAGGATAACCAAGCTCTCCTATGGTGTTGGGGTCCCCGTCGACAGGCTCAAAATCCTGGTCGAGAGGCTCTGCAGGTTCGGCTTGGCAAGGGAGGCGGCGGACGACGAAGGGGTCTACTATGGCGTGACGCCAAGGGGGTTAGAGTTCCTTGACACCTTCTGGAAGATGAAGGGGTTCCTCGAAGAGTTCGGAGAGGCAGAGTCGCACTAGGAATAGCTACGCCACGTGTGGTTGCACTTGGCGCACCTGTAGAACTGAGTGGGCGGTTCGTCCCCGCTCCTGGTCTGCAGGAACCACCAGAATGCCTCATTGTGACCGCACTTCGGGCATTCGATTTTCGTGGTTGGGAGGGAGCTGAGCTTCGCTTCCTTGTCCCCAACGACCTTGATCTGAGGGGTGCTGGCCAACTCCTCCTCGGTCGACTGCCTGACCGTCTGGGTCGGAGGCTTGCTTGCATATCCGCAGTTGTCGCAAACGAGGGTAATCGTCACGTCCTTCGACCCCTTGACCTGCTTAAGCTTAAGCCGAGTACCGCACTTCGGACAGAATTTCAGGGTCAGGCAGACCCACCGCCCAGGGCCTTCTTGGTGCTGTCGAGGAGCTCTTGGGTGGTCTCCATGGCTCGCTCTACGCTATTGGAAAATGCCTTCTCTGGCTTGATGCGCTGGGCCCTCACCTTCAGAACCAGCTTCTTGATCAGAGGATGCGGAGGGAGTACGCCTGCAAAAGTGACACTCTTCTCCTCAAGGAGCTCGTGGTGAACGATTTCCGCCAGCGAGTAGTCCTCCCCCGTGATCTCGACCGTCAGGCCCTTCTCGTCCTCGGTGGTTGTCTGGACCTGCAATTTGCCTGACCGCCCCTCTGACTCTTCATTATAAATGGTGTGGAGGTATCACCGGTTACTTTCAACCACCTTTCATCTGACAACCGTGGGAAACGACTCTCATATTCTTGGATGCATCCTCACCCACTTCACGCCCTCAGCTTTCACCCATCAAATATACCCCGCGACCTCGGATGGAGGGTCGTCAATCGCTGAGCCGGCGCCTCTGCCATCCTTGCATGGGGTGGTAGGCCCAAGAGATGACACGGGAGGCCTGTGAATCGTCGGCGGAGGACGGCACTAACAAGAATTCGAGGGCTGAAAAGCTCCGAAAGTCTAGGCTTCGATGGGGGTCGTCCCGAAGTCCCTGGCCAGCTTCCTCTCCTCTACGTTCCCACACTCGTCGCACTTGGCCCGGGTGGGGCTTCCTCTCAACAGAGGTTTGCCGCAGTTGCCGCAGAGGGCGTGGACCACCCCCATGTCCGGTTCGTCGATGGTAAGGTGGATTATGCCGTTGAGGAGGCTGAAGACACGACATCTGACGATGTCTCCAGGCTTGACTGGGGTGGTCTTCCGGGCGCCCCGGCCGCCTCCCGACAGCCCCCTGAGCGTGAGCATCCCTGAAAAGTCCTTGAAGGTCGGCTTCCCGTTGTGGAAATAGATGTGGACGTTGGCGGAGTTCGCCTGGGTCGCTTCAACCTGTCCTGTTACCCAGTCGTCCACCTTGATGACTTCTGGCTCGGTGGCTGGCTTGACTGATATCTCCGTGTTCTTGGAGTCCCTGAACACAGAGCCGGCCCTCAGCGCCCGTATGAGCCCAGAATCGTCATACGTGTTCGGGCCTGGCAGGAACTCCTCGGACACCGCTAGCCTGTCCCCGGGGAGCGCGCCAGAAGCCTTAGCCTTGCTCTCTTTCATTTCTTGATCAGTCCCACCGTGAGCTCAATCCACTTCGGCCTCTCGAGGAACTCCCCCGGTTCCCTCCCCTCAATAAGCGCCACTAAAGCATAAGCTTGAGGTATCGAAAGGACTGGTCTGTCGAAGCTGAACCCGTCTACAGATATCCTGGGGCACGCCGTCTGTACGAAAGCCTCAATCTCCCTGTGTGGGGCAAGGCGCTCCGCTGTCACGTCGCGCATCGCCAGCTGGACCACCTTCCTACCGTTCATTTCGAGCCGCTTCGTAATCCACCTGCTCCTTCCTAGCATCTTCTGCCCCTCCTTCAGCCCTGTGATGACGCCGAAAACTCGGGCGTCAAGGGCCTTGTAAACGGCCAGGATTGCCCTCTTCTTCCTTTCTTCAGCCGCCTGCCGCATGTCTGTCACCTCGTTCATGTAGGGGTCGAGCATGAAAGTCGGCTTACCAGTGGCCAGGGCTAGTCCCACAGCATGGAACTCGCTTTCTCCGAGGAACGCGAATGCATCGACCTGCTCCCGAATCGGGTAGGACGTCGAGAAGTCGCAGCCGAAGACTTGTCCTTCGAGCATGAGGTTGTTCCCCCTCCCAATGGACACCTGGAACCCTTCCGCCTCGAGCTTCTCCTTGACTGGTTTGAGCTGCTGCAGGTGCTGGCTGAAGGTGGCGAGCCCTAGGCGCCTGAATGGGGCCAGAGTCCTGGCTGCAGTGTCAACCACTTCGCTGAACTCCACGTCGTCGACGGCGTCCACGAGATAGGTGTAGTCTCCCACCTCGGTCACTGCAGCGTTGTGGCCTATGTGGATGGCCAGGTCGGCTTGGAGCTTCTCAACGTCATCATCGATTGTGTCACATATGCCAAAGCAGCTGTCCCCTGAAAGAATGCTAACAACGCCATACTTTTCCTTAACCTTCTCCATGAGCTCTTTGGTCTGCCTGAGGAGCCCGCCCGGCGCGTTAACCAGGACGACCTTGGGCCTGTTTTTCTCGATTATCTCGAAGACCTTCTTCTCGTCTATCCTGACGGTCATGAAACGAGATCTCCGAATACCTCAGTGGACGTTGTCAATCTAGGCCAAGTCATGAAGGCGCAGGGGGCTGGATCGGCACCACTGGGTGTTCCTGTTTGATCGTCTCCACATGCGTTTTCATTGGCAATTTGGTGGATGCTGCCCACATGGCTTCCTTCCCCTTTTCGTGGTTCTCGGCCTTCACGCTTAGCTCAAGGACCACGGTTCCAATGTTAACTCTTGCCGCCAGACCTATTGGTTTGCCGAAGGCCTTCCTCATACCCTCCTGGAGACGGTCAGCCCCTGCCGTGGCAATCATCTTATTCTCTCTTGTCACCAAATGAGGATAGGTGACCACTCGTAGGTAGAAGTTCTCCTCACCAAGTAGCGCCACCTTCTTGCTTGCAGCTACCCTCGCTGCCTCGAGCGCGTTATGTCGGATTTGGACTCGGCCATCAGACACCAGCTTGAAGGTATAATCATAGTCCTGTCGATACTTCCCGGTAGTGAAGCGGGCTACCTTGGGATTAGGGGCACCTGGTGCGAACTTCTTGTTGTAAAACATCCCTTTAACTTCGCGATAGTTGGAACCATGCATGTCTCATCTTCTCCTATGTTTTCGCCCTCCGAGGCTGGTAATTAAGTTTCGAGGCAATCGTCTCTGAAGCCCAGCCACGCTCTCAATTCCGCCTGGCTTGCGCCCGCTCTGTGAAGCAGGGAACCAAAGTCAGGGGCAAGGAGTAATTCAGTGGGTTCTGGCTTTGCCCCGCGACGGTCTTGAGAGGGTTGAAGGCCAGGACTGGGGCGATTAGAAAGTCAGGCAGAAGCGATTTCCAGACAGGCTACAATTCGAAAGCCTTCTCTTTCTTCTCGATCCCCCTTTCTTCGGGGAGCTTGTACTTCCACCCCAGCAGCCTACCGACATCCCTCTCCGTCTTCGTCTTGATCAGCCTCGCAGGCTCATCGCGCGTCCAAAGCCCTCTCGAATTGATGATGAGGCCCCTATCTCTCGCCTTGATGGTCATCCCAATGGTATGTCCCTTTGGCCCCGTAGCCCACATCTCAGTTACACCCCAGGCGTCATCGTTCAAGCAGATGAACAAATTGACTTGGACCCCCCTGTAGACGAAGTTCGTCATAGTTTCTCCGAAGGAGGTCACACTTCCTCCTATCTTGGAAACCCTCTTGGTCACCTTGTCTTTCCACGATACGAAGGCCTTCTCCTTCGGGATTACGGCGATATCGATATCATGAACAATGGGCCTCTTTCTCCTGATACTTCCGGCGAGAAGGTACTTCTGGTAAAGGTCCCGGGTCTTGGACAAGAAGTCATGCGCAATCTCCTGAGCGTCATCCAAACTGATTTCTCTCTTGGAAGACAAGTCTGACCCTCTATGAAAGCTGGGAGAGGAGACATTCATCCGGGGTCTTGTCATGTCTTATCCTGAGAATGAACGGGGCTCTCAGCTTCTTGTCTCTTGTCACCTCTTGGAACCTCACTTCAATCACCGAACCATTCTTCACCTTCCGCGGGTCCACTCGTTCAACCATCGACCCCACATTTCCAAGCTCCACCACCTGTCCGTTGTCGTCGTAGACGGCCACGGACCAAGACCTAGGGATCCCTGTGCTCCTCAACTCCTTGGTCTCCACAATTCCAGTGACGAAAACGTCCACGGTGTCGAACTTCTTCAGCTTAAGCCAGGAGCCCTGCTGGCCGTAGCCTGATTGGGGGTTCTTCACCATGACCCCCTCCCGGCCGTCCTTCACCGCTTCGTCTCGAAGTTCCATAATCTTCTCCGAGGTCCCCGCAACGGCATATTCCACTTCGAGTCCTGACCCTCTTAGAATCTCATGCAGTATCTTCTTCCTCTCTGTCAGAGGACTGGGCCGTACGTCGCGGTTGTCGACTTGAAGGACGTCGAACAGGAAAAGCCCTTTCGCCTCCCTGGCAACGTACTCTCCGTCTAGGATCATCCGGTTCGGCGCGTGGAGGAACTCTGGGACTCTGGAGAAGACCTGAGGCGTGCTCTTTGGAGTGTAGATTCCGCCATGCTTGCTTGAAAGGACGAGCTTGTCCCCGCTCTTGAAAAGGAACACGCGGATGCCATCATACTTCGTTTCGATAAAGCTCGGAAGAGGGTTCTTCGACAGCCATTTACCGAGCTCGAGCTTGACAGCCTTGGAATAGTTCTCTTGGACGTATGTCGGGAGCTCTTCGCTCAATCTATTTCGAGAGAATTACCTTCGGCTTCTTACGAGCCACGGGAACCGCAGGAAGCCTTGATGCTCCTTTCTCCTCCACCAGGGCCCAAGCGTCGTCGAGCTTGAGGATTCCCTCGCTCAGCCCCATGAGCATCCAGAGGCGCCCGTCCTTTCTTTCATAGGGATAGATTACACATGTGTAGAAGTTGTACCCCCTCCCCCAGGAGAAGAACGCCACCAGAGCCATATCCTTCTCTATGAGGTATCTCGCAAGCTGCGTGACCCTGGAGTTGGTCTCCCCCACCTTCTTGTCAGTGTCAGGTGCGAGCTGATAGACCTCCTTGAACTTGTACTCCGACACCCTTTCTATAGGGACGAAACCATCGGGATCAACTTCGATTTTCGTGGTCCTTTCGAAAGGCTCCACCTCCTCTCCCTCCTGCCTGTCCACTGTCTGGTCGAGAGGGATCTCAATCCATTTTCCCTCGAACTCCAGTTCGTACTTGAGGAAATACCTCTTTTCAGTCCTTACCGTGATTGGGAATTCCCCCTTGTATCTGACCAATTTCTTCACCTCCTCCGGAGAGACTTCACGAACGTCCAGTCGCTCCCCGTTGGGCCCCTCTTTGTAGCGGTAAATCCTAGGGACCTCCCTGCTTACCACCTCCTTGCCGCTCCTCTTGTCCAACTTGACAACCTTCACAGGCTGAAGATCCCCATGAGCCTTCGCTCCCCTCAGGTGGTACTCAACGGCCCCAAGTCCGAGGGTGGGTATGTTCAGGCTCAGCACTCCACGCCACGAAGCACGTGAGACAGCGGCGCTCTCAGCCTGCTTCTCCACTTCGGAGAAGATGTCCTTCTTTGGCAATCTCCCCCTTCGAGACCTCCCGTGATAATTAACATTGCTGAACTGGCAACACTTTTTTCACCCGATGTGAGAAGACTCTTCCGTGAAAGTGTTCGTAGGTGTCTCGGGGTTCAGCTACTCCAACTGGGTCGGACGGTTCTATCCCAAGGGCCTTAGGAGCGAGGAGTTTCTCGGCTACTACTCTAAGCACCTAGGGAGCGTTGAGATCAACAGCTCCTTCTACGCGGCCCCAGGTGCGACCATGATTAAGGGCTGGTCAGCCAGAACTGGGACGGATTTCCGGTTCGCGTTCAAAGCCCCTCGGCTGATCACCCACACACTCAAGCTGGGCAAAGGCGCTGCCGAAGCGAGCGAGAGGTTGTCTGCGACATTGGACGGCCTCGGCAAACGTCGTGGCCCAATTCTCTTCCAACTCCCACCATTCACCAAATTCGACCATGATCTCCTGCAGAAGTTCCTTTCCGTCACAGCAGACATCGAGCCCAAGGTCTTCGAGTTCAGACACCCGTCATGGTTCACGGATTCGACCTATCGGCTCCTCGAGGACCATGGTACTGGCTTCTGCATAGCCGAGACCGAGGACCTGGAGCCTATCTTCAAGGTCACCGGAGGTCTTGCGTACTTCAGACTGAGGAAGGACGCCTACGACATGAAGACCATTGGCAAATGGTCTGGGAAGATTACCAAGGCGTCCAGCGGAGCCAGCGAGTGCTACGTATACCTCAGGCATGACGAGACAGGAGACAACGCCCTGATGGCCCAGCAGCTTTCGGCGGGCCTTCAGGAGCCATAGCTCACACCATGTTGGCGTCTTTCGGAGGCTCTCACTGGTCTTGCGAATATTCGGGACGCGGCCACAGCTGAGACCTGTCATTCACAGGCTACCTATCTGCGAAGCGATCCCAGTCAGGGAATTTCGATTTATACCTCATAACTCATGAGCTGAGCCTATCGCCTGCTACCCTGTGGGCTTTGTGCCAATGTACAGGCCTCTCCCGGGGGCTAGTGACTTCTTGACGTAAGTTGCTCTGAGCCCTGCCTGTCTCATAATCCTGAGAAACTCATCCTTCTCAAAGAGACCCATAACCATCCGGTCCTTGTAGGTCGCCATCCCTTTCGACGGCTCGGCTACGACGATCCGCTCGTCCAGAACTGAAAGGTTCCCTCTGATGCTCGTGATGTCGACCCTCACGACTTTCAGGTCGTCGTTGCCTTGCACGAGCACGTGCACGTATCCGTCTTTCACGGTTGATTTCGTGAACCAGGGCTCGATGATCACCACGCCTCCGTCACTGAGATGTCTCGCGAAGTTACGGAGTGTCCGGGCGAGTCTTGGATACGTCCTGACATATCCTATGGAGCTGAACAGGCAGAGCACCACGTCGAACTTTTTCCCAAGTTCAAAATTGACCATGTTTCCCCTGACGAATTTGACCCCCTTTGCGTTACTCCTCGCCTGCTC
>Ga0335081_10007315_pt1 | contig 17656 bp, 16 predicted proteins | sample Lox_Sample_35_FD_206713 | JGI IMG/M metagenome (GOLD analysis project Ga0335081, IMG submission 206713) | Soil microbial communities from Loxahatchee National Wildlife Refuge, Florida, United States - Lox_Sample_3.5 | ecosystem: Environmental > Terrestrial > Soil > Wetlands | place: USA... | reverse complement strand
CAATGGCTCCGCCGCCCTCTCCGGGCCTGCGGACCATCGTTAGGCGGGAACGCTCTCATGCGGAGGGACGTTGCCGCAAAGCTGTGGCGCCACGCAGACCCTGTTCCATCCTGCGATAGCGCGCGGTTTGTCCAAGGGAAAATTTGAATTCGGATCGGCGAGGTGCTCCGCCGGTCGAGGAGTGCATTGCTTTGTCCGCAGAATTTTTTGTGCGCAAGACCTTTCAGAATTATGCGCTTGCGTTCGTCGCTGTCGCTATCGCCACTTTGATTCGTTACCGCCTCGATCTGGCGCTCGGTTTCACTCAACCATTTGTGCTGTTCTATCCGGCGATCACCATGGCCGCTCTTCTGGGCGGATTCGGCCCGGGACTGTTCGCCACAACGCTCTCGGCGGTGATCTCAGCATTCTTATTCCTGGAGCCCCTGAATTCTCTGCGTGTCAGCAACCTCCGCGACACCGTCGGTCTCTTTCTATTTCTATTGATGGGTACAGCGATCAGTGCCATCTGCGCTCAATTCCGCGGACGCGCTCATCGCCTCGAGGATTTCCAGAAAGGATTCGAGGGACTGCAAGAGATGCTCGCCGTCGTCGACCGGAGTGGCCGATTCATCCTTGCGAATCAGGCATTCCTGAAGTATTGGGGAGTCGAGAAACGCAACCTGATCGGCCGTACATCGGATCTGCTGTCACCGGCAACATTTGCAGCTACATTTCGCGCAGAACTCGAGGACTGCTTTCAAGGCAAGGTCGTTCAGTTTGAGGTTCGCTGTCCACATCCGTCGCGTGGCGAACGCGACCTGTTCATATCTGATTTCCCGGTGGAGAGTCCTTCTGGTATCGATCGTGTCGTGGTTGTCATGCAGGACCGGACCGACGAGAAGCAGACGCAAGCTGCTCTGCGCGAGAGCGAACAGCGCGAGAGGCTGCGGGCTCAGGAACTCGAGACGCTACTCGATACTCTCCCCATTCCCGTCTTGATCGCGCACGATCCTGACTGTAAGAGGGTCACCGCGAACCACTCAGGCCAGGAATTCCTGGGCGTCGGACCGGATACGAACATTTCGGCCAATTCGCCCTCGGGCGTGCCTAAAAGGCTGCGCTTCTTTCGCAACGAAATGGAGATCGGTCCCGATGAACTCCCCATCCAGATAGCGGCCGCCACAGCAACACCCGTCCACAATGTCGCGACCAAGCTGGTGCTCGAGGATGGTACGGAAAGATACGAACTCGGCAATGCCGCTCCCTTATTCGACAGCACGGGCAAAGTGAGCGGCGCGATCTTCGCTTCCACCGACATTACCAGCCGTATCCGCGCCGAAGAAGCTCTGCGCGATCGCGAACAGCACTTCCGGGCGCTCGTGGAGCAGGCGAGCGACGGCATTTTCATCGCCGATTCCCATGGGCAGTACACCGACGTGAATTCCGCGGGCGCCGAGATGCTCGGCTACACGCGCGAGGAAATCCTGCAAAGATCGATCGCCGACGTAGTCATTCCTGACGACATTGCACGAATTCCCGAGGAAGTTGCTCGTTTTGCCGGCGGCGCCACGGTCCGCAGCGACTGGACGTTCCTGCGGAAAGACGGCTCCTGTTTCCCCGGCGAGGTCTGCGGCAAGCAACTGCCTGATGGAAGATTGCAGGGCATCGTGCGCGACATGACCGAGCGCAAGCTGGCTGAGGAGGAGATACGCCGCAGAGAAGAGCGTTTCCGCATCGCTCTGAAAGATTCTCCCATTTTCGTATTCAATCAGGATCGCGATCTACGCTTCACGTGGGTCTACAATTCGCAGCTTTACCGGCCTGACGAAATGATCGGCAAAACGGACGAGGAACTTTCCGGATCAAAGGGCGCCAAACGATTGGTGCAGTTGAAGCGTCAGGTTCTCGAAACCGGCTGTCCGGTCCGCGAAGAAGTGGCAGTCAACGCGCACGGCAGGAGCTATCCCTATGACATTTCCATTGAACCCGTGCTCGATGCCGACCGGAACATCATCGGGATCACCGGGGCCGCGGTGAACATCGCGAAACTTCGCGCCCTGGCCGATAGTCTTCAGGCGGCTCACGACAAACTGGCACAAGAAAAACAGTATCTCGAGAGCGAAATAGAACAGGAATTGGGTTTTGAAGACATCAAAGGTCAGAGCGTCCCACTGAAAGAAGTCCTGGAAAAAACACGCATCGTCGCGCCGACCGGTTCCACGGTTCTTTTGTTGGGAGAAACCGGCACCGGCAAGGAGCTCGTCGCCCGATCGGTGCACCGCCTGAGCGCCCGCCACGATGGCACCTTTGTCAAGCTCAACTGCGCCGCGGTTCCTTCCGGCTTGCTCGAGAGCGAGTTATTCGGCCATGAGAAGGGCGCATTCACCGGAGCCGTCGGCCAGAAGCTTGGTCGCCTCGAACTTGCCGACAAAGGAACTCTTTTCCTCGACGAAATAGGGGAAATGCCCTTGGAACTCCAGCCGAAACTGCTCCGCGTCTTGCAGGATCGCGAATTCGAACGCCTGGGCAGCGTCCGCACGCTGCGTGTCGACGTGCGAATCGTGGCAGCAACCAATCGGGACTTGCGCCAGGACGTCTCCGATAAGCGATTTCGCGAAGATCTCTTCTACCGCCTCAACGTTTTTCCGATCGAACTGCCTCCGCTGCGCGAGCGCCAGGGAGACATCCCGATCCTCGTCGAGCACTTCGTGCAGAAGTATGCTGCGCGGGTTGGAAAGCCCATGCTCACGGTGCCCGACGATACGTTGAAGATTCTCGTCAATTGGAACTGGCCCGGTAACGTTCGCGAACTGGAAAACGTCATCGAGCGCATGGTGATCATGACCAAGGGCCGCATTCTCGCCCCGCCTCCGGCGGAATTGCTGGTCCCACCCGATGACTCCTATGACAGCCTGACCACGATGGAACGAGAACACATCATCCGTATTCTGCGCGAGACCAATGGCGTACTGTCTGGAAGCGAGGGTGCGGCAAATCGGCTTGGCTTGAAGCGGACCACCTTGCAGTCAATGCTCAAGCGATTCAATATTCAGTTGCAGGACTTCCGGCGCGGTGGAAACGGTGCCTACAGGGCCTAGCAGAAACTATTTCACCAGCCGGTTATATTTCTTCAGCACTTCCCGCAAACGGTCGTGTGGCAGCGCGATCACGGTATGTCCGTTGATTCCGGTCATAGTTTCCGCCGCTACCATCGCGTTGACGACCGCCTCTTCCGTCGCCCGCACGGTTGCAAGGAAAATCGGATCCAGATCATCGTTCGGTAGCATGGTCAGCTGATGCAATCCTTTTGAGCCCACCGCGCCCGGATTTGCCGTTGAGAATGCGATAAAGATATCGCCCGAACCGTCGCCCGAATAACTTCCATCCCGTCCCAGCCCCAATGAAACTTTCCTCGCCACGCGCTTCAATTGCGTCGGAATCAGAGGCGCATCTGTCGCCACTACGACAATGATCGAACCTACATCTTTTTGCCACACCGTATGCTCGGGAATCTCGCGTCCTACGTTAATTCCCGCGATCCGCAATTGCTCGCGCGATCCGTAATTGCACTGGACCAGCACTCCAACGGTATATCCTCCATCCTTCGCGTCCAGCACGCGCGAACTGGTCCCGATTCCTCCCTTGAACTCGTTGCAGATCATTCCCGTCCCGCCGCCGACATTGCCTTCCTCGATCGGTCCGGAGTGTGCCGTGTCGAGAGCGTGCCAGGCATCTTCAGGCTTGACGTGGAATCCGTTGATGTCGTTTAGATAGCCATCCCACGTTTCCGCCACCACCGGCAATGACCACCAGTAGCCTTCCATATCGGGCGAGCCATGTTTTACCTTCCAGGCGATCACGGCGTCGCGCACGACTCCCACGCTATGCGTGTTGGTGATCATGACGGGACCATTCAGAAAGCCTGAATCGTCTACCCACGTCGTGCCGGTCATTTCGCCATTGCCGTTCAGCGTGAACCGCGCCGCAAAAACGGCGTCATTGGAACTCCTTCCTCGCGGATGAATGGCCGTCACCCCAGTCCGCACCGGCCCTTTGCCAATCTCCAACTTCCCCTCGCCCGAAATCAGCGTCGTCTCGCCAACCTCTACTCCTTTGACGTCGGTAATCGCGTTGTACGTTCCCGGAGTTCCGCCGAACGGAATGCCAAGATCCCGGGCGCGAGGCTTGCTCTGGGCCAAGACGGCGAGCGGTAAACACATGGCAATGGCAATCGTGAACTGGCGCGCTTGCATGAAAAACATGAGCCCTCCACAAAGCAGGCAGTATAAAGGATCGCAGTTGCATCTGAATTGTGCGCTCTGGTACTCCCGGCTGGGAAATTCGTCTGGAGTACAATCGCATCAAGAGACATCCCTTGGGGGTTGAGATGGATAGTTGGAAGAAGGCGGCGGTGCTCGGTTCGATTGCGGCTGCGGCCATCCTGTTTATGAAGCGACGCTATGCGGCGGGTGTTTTGGCGACGGGAGCCGGACTCGCCGTGCTTGCCTCGGAATATCCGGAGAAATTCGAAAGGGTGCAGCGCGCATTGCCCGATTACTTCGAGCGCGGTATGCAGGTGATGGAGATGGCTTCCAAAGCCGGCAAGCGTATCACCGACGCTGCAGGCCGCAGCGCCGCAGCCGTTAGCGTTTCGCAAGTCCCAGACTAATTCAGTCGATTCCAAGCTGTTTCCGGGCATCCGGACTAAGACGCTCGGGGGTCCACGGCGGAGTCCACACTACATTCACCGCAGCGTTTCGGATGCCCGGAAGCTGTTCCAGCCGCGACTTCACTTGCATACTGATATTGACGTGCTCGGGGCACCCCTGCGCGGTTAGCGTCATATCGACCGTGACGTCCTGCTTGTCGTCATCGGCAGGCGCGAAGTTCACGTTGTAGATCAATCCCAGGTCCACGATGTTTACCGGAATCTCCGGGTCATAGCAGCTCCTCAGAGCGCTCAAAACGTCTTGTTCTGTCACAGGCATCAGCGAATTCCTTCAATGTAGCGCCGGCGTCCCGCCGGCTGTCGCGCGGGCTCCCAGCCCGCGCTACCTCAGTGTACAAGAGACTCATCGGGCGCGTCCGCACACCGCGGGGTGCGGGAATGAGCTTCGAAAAACGGCAAACCCCAGCTACCGATTCACCCGCAACTTGTCCGTCTGCTAGTCTCTTCCTAATGACTCCTGAATCCCGAAAAAAGATCCATCTCCTGCTGCTGGCGTTGTTCGTCATCGCCGCCATCCGCACAGGAATTATCTTCTACAACCGCCATGGAGATCGCATCGCCGCTCTGGAGGCACAGAAGAAGCGCGATCTCGGCTACTCGAATGCGGACTATTACGTCAGCCCCAAGAAGCTCTATCCCTACGATATAAAGAGCGCGAAGCAACTCACGCAGCAGCCCGTCTGGGTCCGTGAAGGCTATCACTACACCTACTACCACTACGACGCAGCCACCAAAAACGTGGACTTCACCCACGACGCAGGCCTCCTCGGCCCCATCGAAAAACTGCACATCACTGACGTGATCGCATCGCCCCCGCCACATCCCGGGGAAGACCGGCAGGTTATGGCGATATTCGAGAAGGACGGCAAGAACTATGCCGTTCCCATCGGAGTTGAGGCCGGCGGCGAATACAAAATCTATTCCGACGACATCTTCTTCATCGAAGACCCGCACGATCTGTACAAATACTGGCCGGCGGAAGTCTGGCAGGCGATCGACCAGCATCAGGTCAAGCCGGGAATGAGCGAACTCCAAACCGACTTCGCTGTGGGGATGGGCATCCCCGACTCGGGCGGCGACAGCTACGAAAAAACTGTCCGCTATCCGGATGGCGGCAAGCGGCTGGCTGTCACTTTTCATAACGGCAAAGCTGCCGAAATCCACCCGGACAAACCCGCATCGTGATCGTTAACGCACTGTGTCGCCTTTTACGGCGGCAGTGCGCCTCTTGTGCTACTATGCCGGGCAAACTGGAACCGCTCGGGGAGGCGTTATGACGACCGCGTTGAGGCCGCTCACTACCGGGGAACTGCTCGACCGCACGTTTTCGCTCTACCGCTACCACTTTGGATTGTTTATCGGAATTTATGCGCTTCCCCATCTTGCGGTGCTCGCCTTCGGGCTCTGGGGAGTGGCTTCGCGCCCGTATGGCCCGAACTTCTCCAACGTTGTTGGGCTGATGGCTTGGGCCTGCGGGACTATTCTGGTCAGTACGATTTTTTCCGCCATCGCCCAAGCCGCCACAGTAGTTGCGGTTTCGCAGGTTCATTTGGACCGTCCCGCTAGCGTTTTCGATTCCTTCTCGCGGATCAAGGGACACATCCTCGGAGTGATCGCCCTCTCCTTCCTCATCACTCTCGCAGTGCTGACAGGGTGCATGGCATTGATCGTTCCAGGTATTCTCTTGTTCCTGATGTGGTCGCTCGCCGTCCAGGCCAAGGTTCTGGAAGACAAAGGTATCTTCGATTCCATGTCGCGCAGCATGGACCTCACCAAGGGGAGCCGCGGCCGAATCTTCGTGATCTGGATTCTCTTCGCGGTGCTGAGTATCGGGATGAGTTGGCTGGTGCAATGGCCAATCGTGGCTGCGGCCGGAGTCAGTTCCAGAGGAGCCATGATTCGTGCCACGATGATGTGGCAGGTAATTTCCCAGACCGCTGGCTTCATATCGCAGGTCCTTGTCGGCCCTCTTATCACGATTGCTCTGTCGCTCGTTTACTACGATCAGCGCGTGCGCAAAGAGGCGTTTGACCTGCAACTTATGATGTCGACTCTGGACACATCGGCAGTCCCAAGTTCCCCCGCACCAGTCGGCGCATGACGGCTCGGCGGACCTTAATCCTAATTGCTCTTCTTCTCGCTCCAGCGTTTTGCCGCGCTGATGCGACCGGTGAGAATTCGCTTTCCTCCTCGGAGTACCGCGCGGAACTCGACCGCCTGACCGTCGCGACCCAGCAACTCGACAGCTCCGGTAAATCAACTCCGTCCCCTTTGCATGACTTGCCCGAGACATGGCACGTCCGTGCTGGCGATAAGGACTTCGACATTTCTACCGAGGGCCTGCAGCGTGACGTTCGCCGGTACGAGTCCGATAAAAATGCCACGAATGCCCTCGCGATTCGTGCCCGCATCAAGAGCCTGCGCGACGATCTCGATGGATTCGAAAAACCTCCCGTAGATGTTTCTTCGCGCCGTTCCGATCTGAATTCGATTCTCTCCCGCCCCGAGTTCGGCAACGTCCGCGGTCCCGGCTGGCTCGATCATCTCAAGCTTCGAATCATCGATTTTCTCATCCGCATTTTGCGGCGCTTGTTCCGCTCGACCACGATTCCAACGATCAGCAAATATTTTGTCTATTTCCTGATTGCTCTCGCTCTCCTCGCGCTGCTCTATATTGCCTATCGCAGCATCTGGCGCGGTCAGGAAGTTGCCGAAGTCATTCCGAAGGATCTCCCCGTCTCCGCGAAGGAGTGGGCGATCTGGCTTCAGGAAGCCCGGGCTGCCGCGGCAAAAGGCGATTGGCGCGACGCGGTCCACCTCGCCTACTGGGCAGGAATTTCCTTTCTCGAACGTCAGGGCTTCTGGAAGCCGGATCGCGCTCGAACTCCGCGCGAATATCTCCGCCTGATCTCAGAATCGTCCGGCAAGCGCGAGACGCTCGCCGCCCTCACGCGAATTTTCGAGCTCACCTGGTATGCCAAGCGCGACGCCAGCGAAGGAACATTCTCCGAGACCCTGACTGAACTGGAGAAGCTCGGATGCCGCTGAAACTCGATCCGCGCGACCGCAAGCTGATGCTCGCCGCGCTTGCCGTTTTCGTGTTGCTGATCGCAACCGCAGCAGTTCTTGGCGGCGAAGGCGGTGAGAAACTCGACATCCCAAGCACATATTCGACAAGTTCCGGCGGCGCGAAAGCCGCGTATTTGTTGCTGCTGAGGGCTGGATACGCCACGACCCGATGGGAGAAGCCGCTCGATCAACTCCCGCAAGCGCAAGGCAAGACGCTGATCATTGCCGATCCCATCGAAGCTCCCACCCGCGAAGAACGCACGCGGCTGAAAGATTTCATCTCGCACGGCGGACGCGTCATTGCCACCGGAATGTTCGCCGGAACGTTTCTTCCCGAGAATCACTCGTTCCCCGATCCACTCGGCGGAATGGAATGGAAGAAAGTATCGGCAGTTTCGCCATCGCCAATCACTCGCGCTGCGCCCGAAATTGTTTTGGCACCCGAGTCACAGTGGACATCCTACTCAGCTGCGTATCCGTTGTACCGGGACGGCGATCACAATGTGGTCGTGAAGTATCCTTATGGCCGGGGAGAAGTCATCTGGTGGGCCTCGGCGACTCCGCTCAGCAACGCCGGTCTGAAGGAGCACGGCAATCTCGAATTCATGCTGGCGTGCCTTGGCGATCCGAAAGGCCAGATTCTTTGGGATGAATACATCCATGGATATCGCGAAACGCTGGCGCTGTCGATCGCGCACTCGCCTGTGAAGTGGATCGTGCTGCAGTTGGTTCTGCTGGGACTCGCCGTGATCGCGACGTTTTCGCGCCGCAGCGGGCCAACGTGCAAGCCGGCCACCGATGTTCGGCTGTCGCCGCTCGAATTTGTGCAGACGCTCGGCGGACTCTACGAACGGGTCGGAACAGCTTCGGTCGCGGTCGATATCTGCTACCAGCGATTCCGCTACTGGCTGACGCGGCGGCTGGGACTTGGCAGCAACGTTCCGATCAACGATCTTGAAGCCGCGGTGCGCGACCGCTTCGCGCTGAATGACGACCACTTCGCTGCGATCCTGCGGCGATGCGAGTCGGCCAAGAGCGATCCGTATTTGCACGGCCCCGAGGCTCTGCACCTGGTGCAGGAACTCGACCAATATGCAGTCCGGTTCAGGTTGTACGACGGCGTCCGGAAGGAGAAGGCTTGATGAACGCAGTTCCGCAACTTGTGCAACACATTCGCAACGAGATGGGCAAGGTTGTCGTCGGGCAGGATGAACTCCGCAATCAGTGCGTCATCGCTCTACTTTGCCGCGGCCACGTTTTGCTCGAAGGCGTGCCGGGCATCGCGAAGACGCTCACCGTGAAAGCTCTGTCGCATCTGCTGAGACTGCAGTTCCAGCGCGTGCAGTGCACGTCCGATCTGATGCCGGCCGATATTGTCGGAACGAACATCCTGAACATGGCGACCAGCCAGTTCCAGTTGCATCCCGGGCCCGTCTTCACCGACCTGCTGCTGGTCGATGAAGTGAACCGAATGCCGCCGCGAACGCAAGCGGCGTTGCTGGAGTGCATGGAAGAACATCAGGTCACGATCGACGGCAAGGGATATCCGCTGTCGCAGTTTTTCACCGTTTTCGCCACGCAGAATCCGATTGAGTTCGAAGGCACATATCCGCTGCCGGAAGCGCAACTTGACCGGTTTCTGTTGAAGTTGCGCGTGCCGTATCCGGCGCAGCACGACGAAGTGCAACTTCTGGCGAACGTGCAGAACGGATTCGAATCGCGCGAACTGGAAAAGATGAATCTCGCTGCGATTGATGCCGGACTGCTCGAGCAGGCGCAACAAGAGGTGAAAGCAGTCACCGTGCAGGAAGCGCTGTTCACCTACATCGTGCAGATCGTGCGGCGGACGCGCGATTGGCCGTCGCTGTCGCTGGGAGCGAGTCCGCGCGCGGCCGTGAGCCTGATGGCCGTCTCGAAGGCGCAGGCGGCGATGGACGGCCGCGACTACGTGATCCCCGACGACGTGAAAGCGGCGGCGCGTCCGGTGCTGCGGCATCGCGTGATCCTCAGGCCCGAGGCCGATCTCGAAGGCATCACGCCCGATCAGGTACTCGAAGAGGTGATCCGCGTGATCGAAGTGCCGAAGTAAATTTCGGAAACGAGGATTCTGATTGAACGACCTGGGCCGTCTGGTTCCGCCGCAAATCGAAGCGAAGGCGCGATCGTACAAGCGCATTGGCGTAGCGTTTGGCGACCGCTTTTTCATGCTGCTCTTCGTGGGGCTGGTGTGGCTTGGCCCGGCATTCGTCGATTCGCGTTTTTTGTATGGGCTGATCGCTTGGGACATTCTCGTCGTGTTGGCCTGGATCGCCGATCTGGCGCGGCTTCCGAAGCCATCGCAGATTTCCGTCAAGCGAACTTGGAAATCTCCAGTCGCGTTGTCGGTCGAATCCGAAGTTGGCTTGACCGTCGAAAACTTTTCCAGGACGAGCATCCATGCTTCGCTGATCGATACGGTCCCGCTCGAATTGAGAACCGAGCCGCCTTCGCTGACTGTTTACGTCAAAGCGAAATCTGAGAACTCGGCCGAGTACCGCATTCGTCCTGCCGAGCGCGGAGATGCTAAGCTTGGCGACTGCTACGTGCGTTATCAGAGCCTGCTCCGCATTGCGGAACGCTGGGTGAGTGCGCCGCTCGAGCAGACGGTCCGGATTTATCCGAACCTCGACGAGGCGAAACGGCATTCGATCTACCTGCTGCGCAGCCGGCAGATGGCGATGGAGCGGCGGCGCACGCGCGTCCGGGGCATCGGACGCGAGTTCGAGAGCCTGCGCGAATATCAGGACGGCGACGAGTATCGCGACATCTGCTGGACCGCATCGGCGCGGCGCGCGAAGCTGGTGACCCGGCAGTACCAGATCGAACGCAGCCAGACCGTTTGGATCGTCATCGACGCGGGCCGGTTGATGCGGGCGCGCGTCGGCGGCTTCAGCAAACTCGATCAGGCCGTGAATGCGGCCCTGAGCCTGGCGCAGGTCGCGCTCTACTCGGGCGATCAGGTTGGTCTGATTGCCTACGGGCGCGGAATCCGGCAGCAGCTTCCGGCGGCGAAGGGCAGCGCGCACCTTCGGCAGATCATCGAGCGGCTTGCGATGGTGCACGAGGAAACGTCCGAGGCCGATCATCTGCAGATGGCCGGGCGCCTGCTCGCCGACCAGAAGCGCCGCAGCCTGATCGTCTGGATGACTGACCTGGCCGAGACGGCGATGACTCCGGAAGTGATCGAAGCGGCATCGATGATGATGCCGCGGCATCTCGTGCTTTTCGTGGTGATCGGCCAGCCGGATCTGGGGGCGCTCGCGGCGAAGACACCGCAGAGCGAAGCGGAGATGTATCGCGTCGCCGCGGCGCAGGAGATGGTGCATCGCCGCGAACTACTGCTGGCTCGTCTTCGCGAGCGCGGCGCACTGGCGATCGAGGTCAGCTCGGGGATCGTGTCGCCTGTGCTGGTGAACGCGTATCTGCAGATCAAGGAGCGAAGCCAGCTGTAGGACTTCGTCCCCACGCGTCATCGCTCGCAAAAAAAATCAGATCTCAAATCGCCAAAATATTCATATTGCAAGACTTAGCACGCGCCGACCTGATTATCTGCCCGCAAAATCCTGGAAGGAAACGAGTTATAAGTATAATCTTCAAAAATAAGCAGTTAGCGAGTACTGCAAACTGATCCCCGTGAAGAACCGGAAATTTCCGTCAGAGGATTTCCACAGGTGTGAATTTTCAAAGATCCAAATTCAGGATGTCGTTTTCTCGGTCGACTGCCAAATAGCGAATCCTGATCGCCCGTTTTGAGCGTTTTACTGCTCTCGCGCTCGCGAGAAAAAATTTGATATCAAGTCTCTAAAATATTCATTCTGCATGACTTACTTTGCAGTCATTCAATCTTTCATCCGCAAAATATTGATAATGCGTGTCTTACACGCAAAATATTCCAAAATAAAGAGTTAGCAGCTGGCCGGAGCGGTCTTTTCGGCGGACTTGAATGCATGCCCTTACACAAACCACTCTACTGCTCGCGCATAGCATTCGCTTGCATGCTCCCAGTTTGCGCTTTTCGTTGTTATGGTCAAGGTTGTACGTCACAAAATGAAAATATTTTTTCGGCATGGCTGTGGAAAAGTCGCGACGCGCTGGGGCAAACACTCGGATGGCAATTTCATACGCCGTAACACTTGAAACCTTTTCTTAAGCAAGATTATGTTATATCAATATTGATATTGACGGCGAATTGTAATATATTTTTATTGATATACAACAAAATTGTGATACTATATGAGGCGTAAAGAGCGTCGCCAGTACGACTGGACTTTCCGCGGCTATGAGACACCTGCCAGGAATAGGCCGGTGTCTGACTGGCTGAAGGAGCTTTCTGCGGATGGATTGGATGAGCTCATAGACATTGTGCTGTATATGAGGGTGCGCCCTCCCAACGAATGGGATCCCGAGAATTTCAAGCCGCTTGAGGACGGAATATCGGAGATTCGCTTTAGGGATGGTGATTTCGTTTGCCGAATATATGGATATTTTGGGCCTACGTGGCTTCTGCAGAGCTATACGTTCCTGGTAGGGGCCGAAAAGAAGGTAAAGAATGATCGAGATTCAAAAAAACTCGCCAAGACAAGACGGGATCAGGTTGAACGAAGAGAAACCAGCGTCTACCCATTTGGTTTCGAGGAATAGTCTCTGTCGCAGGCTGGAGCGCGGCCCAGAAGTGCGGGCCAAGTTTGTAGAATCGCACATCAATAAAGGAATTGCCTATCAACTTCGCGCAATGAGAGAGGCGCGTTCTTGGAGCCAACAGCAATTTGCAACTGAGGTGGGCATGCCCCAGACCGCAATCTCGCGGCTTGAATCCAGTGCCTACGGCAAGCCGACGATCACCACGCTTAAGAGAATTGCGAGAGTCTACGATGTGGCCTTGGAGGTGCGTTTTCTTCCGTTTAGTGAACTTGTGAATAGGATAAGCGGCACTCCCTTCGTTGAATATGGCCTCTCTTCCGACGCTCTGGATGTCCCGAATTTCGATGAAGAGTTGGAGAGGGGTCGATTTGCAGAAACAGGCGGTATCGCGGAAATAGTAACTCCAAAGAAACCGTCGCGCAGGGAATCCAAACCACCTATCTCGCCTTTCGACCTGGCGGCGGGGACGAAGAGGCAAGAGGAGGCATGGCAGGCTGAGTACAAGTCGCAAGAAGGCAATCCCCCTCCAAGGTACGAAGAGGGGTTTAAACTCGCAGCTGCGGGCGGACGCTGATTTATGAAACTATCTGCAATCCTGTTAGCTAGGGTCTTGGCGTACGTTGAGAGCATCGATCTCAATCCGCGTGGTAGGGCTAACTACCTCGATCTCGTTAACGCATTGGTTGACCGCTATGGTTTTAAGAAATTTCCCCAGACGGTAGAGGAATTCGATGAATCGAAAGGCGTGGAATTCCATCACGGAGCAGCCGGGTCCCGCGCCATCCAAAAGTTTGTTGTGTGGAATAGCATCCTAGTGCTCGAAACGCGCTCGGGCACTGACGACGCCAAAGCAATCTTGCTGGAAATGCTAGAGTGGGGGGCCGAAACATTCGGCCTCAACTATCATCTTGGGATGATTAAGCATTTCGCCTATGTTAGTGACCTGACTTTTTACAGCGACGTTCCATTGCTCAGGATCAATAATCCCTTGACAAGCCTAGCAACGAAGGTCAGCCAAGAATTGTCTGGGATTTGGCAGGAACCGATCCAGTACGAACCCACAAACGTTCAGGTCGGACACGACCCGATGTCCAGAAAATATGGAGTGGCGTCGTTCATAATCAGTCGCAGGGCAGAAGCAAAATTCTCTGAAAACAAGTATTTTTCCGAGGCTCCGCTACCGACTGAGACGCACATCGCACTACTGGAGCAATACGAACGAGATATGGGGGAGATGCTTAAGCCTACCCGGTCCATTCTCGAACGATCTTTATAGCATTCTGGCTTTGGTCTAAGGAATCGTTTTCGGGAGTTTTGTATTGGTAGGAGGATGATCGTATCTTTCGTAATTCTTGGCAGCTGTCTTTCCGCCTATGTCAGCCCAACGTTATGTCCTGGCCTAACTCACAGTTCAACGGCCGATTGTTATCCCCTTGGAAGTTCAAACTTCGCTACTATCGGCGCTTCGCTCCCTCCGTAATCTCCGTGATTCCGCATCTCGCGTCTCCCTGGTAAGAAATCTCGCTTAGGCCTTCGGAGTGGACGCGTTCTCTTTCCCCCGCCCGACGCCGAACAGATACACGTTCAGCAGTACGAATAGCGCTGCGGCCATCGAGAACTTTAGCGGGATCGGCAGGGCTGTTGGGGAGACGAAGGCTTCGATCAGGCCGGCGATGATCAGGATTGGGATGGTGCCCAAGATCAACTGCACGGCTTCGAGTCCTGCTTTGGTGAGGGAGTCGCGGCGCGGGAGGACTCCGGGAAAGAGCAGGCCCTGGGCGATGCGGAATCCGGCGCCTCCTGCGATGAAGATTGCGGGCAGTTCAAGCACGCCGTGAGGAGCGACGAAGCTCCAGAGTTGCAGGCTCATGCCCGAGAGAAAGCAGGCCATTCCGATGACTCCGATCAGCAGGCCGTTGAACGCCATCATGTAGATGGTGCCGAGGCCGGCGGTGATCCCCAGAGCGAAAGTGGTGAAGCCGACGCTCATGTTGTTGGTCATGATGGCGCTGGAGGCGAGGGGCTTGATGCCGACGATGGAGTGCGTCCACATCTCGTGGCGGTCGATGGTTTCGACCATCTGCGGGCCGAGCAGCTTCACTTTGAAATCAGGGTTCTGATACGTGAGCGCGGCGCCGACGATTCCGGCGATGGCGAAGATGAGGACGGCCAGAAGGCAGTGCTTCAAGAGGCGGCGGAAGACGGCGGGGTAGGTGTCCCAGAAGAAGGACAGGGCCGCAAGGGGACTCGCCCGGTGGCCGGAATAGATGGTATTGTGGGCGCGAACCAGCAACTGGTTGACGTAGCGGGCAAAATGGACGGAGCCGCGGTCTTCGCGAATGGCGGCGAGATCGGCGGCGGTCTGGCGATAGAGAAGGCTGAGTTCCTGCAGGTCGGAGCGGGAGAGAGACTTCAATCCGTCGCGGGCGCTCTGGTTGAGCAGGGACTCGAGCTTGCTCCAGTGCGGTTTGCGCTTCTCCAGCCAGCGAGTAGAGATCATGGTCGATACGTACGATCAACTGAAGATTGATACGCCCGAGCAGATCGCTCTGGAACTGCCGCTGGCGGGCATCGGAAGCCGTTTCCTCGCGATTGCCATTGATACTTTAATCCAGGGCGCGCTGTATCTCATAGCCGGAATCTTGTTCTTCCTGATCCTTGGTTTGGGCGCGTCGATGATCTGGTTCGTGCCGAAGACGGTAGGTCCGGCGGTGGGGATATTCATCCTGTTCGCGATTTATTGGGGATATTTCGCGATCTTCGAAACGATCTGGAAAGGGCAGACGCCGGGGAAGCGCGTGGCCGGGATACGAGTGATCAAAGAGAGCGGACGTCCGATTACGGCGTTCGAAGCGGTCGGACGGAATCTGATGCGGGCGGTGGATGTGCTGCCGGGGATTTACGGTGTTGGTCTGGTTTGCATGATGTTGAACCGGCAGAGCCGGAGGTTGGGAGACTTTGTCGCCGGGACGGTGGTGGTGCATGAGAAGCCGACGGAGGAGGTGCGTCCGCTGTGGAATACGGCGACGGATGCGGGTAGTTCGTCAGGCTTGTCGGGGCAGGTGACTGCGGACGAGTTGGTGCTGATTGAGACGTATTTGAGCCGCCGGTTTGAGCTTGATCCGGATGTGAGGTTGAGGACAGCGATTCAGATTGCGGATCGGGTGAAGGCGAAGACGGGATTGGAGCCGCAGGCGCATCAGCATGTGGATGATTTTCTGGAAGAGGCGGCACGGAGAGTCAGGGATAGTGGACGGTTTCAGTGATTGAGTAATTGGTAATTGAGTAATTTTGTAATTTGGTAATTTTGTAATCGGGTAATTTGAAACCTTTTCGGTTCGGGGCCGTTTTTTAAATGACCAAATTACAAAATTACCCAATTACCAAATTCCAAAAACTTCACTGCTTCAGGATCCAGTTCGAGATTTTTCCCAGCACTACTGGGGACATGGTTTCTTCTATCTGCGCGTACTCTGTTGGGGAGCCCGTTTTTGCGGTTTGGAAAAGGTGATTCAGGCCTTGGAGTTCGTCAATTTCGAAGTGCTTGTTTCCGGCTTCCTGCAGGGCTTTCCGGATGGGCGGGAGGTTCTGGTCGGGAAGGACCTGCTTGTCCAGCGAGCCGTTAAGCACTAGCACCGGACAAGTGACTTTGCGCAGAGCGGTCGCGGGATCGTAGGTCAGGAAATAGCGAGCCCACGGCGACGTGGCGCGCTGGATTTCGGCTCCGATCTGGGCTTCGGAAACAGTGCCGGCCAACTTCTCTCGGACTTTCTTCTCCAGCACTGCAGGATCTTTTTCGGTCTCTACCAAGGCGATAATCTCGCGATCCTTCTCGGTGTCTTTCTTCGCCTCTTCTGGGGTCTTGCCGTTCGCGATCTCGATGGCTTCGCTCTGGGCTGCGATTACCTGGTCTCCGGGCACGCCGGTTCCGGCCATCATGACGATGAAGGCGACGTCCTTGTTGCGGGCGGCGATCATGGGCGCGATGATGCCTCCTTCGCTGTGCCCGATGAGGCCGATCTTGTGCGGATCAACTTCGGGACGCGTTTTGAGAAAGTTGATTCCGGCTTCGGTGTCGGTGGCGAAATCGGCAGTAGTTGCGGTGCCGAAGTTGCCGGTGGACTTGGCGGTGCCGCGATCGTCCGCGCGCAGGACGACGATGCCGTGGCGCGTGAGGTAGTCGGAGAGAATCAGAAACGGCTTGTGTCCCATGAGGCTCTCGTCACGATCCTGCGGGCCGGAGCCGGTGATGAGAACGACGCCGGGGAAGGGACCTTTCCCCGGCGGGATCGTCAGCGTGGCTGCGAGCGTCACGTCCTGAACGCTGTTGTGGTACGAGACTTCCTCTTCGCGATAGGGATACGGCTTGACTGGAACCTGGGGACGCTTGAGCTCGAGTTCCGCCTGACTTTTGACGCGCTTCAGCAGTAGCGGATGCGAGGCGCCCATCTGCGTGAAGGTGCCGTCGATGGAAGAAAGGTCGGCGGCGATCTTGCCTTCGAAGACTCCGCTGATGTTTTTGGCTTCGATTTTCAAGTTCGCGCCGTCGCGGGTGACGGAGGTGGTGGGAATCCCTGTGGCGTTTTGATCGGGACTGTCCATGGTGGCGGTGAGTCCGTCTTCGGTGTTGACGATGTGGAAGACGACGCGCAGCTTGGCGGCGCCGAGATCGAGAGTACCCATCCATGCGCCGTCTATGTCGGAGGGCTTGGCCGCTTTGTGCTCCGTCTTGAGAGGATGCGCGGTGCGCTTGAAGTCGAGGGGGAGAGGAGTGTTCTGCGTCCAGGTTCCGGAGATGGTTTGTGCGTCGGGCGAGACCGTGCCTTCGTAAGTGCCGTGGACAGCGCCGATGTTGAGGTTGAGCTTCGAGTTTTTCAGGACGACGGAATCGACGGGGATGCCGTTGGCGTTCTGGTCGACGCTATCGAGCGTGGCTTTGAGAGCGCCATCGGGAGCTTTGGTGATGTGCAGGACGAGACGGAGTTCGCCCATGCCGGTGTTGAGCGTGCCTTGCCAATCTCCGGCGACGTCGGGGGACTGGGCGAAGCAGGTGGCGGCGAGTAAGACGATTGGAATGAGGGTGAATTTCATTTGCCCTCCTTGGGCGTGACATCTTCCAGCGGACCGAAGTTGTTTCAATACTCACTCAGGTAGTCGATGGAAACGGAAGTTTCTTACATCCACGATCTCTGGGCT
>Ga0335081_10007314_pt1 | contig 17656 bp, 18 predicted proteins | sample Lox_Sample_35_FD_206713 | JGI IMG/M metagenome (GOLD analysis project Ga0335081, IMG submission 206713) | Soil microbial communities from Loxahatchee National Wildlife Refuge, Florida, United States - Lox_Sample_3.5 | ecosystem: Environmental > Terrestrial > Soil > Wetlands | place: USA... | reverse complement strand
TCTCAGATCTTCTACGAGAAGATTCGGGCCGGCGGCTCGGAGTGGCTCGCCGAGCTCATGTGATGAGAGAAACAACCTGTCCTGCGGACGAGTTGCCGCACCCGCCGGACCGCCGGGCCGTCCGCGATGTGCCGGAGCGCGAGCGCTACGAGATCACCGTCGACGGCGTGCCGGCGGGCCATCTCGCATATCTGCTGCGGCGGGAGCTGATCGCCCTGGTCCACACCGAGGTCGACGAGCGCTACGAGGGGCACGGCCTCGGAAGCCGCCTGATCCGCTTCGCGCTCGACGATGCTCGCGAGCGAGGGCTCGCCGTGCTCCCGGTCTGCCCGTTCGTGAAGTCGTTCATCGAGCGTAACCCGGAGTACACCGACTTGGTTCCCGCCGACACGAGAGCGCGCTTCGGGCTGTGAGGCCGGCCGGGTGCCGGTTGTGGCCGATTCTCGGGGCACGCGGGGATCGCCGCCGACCCGCTGGCCGGGCAGCCTCACCGCCACCACGGGCGGCGCCTCGCTTCGGCCACATGGATGGCGGGCGCGACGACTTCGGACAGGTGTTCGGCGAGGTGGTCGAGGTGCTCGCACAGCCACACCCCGTAATGGGACCCGGAGGACTCCGAGACGACTTCGTCGCGTCCGAAGGTCGGCTGTTTCAGCGACGCGTGGGCGGCCCCGTTGGCGCTGCCGACGACCAGCGCCAGCCGGTCGAACCAGCCGACGAGGGTCGAGGTGCGTTTGACCAGGGCGGCCTGGGCGGGCCCCACGAGGGTACGGTCCGGCGATAGGCCCGCGACCGAGTACGCGGTGAGGCGCAGGCGCAGCCCCACCCCGACCAGCCGCCACAGCTCCTGCAGCTCCAGGCGCTTGGTCCCCTGCTCGGCCAGGAAGCCGCGTAGCGCTTCGTCGAGGCGCGTGGCGGCGGTTGCCGCCGCCGCGGCGCCGCCTGCCATCTCCTCCTGTGCGTTGGCGACCCAGCGCACGGCGTCTTCCAGATAGCGGGCGCCGGTGCGGTACGCGTCGGCGAGGTCGTCCCCGACGACGGAGGCCAGGCCGCGGGGCCAGAACAGCAGGCCCACGACCACGCTCACGGCGCAACCTAGGGCGACGTCCTCGATCCGCACCACGCCGACCTGCCAGCCGGCCGGTACGAGAAGGTTGAACAGCACCGCCACGGTGACCGTGAAGGCCGCCTGGCCGACGGCGAACGGCGCTGTGCCGGGCGTGTAGGCGGCGATGAAGACGGCGAGCGGCAGGACGACCCAGAGACCGGCGGAGGACGTCCCGATCGCGACCAGCAACGCACCGCCGATCACGAATCCGGCCGCGGTTCCAACCAGCGCCCGTAGCGCCGTGGCGCCGGTCGCCACGGCGTTGGTGCGCAGCACGGACAGCGTGCCGAGCACCACCCAGAAGCCATGCTGGACGCTGGTGAGGTCGGCGACCGCGACGGCGGCGGCGATCGCGAACGCTCCGCGCAGGCTGTTGATCAGCCACACGGAGCGGACGCTCGCGTGGCTGAGCGCGACCCGGCCGATCGCAGCGACCCGGTGCCGGGCACGGTCGGCGGCCCCGACCATGGCCTCCTCGCGGCGGCGCTCCAGCCATGCCGGCTGCTCGAGCCGTGACGCCACCCGCGTGTCCGCCGCGATCGTCAGCGCGGTCAGCGCGATGATGTCGGCGTGGAACAGCACGCGGGCCTCCGCCGCATGGCCCGACCCGCCACCGGAGAGCTCGTGCAGTCGCGCGTCGCTGCGCTCCCGTGCCCCCGCCAGCACATGCAGGTCTACGTCGATGTCGCGGCGGCCCAGCAGCAGTGCGGCAACGCCGCGCAGCGCTTCGGCGGCGGCCTGAAGGAGCTGTCTCTCCGCGTCGCGGATGTCACTTAGGTTCTCGCGCTCGCGGACCATGTCTGCGACCAGGCCCGTGCACCACTCGAGCAGATCGATCGCGTTGGCGAGGGCCTCGTCGGGGGCGCTCGCACCGGTGGGCCGGTATGGGGTTGCCGTAAACGCCTCGAGTAGCTCGTGCTTGGCCGCGATCGCGGCCTCCAGCGGAGGCTTGGTCGGGGCGCCGCTGAGCGCGCAGTCGATCGCCGTGGCGAGCGAGTCGGCGACCCGTGCCGCCGCCGGCCTCAGCCGATCGCCCGGGGCGGGCGGCGAGAGGGCGAGCACCGCGGCGGTGCCGGCGGCGGAGGCGAGCCACCATCCGGCGAGCCGCTCGGGAACCATGCCCATCGTCCCCGCCGAGGCGGCGGGCAGCACGTACGCGAGCAGCGCTCCGTTGACGCCCGCAGCAGCGTTGGGCCCGCACACTCCCGCGAAGAACACGGCAAACGCGACTGGCACGCTCACGAGCGCGGCGAGCCCCGTGGTCGAGCTCACGGCCGTTCCGATCACGATCAGCGCGCTGCCGGCGATCGCGAGGGCCAGGTGCGCCGTCAGCTTTTCGCGACGCGTGCCGGCGAACGACACGAGCACCAGCGTGGCGAAGGCTCCGAAGGCGGCGAACGTGGCGAGTTGGAGGTTGTCGAGCACCTGGTCGGCGAACGCGAACAGGCCGGGCACCACGACCGCGGCGCGGACGGCGCGCAGTGCCGCCGGCACTGACCAGACCGGGCGCCAGCGCGCGGCCGCCGGGCGCCATCGCGACGATCCTCCTGGAGCGGCGACCGACGACACGGAAACCCCGTCAGGCACACTGCGAGTCTAGGATCGTCGGCGCCGTCCTAGCGGGCCTTCGCGAAGAACGCCCGCACCTCGTCCACGAACAGCCGTGGCTGCTCCATGGCCGCGAAGTGCCCTCCGCGGGGGGGTTCGCCGAAGTGGCGCAGATCGGTGAAACGGGTTTCCGCCCAGCGCTGCGAGACGCGGAAGATCTCCTTCGGGAACACCGAGATGCCCGCCGGCACGTCGATCCGTTTGAAGTCGCGCACGCGGAAGCTCTCCCAGTACAGGCGCGCCGAGGACGCACCCGCCCCCGGCAGCCAGTAGAGCATCACGTTGTCGAGCAGCTCATCGCGGGTGAGCACGTTCTCGGGATGCCCATCGCAGTCCATCCACGACCAGAACTTCTCCACGATCCATCCGCACAGGCCGGCCGGCGAGTCGACGAGGCCGTAGCCGACCGTCTGGGGCCGCGTGGCCTGCTCGGTGGAGTAACCGGAGTCCCACTGGACGTAGTGGGCGAGCGACGCCAGCGCCGACTGCTCCTGCTCGTTGAGCTCGCCGAGGCCGCCAAGCGCCTCCGGGTCGGCGAGCGCCATGTTCACGTGGATGCCCGCCAGGTGCTCGGCGTCGACGCCGGTCAGCGCCAGCGTCACCGGCGATCCCCAGTCGCCGCCCTGGGCGCCGTAGCGGGAGTACCCCAGACGGCCCATCAGCTGCGCCCAGGCGGAGGCGATCCGCTCGACGTTCCAACCCGGCGCGGCCGGCTTGCCGCTGAACCCGTAACCGGGCAGGGACGGGCACACCAGGTGGAACGCATCGTGCGCGTCGCCCCCGTGGGCGGGCGGGTCGGTGAGCGGTCCGATCACCTTCAGGAACTCGACGATCGAGCCCGGCCAGCCGTGCGTGAGCACCAGCGGCAGCGCGCCCTCGTGGGGGGAGCGCACGTGCAGGAAGTGGATCGACAGACCGTCGAGCTCGGTTCTGAACTGTTCGAACCCGTTCAGGGCCGCCTCGGCGCGCCGCCAGTCATAGCCCTGGCGCCAGTGCCCGCAGAGCTCCTGCAGATAGTCCAGCGGGATGCCCTGTGACCAGTCGGACACCGGCTCGGGCTCCGGCCAGCGGGTGCGTGCCAGGCGCTCGCGCAAGTCGGTGAGCTGCTCCTCCTCGACCGCTATCCGAAAGGGCGTGATGTCGGCCGCCATGGCCGCCACACGCTACGCGACCGCCGAGGCCGCGTCAGGACGCCGCGGAGGGCGGCTGGTCGACGCGCAGCAGATTGCCGGCCGGGTCGCGGACGGCGAAGTCGCGGGTGCCCCACGGCTGATCGGTCGGCTCCTGCACTATCTCGGCGCCCGAGGCGCGCAGCTTCTCGAAAGCGGCATCGAGGTCGTCGCTGTGGAAGTGCACGCCGTTCATGGCGCCCTTGGCGACGAGGGCGGCGAGCGCGTCGCGATCGGCGGGGCCGCCGTTCAGGTAGTTGGTGAGGACGATCGCGACGCCGGGCTGGGAGGGGGCGCCGACGGTGATCCAGCGGAAGTCCTCGCGGGCGACATCGTTGCGCAGCTCGAGGCCGAGCGCGTCGCGGTAGAAGGCGAGGGCGACGTCGGGGTCGTCGACCAGGACGAAGCAGGTTGAGAGGGTGAGGTCCATGCCCGCGATGCTAGGGAGCCACAGCCCAGCGCGCTTCTCCGATCCTGCTCGATCTGCGGCTCGGTCGGGTGAGGTCCCTGGCCACGCAGCCCGGGACCTTGGCGAGCGCACCGTGGTCACGGCGGCGGTAGGCCGTCGGCGTCTCGCCCACCAGCTCGGTGAAGCGGGCGCTGAACGAGCCGAGCGAGGAGCACCCCACCGCGATGCAAACCTCGGTGATCGACAGATCACCGCGGCGTAGGAGCGCCTTGGCCCGCTCGATTCGCCGCGTCATCAGGTAGGCGTAGGGCGTCTCCCCGTAGGCCGCGCGGAACTGCCGAGAGAAGTGCGCGGTCGACATCAGGGCGGCGCGGGCGAGCGCGGCGACGTCGAGCGGGCGGGCGTACTCCCGGTCGATCAGGTCGCGGGCGCGGCGCAGGTGGGCGAGGTTGGCGAGCTCCTCGGGGGTCACCCTGCGAGCGTAGCCGCTGTCACATTCTCGCTTCCCGCCATGTCATAGGGGTAGTCAATGTTGAACCGTCGGAACATGCCGGGCCCCGATCTCGGCGAAGGCGGCCGGCGGCACACCACGAGCCGGAAGGAGACGTCATGAAGGCGAGGATCAAGAACCCGGCCTTGAGCGTCCCGGGAGCACTCGAGGCGCTCGAGCAGCTCGGCACCTCGGCGAGCACGGCCGGGATCCCCGAGACCACCCTGTACCTGATGCACCTGCGCGCGAGCCAGATCAACGGCTGCAGCGTGTGCGTGGACATTCACTCACGCGAGCTGGAACACGCGGGCGAGAGCGCCGAGCGGATACACACCCTCGCCGCGTGGCGCGAGACGCCCTACTTCAGCGAGGAGGAGCGCGCCGCGCTGGCGCTCACCGAGGCCGCCACGCGCCTTGCGGATCGCCCCGACCCGGTACCCGACGAGGTCTGGGACGAGGCGGCACGGCACTACACGGAGGCGCAGCTCGCGGCACTCGTGGTCTCGATTGCGGCGATCAACGCGTTCAACCGCGTGAACGCGGCCACCAGGCAGGTGACCGGCGGGTGGGTCGCGCGGATCGTGGAGGGTGCCGCCCAGGCGGCCTGACGATCGACTGGCTGACGGCGTGGGCGACCGCGAGCAACTCCTCGACGAACTGCGGCCCGTCGCGTTCGCGATCGCCTACCGGATGCTGGGCAGCGTCTCCGAAGCCGAGGACGTGGTGCAGGAGGCGCTGCTGCGCGTGCACCAGACGCTCGAGTCCGGGCAGCAGCTCGAATCGTCCCGCGCCTTCGTCGCGACCGTGACAACCCGGCTGGCGATCAACGAGCTGCGCTCTGCGCGCGCCCGGCGCGAGCACTACTTCGGCGAATGGCTGCCGGAGCCGATCATCACCGACGGCGAGGACGATCCAGCGCGCCACGCCGAGACCGCCGACTCGTTGTCGGTGGCGCTGCTCGTGTTGCTCGAGCGTCTCTCGCCCGAGCAGCGGGCGGTGTTGCTGCTCCACGACGTCTTCGACTACCGCTATCCGGAGATCGCCGAGATCGTCGGCAAGAGCGAGGACAACGTCCGCCAGCTGGCCACGCGCGCCAGACGCCACGTGGAGCAGCAGCGTCCCCGCTTCCTGACGACACGCGAGCAGCGGGACGAGCTGGCGCGACGGTTCATGGCGGCCGCCGAGCAGGGCGATCTCGCCGGTCTCGAGACGCTGCTCGCCGCCGACGTGCAGCTGACCGGCGACGGCGGCGGCAAGGTCCCGGCGCTCGCCCGCTCGGTGCGCGGCCGCACCCGTGTGGCGCACACGCTCGTCAACTGGCTCCGGCTCGCCGCCCGCCTTCCGGGCGCCTCCTGGCACCACGTCGAGGTCAACGGCGGAGCGGGAGTGCTCTTCCAGGACGCCCAGCAGCGTCTCATCAGCGTGATCGCGCTGGACATCGATGCCGGGCAGATCACGAGCATCAGCTCGATCGTCAATCCCGACAAGCTGCGGCACCTCGGGCCGGTCGGGGACTTCAGGTCGCTGCTGCGCCCGGAGGAGGCCGCCTCGTGAAGTGATCGTTCGCGCCGCGGCGATGCGCTCGCCGTGGCTCGCCGTGGGCAACGCGCTCGCGCGTGAGAAGATCGCGGCCATGCCGGCGCTGCTGTTCGACCTCGACGGGACCTTGGTGGACTCCGTCTACCAGCACGTGATCGCCTGGCGCGACGCGCTCGAGAGCGTCGGCATCGACCTCCCCGTCTGGAAGATCCACCGGCGCATCGGGATGAGCGGGGGGCTGTTCGTCGCCGCCCTGTCGCGCGAGCTCGACCGTCCGCTCGAGCGCGAGGTCCTCGAGGCGCTCCCGGAGCTGCATGCGGAGGCCTTCATCCGCCAGTTCGACTCCGTACGCCCGCTCCCGGGCGCCGTCGAGCTGCTTGCGACGCTCGGCGCATACGACGTCCCGTGGGCGATCGCCACCAGCGGGTCCGAGCGCTACGCGCGTCCATCCCTGAAGCTGCTCGGGCTGGCGGATTCGACGCCGCTCATCACGCGCGACCAGGTGCGTTACGCGAAGCCAGACCCCGACCTGTTCCTCGCGGCCGCCGAGCGGATCGGCGTCGACGTCGCCGATAGCGTCGTGGTGGGGGACAGCGTCTGGGATCTGCTCGCGGCCCGCAGGGCCCGCGCGCTCGGAGTCGGGCTGCTGTCGGGCGGCTACGGGCGCGACGAGCTCATCTCCGCCGGCGCCTACCGCGTGTACGAGGATCCCCACGAGCTGCTCGAGCACCTCGACGAGGTCGGCGTGCGACACCAGCCCTGACGCCGCACGCAGGCGGGCTAGCCGCTGCTACCGAAACACAGCAGGCAACGCCGTGACGTCTCGAGCCTCGCACGCCGCGCATCCCGCCTCGCGCGCCGCGCATCCCGCCTCGCACGCACGCCGCGAAGTTGGCCGTCAGCCGACGCCGGCCTGCTCGCCTGCCAGGAGGGTGCTCAGCTCCTGGAGTTGCCGGCGGACGCCACCGCAGACCTGGTCGCACAGCTCGAAGATCGCGGGGTCGCTGATCGAATAGCGGACGCGGATGCCGGCCTTGGCGCGGCTGACCATGCCGGCGTCGTGAAGTATCGCGAGGTGCTTGGACACGTTCTGCTGGGAGGCTCCGAGCGCGTTCTGCAGCTCGCCGACGGTCGCATCGCCGTCTCGGAGCCGGTCGAGCAGCTTGATCCGCATCGGCTCACCGAGCACGCGGAAACGTTGTGCGACGAGCTCGACGAGCGGCTCGGGAAGCGGGTGTGGGACGGGCGACAGGTCACTCATGGCTGCAAAAGATAACACAACTATACCGTTGTAGGCTTGACTATTGCGGCTGGGCGCGCTACTGTGCTTTACACAAGCACACAGTTGTGAATGCGTGGATCGTGACCGGAGAACCAGAGCAGATGCCCAGTGGCGAGAACCCCACCCCGGAGGCCTCGAGGGCTTCGACGGCCGACCACGGAGCCCCGGACCCGGCCCGATCGCAGGAAGGCCCGCGATGAGCAGCACCGCCGCTGCAGTTCGGCGACTCGAACGCCCCTCGCCGGCGGCCGAGGCGACCACGGTCGGGCCGATCGGCCGCCTCGGTCGCTACACGGCGACGCACTTCCGCACGGTCCTCACCACGTGGCTCGTGATCGCTGTCGCGCTCGCCTTCTTGGCCCCGAGAGCCGAGACCGCGCTGTCGGGTGCCGGTTGGGAAGCCAGTGGCTCCCAGTCGGCGCAGGCGCGCAAGCTGGTCGAACGCGACTTTGGGGGCCTCGGCAGCTACGGACTGATGACGGTCGTCCACTCCCCCACCGAAACCGTCTCCAGCCCCGGCTTCGGAGCCGTCCTCGCACGCGTCGAGCGGACGTTGCGCGCGAACAGCGCGGTGCGCTCTGTGGTGGCACCTTCGGCCGGTGTCTCGATCTCGCGCGACGGCCACACGGCGATCGTGCAGGCCGGCGCGGCGAGGAACCCGAACGAGATGGTCGCGGCAGCCGACAAGCTGAAGGGTGCGCTTCACCGCCTCTCGACCAGGGGCACGGTCGTGAACCTCACCGGCGCCGCCGGGATGTGGTCCGACTTCAACGCGGCAAACCGATCGGCGATGCTGAAGTCGGAGGTGATCTCGTGGCCGGTGACGCTGGCCATCATGCTGCTCGCCTTCGGATCGCTCGTCGCGGCCGGCCTGCCCCTGATGCTGACGATGGTCGGCCTCGTATCCGCCGCCGGGCTGCTCTACCTCGGCACGCTGATCTCGCCGATCTCGATCTGGGCGATGAACTTCGCGCTGATGTTCGCGCTCGCGCTCGGTATCGACTACGCGCTGTTCGTCGTGTACCGCTTCCGAGGCGCCCTGTTCGGCTCCGGGCTCGGCCCCGAGGACGCCGCTGCCGTGACGATGGACACCGCCGGGAAGGCGGTGCTGTTCAGCGGCCTCACGGTGCTGATCTCCTTGACGGCGGTGATGCTCGTCGCCAGTCCCGCGTTCCGGAGCATGAGCCTCGGCATCATGCTCGCCGTCGTCTTCGTGCTGGCGGCGACCCTGACGCTGTTGCCCGCGGTGCTCGCCAGGATCGGGCCGAAGGTAGACAAGCTGGGGTTGCCGTGGGCACACTCCGGCGAGCACCACTCGCCGCGCTTTGCGGCCTGGGGCGAGCGGTTGTGGCGCCGTCCCGCGCTGTACGGCATACCCGCGCTGGTGGCGCTGCTGGCGCTGGCCTTCCCCGTCACGCAGCTGAAGACCTCGATGCCCTCGATCAGGGTGGTGCCGCCGAGCGCCTCCTCGCGGGTGGGCTACTACCAGGCGCAGCAAGCGATGGGTCCCGGGGCCACGGGCCCCCTGCAGATCATCACGCCGTCGAGAAGCGCCGCCGCGGTGATGAAGCTCGCGGCCTCGGACCCGGGCGTGGCCACCGTGATGCCCGCCCAGCCGCCTGCCGGCGGGCTGGCGCTCGTCACCGCGATCCCCCGTCAGGACCCGTCCAGCCCCGCCGTCGGGAGGACCATCGAGCGCCTCCGCGGCGAGCTGCCGGCGGGAAGCGCCGTCGGAGGCGCCGTGGCCGAGAACCACGACCTCGAAACTATGCTCAGGCAGAAGACCTGGCTCGTGATCGGGATCGTGGTAGCGCTCGGGTTCGTGCTCCTGCTGTTCGCGCTGCAGGCGCCGCTGGTCGCCGCCGCCGGGGTGCTCACGAACCTGCTCGCCACCGGTGCCGCGTTCGGCGTCGCCAAGTGGATCTTCCAGGACGGGGCGCTCCACCAGCTGCTCGGCTTCCAGGCCCAGGGGTTCCTCGACGCGTGGGGGCCGGTGTTCTTCTTCGCGATGATCTTCGCGATCTCGATGGACTACACGGTGTTCCTGCTCTCGAGCGCCAAGGAGCACTGGGACCGAAGCCATGACCCGCATGAGGCGATGGTCCGCGGGGTGGCCCACTCCGGCCGGGTCATCTTCGCCGCCGCCGCCGTGATGGTGGCCGTGTTCTTCACCTTCGCGCTGTCCGGGCCGCTGCCGCCCAAGGAGATGGGAATCATCCTCGGCGTCGCGGTGCTGCTCGACGCGTTCCTGATCCGGCTGCTGCTGCTGCCGGTGCTGTTGCGGGTGATGGGACGCCGGGCTTGGTACCTCCCCGAATGGGCTCGCCGGGTTCTCCCGGAAGTCAGCTTCGGCCACGCGTGAGAGGGTCCTCGCGATGAGCTCTTTCACAGCCAGCGCGCATCCCGTCGATGGCCTGCGTCACGCAGTCGACGTCAACGGCCGCCACACGATCTTCACCGACGAGCCGCAACGGCTCGGTGGCACCGACACGGCTCCCACCCCGCACGAGCTGCTCGCCGCGATGTTGGCGTCCTGTGCGTCCACCATGGTCACGATCTACGCGCGGCGTCACGGGTGGGGATTGGAGGGCATGCGCGTCGACGTCGACTACGACTCCGACGCGACGCCCCGACGCGCGGCGCTGCGCCTGCACCTGCCGAGCGGCCTGACGACCGAGCAGGTGACCCGCCTGCGCCATGTAGCCGAGACGTGCCCCGCGCGCCGCGCGCTCGAGGCCGGCTTCGAGTTCGAGGAGGAGATCATTCTCGGCTCCGCCACGGAGGCTCACCCGCCCGCCCCGTGACGGCCGACGCGGCGGCGCGTCCGCGTTCCTGCGCCGACCGTTCCCCAGCCGTCCCTCGATGTCCGACGCGCGATCGCCTTGCCGGCTAGGCGGACCCACCAGCGCCGCGCAGGGCCTGGGCGAGGAGGTCGCGCAGCACGCGCTGATCGGCCGTTGAAAGCCGCGCGATCCCCGCCGGCGCGTGGGCCATCCGCGCGTGGAGCGCATCGCGCACCTCCAGCCCGAGCGGCGTCGGCACGATGTGCTTGACCCGGCGGTCCCGCTCACAGGCCCGCCTGGTGACGAGCCCGCGTGCCTCCAGGCGGTCGACGATGCCTGTCACGTTGGAGCTGTCACAGGCGAGTCGGGCAGCGATCTCGTGCATCGGCAGCCCTTCGTGCTCGTCGAGCTGCATCAGTGCCCCGGCCTGCGCCGGATGTAGGTCGAACTGCGCGGCGGCTCCCAGGAACCGGCGCCGCTCGGCGAACAGCAGGCCGCGCAGCAGGTCCCACGCCTCCTCGGCGGGCGACATCGCCTCCGGCGGTGGTCCCCCCGGCGGTGGTCCCCCCGGCGGTGCCCCCGGCGGTCCCTCCGATGGTGCCCCCCGGGAGTCCGCCCTCGTGGCCGTCGCGCTCATGACCGGCATTATATTTCATCGCCTCGACATTTGCCATACTCAACTGTTGAGCTAACATACCTTCCGTGACAGATCGGGATTACGCCATCGAGGTCGACCAGCTCGTCCGCGAGTTCCGCAAAGGGCCCCGGGCGGTCGCCGGGATCGACCTAGCGGTACAAACGGGCGAGATCTACGGGTTCCTGGGACCGAACGGCGCCGGGAAGTCGACCACGGTGCTGATGCTCACGACGCTGTTGCCGCCCACCAGCGGGCACGCCAGGGTCGCCGGCTTCGACATCGTGCGCGAGGGGGCGAAGGTCCGCGCGACCATCGGCGCGGCCCTCCAGGAAGCCGCGCTGGACGTGATCCTCACGGGCCGCGAGCACCTGATGCTCCAAGCGACGCTCCAGGGAATCCCAGCGAAGCGGCGCCGGGGACGCGCCCAGGCGCTGCTCCAGCGCGTGGGGCTCGCCGAAGCCGCGGATCGCCGCGTAGGGGGTTATTCGGGCGGCATGAAGCGGCGCCTCGACCTCGCGATGGCGCTGGTGCACGAACCACGGATCCTGTTCCTCGACGAGCCGACCACCGGCCTGGATCCCCAGAGCCGGGCCGCGCTCTGGGAGGAGGTCGCGAGGCTCGCCCGCGACGAGGGGATGACCGTGTTCCTCACGACCCAGTACCTCGAGGAGGCGGACGCGCTGGCCGACCGGATCGGGATCATCGATCACGGCAAGATCGTCGCGGAGGGCACCCCGGCCCAGCTGAAGGCCGAGATAGGCAGCCCCAGCGTCGAGGTCCAGCCGGTGGATCCAGACGCCGGTGAGCTGCTTGCCGAGCTCCTCGGCCGCTTCGGAGCCCCCAAACACAACGGCCGGGGAAGCGTGACCGTACAGTTGCCCGGCGGTGAGGCAGAGCTCGCCGAGATCGTGCGATTGCTCGACAGCAACCACCTGCGGGTGGAGTCCCTGCAGTTGCACCAGCCGTCGCTGGACGACGTGTTCCTCGCCAAGACCGGGCGCAAGCTCGAGGGGGCCGGCGACGAATGACGCAGCGCGGCTCGCTGCTCGAGCAGATCGCGGTGGTGGCGAGGCGCTCGGCGATGAACACCTACCGCCAGCGCGCGCTGCTCGTGTTCCCGATGCTGTTTCCGCTGATCCTGTTCGCGATCAACGGCAGCGCGCTCAGCAGGGCTACCCGGATCCCGGGCTTCCCCACCGACAGCTATCGCGCGTTCCTGATCGCGATGCCGTTCGTGCAGGGGGCGATGTTCGTGTCGATCTCGGCCGGCACGAGCCTCGCGCGGGACATCGAGACCGGCTTTCTGAACCGCCTCGCGCTGACGCCGCTGCGTACCGAGGCGATGCTGGTCGGCCAGCTCGGCGGTGCCTTCGTGCTCGCCTGCGTGCAGGCGGTCGTGTACCTGCTCGTGGGCCTCGCAACCGGGATCGGCTTCGCCAGCGGCGTGGGCGGGGTCGCGATGCTGCTGCTGCTGTCGCTGGCGATCTCGTTCGGCTTCGCGACGCTCGGCGGGCTGCTGGCACTGCGGCTCGGCAGCGGCGAAGCGATCCAGGGGATCTTCCCGCTGCTGTTCGTGACCCTGTTCCTGAGCTCCACGAACCTCCCCCGCAACCTCATCAAGACGGCCTGGTTCCGGGAAGTGGCCACCTATAACCCCGTCTCATACCTGCTCGAGGGGTTGCGCAGCCTCGTGATCCAGGGCTGGAACGCGCAGGCGCTCGAGCTGGCGTTCGGCTTCGCCCTGGCGCTCGCGGCGATCTCGCTGGCATTGTCGGGCCCTGCGATGAAGTCGAGGCTGGCGCGCGGATGAGGCGATTTCTCTACGTGACCCGCGGGGTCGCCTGGCGCTCGATCCACAACGCGATCGTCAACCCCGCGATCATCGTCCCCTCGATCATCTTCCCCCTCTTCTTCCTGGTCGCCTTCGCCGGCGGGCTTTCGCGGATCAGCGATCTACCCAACTTCCACTACAAGCCCGGATACACGTCCTTCCAGTTCGTGTTCGTGTTCCTCCAATCCGCGGCGTTCGGCGGGGTCTTCACCGGCTTCGCCGTAGCACGCGACTTCGAGTCCGGATTCGCGCGCCGGCTGCTGCTCGGCGCGCCGCGCCGCAGCGGCATCATCGCCGGCTACGTGGTGGGAGCCCTCGGGCGGTGGCTCATCACCGGGACGATCGTCACGATCGCGGCGCTGATCGCCGGCATGAAGGTGTTCGGGAGCGGGACCGACCTGCTGGGCCTGTTCGGCCTCGGCGTGGGGATGAACTTCACCGCCGCTCTGTGGGCCATCGGCATAGCGATGTTCCTGCGGACCGAGCAGGCGGGGCCGCTGATCCAGATGCCCGTGTTCGTCGCGCTGTTCCTGGCACCCGTGTACGTGCCGGTCACCCTGCTGACCGGGTGGGTGCACGCGGTTTCCCAGCTGAACCCGATAACCGCGGTGATCGAGGCGGGAAGAGGACTGCTCGCGGGCTCGCCCGTGAAGGTTGGGCTCTCGTTCGCGCTGCTGGCCGCCGGCGCGGCGGTGCTGGCGCTGCTTGCCCGGCGCGGCCTGGCCTCGGCCGAGCGCGCCGGCTGAGCACCGCGACTCCGCGAGGGCCCCGACGTCCAAGGCCCGCCCGAGGAGCAAGGCCCGCCCGAGGACCGGCGCCCGCCCGAGGACCGGCACCCGCCCGAGGACCGGCACCCGCCCGAGGATGGTCTGCCCGACTGCCTACCCGCTAGATCGGCCGTCCGCGTACATCGCCTCGATCTGCGTCGCATACTTCTCGGCGATCGGCTTGCGCTTCAGCTTCATCGTCGGCGTGAGCTCGTCGCCGCCCGGCTGCCACTCCCCGGACAGCAGCGTATGGCGCTTGATCTGCTCGACTCGGCTGAGGCTCTCGTTGGCTCGGGCTACGCCCTCCGCCACCTCGCGCAGCACGGTGGCCTCGCGTGCGAGCTCCGCCGGGGTACGCGCGGCGACGCCGTTGGCGGCGGCGAAGCTCCCCGCGGCGACCGGGTCGAGGACGATCAGAGCAGTGTTGTAAGGACGCCGATCGCCGATCGCCACGACGCTGCCGACGAGCGGGCACGCAGCCTTGATCTTGTTCTCGATGTTGGCCGGCGACATGTTCTTGCCGCCGGCGTTGATGATCAGCTCCTTCTTGCGATCGACGATCCGTACGTAGCCGTCGGCGTCGATCTCGCCGATGTCGCCGGTGTGGAGCCAGCCCTCCGCGTCGATCGTCTCCGCCGTCAGCTCTGGTGCTCCGCGATAGCCGCGCATCACGATTGGGCCCCGCACGAGCAGCTCCCCGTCGTCGGCGAGCGTGAGCTCGATCCCCGGTAGCGGCAGCCCCACGGTGCCGATCCGGATCGCGTCCGGCGGGTTCACCGTGGCGATCAGCGACAGCTCGCTCATACCCCACACCTCGCAGATCGGCAGGCCGATGGCGGTGAAGAACTCGAGCACCTCGGGAGCGATCGGCGCGGCACCCGATACCAGGTACTCGACCTGATCGAGGCCGAGCTGGGCGCGAATCGGGGCGAACAGCTCGCGATCCATCCGTGCGTGAGCCTCGGCGAGCGCCGCCGGCACCTCCCCGCCGGCCTGCCCGGCGCGCACCACCCGCACCGCGACGTCAAGCGCTTCGGCGAGCGCCGCGCGCCGCTCCACGTGGGGCTCGGCCGCGAAGCCCGCCTCGAGAGCCGCCTTGAGCTTCTCCCACACGCGCGGCACCGCCCCCCACGAGGTGGGCCGGACTTCGACTACGGCTGCGAGCACCTGCGTCAGGTCGGCGACGAACGTCGCCGTCGCACCTGACACCAGGGAGGTGTAGTGGATGTAACGGTCCGCGAGGTGTGCCATCGGCAGGTAGGAGATGGTGCGCCCGCCGGGCTGCAGCGGCGTCACCCTGTCCACCAGCCGCGTCTCGTCGAGCAGGCTGCGGTGCGTCAGCTCGACGGCCTTCGGCGGGCCGGTGGTGCCCGAGGTGTAGATCAGCGTCGCCACGTCATCCGCGGCGACCGCCCGCCAGGCGGCATCGAAATCGAAGTCCTCGGCGCCGGCTTCCCGCTCGAGCTCGGCGAGCTCGCGCGCGCCCGCCACCGGGCCGTCCACGACATACACGCGCTCGAGCAGCGGCAGGCGCTCGGCCACGCCGAGGATCCGCTCGGCGAGTGCCGACTCGGTCACGGCGATGCGCGATTCGGCGTGCCCTAGGAGATACTCGACCTGCTCGGGTGATGAGGTGTTGTAGATCGAGAACGGAATCGCGCCGAGGTGCATGGCCGCGGTGTCGACGAGCACCGCCTCGGGGCGATTGAGGAGCATGAGCGCGACCGTCGCGCCGCTGCCTACGCCGGCGGCATGCAGACCGCGGGCGAGCACCCGAACACGCTGCGCGTACTGCCGCCAGGTGAGCTCGACGCCGCCACCAAGCGTGCGCAAGGCGGTTCGCTCGGCGTGGTGCTCTGCCGTGCGCTGAAAGGCCTCGCAGAACGTCTCGGCGTCGTGCGCGAGCCCGGGGCGAGGCGCCGCTTGCACCCTCTCCACGGCCGTCCCCATGCGCCGCAGACTACACGTCCAGATCGCCGTAGACTCCCCCTTACCATGCCCTCCCACTCGCACGGCCGGGAGGCCGCGGATGCGTCGGCCGGTCCCGCCCCGGCGCAGGAGGCAGCCAACCACGACGGTCCGCGTGTGATCGCGCCGCCGCCTGTGATCTACCTCGGCGGCCTGGCCGTCGGCTTTGGCCTGCAGGCGAAGCTTCCCGGCACGGCGGTGCCCGCCGCCGTGAGGTGGCCCCTGGGCTGTGGTCTGCTGGCGGCGGGCGGATTGCTCGCGCGCTCTTTCTTCCGCGCCTTCGCGGCCGCCCAGACACCCGTCTCTCCGTACCGCGCCCCCACCCGGTTGGTCACCACCGGTCCCTACCGCGTCACACGCAACCCGGGTTATCTGGGAATGGCGCTCGTTTACGCCGGGATCGCTCTCACGGCCGAGGCGTTATGGGCACTCATCCCACTCGCTGTCGTGGTTGTGGTGATCGATCGCGGCGTGATCGCCCGCGAGGAGCGCTACCTGACACACGCCTTCGGTGACGAATACCTGTGCTATCAGCGCCAGGTGCGGCGCTGGATCTAGCACCCGATCTGGCGCTGTGGGCTCGCTGACGCCCACCCCCATCCGGGACACGGTTCCCGGTGCAGGGATGGACGCAGTCTCTAGCCAGCGCGGGACGCGCATAGGAGTTCTTCTACGGAGTCGGGATCGACGCTCGGTCCCGGGCCGAGCTCAGGAGGGCGCACCCGCCTGCGCGCGTGCAACCAGGCCCGCGTAGACGATCGCGAGGGCGTCGCCGAGCAGTTGCGGTGAGACCGTTCCGGGCTCGGTCAGCTCGTCGACCGCAAGCCCGCCGATGATGCCCATCACGATGCGGGCCACGTCCTCCGCCGGCGTGGCCAGGTCGGGTGTACCGAGATGACGCGCACGGGCCTCCAAGGCGGCGGTGAGAGAGCGGCGAAGCTCCGTCTGGCGCTGGAGGTAGCGGTCGCGGAGCTTCGGATCACGGATCGCGAGGCTCCAGCACTCGCGCTCGACGAGCAGGGCGTCGCGTTGCTCGCCGATCAGCCGTGCGAACTCGCGCGCCGCCTCCCGTGACATGTCGCGATCGGGCGGTGCTGACTCGAGCAGGGCCACGATCTCACGCATCGGCGCGTCGATGCGCTCCTCGAGGAGCGCCATGAGGAGGCCCTCCTTGCCGGAGAAGTGCCAGTAGAACGCTCCCTTTGAGTAACCCGCCTCGGCGGCGATCTCCTCGACGCCGGCCTGGCTGTAGCCCCGGCGCGCGAAGACGCGCAGCCCCGCGTCGAGCAGCTCGTCGCGAGCCTCCCGGCCCTGGGCGCGAGCTGCTCGGGTGCGCTGATCGACGCGCCGCCCGGCCGCTCCACGGGCGTGGCGAGGTATCCCGGGCGAGCGCGTCTTGCGTGCAGCCATTTGGGGTATGGTACATACTGACGCGTCGGTATGTATCGCTTGTACGTGATCCCCGGTTCCCACGCCTGCCGCTCGGCGATGCTCATGCTCGAGCACAAGCGGCTGCCGTACCGACGTGTCGACATCATCACGCTCATGCACCCGGTGGTGACCCGGCTGCATGGATTCGACGCGGGCGGGCAGACGCGTTCGGCCGGCGGACGGCGCCCCCTTGGACTGCGCATGGGCGACCTGCTCGGCACCGTGCCGGCGCTTGCCGCCGACGATCAGCGGATCTCCACGAACCACGGCATCGCGCGCTTCCTGGATGAGCAACAGCCCGATCCGCCGCTGTTTCCCAGCGACCCCGGCGAGCGTGCGGCCGTGGAGGAGGCCGAGCGCTGGGGAAACGAGACGCTTCAGATGGTCGCTCGCCGGATCCCCGGCGGAGCGGCGGTGCGCGACCCGGCGATGACGAGCCAGGCGACGGCGGACGGCCGGCTCGGATACCTGCTGTACCGCAGCGCGCTCCTGCGCCGCCTGATCATCCCGCGCCTCCTCGGCGGGGTGTTTGCCACCGGACCGGATGCCGAGCGCGAGCTCCTGGGCGAGCTTCCCGGGATGCTCGATCGCGTCGACGCCTGGATCGCGGAGGGGGTCCTCGGCGGACCGCAGC
>Ga0335081_10007313_pt1 | contig 17657 bp, 24 predicted proteins | sample Lox_Sample_35_FD_206713 | JGI IMG/M metagenome (GOLD analysis project Ga0335081, IMG submission 206713) | Soil microbial communities from Loxahatchee National Wildlife Refuge, Florida, United States - Lox_Sample_3.5 | ecosystem: Environmental > Terrestrial > Soil > Wetlands | place: USA... | reverse complement strand
GATCCGCTCCGGTATTGTGACTTTCAATGGCAAAGATCTTCTGGCAGATGCAGAGGTCCCTGAGACTACTTTATCGGTTCTTGATAAGCTGTCTTCGGGACACTAAAATGAGCAAGTCAGGTACTAATATTGGATTCAGCCAACTGTTCAAGAATCCGGTTTAGCCATCCATATTCAAATCACATAAAGATTCACCCCGACATAAACCGACATCGCGCGCGAGCACATGGATTTCACTAATCCTGCTGCTCGTCAACGCCACTCGGCATTTTGGCTCCAGCCGCAGGAGATGTTTTTTCCAGAGGTTTAAGAACTGGTCGGTTCGAATTTGCTTCACCCCGAGAAGCCTTATTTAGCCTCTTCCCCACTCTTCCCAAATCTTTTTTTATGCGAGCTGCCGCCTTTCTCTTTGATTCGCAACTTCAGCAAACCCGCGTAAATCGGATGCGAATTGGTTCCAGTGTTATAAACGATCCTTTCCGTTCCCACGTTTGCAGAACCTGTAGCAAGCTTGGTTAAGGGCGCTAAAACGGAGACAAGAAACAGTAAGCACTTCTCGAAGACCTAAGACGCAAAACAAAGCCAGATGAGAGTCGCGGCGATTTGCCTGGTTTACAAGGGATGATGATAGGTGACAGAAAAAAAGGGGAGTTTATTCAGGTTATTTGCGTATACATAAGTGATATATTCCGAGAAGATATCATCTCCATTTGCTCCTCCAGTTTTCAATCAACGGACCTCCTTTGGAATCGGCAATGACCCATAAGCATTTACGGCCAGCTACAACATTTTCATTAGATAAACCGCATGCCATCCGCGTGTTTGTCATCGTTCAGGGAATGATTCTCGGGCTGGTAGGATTGGTGCACGGGATATTTGCATCTTTAGAAGGAAATATACCAACCGGCGGATATTTATTGGCTCTCGGCATTTTTACGCTTATTCCCAACTATCTGGCGACCGGAATCGCCGCGATCCTGGTCGGTTTGGCTCTGATCGTATGGACTCTTGGATTTATTCACACGAAAAATGGCCCGATCGGTTTCCTGGTGCTTTCGATATTGCTCTTTTTAGTTGGCGGCGGTGTGGCACAAGTTCCTTTTTTCATCCTCACTTGGGGAGCATCAACGCGCATCAATAAACCATTAACTTGGTGGAGAAAAGTATTACCCATAAATTTGAGAAAACGATTAAGCCAATTATGGCTGGCGATTTGGATCTGCGGTTACATTTTCTTAATTGCTGCCATAGGCATCTGGTTGTTGCTATCACCGCCGAGCGTTGCGGCCAGAATGCCGACTCTCACTCAATATATCTTGTGGCTATTTCTTTGCATAGGGATCTTGTTTCAACCTTTAACCATCGTTTCGGCGTTCACATATGATATGGAGCGACAGGCACCTTCGCCTCAATCCAACCTCAAGCCGGAGATGCTCAAATGAAAACGCCGAATCCACAACCGGAGATGGAAAATGCAGACTCCGTTTGGAAGCCGATCTACCGCGTTGGCGCATGGTCTGCCATGATCGCGGCATTGATCTTTAGAAGAAACCTCGATGCAGAATGGTTTCTTTTCAGAGCCATGGAGATTGTCAAGGATGGACCGATGGCGCCGCCTAGCACTGTGTTAGATTGGTTCGTTCTGCTTCAGAGTAATAAGCTTCTTGGACTTACATTGCTCAAAGTCTTTGACATGGTAAATTATTTGCTGGTGGGATTTATATTTTTCGCCCTTTACGCGGCTCTTAGGAAAGTCAATAAACCTCTCGTGACACTGGCTGTGGCTCTTACAGCCTTGGGCATAGGCATCTACCTCGCATCGAATCAAGCTTTTACCATGCTTTCCCTAAGCAACCAGTACACCGCCAGCACAGACGCACAGCGAGCAATGCTCCAGATGGCCGGGCAAGCAGTATTGGCCATACATTACAACGACAACTATCCAGGGGTATATTTGAGTTACCTGTTTGTGACTGTTGCCGGTCTGGTTTTCTCCACAGTCATGTTGCGATGCGATATTTTTAGCAGGCCCACAGCGTATGCAGGAATTCTAGCGAACGGATTTGGGTTGGGATATTACGTCACATTGGCTTTCGCATCGGCATTTGAATTCATCCCCATATCCATATCCGCCGTTTTTTTGTTGATATGGTATCTCCTTGTCGGGCTGAGACTCTTTCAGTTGGGACAGGTCTCCCGCACAGGTGCAAAATGATTTTGCGTAACCTTCGTGCCACCCGCGTAGTCGCCTCCATGCTCGGTGTCTTTAGTGGACTGATGGGCATGGAACATGGTTACTTTGAGACCCTTCCAGGCAATGGTGCACCAGGCGGCGTGATCATGGACGCCATTGGCCGCCAAATGCACAGCATGTTCCAAGGCAGTGAGCCTGCCTTTACCATCATCCCCAACTTTTTCATAACAGGTGTTCTCGCGATCATACTTGGATTTATTGTCACGATATGGGCTGCAGCATTTATCCAGAGGAAGAATGGCGTTGCAGTCATGATCGTTCTCTCCGTTGTACTGTTCCTTGTTGGCGGCGGTCTCGCGCCTTTGGTGATTGAAACCATTGCAGGTGCTATCGGGACGAGGAGCAATGAACCTCCGAGGTGGTGGCAGGCTCATCTTTCAGTTGGAGTGCAAGTCTTCTTTAGAAAATTGTGGCCATGGGTATTCATCCTGTTCTTTCCACCGTCTTTGATGAATCTTCAAATCGCAATCTTGGGGAACTTCTTCGGTGCAAAAAATCAATCCGTTACGGCAATTCTTATTTTCCTCATTTTCGGGCTTCTGCTGTTGAGCATTGCCAGCGGATTTGCATACGATACACAAACGCGGGCCGATTCACACAACGAGGAGACTCACTTCCAATGAAAAGTAATATACAGAAACCAGATGTAGAAACCCTTACTGTAGCGCAACGAGGGGCGGAATTACTGGTCGTCGTGGCGATGGTTCTGCTGTTCAGTTTTTTCGCAGATCACCAGCTCACCCATACTGGATTCCTCTCAACAAAATTCGGGGTGGTGGAAATGTTCTGCTTGTACGGTCCCATTCCAGTTTCCCTCGTTGCCCCGCTTGTCAAAGTCTTCACCGGACGCCGAAATCCAGCTCGTCCATTTGAAGCCGCGACGAATCTATCTCTGGCGATTGGTTCGTTCTGGCTGCGGATTGTGTTTCCGTTCAACTTCGCTCATCTTGCGGATGTCTTGCCCGGTGCGTTGCGCTTTGCGATTTCTTGGATCACAAACGATATTGGGAAAATCCTATTGATGTTGCCTGTCATCGTCGGTCCAATCGTGGCACTCCTGGTGACTCTGAAGTATTTTTCAATTCGTCGTCAAACGTCTGCAGCGTGATCATCGAAAGGAACAGGTTATGAATAGTAAAAGAGTTATTATTGTTTTGGCTCATGCCTTTGTCGGCTGGGCGCTGTGCTTCGCGACGATAGGGATTGGCAGGGTGTTCACGACATTGCAAAACGCATTGATCGTGCACGCGATCGGCGCTCCGATCTTCTTTGCCATTGTGTCTTTGATCTACTTTCGCAAATTCAATTACACTGCTCCTTTGCAAACCGCCTTGATCTTTGTAAGTTTTGTGATTGTGGTGGATTTCTTCATCGTGGCGCTTCTGATCAACAGGAGTCTGGATATGTTCGCCAGCCTGCTTGGGACATGGATTCCTTTCGCGCTGATATTTATATCAACTGATCTAACCGGCCTGTATATCGCGAAAACCAACACCGCAAAAGCTATGAGGTAAAAGTGAAAATCCTAGCGATCGAACACGAACTCTCCAATAGCTCCGCTGATCAGTTCAAGGAATATGCCAGAGCGGAAGCCCTCAAGGTTTGGGAATTACAGCAGTCGAGTGTGATTCGCGAAATCTATTTTCGCGCAGATCGAGATGAGGCTGTCCTTGTATTGGAATGTGAGTCCATCTCTGAGGCGCAGGAGATTCTTGGAACATTGCCATTCGTTGGATCGAACTTGATCTCATTTGAGATCATTCCGTTAAAAGCCTATCCGGGTCTGGCAAGATTGTTCGATTCGGAAAAGAGTCAAAATGATAACAGACAATACTAAGCTTTTGGTTATCGGAGCCGGAGTGAACGGCTCAGCGGTGATCACAAAATTGGTTAGGGCGGGGCTGGACGCGAAAGTTCTGGCGCGAGGCAAACGCTACGATGAAATAAAAGATGAAGGGATCATTATCGAAGATCCATTTCGCAACCAGCGCAGCGTTACTAAAGTTCCGGTCATCAACGGTCTCGACCCGGACGATATCTATGACTTCATCCTGGTCGTCGTTCGCAAAAATCAGGTCGCGGATCTTTTGCCGGTGCTGGCTCAAAACAAATCTCCGAACATTGTCTTCATGGGCAATAACCTTTTGGGGCCGGATGAATTCACTGAAGTCATAGATAAGAAACGGATCATGTTGGGAACCGTCGTCGCGGGTGGCAAACGGGACGGCGATATCATCCGCGCCATCACATCCACGCCGCTGGCTTCACCATTCGGAGAAATAGACGGCTCGATCACCGCGAGGCTTAAGCGGCTTGTCAAGATTCTGAATAGTGCGGGAATCAAGGCAACAACATCAACGCACATGGTCGATCACGATATGACTCATGCGGTTGGTGTGGCTCTGATTGGTAAACTGACGCTGAAATACCGTTGCGATTTACATGCCATGGCCCGCTCTACTGAAGATTTAAAGCTCTTCGTAGATGCTTGGCGCGAAGCACACCGGGTCATGCGCGCCTTGGGACACAAGATTGTTCCCCCATCTGAGGATGCGATCCGGTTCATCCCACGTTTCCTGCAAGTGTCTGGAATGCGCGCTCTGTTGAATTCCAAATGGGGGGAAGTAGGTTTGGGCTATCACGCCTCCCAAGCGCCCGATGAAATGATCCAACTTGCCCATGAACTCGGCGTATTGGTAAATCACGCCGGTATTCCCGTACCTGCGATTCGGAAAATACTTGAGCTGAACTAAAAAAGTTAGGTCAGTATTCCTTCAAGGCCGAGAAATGCTTATATAATAGCTTGGAAGGATTCGACAATGTCAATCATGAAATTATCTTTGATCATCAGGATGACAGGGGGTCTGATTTTTATTCCAACTGCTCTTGGACTGTTGCTGTTCCTTCCTGCGGGAAGGCTGAACTGGCTTGAGGCGTGGATTTATATAGCAAGCTATCTCATCTTTCTCATGATTTATGCAGTTTGGGCGATCACGAATGATCCAGAGCTTTTGAAGGAACGCAGTCAGGTCGCGTCCAATACCAAAGGTTGGGATAAGCTCATCTTGAGTGTGTATACCATTTTGCTATTGTGCTTGTTCATTTTGATCGGCTTGGATGCAGAGCGGTTTCATTGGAGTTCGCTGCCGGTCGTTCTAAAGCTGATGGGTTGGCTGGGTCTGATATTTGCTGCATGGTTGATCTTCTGGGCCATCAGAACAAATACCTATGCTTCGCGAGTCGCACGAATCCAGGATGACCGCGGTCAAACGATAATACGTTCCGGCCCCTATCAATTCGTGCGGCATCCAATGTACGCAGGCATTATTGTTTTGTTTCTTTGCACGCCGCCAGCCCTCGGATCATTTTGGGGATTGATCCCTGCCATGGTAATCGGCATTCTGTTCTTCATCCGAACGAGGCTTGAAGACCAAATGCTCAGGAAAGAATTATCTGGTTACGAAGATTACACCAAGCACGTCCAATACCGATTAATGCCGGGCATCTGGTGAAAATTATGACTTCTGGTTCGAAAATTGATGCCGCCCACAAAAGTTATTGGCAAATATCCGAGGTTATCTTTGGCGCTCCTTTTCTCGTTGCTGTCGCTATCCAATTCCTGGTCCGCCTCTCACTACCTGATAGGATACCGAGATTAATCCTGATCTTTGTAGGCATGGCATTGATGATCGCAGGCGCAGCCCTCATCTCGCTTGCCCGCCGAGAGTTCTTCAAATACAGCCAGCCAACCGAACCCAGTCGCCCAACAACTGAAATTGTCACTACCGGAGTGTTTTCCATCTCCAGAAATCCTATCTACCTTGGCGCCGGTTGCCTGTTAGCCGGCCTTGGTTTGACACTAAATTGGATGTGGGTGTTGGTATTCCTCCTGCCAAGCCTCATTGCCTGCCATTATGTGCTGATAGCACCCGAAGAGAAATATCTTGTCGCCAAGTTCGGCAAGGAATATCACATGTATGCCACCCGAGTTCATCGTTGGATCGGCCGCTCACAGAGTCCGCACGAACTCTGAGATTCATTGGTACATGTTGCCATATGTTGCTCACGGTGTTCGGCGGATGGACGATTTGAATTGATCATGACTGCCTATCGTGCGGAAGGAGATAGCTACGAAACGCAAACCTTATGCGGCTGGTTATTGTCACTACTTGTTCCGGGTTCAGGACAGCCATATGCAGCGGAGGGCGATAAAGGTGCGGCCATCATGACGGCTGCGATAGTCATTGGCAGCTTGAACATCATGATATGGCCGTTAATTTCCATGGCAAATCCGCCCGTGCCAATGGAAAATTCTTCAGCAAGGAGGATGTGGACATACTCGATACCCAGGATAGTACACGATGTGATCTCATTTTGGAGCATTGTCTTTTGGGGTTGGGCAACAGTCGATGCAATTTCCACAACGCGAAAGCGTAGATAACATGTAGGCCATGATTGCTTGACCGCTGTGGAAACTCTTCGCAAAAAGGAAATAATAAATGAAAACCGTGAATCACACATCCGCTACGGAAATGACAGGGTCTGCCCTGAAAAGAACAAGTCGACTTGGATTCTGGTCGGCTGTCCTAACCGTTCTCTGCGCTGTATCCGCCTTCGCCCTCGGCATCACCACGCCTCCGAGATCCGGACCGTTTTGTTTGAGCGCCTGTATCACCTATCCCTACACCGATGCCGCGGCATTCGTTCCTGGCGACTACCTATGGATGTATCCAGGAATTCTGTTATGCCTAACATTTTTTGTGTTGATGACCTGCATTCGCTACTACACAACAGAAGCCGATAAGAAGTTGTTCAGCCAAATTGGATTATCTTTTGCCTTGATCTCTGCAGCTTTGATCACCATGGACTACTTTATTCAACTTAGCGTGATCCAGCCCAGCCTCCTCAAGGGAGAAACAGAGGGGCTGTCTCTCTTCTCGCAATACAACCCTCATGGAATCTTCATCGCGCTTGAAGATTTGGGATATGTGATGATGAGCTTCGCTTTGCTCTTCCTCAGTGCAGTTTTTGTCAAACGCGCAAGGGTGGAGGGCGCAATCCGCTGGTTATTCATCGTCAGTCCGGTTGTTTCAATTGGAGCGCTGATTGGGCTTTCACTGCTCTATGGTAGAAATCTCGAATACCGGTATGAAGTTGCAGTTCTTACGATCAATTGGATCACGTTGATCGTTGGAGGGGTATTGCTGGCTGTCTTGTTCAAGCAAACCACGTAGTGTTTAAAATCCATCAGAAAGAAAGGAAATACCATGACAAAAACAAACAACTCTGCTTTAGTTTACCAACGCCCTCCTTGGGTCATGCGTCATTTGTTCGACCCACTCACCTTATTATTAGTTGGAAAGCTGGGAATGGATGATCGCAATGGAACGCGCGTGCTCGAAGTCAAGGGTCGAAAAAGCGGAATCTGGCGCGCCACTCCAGTACGGCTGCTGGAGTTGAATGGACACCGATATTTAGTTGCCATGTACGGTGAGACAAACTGGGTGAAAAACCTTAGAAGTCAGGGAGAAGGCAGGCTGCGGATCGGAAGTCACATGGATGCGTTTCGAGCCGTGGAGCTTGACGGAAACGAGAAACTAAATGCCTTGCGGGCTTATCTCAAACTTCATTGGAACTTGGTGGCGCAGATGACCACTGTCAAATCGCCGGACGCGCCGGAAGAGGAGCTCATGAAAGCAGGGCGGTACCATCCAGTTTTTCGGCTGGAGTAAAACGACTGACAAGCAAATCATGATCTTTAGCGAATGGATAGCACAGACCTCGTGGAGAATTAGAAATTCAGCTAGCCGATCCAACCGGTTGTCCGGTTTTCGAGTATTTCCAACCGGCAAAGCGATTTATCCAAACGAGACCAGGCGCCAGAGAATGAATCGTGCGACAAGAACCATCGTATTATTGTGTTAAACAGAGAGAGGGATGCCCGTGAAGGCATCCCTCTTCTTGCAAATAGACCTCATTCCATTCGATTGCTAGAACGGAAGGTCACCTATGATCAAGTCGGGACAAACAACCTCGCAGAGCGCGGTGAGCGCTTCCACGAGTCTCCGGTCAAGATCGGCTGAATATCTGAACACTTCCTCCACCCGCGCATCGGGAGCATCCTCGCGGTCGGCTTTGCAGACCGGACAGATTTGCTCTGTGCAGGGATGGATGTAGTACCTCTCGCATGCACAATCCCAGAACAGCCGGGTTGTAAAAAACACATCCCGACCGAGCTGGTGCGGCTCCACCAGCTCAATCCTTGGTCTTTGATCTGGACACACGGCAGACCTCCTATACGAACTTTCTCTTTTGGGCCAGACGATTTCGCATCACGCCGATGTGCGCGCGGTGCTGCCAGTAATGGCTCTTGCCGCCTTGGATACAAGTCCAGCCTGCGCCGCGAACACGGGATGACAGCGAGGGCTCATAAAGAGTCTGTGCGCCGCATACCGGACAGCTGGCAGGACGAACCGGGTAATATCCATAAGGCGGGCGCTCTGCGCGTGGGCCGCCCTGGGCCAAGTAATCCTTTACCGCCTGTACCGCGGGACAACTTCGTCCAAGGCCGCATGTGCATTCTCCGTGGATCGCCACGTGGTGGTGTCGAGGGTGGGCCGAGTCGCTTAGGTTTACAGCATAAAAATAGCCTGCAACCATCACCGTTGCCTGGCTAGTGCTCGCATTTGTACTTGGAGTGTCAGCCACATGGGTGATGGATCGGATTTGTATTGGTAGCATATGTTATTCCTCCACGAATTCCTTATCTGCGGGAAAAAGTCGCGTGTTTTTGGTTGGGCGATGGTAGATCAACGTGAATCTACGAAGAGGCGAGGTGGTAACGGGGGAGGGAGAGTTTGAAGTCTTCCGAGACGAAGTGAAGATCGCCTGGATCAAAGAAAAGGTAGTGAGGGCTAACTACCCTCACTACCTGCGATGCTTCTGCTGCGCATCAATGTAACGGCAGAACAGCGAGGCCGTGATGGTACCGGAGGTTCAGGCTGGCTTGTTCGCACAATCGCGCGTAGTGATCGTCGCCCGCCGCTGACCCCCACGCCGATCGAGCGTCGCGAGCCTTACATGCCCGGATGTGTGCCAGGCGATCGGCGGGCGGAAGGGCGGTCTTTTTGACGATCCTCCTCTGACAGGCCGCTTGTGCCTAGGAGAATCCCAAGCCTTTCTCCTTGAGGGATACCCAGTTACCGTGCCCTATGATGAGATGGTCGAGAACGGCGATCTCCAGCAGCCTTCCGGCTTGAACGAGGGCGCGGGTCACCGCGACATCCTCGGGACTCTGACTCGGGTCACCGCTGGGATGGTTGTGAACAAATGCGACCGCAGTCGCATTGAGCCGGATCGCCGGTCGAAACAGTTCGCCGGCGCGGATCATGGTCATGCTCGCCGAGCCTTTGTAAACATCCTCCATGCCCAGCACTTTATTGCGCGTGTTCAACATGATCACGCGCAAGCGCTCTTGGTCGAAGGCGCTCATGTCTTCGCACAGCTGCGCCAGGTCGCGCGGGCAGCTGATCTCGGTGTGTTCGGCGGATTTCAGGCGGCTGGACAGCGTGAACGCTGCGCGCAGGGCGGCGGTCGTGCGCTCACCGATCCCGGGGATCGCGAGCAATTCCGCCGCGGACGCCTGACGCATTCGGTGCAGGTCGCCATGGAAGTGAGACAGCAACGCCTCCGCAATTTCGATCTGATTCGATCCGCCGATGATCACCGCCAGAAGTTCGGTGATCGTGCAGACCGACGGGTCCGCAGAGACGCGGGTGACGGGCCGGTCGTGCACAGAAAGGAATTTGAGTTTGGAAACTCGATACGTGGCAGGCTTTTGTCCTGCCGGGGTTGTTTGCATCATGCATACCTCCAAGAGATTTGAGCCGCCCCGCTACGCGCGGGATCTTCGTTTAAAATCGGCTCCGCCCGCTCTGGAGGGGGTCCAGCGCAGGCGGAGCAGGTTTTGTTGCATAGGGCAAGTCGGTTGCACAACCTGCTCTTTGCCGGAAGGGACATCTCTCATAACGAGCGGAAGTTTGTAGATCGAGAGGCGAGCTGCCGCCAGGGCCCGGATCCTGATCCCTGCCGCGCTGCGCAAAGAGATCCGGGACCATAGGAGCGCGGGACAGTTTCGCCCTGCGCTGCGACTCAAGGTCCTCAAGAATTGCGAGCGGGGAATGCCGCATGGTTCAAAACAGCCGCACCACTTTCTCCACTCGCTTTTCCTCCGTCACGATTTTGTGGCGGAATCGATTCGGCGGTCGAGGTCGTATCTGCCGGAACGCGCATACCAAACGATATAGGCGTCATAGCCAAGCAGCCATACCACGATCACGCCTGCAGCGATGGACAAAGCGGTAAACACAATGCACCTCTCTCAGGAATTTGTGGAGCGGACTCCTCATGGAGTCGTCTCCCTGCGAGAGAGCATCCAACGCTTCAAGGATAGAAGCAGTTTTCGGATGCCTTCCCGAAGGGAAACGATCCGCCGTGAGAGAGGTGCACGGATACGTGGAGAGGAAGACAATCCCCGCTCGCAGTCATCCCGCCGGGAGTCGAACCCGGTATGCCCTTTACTCGAAAAACACACTGGCCCGGCGTGCCAGTGCCGGGAGGTGCGGGGAAAACGAGTCTGCATCGGGATGAAGGAGAGACGCGCCGCCCGGCGCGTCTCGGTGGAACCTTATGGCTCGAAAAAGATACGGGGTCAGGAAGGCGCGCCCAATTCTTCTTCAAGCCCCCGCTCGCCGTTTTCAAACGAGAAGGGTTCGACGGACACGGCGACGACCAGGAGTTGTTGGCGCGCCGCGCCATCCTGTCCCGTCCACACGTCCATTGCCAGGCGGCCCTTGACGGTGAAGAGATCCTTGTCCCTGAGCTGGGAGATCGCCTCAAGGACGGGGGTGGTGTTCTCATTCTGCGAGAAAGCCATCACATCCACGAAGATGGAGGGCTTGTACTCGTGCGAGTCTTTATCCTTGCCTTGAGAGAGGAAGGCGCGGACCTTTGCCATCATGGACCCGCTGTTGGCATAGCGGGCTTCGCCGTCGGCTATGGCGTGCAAAGTGAGAATGACGTAATTGGACGGGAAATTTCGCCCGGTGCTACGACCGGAACTGTTGTTGGCGTACTGCTTGGTAGCCATGTCGGCATACCTCCTTAAAGAGATTTGCAGAAGTTGAGCATCATTCTGCGTTAGCCTGCGCCGTCAGGGCGCAATGCGTTCCCGCGGGGATCGAACCCGACCTGGCGGGGATGCGCGGAACGGAGAGGTTGACAGATCCCGGAAAGAGGCTACAATGTATTTACGTCGGTAAATACAGGAAGGAGGCGGCTGTGAAAACCGCAAAAAACTACCGGTTGAACGACAGTACGATCGAGCAGATCGAATGGCTTGCGGGGCGGTCGCCGCACACCACGGCCACCGATGTGATCGAGAACGTCGTTCGCGAAAAATATGAAAGTGAACGCAGGAAAATCCGTGTACGAGCGGTCAAAGCCAGGGGGGACAAGTACAACCTCGTCGCGGACCAGATGGTCCTGGCCACGATCAATCAGGCCGTGCTGGACGCAACCCAAAGCCACAAACGCCAATTGCTCGCCGAGGCGGGTGCCGATCTGAACGTGATCGGCGTGGTATTTCTGGCAACGGCCCTTGCGAAGAACGCCTACGTCAAGTGGAATCACAACCCGCGCTGCCTGGCGCTCATTAACCCGCAAGCCGAATGATCGAGAAGGAAGAGCGAGGTTTTTGACCTCGCTCTTCGCGTTCACCTGCGGCGCCTGATCAACCTTTGATAGGCGATGGCGCGCAAGACCCCGGTGGCGTGATCGGACAGGCGGTCCGTGCCTGCATCAAGCATAAGCCGGACTTCGTGAGCGGCCTGCGGATACCTCCGAACTTCGGCCAGAATGGATCGGATCAACTCATCCTGTTCTTTTTCGGACAAATATCCACCGAGGATTTTGAGGCAGAAATCCTTGAACATCGCGACCTCCGCGCGGGCGGCCGGGCAGCGGTCCTTCCGCTCCGTCGGGCACGCCTGCTGCTTAGAAAAAGCGACTGCCTTTTCTCGTCCGGCTTGGAGCGGGCTCCAGGACAGATGAGACGAGGCAGGGGGCTGGATTGAATATTCTTATGGAGGGAAGTGATTGATTCAGATTTGATCCGGCAGGCCATTTTTCCTAAGCGGATAAAAATGTGGATTGCATTGACGCGTTCCACGCGGCCTGGATGGTCAGGAACAATGGGTACAGGATCCATGCATTCGATCCAAGGCATTTCCATCCATTTGAAAAGATCGGAACGGATGTGCCAAAATAGGCTCCCAACTTTTGGGCGATCTCGGGGAGGGTTGGCGGATGAAAACAGAAGCCTTGCGGCGGGTCCCGTTCGGTCCTGGGCCCTATCTCGAATGTGAAAAGAGGTTCCTCCTGAATGTTTTGGGAGGGCCCGCGCCCGGGCTTTGGAACGGAAGGCTCTGTCGTCCTTTTCAGGCGCAAAAGCGGTTTTCGCCTGCCAGCGCGGAGCCGCCTTCGTGACTAAAAAGAAAGACAGAGATAAATTCTCTGTCTTGTTCATAGAATTTTGTTCTATGATGGATCAAGGGACTTATGGTCCATTGATGTCGATAGATGGATGATCTATCGATCAGGCACGCCGGTGGGCGGCTGATGCTCATTTTGACTGTTGGCCAGGTTCGGCCAGCGGCGCCTGCTGGCGCCTGCTCTGGTGCTTGAGGCATTGGAACGACCGCCTCTTTTGGAGGTGACCGCAGGCCAATCGTTCAGGCTGACACGGAGAACGGCATAAACCAGGACCAGAACGAGCGTTGCCGCACCGACCCAGGCGTACACCGTCACGCCTTCACCGATCATCACGAATGTTGTGATGGCAGCGACCACGTAATAGATCCCGCGTGCGATCAGCAGGATCATCTTCACGGGGCGGTTCTCCGCAAAAACCAGCAGGAGCATGCCGATGGCGAAATGGATCACAACAATGGAAAGAGCGAACAAATTTATGAAAGAGGTTGCATATTTCAGGATCAGGGTGGTGAACATGTCACATGCCTCCGAATAGGATTGGGAGAAGAGGAGCATCTCCTCGCTGCTCACGAAACATGGGCAGTGAGCAAATGCCTTCTTTCTGGAAGGAAGCGCGTTTTGCACGAGATCGTGCTCTTCACCATGTACCGCACCCATGAAGTGCCGGACACCCCTGCGGAAATTCTGCCTCACACCCGCGGCTGCGCTGCTCGCAGCCCCCATGTCCGAAGCTTTGTCTGCGGCCCAGCCGCTCCCGCTTGTCTGATCTCGAGAAAGGTGTACAATATCATGAGCAGGGAGTCACGAACTGGAATGAGGCGCAGGCTCTACGCCCAGTTCCGTCTGTTGTTGGTTTTCGCATGGGAGGCGCAGGATGACGCAAAAGGATATCAAGCTTGGGGATATGGATGACGTCAGCGATGAAGCCAATATCGCAGCTGGAAATACCACCACGAACAAAACCACGACCAGTTTGGGGGCGGCGGAGATCGAACCGTTATTCGATCTAATTTGTTTTGCCATGAAAGCCCCTGCAGGAACTTCACCGGTTAATCAGGAAGATGGGAAGGCCGAAAGGAGGGAGATCCAAGGAGCGGTCAGCCAAACCGCACAAAAGGATGAAAAAGTGGATGAAGGATCCTGGGTGTGTCGCCTCGGCAATATGGCGCGCATGGCTCCGCATCGTTTGGATGGGACGGTGGCGACGCTCGGGAATGCCCCCGCCGGAACGGGAACGGCTGTAACGAAGATGGTCGCGACCGGGGCAGAAGCAAGCCAGGATCGAGATTCCGCTTGGTATGCCTCGGAACATGATCAGGTTCGCGTGGGAACGTCACACACCTGATCCGTGGAGGCGGACCATGCAAAATCCCATCATGACCCAGCCCGCTTGGCTGGCACGTCTCCCTGTTTCCCGTACGGTCCGCAGGCGTTGGAATGTGCGGCACGATGATGCGCGTATTGTTCCATTCCGGACAATACACAAACGAATGAACAAAGGAAGCGAAAGGAGATAGCATGTCTAATATCATTGGCAAGGATGGCCGACTGTTTGCCGAGCAAAAGCCCGGCGCCGACCCGGCTGCGTTCAGGGTGGACAACACCAGCGATGCATACTACAACTCAGAGTATTACAAAGCACACAAGGACAAGATCCTGCCGGTTCCCAAGCCGAGGATCAACCCGCCACGGATGAACCTGGCCGATGTCCTGGGCGATTCGATCACGCAGGCCATTCAGAGTTCCAGGAAGATCTCGTTTCACGCCGTGGGCGATACTGGCGCCACCAAAGTGGGCCATCTCCTGGATGAACAAAGTGTCGCTCACATGATGGCCGCCGATGTTGAAGCGGGCGGCGCGGACGCGCCGGCCTTTCTGTTTATCCTCGGCGACCTCATCTACCAGTTCGGCGAGGCGAAATACTACTATGACCAGTTCTACGATCCCTATCGGATATATGACCGGCCCATCTTCGCCATTCCCGGCAACCATGACGGCGTGGTGTATGGCGATACGGCTACCTCCAAGGCTCCGCCGAGTCTGGAGGCTTTTTTGCGTAATTTTTGCGCCGCCAAATCAGGCTCCTCGCCGGATGCGGGCGGCCTGATGCGCAGCACCATGACGCAGCCTGGAGTGTACTTCACGCTCGATGCACCCATGGTCTCGATCATCGGCCTCTATACCAATGTCCTCGAAGGGCCGGGCGTGATTTCCTCCCAGGGCAATAACTACCCAAAGGTCGGCGACGCACAACTCCAGTTCCTGGAGGCGGAACTGGCGCGGCTCAAACCGTCCCGCCTGGCGGGGGAACGAGCCGTGCTGCTCGCGGTGCACCATCCGCCCCTGTCTGCCGACGCCAAACACGGCGGGTCGACCGGGATATCGAACGACATTGATACGGCCTGCCAGAAAGCAGGATTGTGGCCCGATGCCATTTTGTGCGGCCACGCGCATCTGTATCAGCGCTTCACTCGACGCGTGGAGAACCAGGACATCCCTTATGTCGTTTCCGGGAGCGGCGGCTACAACGCCAAGGCTCATCCGCAGGGGCAGATCCCCAAAGCGCCTTTCAAGAGCGGCGACGTCACCATGGAGATCGACCCCGTGATCGAATACGGCTACTTGACCGTGACGGTGGACATGACTTCGGAGGCGAAGCGGATGACCATCGCCTTCAACGCGACCAAATCGGGCACATCCATGAAACCGGTTAGAAACCTTGATCACGTCACCGTCGATCTCGCCGCGCATCAAATCGTCAAAGCTCAACGAGCGGTCAAACCTGCCTTGAAAAAGAAGTCGTCGACCTCACGCCGACGCCCGGGCCGATAAAAACATGTGAATTGGCCCTTGTTTCCGCCGATCTCAGGCGCCGCCGCTTTGGCGGCCAACGGTCGCGCGGCGGATGAGCGCCTCGCTCATCGTCCATGTCGGGCCTTCTGTCCCCAGTCCCATTCACAGAACGGCCTCTGGTACTGCTGGATGTTCCGATGTTCCTGGTGATGTACTGATTTTCTGAAACGATCCATCACTGTCTTACGAAAGGAGTTGCATATGCCTAAGGAGAATGTCACTAAAAAGCCGGCCGCGCGGCCGTTCGACAAGCTCAGAGGGTTCATTGGGGCACTGGGGATCGCATTCCCTATTTTTGTGCCGCTGGTCGCGTTTGCGCTGTCGCGCCAAGCCCTGGAACCCTCCTTGAGCGCCTACTATTACACCTCGGCCGGTTTCATGTTCATCGGCGCGATCTGGGCGATGGCTTTCTTTCTGCTGTCCTATCAAGCCTATGGGACGGCAGACAAGATCCTGAGCGCTCTGGCCTGGTTATTCGCTGTTTTGATAACGCTGTTTCCGACGGAGCCGCCCCCAGGCTATACCTGCCCTCCGCTCAGTCCAACGGCGCCGCCTTGTCCCTCGGCTTTCGCCCAGCTCATCGGGACGCAGCTGACCGCCACGCTTCACTACGCGTTCGCAATTTCACTATTCGTGGTCCTGGGCATTTTTTCACTGATCATGTTCGTACGGTCGGATGACAAGTACATCAACAGACCGATCAAGGACACCGACCCGAAAAGGGAGATCCGGATCAGGAAGAGGCGCAGAAATGTCGTCCATAGGATCTGTGCCGTGCTGATTTTCGCGATGATCGTGTTGTGCCCGATCTTGTACGCCTACCATCTTTCCATCACCGGGTGGGAAGCACTGGGTCTGTGGGCTTTCGGCATTTCATGGTTAACCAAAGGGAACCTGATCCCGTGGCTGCGGCAGGTTTGAGGCCGGAGGCGAACAGGAGGCAGGGGCCCAGCCCATCGATCTGGAAGAGATATTGATGCAAGAAAGAGAGACAGCGCCATGGCGGTGAGCCAAAGGTTGTCTCTCTTTTGGGCGGCGGTTGATCCTGCCGGCCGGGCCGGAATGCCGAAGAATGGCCCATCGTAACAGACGCATCCTTCCGCGCGGCGAGTTGGGGCGGGCCCCCGCCATGAACCTGCGGCCGCCTCCATCGATCCGCCGCGGGCTGCCTCCGACCTCTTCTGCAAAGAGCCGCAGACTTTCCCCCTGGCGGGACAACGCTCTACAAAAGGGTCAGGGCGTCACTTCGTACACATTCTTGCTCGTGACCTGCACTTGATCGGGCTGCGCATCGTACGTGTAGAAGCAGATGCCGTTGCCCTGCGTGACGCTATTGGCCGGTCCGCTAATCCAGCCGTAGAAGGCATAACAACCTTGCGGCAGGCTGAGACGCACGCTGTCTCCGCCGTTCAATTGCACATTGCCATAGCCGCAGCCAAAGGCGGTCTCGGTCATGTAGAAATACAGGTTGACCAGGCCGTTGACTTGCTTCAAGATCTTCATTGTGACTTGCACGTGCGGACCTCTGACCTTGCTGATCGAAGTGGTGTTGCAATAATCCGTTTTGGTGCTGGAAGCGGTTGCGGCTCCATCGTCCGTCACCGGCGCAGCCGCAGCGCTGGTCGGGATGGGCGTCAGCGGAATGACCGGTGTGTTCGTCAGCATCAGGGTCGGCGTGGGCAGATCGGTGGGCGCGGGCACATCGGTTGGTGAGGCGGCAGCCGTTTGGGCGATCTCAGCCTGGGCCTGAGCCATGGCCGTTGCCTGCAAGGAAGCGAGGGACGGTTGCGGTGTGCCTTGTCCCAGGAGGTCACACGAAGAAAGCGCGGCCGCCAATAGAAGGACCGGGATGATACGAAGGTGTTTCATGGTTTTACTACTCCTCTTGATCTGAAATGTTTTTGTCAGGGGCTTCACTCCTTGGTGCAAGTCCTTTTCTTAATGGGAAGGTTCGTGGAGTTCGTGCGTCCTGTCAAAAGGCCATCCCGCCGGGGCTCGA
>Ga0335081_10007312_pt1 | contig 17658 bp, 26 predicted proteins | sample Lox_Sample_35_FD_206713 | JGI IMG/M metagenome (GOLD analysis project Ga0335081, IMG submission 206713) | Soil microbial communities from Loxahatchee National Wildlife Refuge, Florida, United States - Lox_Sample_3.5 | ecosystem: Environmental > Terrestrial > Soil > Wetlands | place: USA... | reverse complement strand
GGCCCGGCACGTTCTCCAGTGGCGTAGCGCTCGTGCCCACCAGCGCGGACATCTGCTGCTCCACTTCCTGCCGCTTTTCCTCTTCGCTCTTGATGTCGATTTTCCAGCCAAGCAGCTTGGCCGCCAGGCGTACGTTCTGGCCCTTTTTGCCAATGGCCAGGGAAAGCTGACTGTCGTCCACCACAACCTCGAGATGCTTGTCCGCGGTATCAAGCACAGTAACCCGGCTCACTTTGGCCGGTTGCAGCGCCTTTTCGGTAAAAGTGACGGGATCCTCATGGTATTCAATGATGTCGATTTTTTCGCCACGCAGTTCGCGAATAATCGACTGCACTCGCATGCCTTTCATTCCCACGCACGCGCCGACAGCGTCGACGTCTTTGTCCTTTGACATCACCGCAATCTTGGTGGGGGGGCCGGCTTCGCGCGCTATCGCCCGGATCACGACTGTCCCGTCATAAATCTCAGGAACTTCAGTCTGGAAAAGGTGCTGCACCAGCTCGGGCACCGCTCGCGAAACCACGACTGCCGGGCCTTTCGAAGCCTTTTCCACGCGCGCAATCACGACTCGGACCCGTTCGCCAATGGCAAACGATTCCAATCGAGACTGTTCCTTGCGCGGCATGCGCGACTCTGCTTTGCCCAGGTCGAAGATCACGTCGGGGCCTTCGATGCGCTTCACCGTTGCGTTGACAATTTCTCCCACCCGGCCGATGTATTCGTTGTAAACCGTGTCGCGCTCCGCCTCGCGCACTTTTTGAAAGATCACCTGCTTCGCGAGTTGGGCCGCGATCCGTCCTAGAATGCCTTCGGTGGCTTTGGGAATACGCAATTCCCCCCCTACTTCGACGTTCGCGTCCAGCTTGCGGGCATCTTCCAGAGTGACCTGCAAAAGTGGATCTTCAACCTGTTCCGGGGTTTCAACTACGTTCTTCACCGCAAACGCGTTGATCTTTCCGGTCTCTTTGTTCAACTCGGCGCGCAAGTTCTCCTGCGTTTTGTAGTACTTTCGCGTGGCCACGACGATTGCGTCTTCCACCGCGCTGACTACAATTTGCGGATCAATCCCTTTTTCCCGGCTTACCGCATCGATGATGTTATAAAGCTCGCTTGCCATACATAATTCCGATTTCAAATTTCTGGGACCAGGTTGGCCTTCTCCACGTTGGCCAAATCAATTTCTACCTTCTGCTGTTCAAGCGCTGCCCGATTTTTCTTGCGTTTTGCGCCTACTTCCAACGTCAGACGCCCATCGTTAAATTTCTCGAGCCGGCCTTCAAAATGGCGGTTCCCGTTCACCGGCAACCGTGTCGTCAACTTCACCAGGCTTCCAGTAAAGCGTTCATAGTCCGAAGCGCGCAGCAGTTTGCGGTCCAGCCCTGGGGACGAAACCTCCAGAAGGTACGAACCGCCTCCCACCGCCTCTTCGACATCCAGGATCGTGCCCACCTCGCGGCTCACGCTCGCGCAGTCTTCGTGCGTCACGCCACCGGGTTTGTCGATGACGATGCGCAGCATGCGAGACTTACCGCCCCCGCGCAGTTCAACCTCAACCACTTCCAATCCCGATGAAGCGGCAACCCGCTCCGCTATCGCCCGGATCTTTTCAATCTCAAGCGCCATTAAATCAATGATTTACAGGACGATGCCGCGCGCTGAAAACGAACGAAACTAAAAAGTGGGCTTGCGCCCACTGGTGTGTCTCGCCAAGTGCTGGTACTACACAACAGTTTCCAGATACAAATATACGCCCATCAGCGGCAGATTTGCAAAGCCAGTAACTGGCGGTTGCGGGGATTTGCGTGGACCGTCGTGTGTCTCTAGAATGAAGTTTAATTCGATTCCCTTGAGATACATATGATTCACTTCCCAGTTCCTGAAGCGCTCACTTTTGATGATGTGTTACTGCTGCCTTCGCGGTCCGATATCATTCCCGCGCTCGTGAATACGCAAACGCAACTCACCCGCAATATCCGGCTCAACATTCCGATCGTCAGTGCCGCCATGGACACCGTGACCGAATCCCACATGGCAATCGGGCTGGCGCAGCAGGGTGGGCTGGGCACCATTCACCGCAACCTCACGATTGACCAGCAGGCCAATGAGGTCGATAAGGTCAAGCGTTCGGAAAGCGGCATGATCGTTGATCCCGTGACGATGTCCCCCGATGCCAAGGTTTCCGAGGCGCTCGAGGTCATGCGCCGCTACAAAATTTCGGGAGTTCCGATCACCAAGAACGGAAAATTGGTCGGGATCCTGACCAACCGTGATCTGCGTTTCGAAACCCGCTTCGACGTGCCCATCAGCAAAGTGATGACGAAAGAAAACCTGATCACAGTGCCCGTCGGAACCACTCTCGAAGACGCAGAAAATATCCTGCACGAGCACCGCGTAGAAAAATTGCTCGTCGTCGATGACAAATACAATCTCAAAGGGTTAATCACGGTCAAAGACATTCAAAAGAAGTTGAAATACCCGAACGCCGCGAAAGATTCGCACGGCCGCCTGCGGGTAGGCGCAGCCATCGGCGCGACCGGCGACTTTCTCGAGCGGGCGCAGGAGTTGGCCAAAGCGAAAGTCGATGTTCTTACAATTGACAGCGCGCATGGGCATTCAACACGCGTCCTGGAAGCTATCAAGCTGGTGAAGTCGAAATTGCCTGACGTTGATCTCATCGCCGGCAACGTCGCTACCTTCGACGGAGCGTGTGAATTGGCGAGCGCGGGAGCGGATGCTGTGAAAGTCGGCATCGGGCCAGGTTCGATCTGTACTACACGCGTCGTCACGGGAGCCGGTGTGCCGCAGATCACCGCTATCGCGGAAGCCTACCGGGCCACGAAAGACGCCGCCATTCCCGTGATCGCCGACGGAGGAATCAAATATTCCGGCGACATTACAAAAGCGTTGGCTGCCGGCGCGAGCACTGTGATGATTGGTTCACTCTTTGCAGGGACCGACGAAAGTCCCGGCGAACTGATTCTTTATCAGGGCCGGAGCTTCAAGGCCTATCGCGGAATGGGCTCACTCGGCGCGATGGCCGCCGGTTCCAGCGAACGTTATTCGCAGAGCATTGACGGAGATGCGGCCACCGCGGTTGGATTTGACGGGGAAGAATCGAATCGTCTGGCCAAGCTGGTTCCGGAGGGCATCGAAGGCCGCGTTCCTTATCGCGGTTCCGTTTCGATGATCGTGCATCAGATGGTGGGCGGCTTGAAATCGGGTATGGGTTATTGCGGCTGCGCCACAATTCCAGAGCTGTTACGAAAAACCCGCTTCGTGCGCATCAGCGGCGCGGGCCTGCGCGAGAGCCACGTCCATGACGTAATGATCACACGCGAGGCCCCGAACTATGCGGTCGAATAAGGGCGCTCCCGATTGAATCCCGCCGACAAGCAAAAGCTGAAAGCGTGGATCGCTGCCGCCCTTTGGCTGGGATTAATCGCCGGCGAATCCACGAACCTGGGCTCGGCCGAAAACACGAGCAAAATTCTCTTCCCGTTACTGCACTTCCTGCTTGGCCTCGACTTTGTGCGCTTTGAGGTCTGGCATTTCTACATACGCAAAACCGGCCACTTCTTTGGCTACTTCATGCTGAGCTGGCTTCTGTTTCGGGCCTGGAAGGCAACGCTTCCTTTCCCCGGCGTTCGATGGTCAATCCAGTGGGCACGAATCGCATTCTTCATGACTGCGCTCGTGGCATCTCTTGACGAGTGGCACCAGACTTATCTTCCTTCCCGGACTGGCCGGGTCGAAGATATTTTCTTGGATAGCTCGGCGGCGATCGTGGCCCAACTAGTTATTTTTCTATGGTTCTATTTCAAAGGGGATGCGCCTCGGGACCAGGTTTCTGAAGCGCGCGCGGCCGATTAATACATTGCATCGTATTTCGTTACATCCCATTCGCCGGCTTTGTTCTCGAGGGTGACGGAGAGAAGCTCCTTGTAGGTTTTTCTCTGGCCGGCTGCGACGAGCCGTTTCCCGCGATAGTGAAGAATGCGTAAAGGCGGCGCATCTTCCCAGTCCGCGATCTGCCAGGAGAGCAGAGGGTGCTGGGTTTCCGAGTCGCAAATGAATTTCGCATATTTCCTGCGGTAATCTTTTTCCCAGTCTGCCAGCTCTTCGCGGCATTTGCCGTCGTGCATGGCGCGGAGAAATTTAGCGGCTTCATGTTCGGAAGTCCGGTCGCGCAGCGGGTTCAGTGAAATGGAGTTGGGAATGCCGGATAGAGGATCGCGGTCTTCCGAGCGGGCCAGCACCGGCCCCTGCCCGTCGAGCCAATGCAGATAGCCGAAGAAAACGATCAGCAGCAAGGCGCCTGCGGCCATTGCGATTGCGACCTGTGTGCGAGGAACTTCCATGATTCCTCACACAAGTTTAAGGCTATATGGTTGGCGAGCCACATTACGGGCGATAGACCCGAGTGGACATGTACGTTGGGACAAAGCAGGAACGTTAGTTTGCACAAAAAGAAAGGGACGGGCAACCCGTCCCCAAGAACTCGCTGTTTGTAGCGGCTACTCTTTCTTTTCGCCTTCTCCGCCACTTTCTGATGCTGCGGCTTCGCCTCCGCCGGCCTGCGCCTCGGCTTCTTCCATCGCCTTTTTGGCTTCTTCGGCGCGCTTGGCGCGGGCTTCGGCGCGTTTCTGCTTCTTCTCTTCCTGCACCTGCTCGCTGCCGAGCAATTCTATGAAGGCTTTCTCCGCGCCGTCACCTTTCTGCCAGCCGGTGCGGACGATCCGCAGGAAGCCGCCGTTGCGGTCGCCAAAACGTGGCCCGATCGTGTCGAAGAGCTTGTCGACCGCGTCGCGGGTCATCAGATACGCCGCGGCCTGGCGGCGCGCAGCCAAATCGCCGCGCTTGCCCAGCGTGATCATCTTCTCGACGCGTGGCCGCAGAGCCTTGGCTTTGGGCACCGTGGTTTCGATCCGCTCTTCAAGAATGAGCGAAGTCGCCAGGTTCCGCAGCAGCGAGCGGCGGTGCGACGTGGTCCGTCCGAGTTTGTAGCCTGCTACTTTGTGACGCATGGTTAAAATCCCAGTGGCTAGTGGCCAGTTGTCAGTGGCCAGTCGCCAAAGTGTTCAGGGTTTTACTGGCCACTGACCACCGGCAACTGGCCACTGATTTTCACAGCTGATCGTCCGGTCCGTAGGCCGAAGCCGGCAGAATCTGGTTCGAAGTCGGGCCGGGTACGGCGTTGCCGTGCTCGTCGATCTTCATCCCCAGGCTCAGGCCCATGGAGGCCAGAATTTCCTTGATCTCATTCAGCGACTTGCGGCCAAAATTCTTGGTCTTCAGCATCTCGGCTTCAGTCTTCTGCACCAGCTCGCCGATGGTCTGAATATTCGCGTTCTTCAGGCAGTTGTAACTGCGCACCGAAAGCTCAAGCTCTTCGACCGAACGATTCAGGTTTTCGTTCTTGATCTCAGGCTTGCGCTCATCGGCTGCGGCGGCAGTTTCGATGTCCTCTTCGAAGTTGATGAAGATGTTCATGTGGTCCTTCAGCAGCTTCGCCGCCAGCCCGATAGAATCGGCCGGCGTGATGGAGCCGTTGGTCCACACTTCGATGGTCAACTTGTCGTAATCGGTAATCTGTCCCAAACGCGCCGCTTCGACCGTGTAGTTGCACTTGCGCACGGGCGAGTGGACAGAATCGATCGGAATGAATCCGATACCGAGGTCTTCATCGAAGTTCTTGTCAGCAGAAACATATCCGCGGCCGCGCTTGAGGCGCATTTCCATATCGAGCTTGCCGCCTTCGCTGACGGTCGCGATATAAACATCTTTGTCGAGCACTTCGACATCGGCGTCAGCTTCGAGCATGCCTGAGGTCACAACTCCCGGCTGATCGGCACGCAGATAAATCGCTTTCGGAGCGTCCCCGCTCAACTTGAACGGAATCTGCTTGAGATTCAGGATGATGTCGGTTGCATCTTCGACCACTCCCGGAATCGACTGGAACTCGTGCAGCACGCCCTCGATCTTCACAGCCGTGATGGCTGCGCCTTCGATTGAGGAAAGCAGAACACGGCGCAATGCATTGCCGATGGTCGTTCCGAAGCCGCGCTCAAACGGCTGCGCCCAGAAAATTCCATACTTGTCGGTTAAGGTCGAAGTATCGACCGCAAGACGTTTTGGTTTTTGAAAGCCCTTCCAAAGCATTTGTTTCTCCTTCGGCCGTTTGGCTCGATCCTGGCTCGCTGAGTGGTCCAACTCAGGTCAATACCAGGAAAGGCTGATCTGGCTCGAAAAGTGGACCAGAAAAATCAGACATCGGCGTTAGTCGTCGCTTCGGTCATTGGCCGGTTAGAGCATTGCCAACGACGACCAGCGAACGACCAATGACTATTTGCTATAAAGCTCCACAATCAACTGCTCATTGACCGGCAAATTAATGTCTTCGCGCTTGGGCAAAGCGAGAACCCGGCCTTTGTAGTTGTCGCGGTCAATCTCCAGCCAGGTCGGCGCGTTCTGATGGCTGGCAAAGTCTTTTGCCTGCTCAAGAACTATGAGCTTGCGGCTGCCTTCGCGGACCGCGATCTCCTCGCCAACGCTCACTTCGTAGGATGGAATGTTCACCTTCCGCCCATCTACAGTGACATGCCCATGGCGCACCAACTGACGCGCCTGGCGGCGGGAAACCCCGAAGCCCATCCGGAAAACTACGTTATCCAGGCGGCGCTCCAGTTGTTGCAGCAGCATTTCGCCGGTCACGCCCTTCGAGCGCGCGGCTTTTTCGAAATAGTTGCGGAACTGGGTTTCCTGCGTGAAATAGATCCGCTTGGTTTTCTGCTTCTCGCGCAATTGCAGGCCGTAGCCGACGACCTTGGCTTTACGGTCTTTCCCGTGTTGTCCGGGAGCAAAGTTGCGCTTCTCGATGGGACATTTATCGCTGAAGCATTTGGCGCCTTTGAGGAACAGCTTCATGCCCTCGCGGCGGCATAGACGGCAAACTGCATGGGTATAACGTGCCAAGTTGTCTTCTCCTTAGATGACCGGTTTACAGGTCTGGCTTCAACCCTTCTTCCCGGACGAAAATCGTCGTTCGTCTTTGGTCGTTCGTCTTTGGCCAACGACCGATGACCGACGGCCAACGACGGTTCTACACTCTTCTCCGCTTCGGCGGACGGCAGCCGTTGTGCGGGATGGGCGTCGTATCGCGGATCGCCCGCACTTCGATGCCTGCGGCCGCCAGCGCCCGGATTGCCGACTCGCGTCCCGAGCCGGGGCCACTCACACGCACTTCCACGGTGCGCACGCCATGGTCTCTAGCCTGATTGGCGGCGTTCATGGCCGCCTGCTGTGCCGCGAATGGTGTGCCTTTGCGCGAGCCGCGAAAACCTAATGAGCCGGAACTTTTCCAGGCCAACACGTTCCCCGCCGGATCGGAAATCGTCACGATCGTGTTGTTGAACGAGGCCTGAATATGCGCCACGCCAAACGGGACGTGCTTGCGCTCTTTCTTCTTGAACTGCTTCTTCTTGCCTTTTTTCTCTGGCGCCGCCGGGGCGCCCGTTGCCGCTGCTGCAGGTTTCGCCATAATCGCTCGTCCTTGGCCGTTCGTCGTTCGTCATTGGCTCGTCAGCCTATTGCCAACGACCAACTGCGAATGACCAACGACGCGTTTTAAGTTTTTGCCGCCGACTTCTTCTTGATTGCGACCGTTCCCTTGCGCGGGCCTTTGCGGGTGCGCGCGTTGGTGTGGGTACGCTGTCCCCGGACCGGCAAATTACGGCGATGCCGATACCCGCGATACGAGCCAATTTCGATCAGGCGCTTGATGTTCATCTGCACTTCTTTGCGCAGATCGCCTTCCACCAGGCCTTCGCCTTCGATGACCTGGCGGATGCGGTTCACTTCGTCTTCGCCCAAATCCTGCACCTTCTTCATGGGATCGACTTTGGCTTCATCCAGAATGCGGGACGAGCGCGGAACGCCGATTCCGTAGATGTAGGTCAGCGCAATGTAAATGTGCTTGTTGCGCGGAAGATCAATACCTGCAATACGTGCCATATCTGATTATCCCTGCCGTTGTTTATGCTTCGAGTTCACGCAGATCACCCGCACCACACCTTTGCGGTGAATGATCTTGCACTTGTCGCAAATTTTCTTTACTGATGCTCTGACTTTCATAATCTGCTAGTCCTTCCAGCGCCCAGGAGATCCTTCGCCAAGAGCGCTCAGGATGACGCCAGCGAGGCTCAGACGCCTCGCTAAACGGCGTCACTTGTATCTATACACAATCCGTCCGCGATTCAGGTCGTAGGGTGAAAGCTCCACTGCAACTTTGTCGCCCGGCAGGATGCGAATAAAGTTCTTGCGCATCTTGCCGGAAACATGGGCCAGAACCTGGTGTTTGTTCTCCAGTTCTACCCGGAACATTGCGTTGGGCAGCGGTTCCAGGACCGTCGCCATGACCTCAATCGCGTCTTCTTTGCTCATGCACCCCTTTGAAACTATAGTGGGCCTTTGGTCGTTCGTCGTTGGCCAAGGGCCAGCGGCCAAAGGCCAACGACGGCTCTACTGGGTCAAAATCACCGGCCCATCCTTCGTGACCGCCACACAATGCTCGAAGTGGGCGCTGTAACTGCCGTCGGCCGTCACCGCAGTCCATTTGTCGGCCAGCACGCGCGCCTCCGGTTTCCCGGAATTGACCATCGGCTCGATGGCCAGCACCATGCCCTCGCGCAAACGAGCGCCGTGGCCGCGAGTACCGAAATTTGGCACCTGCGGTTCCTCATGCAGGCGCGTGCCGATACCGTGCCCGACAAATTCTCTTACCACGCTGAAACCGTTGGCTTCCACGTGCTCCTGCACGGTCGCGCCGACATCGCCAACAGCATTTCCGATACGCACGGCCTCGATGCCACGATAAAGCGCCTCTTCTGTGACCTCGAGCAGTTTGCGTAACTCCGGCGAAAGCGAACCATCCACGGGCACGGTGATCGCCGCATCGCCATAATATCCATCCAGCACGACTCCGCAATCGATCGAGACGATGTCTCCGGCCTTCAGCACCCGCTTTTCGGACGGAATGCCATGCACGATCTCATCGTTGAGCGACGTGCACAAGACGCAGGGATAATCGTAATATCCCTTGAACGCAGGTTTCGCACCCAATGCTTTAATCTTGCTCTCGGCGGCGCGTTCCAGGTCCATCGTTGTCGCGCCAGGCTTTACCAGATCGCGCACATGATCGAGCACTTCACGAACTACGCGACCGCTCTTCCGCATCTTTTCGATCTCGCTCCCCGATTTGCAAACAATCGCCATAAATCTCAGTTGCTGACCGCCGGCCTTTCCAGCACCTGCCAGATCTGATTGCTGACCTCATCAACCGGGGCATCACCGTCAACACAAACCAAGCGGCCCTTTCGCTCGTAGTAATCAATCACGGGCCTGGTCTGCAGTTCGTAAGCTGTCAGGCGCTCGCGAATGACCTCCTCGCGGTCATCATCGCGAATCACCAGCTTGGAACCATCAACGTCGCAGATTTCGTCAACCCGAGGTGGCTGGGAGTAAATGTTATAGATGTGTCCGCCAGCGAGGCAGGTTCGGCGTCCAGTGAGCCGTTTAACCAATTGATTATAATCCACTTTCAGGCGGATCACAATCGGCAGGCAGACTCCGCGATGTAGGTTTTCAAAGAACTCATGCTCCAAAAACGCGTCCAGCCACCCGGCCTGGGCCGGAGTGCGCGGGAATCCATCCAGAATAAAACCGTGTTCGCAATCCACCTGACGCAGGCGCTGCGCCACCATGTCAAAGATAGACTCGTTGGGCACAAGCTCGCCCCGCGCCATGATGTCCCGAGCCAATACTCCCAGCGGGGTGCCACGCTCCACGTTCTCCCGCAGAATATCCCCGGTGGAGATCTGCGGAATGCCGTAGCGTTCGGCGATCCGCTTGGCTTGCGTGCCCTTGCCCGCGCCCGGCGGTCCAATCAAAATGATTGGCCCGACGTTACGCGCCGTCGCATCTGCCATCAAACCTGCCCCAAAGCTGCCCCTGCGTTCCACTTTCGCGGCCGCTACCAGCGTCGGCCCCGAATGCGCCCGCTCTTGGGAGTAAATCCGTCGTAGTGGCGCATGATGAGCTGCGCTTCAATTTGTGTCACCGTGTCCATCGCTACGCCCACAACGATAAGCAACGAAGTACCGCCAAAATAGAAATTCACACCCAACCCGTTGGTGACCCAGGCGGGCAGCCGTTCGAAGAACGCGCCTATCGCCCCCGGCAAATGGTTCAAGTGAATGCCGGTGATCATCCATTCCGGAATGAACGAGATGATGATCAGGTAGAGCGCGCCCACCAAGGTGATCCGCGTCAGGATTTCGTTGATGTGGTCTGCAGTGCGCTTGCCCGGCCGGATTCCGGGGATGAATCCGCCATACTTCCGCATGTTGTCGGCGACTTCGTTGGGATTGAAGACAATCGAAACGTAGAAGTAGGCGAAGAAAATGATTCCGACAGCATAGAGGACCGTATAAAGAGGTTCGCCCCAGCCCAGCGCCTTGATCATGGCCCCGAAATAGCGGTTGTCACGCCAGCCATAAAGCACCGTCTGCGGCAAAGTCAGGATGGAGGAGGCGAAGATGACTGGCATCACACCGCCCGCATTCACGCGGAGGGGAAGATGCGTCGATTGCCCACCCATTACTTTGCGGCCGACCACACGCTTGGCGTATTGCACCGGAATTCGGCGCTCGCTGCGCTCCACATACACAATAAATGCCACAATCAAAATCATTACTGCCAACAACAGAACCATGGCGACCGGCGTGAAAGATCCCCAAGCATTGTTCTTCGCTTTGTCCACGAGGTCGGCGACGCCGCGAGGCAGACCCACAACGATGCCGGCGAAAATCAACAGCGACATTCCGTTTCCCACGCCACGGTCGGTGATCTGCTCGCCCAGCCACATGATGAATGCGCTGCCCGTGGTGAGAGTGAGCATGGTCATCAGAATGAATCCGATACCCGGGGTAACCACGAAATCGCCTGCCTTTTGCAAACTGAGGGCGATACCGAACGACTGAATCGCGCTGAGGATAACGGTCAGATAGCGCGTCCACTGGGTGATTTTCTTGCGGCCCAGTTCGCCTTCCTTCTGCAACTTGGCGAGCGGCTCATAAACCACGGTCAGCAACTGCAGAATGATCGAGGCGGTGATGTAGGGCATGATGCCCAGGGCAAAGATCGTGAGCCGCCGCAGGTTGCCGCCGCTGAATAAATCCACGAAGCCGAGCAGTGAGCCGCGGTTCTGTTCGAAGAACTGTTGCAGCTTGTCGGTATTAATGCCGGGAGTCGGGATGTGACCGCCCAGCCGATAGACGGCGAGCATGGCCAGCGTGAACAGAATGCGCTTGCGCAGGTCGGGAATACGGAAAATATTGGCTAGTTTTTCGAACATCTACTGCAAGACCTCGAACTTGCCTCCGGCTTTTGTGATTTTCTCCTGGGCGGACTTGGAAAACTTGTGGGCCTGCACGGTCAGGGCAATCGAGAGCTCGCCATCGCCCAGAACCTTGATAGGCTGTTTGCTCTTGATCACACCGGCGTGGCGCAAAACCTCCGGCGTGATTGTAGTTTCGCCCAGCGCCACCAGCCGCTCCAGGCTGACGATGGCATATTCCTTCCGGAAAATGTTGGTAAATCCGCGCTTCGGCATGCGCCGGTGCAGCGGCATCTGGCCGCCTTCAAATCCGCGCAGTAAGCGCGAGCCGCTGCGTGAGCGCTGGCCCTTGTGTCCGCGGGTAGAGGTCTTGCCCATGCCGGAACCCATGCCGCGCCCGACGCGCTTGCGCTTCTCTGAAGCTTTCTTCGGCGCTCGAATGTTCGAAAGATTCATGATCGTGGCCTTGTTTCGCTAACCTTGTACTATCTCCACCAGATGGGGCACTTTGGCCACCATGCCGCGGATCGCGGCCGTATCTGGCCGTTCCACGATCTGGTTAAGCCGGGTAAAACCCAGCCCTTTCACCACTTTCTTTTGTTTGACCGGAGCGCAAATCGCGGAACGCACCCACTTCAGGCGCAGCGTGCCGGCGTCCGGCTTTGAACTCTTCGCCGTCATCACAGCTCCTCCGCCGATTTGCCACGCAAGGCCGCGACATCTTCCCTGTTCTTGAGCTGCTTGAGCGCGTCAAATGTGGCTTTCACTACATTGTGCGGATTGGTCGTGCCAATCGATTTGGTCAGCACGTTCTGCACTCCCGCGGAAGTCATCACGGCACGTACTGCGCCGCCGGCGATCACGCCCGTGCCTTCGGGCGCCGGCTTCAAAAGCACGGTACCCGAACCATAACGGCCGAGCACGAGATGAGGAATGCTCGTCTGCGTCAGGTTGACCTTCAGCAGGTTCTTTTTGGCCGACTCAATTCCCTTGCGAATCGCTTGTGGGACTTCCTTAGCTTTTCCTGAGCCATATCCCACCACGGCCGCCGTTGGGTCTCCGACGACAACCAGTGCCGCAAAGGAAAGGTTTTTGCCTCCTTTGACGACCTTGGTGACGCGATTAATCGCGACTACCTGGTCCTTGAGCTGATACGCTCCTGCATCGAGTTTCTTAACGACTGTTGGCATTCTTAGTATTCCCGCTTCTCTCTCTGCACGGGCGAGAGGCCCGCGCATAGATCTAAAATTGCAAGCCTGCTTCGCGGGCTGCATCGGCCAGGGCCTTGACCCTGCCGTGATAAATGTAACCGCCGCGGTCAAATACAGCTTTTTCGATTCCTTTCGCTTTGGCGCGCTCGGCGATCGCCTTGCCTACAGCCTTCGCGGCTGCCACATTGCCTCCGGTGCGCCGCTCGGCCTTTTTGCCTTCGGCCGTGCTCGCCGAAACGACCGTTGCGCCCTTGAGATCGTCAATCAATTGGACGTAAATGTGATTCAGCGAGCGATACACGTTCAAGCGTGGCCGCGCAGCCGTGCCAAGAATTTTCTTGCGAATGCGCTCGTGCACCCGCCGCCTGGTTTTGTTCTTCGATGTTTGCGTCAGCATAAATTAAGCCTTCAATTCAGCTTACGGATACGATTTTTGCCCGAGATGCCTCGCTGCGCTCGTTATGATCGCTGCCGACTCCCGGCATCGCATCCGCTCTGCCTCACGCCCGCCAGGCGCGATCACTTGGCTCCCGTCTTTCCAACTTTCTTCTTCAGGCGCTCGCCGGCGTAGCGCACGCCCTTGTTCTTGTACGGATCGGGCGGGCGCAGGCCGCGCATCTCAGCAGCGACCTGGCCAACTTTCTGCCGGTCGATCCCGCTCACAGTCAGTTTGGTCTGCTTGGGATCGACCGCCACGTCAATTCCTGTCGGAAGCGGATACTCGATCGGGTGGGAATATCCTAGGCTGAACACCACGGTTCCCTTGCCCTTCAATTCGGCGCGGTAACCGATGCCGACAATCTCCAGTTCGCGCGTCCATCCCTTGGTCACGCCCTCAACCGCGTTGTTAACCAGCGCCCGCGCCAGGCCATGCAGCGCAGATTGCGAATCATTCTCGCGGATGGCGACAAGATTCCCGTCTTTTTGTTCCACGTGAATGCCGCCGGGCAGCGGAGTATCCAGCTTTCCCTTCGGGCCTTGCACGCCAACCGTGTTGCCTTCGATCTTTACCGTGACCCCTTTGGGGATCGCAATCGGCTTTTTTCCAATTCGTGACATAGATTCTTGCTTTCTGCTCCTTGCCTCTAGCCCCGGCCTCTGGCTCCTAGCTAGCAGCTAGAAGCTAGCTGCTCTTACCAAACCTCGCACAGCACTTCGCCACCGACCCCGGCCTTGCGCGCCTGGCGTCCGGTCATCACGCCGCGCGGCGTGGTCAGAATGTTGATCCCCATGCCGCCCAGCACCGGCGGAATTTCGCTGCGCCGCACATACACCCGGCAGCCGGGGCGGGAAACCCGCTCGACATTCGAGATAGCCGCCTCGTTGTTGTTGCCATACTTCAGGTAAATGCGCACCACTTTGTGGCCTTCCTCTTCCGTGGCCTTGAAGTTCGAGATGTAGCCCTCTTCCTTGAGAATACGGGCAATCTCCAGCTTCAGCTTGGAAGCGGGCACATCCACCTTCTGATGACGGGAGCGAATCGCGTTGCGAATTCGCGCCAGCATGTCTGCGACCGGATCGGTCAACCTCATCGTTTTGTTTCTCCGTACCCACGTCACAACGTGGGCCAAACTTCTTTCAGCGTCGTTCGTCGTTGGTCATCCGCATTCGGTTTTATGCGTACGACCGACGACGAACGCCCAAGGACGCTTTCTTACCAGGACGACTTCGAAACCCCGGGAATCTCTCCCCGCAGCGCCAGTTGCCGGAAACACAGCCGGCAAATGCCGAACTTGCGGAGATAGGCCCGCGGCCGCCCGCACAGCTTGCAGCGGTTGTGCTTGCGCGTCGAAAACTTGGGCTTCCTTGCGTCCTTTACTCTTTTTGCTGTCGTTGCCATGAAACCTTTCGTTATTGAATCATTGAAACATCGATTCATTGAGACATTCGAAAAGCCGTCTCACTGATTCAATGTCTCAATGTTCCAATCATTCAATCTCGCCTAGGCCCTGAAGGGCATTCCCAAATGCTTTAGCAAAGACCGCGCCTGATTGTCGCTGGCCGCGGTCGTCACGATGGTCACATTCATACCCTTGAGCTTGTCCACCTTGGCGTAATCGATCTCGGGAAAAATCAGCTGATCATGCAACCCCAGGGTGTAATTGCCGCGCCCGTCAAACGATTTCGTCGAAACTCCGCGAAAGTCGCGTACGCGCGGCAGCACAACATTGACCAGCCGGTCGAGAAATTCATACATGCGGTCGCCGCGCAGCGTGACCATGGTGCCGATCGCCTGCCCCTCGCGCACTTTGAAAGCCGCGATCGATTTCTTGGCCCGCGTGATCACCGGCTTTTGCCCCGTGATCTGGGCCAGTTCACTCACTGCGGGATCAAGCACCTTGGCGTTCTGCGTCGCCTCGCCCACACCCATGTTGACGACGATCTTGTGCAGGTGCGGCACCGCAGCCGGGTTCTTGAGTTCAAACTCCTTCATCAGCGCCGGCGCGATCTCCTTGCGGAAACGGTCCTTCAAGCGCGGAGTTTCCTTGGCGCTGTGCTGCGCCGCCTCCGGCGCCCGTTTTTCTTCCTGCGGCGCACCTTTCTTTTCTTTTTTGTCCTTTGCCATTCTCGATTTACCTTAGCTCGAAGCTATTTATCCAGCGTGGCCCCGCATTTCCGGCAAACCCGCACTTTGCGGTCGCCCTGGACCTCATGCCCAATGCGGACCGGGCCGCAAGTCGCGCACACCAGCTGCACGTTGGAAAGTGAAATCCTGCTTTCCTGTTCCGCGATCCCGCCTTTCACGTTGCGCTGCGGATTGGGGCGCACGTGTTTCTTCACGATCATCACGTGCTCGACCAGGACCTTGCCTTCGTCGGGAAACACGCGCAGCACGCGGCCTTCTTTTCCCTTGTCGCGTCCGGTGATCACTTTGACGGTGTCGTTCCGCCGGATATCCACTCGCTTGTGTACGTTCGTCGCTGTTTCCATACCCTAGATCCAGTTTTGCAATTCTGAAATCAGGTAATTCTGCACATTGCGGACCAGTTGCAGCCTTTCAAACTGCAAATTACCAAATTACACAATTACAAATTTCTACAAAACCTCGGGCGCCAAAGACACAATCTTCAAAAACTTGCGTTCTCGTAACTCGCGCGCGACCGGACCAAATACGCGGGTTCCCACCGGCTCGCCGGCTTCATTAATCAAGACTGCCGCATTCTGGTCGAAGCGGATATAAGTTCCATCCCGCCGGCGGTGCTCTTTCCGCGTGCGTACGATCACAGCCTTGACCACTTTGCCTTTTTGCACCTGGCCATCGGGAGCAGCTTCCTTCACACTCGCCGTGACCACATCGCCCAGCCTGGCCCGCAATCCAGTGCCGCCACCCAGCGGCAGGATCATTTGCAACTTGCGGGCGCCGGAGTTGTCGGCGACCTCGAGCATGCTTCTCATCATCACGGCCATAGTTGCAATCTCCCCAGGACCCGTTAACGCGCTTCTGTCCCGACCGCCTCCGGCAATAATGCCGCCTTGCGGACGATTTCCTTAAGCCGCCAGCGCTTCAGCTTGGAAAGCGGGCGGGTCTCTTGCAGCCGCACAACATCGCCAACCCGGGCTTCGCCTTTTTCGTCGTGGGCGTAGAATTTCTTTGCTTTCGAAATCACGCGGCCATAGAACGGGTGCGCCTTCTTGCGCACAACCTGCACCACGATCGTCTTCTGCATGCGGTTGGAGACCACTTCGCCGACCACTTCCTTCTGCTTACTGGCTTTCCCTTGCTGAGGCTGTGTGCTCGTCTCCGGCATTACTTCTTCTCCCTTGCCGCGGCCAGCTCCCGCTCGCGGGCCACGGTCTTCACCCGGGCGATGTCTTTACGCAGACCACGCATCTTTTTCAGGCTTTCGGTCTGTCCCATGTTGAGCTGGAACTTGAGCTTAAAGAGCTGGTCGTTCAGCTCACGCTCCTGATGACTCAGCTCGTCGTCGGTCAGGTTACGTACTTTTTCAGGTTTCATTTCGCTCACTCGATTCTCAGTGCGCCCCTTCGCGCGAAACTAAAGTCGTGCGCAGGGGCAGCTTGTGCGACGCCAGACGCATGGCCTCGGCCGCATCCTGCGGAGTCACACCTTCCATTTCGAACAAAATCTTGCCCGGGCGGACGACTGCAACCCAGTGGTCAGGCGCGCCCTTGCCTTTGCCCATGCGGGTTTCGGCTGGCTTTTTCGTCACTGGCTTATCAGGAAACAGCCGCAGCCAGATTTTCCCGCCACGCTTGATGAAACGCGTCATGGCCACGCGGCTGGCTTCGATCTGCCGGTCGGTGATCCAGCCTGGCTCGAGTACTTTTAACCCGTAATCGCCAAACGCCAGCTCGCCGCCGCGCCAGGCCTTACCGGTCATGCGGCCGCGCTGCTGTTTGCGATACTTCACTTTCTTGGGCATCAACATAAAATCATTCCAAATGCGGAAGGCAGAATTCAGAAGGCAAAATATTGCCCGGCTGTCACATTCTGCATTCTTACTTCTTACTTCTGACTTCTTACTTCTGACTTCTGACTTCCTAGAACGCCCCTGCGGTCGCACCCTGCGGCTCGCGTTTTTTCTGCGAAAGAATCTCGCCGCGGTAAATCCACACCTTCACGCCAATTACCCCATAAGTCGTCTTGGCTTCGGAGAAGCCATACTCGATGTCGGCACGCAACGTGTGCAGCGGCAGCCGGCCCTGCAAGTACCACTCTGAGCGGGCAATTTCGTTCCCATTCAGGCGCCCGCTGACCCGGACTTTGATTCCCTTGCAGCCAAAGCGCAGCGCGGAATCTACAGCTTTGCGCATGGCGCGGCGGAAGCCGACGCGCTTTTCCAGTTGCAGCGCAATTGATTCCGAAACCAGTTGCGCATCCAGCTCCGGCTTGTGCACTTCCTGAATATCGATGTGCACCTCGCGCTTGGTGCGCTTCTGCACGTCCTGCTTCAGCTTGTCGATCTCGGTACCCTTGCGTCCGATGATGATCCCGGGCCGCGCCGTCTTGATGATCACTCGCAGCTTGTTGCCAGGACGCTCCACTTCAATCGAACTCACGCCCGCCGACTTGAGCTTGTCTTTCAGCTCATT
>Ga0335081_10007310_pt1 | contig 17659 bp, 18 predicted proteins | sample Lox_Sample_35_FD_206713 | JGI IMG/M metagenome (GOLD analysis project Ga0335081, IMG submission 206713) | Soil microbial communities from Loxahatchee National Wildlife Refuge, Florida, United States - Lox_Sample_3.5 | ecosystem: Environmental > Terrestrial > Soil > Wetlands | place: USA... | reverse complement strand
AGCACTCGACAAGCTCGTCGACTGGGACCGCATCAAATCCTCCGGCTATCGCTTCCTCATCGATTCCATGCACGGCTCCGGCGCCGGCCTCCTCAAGACTCTCTTCGACCGCCACGCCGTCCCCTGTCACGAGATCCGCGCCACCCGCGATCCCCTCTTCGGCGGCGCGCATCCCGAGCCCATCGAGCCCCACATCGAGCCCGCCCGCCTGGCCATCCGCTCCGGCCAGTTCCACGCCGGTTTCCTCATGGACGGCGACGCGGACCGCATCGGCGCCCTGGACTCCGGCGGCGACTTCGTCAATCCCCACCAGATTCTCTCCATCCTCCTCTGGCATCTCGCCGGCACTCGTGGCATTTCCGGCGACGTCGCCAAAACTTTCTCCGTCACCAAGCTTGTCGACAAGCTCGCCGCAAAATTCGGCCGCACCCTCCACGAAACTCCCGTCGGCTTCAAATACATCTGCGAGCTCATGCTCGAGCGCGACGTCCTGCTCGGCGGCGAAGAAAGCGGCGGCATCGGCACCAAGCTCCATCTCCCCGAGCGCGACTCTACCGCCTGCGCCCTCCTCCTCGCCGAGATCCTCGCCTGGCACCGCAAATCCCTCGGCGAGATCATCCACACCCTCCACTCCGAATTCGGCGAGCACCATTTCGGCCGCGTCGACCTCACTCTCCCCCCCGGCCAGAAGGAAAAGGCCCTCGCATTCGTCGCCAATCCCGATCTCTCCCGTTTTCTCGACGCGCCCGTCCGCCATCGCGAAAATCTCGACGGCATCAAGCTCTATCTCGGCGAATCCGCCTGGTTGATGGTCAGGGGCTCAGGCACCGAGCCCATGCTCCGCCTCTACGCCGAAACCCCCTCCGCCGCCCTCACACGCGACATCCTCGCCCGCGCCTCCTCCTTCGTCCGCTCCCTCTAATCTCCAATCGCTCCTCGGCTTCCAGCCGGCGTTTCTCTGGCCCTTCCCCTCTTCTGTAGCGCAGGGCGAAGCCCTGCGGCTTTTCCTTCCCCGTCCGCGCCTTTTCCTTCCCCGTCCGCGCCTTTTCCTTCCCCGTCTGCGCCTTTCCCTTCCCCTCCCTGCCTCTTCTCCCCTCCGTCTCCTCCGTCATCGTTCCCTGTCTTTTCCCCCTCCCGTCCAGACCATCTTGTCTCTGCGCCCGCCACCTTTCCTGTCAATTTGGCCCTCCCGCCCCGCCTCCCTCTGTGCCACTCTTGCATCGCGCTGCTCGTCCCCGGCAGCCCGGGAGGCTCCCATGGACGCCGTCAACATCCAGCAAAAGCTCGCCCAGGTCACCGGCTTCTGGCAGCCCGCCATCGTCGGCGAGCTCAACAACGACTACATCAAAGTCGTCAAGTTCCGCGGCGAATTCCTCTGGCACCACCACGAGCACGAAGACGAAATGTTCCTGGTCGTCCGCGGCGCCATGCGCATGAAGTTCCGCGGCCGCGACGTCCTCGTCGGCCCCGGCGAGTTCATCATCGTCCCTCGCGGCGTCGAGCACATGCCCGTCGCCGAAGACGAAGTCCACGTCGTCCTCATCGAGCCTCGGTCCACGCTCAACACCGGCAACGTCCGCAACGAGCGCACGCGCGATTCCCTCGCCCGCATCTGAGTCCCCCTCAGAATTCCGGCCGCGCCGACCAAATGTTATCTATACTCCTAGAGTCCGGATCGCCTTCCTGCACCGCGGCGCTCTCCGGCCGGGAGCATCGCATCCTTTGAGACGCCGCCTCTACACTCTCGACGTTTTCACCAACCGCGCCTATGCCGGCAATCCCCTGGCCGTCATCGCCGATGGCGACGGCATCCCCACCGACCGCATGCAGGCCATCGCCCGCGAAATGAACCTCGCGGAAACCGTCTTCGTCCAGCGCCCCTCGCACAACGGCGCCCTCGCCCGCCTCCGCATTTTCACCACCACGCAGGAACTCCCTCTCGCCGGCCATCCTGTCGTGGGCACCTGGTTCCTGCTCGCCATGCTCGGCGTCGTCCCCCACAACGAAGGCACCGTCCGCGTCACCCAGGAAGTCGCCGCCGGCCTGCTTCCCGTCGACGTCCATTTCGAAAACGGCCGCCCCGCGCGCGTCACCATGACGCAGAAGCCCGCGCGTTTTTTTCCCGCCCGCGTGCCCACCCGCGCGCTCACCGAAGCCCTCGGCCTCCGCCCCACCGACCTGCATCCCAAGCTCCCGCTCGAATACGTCTCCACCGGCATCTTCAATCTCATGGTCCCGCTGCGCAATCGCGCCGCCCTCAAGCGCATCCGCCTCGATATCCACGCCCTCGCCCACCTCATCTCCGAGCACGGCACCCTCGCCTACTGCTTTGCCGCCGGACGTCGCGGCGAAGTCTTCGCCCGCGGCATGGTTCCCTGGGCGCTCTACGAAGATCCCGCCACGGGCTCCGCCGCCGGCTCCCTCGGCGCCTATCTCGTCCAGCACGGCAAACTTCAGTTGGGGGAAACTTTGGAAATCCTTCAGGGCGTGGAAATGGGCCGCAACAGCGAAATTCAGGTGGTCGTCGAGCGCGCCGGAACCAAACTCGTACCCCGCGTCAGTGGCTCCGCCGTCCTCGTCGTCGAAGGCCACCTCGACGTCTGAGACTCATCGCCTCGTCATCCGCTTCAACCTTGCCGTCCCCGATCCCGCCAGGCGGGATGAGCGATCGGCTGCTCTCCGCCTCCCGGTCACTCCCCGCCCTCGTCTTTCGGCTCACGCGTTTCCACGTTCGGCGTTCGACTTTCGTCTTTCGAGATTGCGTCCAGCACCCCGTTCACGAATCCAGGCGCCGCGTCGTCCGAAAATTTCTTCGCCAGTTCCACCGCTTCATCCAGTACCGTCCGCGGCTCCGCCGTCCCGAAGTTCAGCTCATACGCCGCCAGCCGCAGGATGTTCCGGTCCACCGCGCTCATCCGCTCCAGCCGCCAGTTCGTCGCGTGCTTCTCGATCAGCGCGTCCAGCGGCTCCTTCGCCCCCACCGTGCCCGTAAACAGCCGGTGCGCAAACTCCCGCGTCTTCGCCGCAGCTTTCGCTCCCGCCCAGAACGCCTCTTCTATTTTTTCCGTGGATTCCCCGCGAACGTCCCACTGATACAGCAGTTGCAGCGCCAGTTCCCGCGCCTTCCGACGCAGCGTCATCGCCCCCGCCGCGTATTGTCCCGCGCCCCCCGCCTCTTCCCTTTGTCGCGCGGGGCCACGCCCCGCGGCACGTTTCCCTCCGCCAGCGTCCTCGTCAAATTCGCCATCTCCACCGCCGCCAATCCCGCCTCCGCGCCTTTGTTTCCCCCCTTCAATCCCGCCCGGTCAATGGCCTGCTCCAGCGTGTCGCACGTCAGCACGCAGAAAATCATCGGCACTCCCGTATCCATCTGCGCCAGCATGATTCCCCGCGCGCTCTCCGAACACACGTAGTCGTAGTGCGCCGTCTCTCCCCGCAGGATGCACCCGATGCACACAATCGCGTCCACACGCCCCGTCCCCGCCAGGTGCTTCGCCGCCACCGGGATCTCAAACGACCCCGGCACCTGCACAATCTCCACCGCCCCGTCCCCCGCTCCCGCTGCGTGCAGCGCATCCATCGCCGCCGCCAGCAGCCGCTCCGTGATGAAGCTGTTGAACCGCGACACCACCACGCCGAATCGCAGCCCCTCGGCGCGCAGTCCGCCACGCGTCCCTGTTCCTTCCCTTGGCATTTTTCCTCTCGGATTCGCCCGCCGCCGCGCTGCGCTCAGGCCTCTCCCCGCCCCAGCGCCAGCCGCGCCTCGCTACGCGCCCGTTCCTGGAAGTGCCTCCGCGCCAGCCGTCCCATCGCCCGCGTCGTCGCGTAATTCCACGCCGCGCCGATTCCCACCGACACCATCGGCACCGCATACTTCACCAGCGACCGGCTCGCCAGCCGCGCCCCCACCCGTTCGCCCAGCAGCTTCCACGGCGCCAGCATTTCCCGCCGCATCTTCCGCTCCATGATCCGCCGCGTCGCGCGCGCTCCCACGCGCATTCCCATCCGTCCCGCCTGGTCCGCCAGCGAACCGCCCAGCGCGAACAGAAACACCGTCAGCACGTCCTCCGGATCGTCCGCATCCAGCTCCACGCCGTACAGCCGCGCCAGTCCCGCCACCATCTGCAACTGGAATTTCACCAGCAGCACCAGCTCCGCTCCCAGCGCCGCCAGTCCCAGCAGAATGTTCGCCGGCAGCCCCACTCCCCCCTCGCCCGCAGTCAAAATGCTCGCCAGCTCGTCCGCGGAAATCGCCGCGCCCGTCACGCTCCCCAGCAGCATCGCGTTTTTTGCCGCCACGCGGATCAGCCTCTCCGCGATGTATGCCGTGCTCTCTCCCCGATATTTTTCCCGCAGGTATTCCGGAGTGGCGCGCTTGTAGTAGCTGCGAAATGTGCTGCGCGCAAATTCATAGAACCACGTCCCGCTCTTCAGTCCTTCCCAGCCGCCCATCCCCGCCAGCGCGTCTTTCGCCCACTCGAAGTCCTGGCGCAGGCTCGCCGCCTTCTCCCCGGATTCCCCGTTTTCCCGTCTCCGTGCCATTTAGCTATGTTCCCCGCCCCCGCCCCCAATTGCAACCCCGCCCGTCCATCCCCCATGTAGCGCAGGGCGCAGCCCTGCGGCCTTTCCGCTCCACGCTCAGCCCCCAAATTTCAACCGCCGCCATTTTGTACCGCCGCCATCCTGGCGGCGTCTTTGCTTTTCCTCTCCTCTCTCCCTCTTCCACTCTCGACTTCCTCTTCCCTACTTCCCCTTGAACTGCGCCGCCCTCTTCTCCAAAAACGCCTTGGTCCCCTCCCTCATATCCTCCGTCGCCGCGCACAATCCGAACAGCGTCGCCTCCAGGTACAGCCCTTCCTCCTGCGGCATTTCCATCCCCCGCTCGATCGCCTCCATCGACCACTTCACCGCCAGCGGCGCCTTTTCGATGATCTTCTTCGCAATCGCCTCGCAGGTCGCCAGCAGTTCCCCCGGTTCCGTCACATGGTTCACCAGCCCGATGCGCAGCGCTTCCTCCGCCGTAATCATCTCGCCCGTCAAAATCATTTCGTGCGCCGCGCCTTTGCCCACCAGCCGCGCCAGCCTCTGCGATCCGCCGTACCCCGGCATGATTCCCAGCTTCACTTCCGGCTGCCCCAGCCGCGCCGTTTTGCTCGCCACCCGCATCGAGCAGGCCAGCGCCAGCTCGCATCCCCCGCCCAGCGCGAACCCGTTGATCGCCGCAATCGACGGTTTTCCCATGGTCTCGAACATCCGGATCACGCCCTGCCCGTAGAGCGACGTCTCCTGCCCCGTCACCGGATTCGCCCGCGCCAGCTCGCTGATGTCCGCTCCCGCCACGAACGCCTTCTCGCCCGCTCCCGTCACGATCACCACGCGCACCGCCCCGTCGTCCCGCGCCGCTTCCAGCGCCTCCCGCAGCTCCGTGAGCGTCGCGTGGTTCAGCGCGTTCAGCACCTTCGGCCGGTTGAACGTGATATACGCAATCCCGCCCCTCACCTCGTACAAAATATTTTCGTAGGCCATTTCTTGTGGGCTCCGTTCCCGCCTTCAACCCTCAACTTTCGACTTTCGACTCCTCCTCCTACAACAACTTCACCGCCTTCGGATTCTTCGGATCGCTGTAATCGTAAAATCCCTTCCCCGATTTCCTCCCGTTCCATCCCGCCAGCACCATCCGTTTCAGCAGCGCCGGCGGCGCGAACCGCTTCTCCTTGAACTCCTCGAACATGATGTTCGCGATGGAGTACGTCGTATCGTGTCCCACGAAATCCAGCAGCGTCAGCGGCCCCATGGGATGTCCCGCTCCCAGCTTCATCGAGTTGTCGATGTCCTCGATCGTTCCCACTCCTTCCTCCAGCGCCCGGATCGCGTCCAGCAGAAACGGCACCAGCAGCCGGTTCACGATGAACCCCGGCCGGTCCGTCGTCTTCACCGCCGTTTTCCCCAGCCGCTGCCCGAACGCGCAGGCCTCCTCGTACGCCGCCTCCTCCGTCGCGATCGTGCGGATCACCTCCACCAGCTTCATCACCGGCACGGGATTAAAGAAGTGCATGCCCACGAACCGCTGCGGCCTCCCCGTCCCCATGGCCATTTCCGTGATCGATAGCGACGACGTGTTGCTCGCAAATATCGTGTGCTTCCCGCACCCCGGCTCCAGCGTTTTCCAGAACTCCCGCTTGGCCCCCAGTTGCTCCACGATCGCTTCGATCACGATGTCCGCGCCCGCCAGATCCTCGATCTTCGTCGTCCCCTTCAGCCGCCCGCGCGCCGCGTCCCGCTCCCCCGCCGTCAGCGTTCCCTTCTCCACTAGCCGGTCCAGGTTTTTTTCGATCCCCTTCAGCCCTTTCTCCACCAGCGCTTCGTTCACCTCGCGCACCACCGTCGGAAATCCCGCCTGCGCGCACACCTGCGCGATTCCCGATCCCATCAGGCCGCAGCCCGCCACTCCCACTTTTTCAATCGCCATCGTTCCCTCTCCTGGAATTGGACTCCCGGCCCCGGCCGCCCCGGGGCGGCGCGTTCCTGCCGTTCAGGGACACTGCACCACGGCGTTGCCCTCGCCCTTTCTCACGTCTTCCAGCACGATATCGATCCGGTTGATCAGGTGCGTCACAATATCCTCATTGTCGTACTGCTGCTGCACCGCCGCTTCCGCCACCACCGCGCTCAGCGTCACTCCCGCTCCGTTCCACGGCGCCTTCACCGTGCCCGCCAGCCGCCTCAGTTTGTCCGCCAGCCCCAGCGCGTTCGTCCCCGTCGTGTCCGGCATCACCAGCGCCACCGCCCAGCCCACGTATTTCACCGCGATGTCCGTCTGCCTCACCCCGGTCAGCAGCGTCCGCGACAGGCTCTCGATGTATCCCTCCACCTTGTCTTCCCCGAACTGCCGCGCCAGCTCCCGCGCCTTGTCCACCTGCAGCACCAGCAGCGAGAACGGCGTGGACTGCTGCTTCGCTCGCGCCGTTTCCGCCAGCAGGCAATCCTGGTACGAGCTCGCGCTCAGCAGTCCCGTTTTCTCGTCCGCCACCGCCAGCGTCCGCATCAGCGTCCGCAGCCGCGCGTGGTTCACCGCCACCAGCATCTGGTCTCCCACTGCCTGCAGAAAGTAGCTCTCGTTCGGCTTCCATCTCCGCGGCCCTTCCATGCCCACGATCAGCATTCCTCCCACTTCCTGTTTTTCTTTGTCCACCAGTTGCACCGCCAGCACCGATTGCAGCCCCGTCGCCGCCAGTTCCCCATGCGTCCCCGTATCGAACGTGATGGCTCCCAGCGCGTCCGGCTTCTCTTCCCCCAGCAGCGCCATCAATTTCGCCATCCGCGGCGCCGCCAGCGATTCCAGGCCCGGCGCCGCGAATTCCGACGAAAGCTGCGGCTGCTGTCCCGCCGCTCCGATCGTGGCCATGCACCGCGACGCCCGCAGGTGCTTCCCCACTTCGTTCACTCCCGCCGAGAGGATCGCCTTCGGCGTCGGCTGCCGGAACAGCACCTTGTTCACTTCCGACATCTTGGTCAGGTCCCGCAGCGTATCCGCGTTGAACGTCCCCGTTTTCGTGGCCGTCCCGCTCTGCCCCGCCTGCGTCCCCGCCCCCCGCGGCTGCGCCTTCGATCCCGCCGGCCACCATTTCGCCTGGTCGTAGAGCGTCCGCAGCCGTTCGTTCTTTTCCTCTTCTCCCGGAAACTGTTCCGCGATTTTCTGCAGCCGCTCCTTGGCCTTCGCGTCCAGCGAGTACTGCAGAAATATTTCCGTCTGCACGATCATGTCTTCCAGCGTCTGCGTCCGCTGCGCCGCGCCCTTGTCCACGGCGCTGCTCCCCGCGTCGGCGGCCGGCCCCCCCAGGTCGAACGCGGACCGCGTCGTCACCACCGGCGCCGAGCTCCCCGCCGATTTCGACAGCCGGCCCCGGAAACTCTTCACATACCCGTCTTCCGCCTTCCCCTCCAGCCGCCCCAGCCGCTCCGCGTGTTTGTTGTCGTACGGATCGATTTCCACCAGCCGGTCCAGCGCGTCGCACGCCCCCTTCACGTTTCCCGCTTCCAGGTACAGGTCAAACAGCCGCGTCAGCACTCCGAAATATTTCGTTTCCCGGTTGATCTCGTTGTAATACCGGCCCGCGTATTCCATCAGCGCAATCGATTTCCCCTGGCTCCCCAGCAGCCCTTCGAAGGCGTTGAGAAAGGTCTCCTCTTTTTTGATCGCCGCCGCGATTCCCCGGATTTTCTCCAGCGATTTCACCGCCCCCTGCTCGTCCTTCCGTTCGATTTGCCGCACCGCGATCTCAAACAGCTTCTCGTAGTGCTGTCCCGCCGGCCGCGCCAGCGACTCGAACGTCGCAAACGCTTTGTCCAGCATCCCCGCCTCGAGCTGCGCCCCCCCCAGCAGCAGGTGCAGGTCCGCGTCTCCCGTCCCGGAGGCGAACGGCTCCAGCAGCTCCATCGCCCTCTGCGCCTGCCCCTTCCGCAGCAGCCCGTCCGCGTACACCAGCGCGATTCCCCGGTCGTTCGGCAGGATCCGGTGCGCACGCTCCAGGATCGAGATCGCCGACTCCACGTCGTTCAGTCCCAGCGTCAGTTGTCCCGCCCGCAGATATCCCCGCGCCGCGGGCTCCATCTGGCCCAGCCGCTCCGCCACTTCTCCGATCAGAAAGTGCCGCCCCGGATTGTCCGGGTCCAGCACCGCGATCCGCTCCCAGCACGTCAGCGCCTCCGCCGTGCGCTGCTGGAACAGGTACAGCTCCGCCGCGTTCTCGAACTGTTCGATCGCTTCCATCGACCGGTTCTGCTTCTGCAGCAGGTTCGCGTACCGCGCCACCCGTTCCGGCGGCTGCGTCGTCGCCTTCAGGAACCGGCTGTACAGCGCCATCGCTTTCGTCGGATCCCGTGTTTCCACCAGCCGGTCGAACAGCAGCCCGTAGTAATGCGCTGACCGTTCCGCGTTGTTCTGCCTGGTGTACAGGTCTCCCAGCGTCTGCATGGCGTCCAGGTTCGTCGGATAGGCCCCCAGGATTTCCAGGTAGGCCTCGATGGCGTCATCGAGTTTGCCCTTCTCGATGCCCTTTTTCGCCCGGGCTAGCAGTTTTTCCAGATCAATCGCCATCGCGCACACTCGTCGCGCGGCCCGCGGAGCGGGCCCTGCGCCTCATTCACCCAAACCGCTAACTATATACCGCACCTCTTCTCCCTCAAAGTAGGACAGGCATTCCTGCCTGCCCTGACGATTCAAGGGACTGTCCCTTTGCTCTCTCCCCGCCCGGCAGCCTCTCTTCTGCGCCGCGCCCACCCGCCCTCACCGCGCACGCGCGCTCCGATTTGCAGCGCCGGCCGTCAGGCCGGCATCTTTCTCGAATTGCGCCGCCTCCGCCTCTCCCCCGCATAACCTCCCGCCTTTTCCCGCATCGGATATCTGTTGCAGCCGCCATCGGGAGACATGGGAGCACTGTTATGGGCAAACTGAATGGCAAGGTAGCTGTCGTTACGGGAGCCTCCAAGGGCATCGGCGCCGCCATCGCCGCTGAGTTGGCCCGCGAAGGCGCCGCCGTGGTTGTCAATTATTCCTCCAGCGCCGCGCAGGCCGACGCCGTGGTCAAAAAAATCCACTCCGCCGGCGGCAAAGCCAAGGCCGTCCGCGCCGATCTGAGCAGGCCCGGCGATGCGAAAAAGCTCATGGACGCCGCCCTCGCCGAATTCGGCCGCCTCGACATCCTCGTCAACAACGCCGGAAGGTACGAATTCGTTCCCCTCGCCAACATTACCGAGAAACATTTCGACGAGACGTTCGCTCTCGACGTGAAGGGCGTCCTTTTCGCCACCCAGGCCGCCGCCGGCGCCTTCGACGGCCGCGGAGGCAGCGTCGTCAACATGAGTTCGCTCGCCTCCATCGCCAACGCAGCCACCGCATCCGTCTACAGCGCCGCGAAAGCTGCCGTCGATGCCCTGACCCGCACTCTTGCCGCCGAGCTCGGCCCCAGAAAAATTCGCGTCAACTCCGTCCTCCCCGGTCCGGTCGAAACCGAAGGCACCGCGAACATGCAAAATTTCCAGCAGTTCCGCGACGCCATGATTCCGCGCACCCCCCTCGGCCGCGTCGGCACACCCGGCGACATCGCCAGCGTCGTCACCTTCCTGGCTTCCGACGATTCCGCCTGGATCACCGGCCAGTCCATTCAGGCCGCCGGCGGCCTCACCGTCTGAGCTCCCTGAGGCGCGCGCATTCTTGTTTCCCCATCCCCGCCGCGGCGGGGATGGACTGTTTCCTCTCCTCTGTTAAACTCTCTCGCGCCGCCCTGCGGCGCTCCATCACATCAACGCGGCCGCCCGCGTGCCTCCGGAGGATGCGCATCATGTCCAGCACTCAGCTTCTCGAAAAAATCGACGCCGCCATCGCCGAAAAAAATCTCCTGCAGCATCCCTTCTACCAGGACTGGCAAGCCGGAAAACTCTCGCGCGAATCGCTCCAGCTTTATTCCGCGCAGTATTACCGCCACGTGGAGGCCTTTCCGCGGCACCTGCGCGTCCTCGCCGCCCGCGCCCAGGATTCCCTCAAGCCCGTCGTCCTCGAAAATCTCGCGGAAGAGGAAAACCCCGCCGCGCCCCACCCGCAACTCTGGCGCGACTTTGCCTCTGCTCTCGGCGTCACCGAAAAAGACATTGCCTCCTCGCCCTCTCTTCCTTCCACGCAGATCGTCGTCGATGCCTTCCATGAGATTTGTTCCCGGCGCTCCCCCGCCGAAGCCGTTGCCGCCCTCTACGCCTACGAGGCGCAGGTGCCCGAAATCGCGGCCTCAAAAATCGATGGCCTCGACCGCTTCTACGGAATTCGCGGCGCGAAAGACATCGCCTACTTCACCGTTCACCAGCAAGCCGACCAAGCGCACCGCGCCGCCTGGCGCAATTGGCTCGCCGAAAATTCTTCCGGCCACGAAGAACAGATTCTGGCTGCCGCCAACGAGGCACTCACCGCGCTGTGGGGTTTGCTCGACGGTATCCACTCCGCGCCCTGCTCCGCGCTCGCGCCGCAGTCTCGCCTTCAGGCCTAGGCGGACCTCTTTCCACTGCCTTTATTTGGGTCCGGATAACAGAATTATGTTAACTGGAATCGCTCTTCCCGGAATCTGCCCAAATTGCGCCATTTTGCCTGAATTTTGGACACGCCATCTTCGCGATTTTCGGGCTTCCCGCAGACCAGTTCGCGCACCCGGCGCGCTTCAAAATTCAGGCTCGCGAAATTCGAGCGCGCCCGAAGCCCCGCCCGGAAATTTCGCGTCCGCGTAAATCCGGCTCAGCTCTTCGCCCAGCTCCGCGCGTTCGCGGATGGTCAAGAGGCTGCTCTGGTCCAGATCGCAGAAAAACAATCGGCTGGCGGTTTCTTTCAGTGCGAGCATGGCCAGGAGCGGTGATCCCGGATAGTTGCGCAGTTCCTCCGTGGCGGACGCCTGGCTTCGCAGAATCGCGTGATACGCCGTGCGCCGCAGCCGTTCCGAGCGCTGCGCATTCCGGAAAAAATAGTACGCGCCGTAATCGCGCGCCACGGAATGGGTCAGCGCGTAGTCCGCCGCTCCCGCATGCGATTCCCAGTACTCCGCGGGCGCTTCACTCTGCAGCAGCTCCGCCAGCACCAGGTGCTTCCACACATCCCCGATCTTTCCGTAATGTCGATTCGCCATCCGCTCTCAGCTCGCGCCAGGCACTGCAATACCGCTGTCGCCAGCACAGCAACCGCCGGCCCCGCCGCCAGCGTATCGCCCCCTGACCCGGAGCACTCGCTCCTCCGACCAGCATCTTCAGAGAGCCAGCACCAGCCGCAAGCCCTCTTCCACCTGGCGCAGGTGGCGCGCCGGAAGCGTGCCAACACGCTGGGTCAGCAGGCGTTTGTCTACGGTGAGCACCTGAGACACGTTCACCACCGACGGGCGAGGCAACCCCGTGTCCTTTCGCCCGCAGGACACATTTCCGGGAGCAGCGCCGAGTCGCAGGTTGGAAGTGATTGCCGCGACCACCACCGTCTGAATCCGGCTTTCGTTAAATTCGTTCGCCTGCACCACCAGCACCGGCCGGCGATATCCCGGACCGGAACCTGCCGGACGCGGCAGCGATGCCCACCAGATTTCGCCTCTGCGCATCACCAATCCTCGTCCTGGCCGGCCAATGACGCTGACTGCAGCGCGGCCAAGATCGGGTCCAGCCGCGAGCGGGTCTTTGCGTAGACCGCGTCCAGCGCCTCGCGAACACCGCTGGAGCGTTCCTGTTTCACCAGCCGCTCAACTGCCATCGCATAGAGCCTGCTGCGAGACACGCCCAAACGCTTGGAGGCCTCCTCGGCGGCGTCGAACACGGAGTCGGGAATGGATATGGCCGTCTTCATGGTCCAAGTATAACTGAGGTTATACCAGCACACAAGCCCTATGTGCCTAGGCTTAGTCCCCACCCACGTGCCCAAAACGATCGTCGAAATTAGGCCTGTTGCCCCAGGGGCACAACCCCTCCTGACGCGCTGTCCTTTGTGGCCTCGACTCTGAACCCTCAACTCTGAACTCTTAACTCCTCCCGCCCGTCTTTTGGCCCTGCCGGAACTATGTCAAACTGAACGGCTGGGCACCACGGCCCGGCGCACACATGGACTCGCAGCTCATACGCAACTTTTCGATCATCGCGCACATCGACCACGGCAAATCCACGCTGGCCGACCGGTTGCTCGAGCTGACCGGCTCGCTTTCCCAGCGCGAGATGAGCGCGCAGGTGCTCGACTCCATGGACCTGGAGCGCGAACGCGGCATCACCATCAAAGCGAAAAGCATCCGCCTGCAATACAAAGCGCGCGACGGGCAGACCTACCGCCTGCACCTGATCGACACGCCCGGCCACGTGGATTTTTCCTACGAAGTGTCGCGCGCGCTGTCCGCCTGCGAGGGCGCGCTGCTGGTGGTGGACGCGAGCCAGGGCGTCGAGGCACAGACGGTGGCCAACGCCTTTCTCGCCGCGGGCAACAACCTGTCCATCGTTCCGGTGATCAACAAAATCGACCTGCCCGCCGCGGAGCCGGAGCGCGTGAAGGAACAAATCGAAAACGTGCTGGCCATTCCCGCGCACGACGCGCTGCTGATCAGCGCGAAGAGCGGAATCGGCGTGGAAGAAGTGCTGGAAGCGGTGGTCGCGCGCATTCCGCCGCCGGTGGGCGATGCGGATGCGCCGCTGCAGGCGCTGATTTTCGACTCCTGGTACGACCCCTATCGCGGCGTGGTGATCCAGGTGCGCGTGAAGGCCGGACGCATGGCGCCGAAGACAAAAATCCGCATCTGCTCGACGGGCCACGAGTTTGAAGTGGAAAGCATGGGCGTGTACACGCCCAAGCGCCTGGAAGTGGACGAACTCGCGGCGGGCGAAGTGGGCTTCGTGGTGGCGAACATCAAGGACGTGGCGGACGCGCCGGTGGGCGATACGGTGATTGAAGCGGCGCGGCCCGCGGCCCCGCTGCCGGGGTTCCAGTCCATCAAGCCCATGGTGTTTGCCGGATTATTTCCCGTGAATTCGAGCGATTACGAGCTGCTGCGCGACGCGCTGGGAAAACTGAAGCTGAACGACGCGGCGTTTTTCTACGAGCCGGAAAATTCCGTGGCCCTGGGGTTCGGCTTCCGCTGCGGATTTCTGGGGCTGCTGCACATGGAAATCGTGCAGGAGCGGCTGGAGCGGGAATACAACATCAACCTGATCACCACGGCGCCGAGCGTGCGCTACCGGATCAAGACGATTACGGGCGAATGGAAGGAAGTGGACAACCCCACGAAATTTCCGCCGCCCAGCGCCATCGCGGCCATCGAGGAGCCGTTCATCACCGCGATGATCATCACCTCGGACGAATCGGTGGGGGCGCTGCTGAAATTGTGCGAGGAAAAACGCGGGACGCAGAAAAAATTCGAGTTCCTCTCGCCGACGCGCGTGATGCTGACCTACGAGCTGCCGCTGAACGAAATCGTGCTGGATTTTTACGACCGGCTGAAGGGCGCGTCGCGCGGCTACGCCTCGCTCGACTATCACCTTTCGGGCTACCGCGAATCGGAGCTGGTGAAGCTGGACGTGCTGGTGGGCGGCGAGCCGGTGGACGCGCTCTCCATGATCTGCCACAAGGATTTCGCCTTCGAACGCGGCAAGGAACTGGTGACGCGGCTGCGGAAACTGATTCCGCGGCAGATGTTCGAGGTGCCGCTGCAGGCCGCCATCGGCAGCCGGGTGATCGCGCGGGAGACGATTGCCCCCATGCGGAAAAACGTGCTGGCCAAGTGCTACGGCGGGGACATCACGCGCAAACGAAAACTCCTGGAAAAACAAAAAGAAGGAAAAAAGCGCATGAAGCGCGTGGGCCGCGTGGATATTCCGCAGGAAGCGTTCCTGGCGGTGCTGAAGGTGAGCGGGGGAGAGGAAGAAGAGTAGCGGCGCCTAAGGCGCAGCTTTGCACTTGCACCAGGGTGAGTACTTTGATTCCCAGAGCTGCACCGTCCAGTACATGTCGTTGATAAAGAGACATAAGTCGCGAGACTTGAACTCGGAGTATCGGAAGAAGAATGTCTGCTGGGCCTTGCCCGCGCACAAGACCACGACGCGGTGCTTCGCCTCCAGGTCCAACCCGTCGATTCTTGCGCTCTTTTCTGTGGGCCAGGGAATGGCGTCCTGGGAATCAATTTTCACCGAGAACGTTTTCTGATCGCAGTAGACCGCGCCGATGGGCGCGAGCCGACGGGGAGCGCCGCCGTGCAACACAGGGCTTGGGGCGATGCAAATCGAGCCAGTCGGCGGAGCCGCCGAGAGCGCGAGGCAGGCCGAGATGAAGACCATGACGGCGACAAACGGGCGAATTACGTGCATCGCTACCACTCTCACTCTTTCTTATCCTTGACCTCCGCTTCGACCCTCCCATGGTGGAGTTGCACCGCAATCGCGCCACCCACGGCCACTTGATCCACAGACCGGAGGACATTTCCTTGCGCGTCGTAGGCCACGGCGTAGCCGCGTTCGAGGACGCGGAGGGGGCTGCGCTCCTCGAGCTGGGTGCGCAGGCGGGAGAGGCGCTCGGCGCGCGCGCGGAGAAAGCGCTCGATGCGGATGGCGGCGTCCTGCCGGCGGCGGGCGAGGCGGAGCTCGAGGGCGGCGATGCGCGGACGGAAATCGAAGGCGCGGACGCGGGCCTGGGCGACCTCGACGCGGCGGCGCAAGAGTTCGAGACGGCGGCGGAGCGAATCGGCGAGGCGGGAGGTGAGATCGTCGGCGCGCTGGCGATGCTGGCGGAGCAGATGGTCGAGGCGGCGGAAGCCGCGATGGGCCTCGAGCTCGTGGAGACGTGCGCGGCGGCCGAGCAGGACGACGCGGACGTGCTGGGCGAGCGAGCGGGCGAGCTGCTCGATGTGGCGGAGGAATTCGTCGCGGGAGCGGACGACGATTTCGGCGGCGTTGGAGGGAGTGGAGGCGCGCACGTCTGCGACGAAATCCGCGATGGTGAAATCGGTCTCGTGGCCGATGCCGGAGATGACGGGGAGGGGACAGGCGGCGATGGCGCGGGCGACTTTCTCTTCGTTGAAGGCCCAGAGATCTTCGAGCGAGCCGCCGCCGCGGACAACGAGCAGCACATCCGCGGCGCGATGACGGGAGAAATACTCGAAGGCGGCGGCGATTTCCGCGGGGGCTTCATCACCCTGAACGCGCACGGGATAGAGCAGCACATGGACGTTGGGAAAACGGCGGCGAAGGATGCGGAGGACGTCGCGAACGGCGGCGCCGGTGGGCGAAGTGATGAGGCCGATGCGGCGCGGGAGAAGAGGCAGGGACTTTTTTCGCGCGGGGTCGAAGAGGCCTTCGGCTTCGAGGCGGGCCTTGAGCTGCTCGAAGGCGAGCTGGAGAGCGCCGAGGCCGATGGGCTCGATCTGGGTGACGTAGACCTGATACTCGCCGCGGGATTCGTAAATGCTGATGGAGCCGCGGACGGTGACGTTCAGTCCGTCTTCGGGGCGGAATTTGATGGCGCGAAGCTTGTCGCGGAAACAGGCGCAGCGGATCTGGGATTTTTCGTCCTTGAGCGTGAAATAGATGTGGCCGGCCTGGGAGGCGTGGGTGTTGGAAATTTCGCCGGCGATCCAGAGGTCGTCGAATTCGGCTTCGAGGAGATCGCGGATGCGGGCGGTGAGCTGCGAGACGGTCCAGACCTTGCGGTCAGGGACCAGATTGAGGGTGAACTGCGTCATGGTTTAGCCGGCCCGGCGAGGGCCGCGTGCCCATCCTAAACGACAGGAGTTTACCGCTTGAAGGTGGAGAAGAGCCACGAAAGAAGCGTGAGGACGAGGCTGAGGACGAGACAGGTGACGATGGGGAAATAGAAGGTGGAGGATTTGCCGTGGACCAGGATGTCGCCGGGAAGACGGCCGAGACGGAAGGGGAGCCGCGAGCTGGCGTAGAGAACGGCGCCGACGACAACGAGAAGAAGGCCGATGGCGATGAGCAATTTGCCGGATTCGCGGAGCGGATCCATTGGTATATGGTGCGGGGCGGAGGCGGGAGGTTGCAAACGGGAAATTAGCGGGGACGTGAATCGAGCAAGGAGGAGGCCCGGCGAGTTGTGGAGAGTTTTGAGGGATCGGCGATGAGAAGGCGAGAGGACGGCGGAGGGCGGGGAACGAGCGCCGGCTCCCACCTTCGCCGGGACAGGCCGGCGGTACAAAATGGACGAGGATCAGACGAGTTCGTGGCCGCTGAAGAAATAGGAGATTTCGAAGGCGGCGGTGTCGGGCGCGTCGGAGCCGTGGGTACAGTTGTTCTGAATCGAAGTGCCGAGGTCGCGGCGAATGGTGCCGGGAGCGGCCTTAGCGGGATCGGTGGCGCCCATGGCGTCGCGCCATTTGGAGATGGCATTTTCGGCTTCGAGGACGAGGACGACGGATTTGCCGGAACTCATGAACCCGGTGAGTTCGCCGAAAAACGGGCGGGCTTTGTGGACGGCGTAAAAACCCTGGGCTTCGCCGAGACTCATCCACTTGGATTTCAAAGCGACGATGGAGAAACCCGCCTTGTGGATGCGCGAGAGAATCTCTCCGGTGAGGCCGCGCTTGACAGCATCGGGCTTGATGATTGCGAAAGTGCGTTCCATGGCCATGCGAGAGTTCCTGCCTCCTTGTGATTAACCCTTGAGCCGCCTGGCGAGAGTGGCGCCGATTTCGGCGGGGCTTTGCACGGTGGTGATGCCGGCGGCGGACATGGCGGCGTATTTGTCGCGCGCGGTGCCCTGGCCGCCGGAAATGATGGCGCCGGCGTGGCCCATGCGGCGGCCGGGGGGCGCGGTCTGTCCGGCGACGAAGCCGACGACGGGCTTTTTCACGTGCTCCTTGATGTAGGCGGCGGCGATTTCTTCCGCGTTGCCGCCAATCTCGCCGATCATGACGATGGCGTGCGTGTCGGGATCGGCGTTGAAGAGCTGGATGGCGTCGAGGAACGTGGTGCCGATGATGGGATCGCCGCCGATGCCGATGGCGGTGGACTGGCCGAGACCGAGAGCGGAGAGCTGGCCGACGGCTTCGTAGGTGAGCGTGCCGCTGCGGCTGACCAGGCCGATGTTGCCCTGCTTGTGGATGCGGGCGGGCATGATGCCGAGCTTGCATTTGCCGGGGGAAATGATGCCGGGACA
>Ga0335081_10007309_pt1 | contig 17660 bp, 10 predicted proteins | sample Lox_Sample_35_FD_206713 | JGI IMG/M metagenome (GOLD analysis project Ga0335081, IMG submission 206713) | Soil microbial communities from Loxahatchee National Wildlife Refuge, Florida, United States - Lox_Sample_3.5 | ecosystem: Environmental > Terrestrial > Soil > Wetlands | place: USA... | reverse complement strand
GGGGCCGCTCTCGCTTCAGGCTCATTTGCGCCTCAGGGATCTCACGGCCTCCCGCCAAAGCCCCCGCTTGCCTCTTAGCTCATCGCAAGCCGGATGGCCAGTAACCGGAAAGATACAAGGGATCTCCTTTGAGATGCACCCGACTAGCGGGAGATCCCTGGCTCCGCCGGAAGAACGGCTTCGCTCGGGATGACGCCTTGTGGAGTCATTCGAATTCAAATTGAGCCACTACCGACTTTCGCAACGTTGTTTCCTTCCGCTGTCTGAGACAGGTGTGATGCGTGTCACGGACAGGGAATGGTCTTCCGGCTCAACATCTATCTGCGAGGCGACTTCTCGACGGTGCGAGAGATCTTGCGCGTCACGGCGAATCGAAACACTCGCCAATTGTGAGTTCAGTCACACCGCTTTCGCAGGAACTTCGCTCGCCGGGTTTTCGTAAGTTCATCTATGCGGAGATTCGCTGACAGTTTTCGCCAGGTTCTGAGCGCGATGTGGGCGCACAAACTGCGCTCGTTCCTCACCATGTTTGGCATCGCGTGGGGCGTCGGTTCGCTTCTGCTGCTGATCGGATTGGGAGAGGGCTTCCGCGCCGGCACCGAGAAAAATCTTTCGAACTTCGGTGAAGACTACATGCAGATCTACAACGGCCGCGTGCCGGCCGTGGGCGGCAGCCAGCTTTCCTCCCGCCAGTATTACCTGAACTATCAGGACTACCTTGATATCAAGGATTCGTCTTACGTTCGCAATGCCGCGCCCGTGATCTACCGCGGCGACCTGCGTCTGGTGAGCGAATTCGGCAGCAGCAACGGATATGTCGACGGCTCCGAGCCGCAGTTCTACGACATTCGCCGCCAGCCGATCGATCAAGGCCGCTGGCTGAACTGGAGTGACGAAGCCGGGCGCAACAATGTCTGCGTGATTGGCAGCGAGTTCGTGCGCATCCTGTTCCCCGGCCATCCCGCAGTCGGCAGCAGGCTGCTCATCAACGGCGTGCCCTTCGAAGTGATCGGCACCATGCAGCGCATCGGACACGGCAACAATAACGATCAGAACATGCGGCTGGTTATGCCCTACACCACTATGGCGATCTATTTCCCCATGAAGGGCGAGGGCAACGCCAACGCGATCAAGTATGTCGCCTACCAGCCGATTACGCGGGAGCAACACGACCAGGCAAGGAAGTCTGCCCGTGCCATTGTCGCCAGGAACCACAACTTCGATCCCGAAACGCCCGACGCCTTCGACGATTGGGACTCGGTCGAGACCGCCAAGATGGTCGGCAAGATCTCCGATGCCATGGATGCATTCCTCGGCGCCGTCGGCCTGGTGACTCTGGCTCTGGGGGCGATGGGTGTTGTGAACATCATGCTGGTCTCGGTCGCCGAGCGCACCCGAGAGATTGGTCTGCGCAAGGCCCTGGGCGCCACGCGCCGCAGCATCCTCCTCCAGTTCTTTCTGGAAGGGCTGATGCTTACCTCGATCAGCGGCGGCATCGGAGTAGCGGCCGCCTACGCGTTCACTCGGCTCCTCGGCCTTGCTCCGCCAATCGATGGTTTTGAGCTGCCTCACATCTATCCGGCAACGGCTGCGCTCGCCGCAGGCAGTCTCGCGGCGGCCGGCATTATTGCCGGATTGTATCCGGCGCGGCGTGCGGCCTTGCTCGCGCCCGTTGAAGCGCTCCGTCAGGAGACAACCTGATGATCCGCGACGTGGTAACGGAAGCCTATGTCGCACTGCGCACCAACCGCCGGCGCAGCGCGATCACCATCCTTGGCATGGCTTGGGGCATCGCCACGGTCGTCTTGTTGCTGGCCTACGGCACGGGTTTTTCCACCGCCATCGTCAACATCTTTAAGTCGTATGCCAGTATGCAGTCCATGGTTGTTGTCGGCGGTCGCACCTCGATGCAGGCTGGAGGCAACAAAGCCGGCGTCAATGTGCGGTTGACTAAGGACGACATTGACCGTCTTCTCACCAACGTTCCGCAAATTATTCGGATCACCCCGGAGTCGTTTTACGAAGGTCCGGTCAGCTACGAAGGACGTTCGTATTCGTGGCAGGTCAGCGGCAGCAACCCCCAGCTCCAGCAGCTTGAGAATCTGCAGGTCGATTCTGGCCGCTTTTATAGCGCGGAAGACGTCCAGATGCGGGCGCACGTGTGCGTGCTGGGTTCCGAGTCTAAGGAAAAGTTGTTCTCGGGCCGCTTCGCTTTGGGGGAAAAGGTCCGCGTCAACGGGATTCCCTACGAAGTCGTTGGTGTGCTGAAGCCGCGTCCGCAGGAGGGGGACGAAAACAGCATCAACCGCGTCGTCTACATTCCCTTCACAACCCTGAGCGACTTCCGCGACACGCGCTATACCGACGCGATCTGGCTCGACTTTCTCGGCTACAACTATGGAGAGGTCGAGACCTCTATCCGCAATGCGCTGGCCGCGGAACACAACTTCCGTCCCGATGACAAGCGCGCCCTGATGATCTTCAGCCTGATGGAGCAGTTGTCACAATTCCGCATCATCACCATGGCTCTGCAGGTTTTGCTTGCGTTTATCGGAGCTCTGACGCTGGGGATCGGCGGCGTCGGGCTCATGAACATCATGCTGGTGAGCGTGACGCAGCGCACGCGCGAAATCGGAGTCGAGAAGGCGCTCGGCGCACGCCGCTTCGACATTCTCGTGCAGTTCCTCACCGAGGCCCTGGCGATTACCGCTTTGGGCGGCTTGCTGGGTATTGGGCTCGCCTACGCCATTTCATTTTCAGCGGGAAACCTCACTTTCTATAGCGCGTTGGCCAAGCATGGAGAATCAGGCGACATCCGGCTCATCATTTCCCCAGGCACAGTTCTGGTTTCCACGACGATCCTCGCGCTCGTTGGACTCGTCAGCGGCATGATTCCAGCCATTCGCGCATCCCGTCTCGATCCGATAGAGGCATTGCGCTACGAATAGCCGGCAGTGTCTGCAAGTGGGAGGTCAGATTTGACGGCCAAAGAAATGGATGTCAGGGCACGACTCAGCTGGATCGTCGCTGCCGTCGAAATCGCCTCCTTCAGCCTGCTTTTCCTGCTAATCCGGCAAAAAGTCGTAGCCGATACCGCTGGGGTCCTGCTCGTTTTCGCTTTGCCGGTCGCCTTCGGCCTGCACGTGATAGAGGAGTTCATCTTTCCAGGGGGATTCATCAGTTGGGACAATCTCTTCCGTCCGATGTATACCAATACGCCCGCTTCGTACTATGTGAAGGTCAATGCCTTCCCGAGTACTGCCGCATTGCTCGTTGCTCTGGGTGCATTCGACTATCGCGGGAATTACAGCGTCTTCGGGATCAGAGGCTGGCTTGCTTTTGTGACCTTCATGGCATGGAATGCTTTTTTCCACCTTCGGGGCGCATTCCACACAAGGAAGTACTCCCCCGGAATGGGGACCGGGCTTCTCCTGCTTATCCCGCTGATGATTGCCAGCTACATTCATTTCAAGAGTTCCGGAGTGATCGATGACCTTTCAATGGTTCTCTGCGCCGCTGTTGCCCTCACCATCCAGCCGATTCTGGATTTCATTAAACGTGCCGGGCTGAAGAGACATGCATAGAAATCAGAACCCGGAATCAGATTTCGGTGTTGTGTCGTGAAGTGGCGTGATTGCTGTCGAATTCTCCCCTTGATTTCTTCCAACAAAATCGTTTTACTAACTCCCCCTCCCCTGTGTAATAATTCGTCCGCACAAAAAATCCTCCGCACAAACGAACGCAGGCGTGCGGAAAATCTCTGCAGTTCTTATGAGGGCGAATACTCATGGCTAAACATCCCCTGTCCCGTCGTCGGTTCATTCAACTCGGCAGCGGAGCCATTGCGGCTACCACCGTCGCCAAAAACATCTTGCAGCCTCACCTGCTCTCGGCGTCGCCGCGGCCGGTTGCGCCCAGCGACACCGTCCGATTCGCTTCCATCGGCACCGGCATTCGCGGCTGCGAACACCTTCAGGCCTCGTTGACCCATCCTGGCGTGCAGTGCGTGGGCGTCTGCGATCTCTACGACAGCCGCCACACCGCCGCGCAGGAAGCGGTGAAGAATCCCAGCGTTCCGGCCACGCGCGACTATCGCTCCATCCTTGACCGCAAAGATGTCGACGCGGTCATCATCGCCACCATGGACCACAACCACCGCCACATCTTCGAAGACGCCGTCTCGGCCGGCAAAGATGTCTATTGCGAGAAGCCGATGTCGCACACCGTCGAAGACGGATTTGCCATGATCGACGCCGCGCAGAAGAACAAGCGGATGGTCGCGGTCGGCAGCCAGCGCGTCAGTTCGATCCTTTATGCGAAGGCCAAAGAGATTTACGACTCCGGTAAGCTGGGGGATGTGTTCTGCATCAATGCGTATTGGGATCGCAATTCGCCCAGTGGCGCGTGGGTCTATCCGATTCCTCCGGATGCCAGTGAAAAGACGATCGACTGGAACACTTTCCTCGGCAACGCTCCCAAGCGACCTTTCGACCCCGTGCGCTTCTTCCGCTGGCGCTGCTTCACCGACTACGGCGAGGGACTCGGCGGAGATCTTTTCGTTCACCTGCTCTCGGGCATTCACTTCATCAGCGGCACGAATCAGCCGGCGCTGCGCGCGGTTTCGAGCGGTGGACTCTTCCATTTTAAAGACGGTCGCGAGTTCCCTGACCTGATCGAAACGATGTACGACTATCCCAACTTCCGTGTGACCTTACGCTGCAACCTGAACAATGCCGGCGGAGAGTTCATCGCCTTCTACGGCAACAAGGGCACGCTGATCATCAAGGACTCGACGCTCACCTACAAGCCTGAGAACGTCCGGCCCGAACCAGAAGACTATTCCGTGTTCGGCTGGCCGAAGGCCCTGCGCGATAAGTATTACCAGGACTGGGAGGCGGAGCATCCCGAACCGAAGCCGCTCGACTGGAAGTCGGACGAGGAAGGCGAGAGCTACGGCGTGCCCAGCGGCTACAGCGACACGGCTGATCATCAGGCGAACTTCTTCAACGCCGTCCGCACGCGCAAACCGGTTGTCGAAAATGAAGTCTTCGGCAACAACACTTCGATCGGATGCCACCTGGCGAACTTTGCCTACTTCAACAAGTCCGTCGCCGTGTGGGATGACAAGTCGAAGAAGATCGTCAAGGGATAAGAAGCGGCGGGTGAAAATAAAGAGGGTGCCCCACCCTACGCGCTTTTCGTAGGGTGGGAATGAATCACAGCCAGACGCGGTTGCCCCCACCCTTGTCGCGGCTCTTGCGACAGGGTGGGGATTTGATTTTACGCGGTCTTGCGCGCATAAGCGCGCAATAGGTCCAATCACTTCTTCTTCGGCAAATACTTCTTCTCAATCGACGCCACCACCACATAATTCGGATCGACCATCTCGTTCAGATGCAGTTTGCCAACTTTCGACAGCAGTTCGTACGCATCCATTTCCGACAAGCCGTAATCGCGATGGATCCAGTGCACAAGCTCCGTCAGCGCGATGCGGGTCGCGTCTTCCAATGGCCGATACGCCCCGACGGTCATAATCGCGTCGTCGTTTTCGAATTGCGGCCACTCGATCGTGCGTCCCTTGATCACACTCAACTGCACGCGCGCCTTCAGCGGAACTTCGATTGCCGATCCCGCGGCTTCTCCATCTCCCATCGCCGCGTGTCCATCGCCGAGATACAGCAGCCCACCTTTCACATTCACCGGAAAATACACAGTATTTCCGACCGAAGCCTCAGGAGAGTCCATGTTCCCGCCAAACTCCGCGGGCACAATCGAACTGCGCGCCTCGCCATTCGCCGGCGCGACGCCGATGCAACCGAAAAACGGATGCATTGGAATTTTCACCTCGAAGTCCGAATCAAGTGCCTTAAATGTTGCCGTGTTTGCCGCATGATCGATGTGATAGAACCAGAATCGCTCCGGCAGCGGCTTCGCCTCCAGCATCGGAGTGTAATGGGATGCGTTAATCGATCCGAAACCTGGCGAGAACGCGCCCACGCCTGTATCTCCGTCCACTTGCAGGTCCAGAATCTTCACCGCCAGCGTGTCGCCCGGCTCCGCACCTGCCACATAAAACGGCCCCGCCAGCGGATTGTCTCCACCACTCGGCTTGTCGCTAGGTTTTCTTACTGTGTTGCCAAAACAGTCGAGGGTGTTGGTGTCGAGAATGTCGCCGGATTTCAAGCGCAATACCGGCTCCGCCGTCGCAAACAGATTTTTCACATTCGCGCTCGTGGTCGTGTAATGCACAACGTTCTGCGCTACCGCGCCAGAAACCGAAAACAGACATACGAAAGCGAATCCCAACCTTCGAGTAATCACGAATCCTCCGCAGTGCCGAACCGATTCCCCAGCGCACACGAATTTACTATGATTTTCATTCGCGGGTACCCCATTCTAAAATCGCGTTCTAATTTTAGAGTGGGGATTTAAAATGCGCTTCCTCTTGATCGGCGGCAACGGCTTCATCGGACGATTCGTCGCGTCCACGCTTCGCCAACAAGGACATGGCGTCGCCATTTTTCATCGCGGAACCGCGCCCGCATCCGTCGACGCAGAAGAAATTTGCGGAGACCGCAATCACCTAGCAGCCAGTGCCCCGGATCTACAGCACTTCGCTTCCGATGTAGTTGTCGACTTCGTCCTCAGTTCCGGGCCGCAAGCAGAAGAATTGATGAAGACCTTTCGCGGACTCGCCCGGCGCGTCGTCATGTTGAGCAGCATGGACGTCTATCGCGCCATCGGAATTTCGCTCGGTGCCGAGACCGGGCCACTGCAGCCCATCCCGCTCACCGAAGAATCTGAGCTGCGGCGCAATCTGCATCCTTATCCTCCCGAGCAATTGCGCGGCCTGCGCCAGATTTTCTCCTGGGCCACAGATGACTACGACAAGATTCCTGCCGAACGCGTCGTGATGAACGATCGCGATCTTCCCGGCACCGTTCTTCGCCTCCCCATGATTTACGGGCCCGGCGATCCGCTTCATCGTTTTTATCCGGTCGTGAAGCGCATCCTGGACAAACGGCCGCACATCATCTTTGCCGACACGATCGCGCAATGGCGCTCGCCCCGCGGTTATGTTGAAAACGTCGCCGCAGCCATAGTGCTCGTCGCCACGGACGATCGCGCAATCGGCCGAATCTACAATGTTGCCGAGCAGCCCGCCTTCAGCGAACTCGATTGGGCAAGGAAGGTTGCCGACGCGATGAACTGGAAAGGAAAATTAGTCACCTTGCCGACCGAGCGCATGCCGCCCCATCTGATCCGTCCCGGCAACGCTGCCCAGCACTGGGAAGCCAGTTCAGCGCGTATCCGAGAAGAATTGGGATATGAGGAGCCAATTCGAATCGATGAAGCGATTCGCCGGACCATCGATTGGGAGAAGGATAATCCGCCCGCACTCCCATTTCTCGCCCCCATCGACTACGCCGCGGAAGACAAGGCGATCGCAGATCAGTAGAAGACGATAGGATGGGTGGCCCACTCAAGCCCGCATTTGGCTTGAGTGGGAGGTGCGCGTCGTTCATTGACGTGCGTCTCTGCTCTCCGTAAGATTATGCGTCCCAGTCAAGCAGGCCCGCCTCCATGATCGGCCAGTCCATTTCCCATTACCGCATCGTCGAAAAGCTCGGCGGTGGCGGCATGGGAGTGGTCTATAAAGCCGAAGACACCCGCCTGCATCGCTTCGTGGCGTTGAAGTTCCTGCCTGACGAGGTTGCGCGCGATCCTCAGGCGCTAAGCCGCTTTCAGCGCGAGGCGCAGGCGGCCTCGGCGCTGAATCATCCCAACATCTGCACCATCCACGATATCGGCGAAGAGAATGGCTTGACCTTCATCGCGATGGAGTTTCTCGATGGGGTCACGCTGAAGCACCGCATCGGCGGGCGCGCGCTCGATCTGGAACTTTTGTTCCCACTCGCCATCGAGATCGCCGATGCCCTTGACGCTGCACACGCCAAGGGAATCGTCCATCGCGACATCAAGCCCGCAAACATTTTTGTGACTGACCGCGGACACGCCAAGGTCCTCGATTTCGGGCTCGCCAAAGTTGCACCCGCCGGACACTCTTCAAGCTCGCAGAATACTCAGACGCGGACCATCGACGAGCAGCAACTCACCAGTCCCGGCGCCACGCTCGGCACCGTGTCCTACATGTCGCCGGAACAGGTTCGAGCCAAAGAGTTGGACGCCCGCAGCGATCTGTTCTCCTTCGGCGCCGTGCTCTATGAGATGTCCACCGGGGCGCTGCCCTTTAATGGCGAGAGTTCAGGCGTGATTTTTAAAGCCATTCTCGATTCCACGCCCGCGCCCGCAATTCGCTTGAATCCGTCGATTCCGCCCAAGCTCGAAGACATCCTCAACAAGGCTTTGGAGAAAGACCGCAATCTTCGTTACCAAAGCGCCGCCGAGATGCGCGCCGACTTGCAGCGCCTGAAGCGCGACACCGATTCCGGACGATCGGCCGTCAGCGTCGCTTCGCGCCCGGGAGCGTATCCGGCAGCATCCCCGGGAAGTGGTTCGAATGCGGCCGGAACTCGGCAGTCCATTTCAAAGCGGTGGGCGTTGGTGGGCGGCATCGTCGCGCTCCTCGGCCTTGCTCTCACTTTGTATGTCCAGTCCCGCCCGCTGCCAGCGCCGAGCGTTTCGGGTTACGTTCCGGTCACGCATGACGGAATCCCCAAGTACCTGGTCGGAACAGACGGGGCGCGACTCTTTCTCGGCGAGTTAGCATCCGAAGGACGCGTCGTGGCGCAAGTCTCGGCAATCGGCGGAGAGGTCGCCCGGGTTTCTGTTCCTTTTCCGAATATGGATCTGATGGACGTTTCGCCCGACGGCGCAACTTTGCTTGTCGCCGACGAAGTCGGGCAGACTGCCTTTCATGGCGCGCTTTGGTCCGTGCCTGTGCTGGGCGGATCTCCTCGAAAATTGGGGGACATCGACGCCCAATGCGCAGCTTTCTCCCCCGACGGCCAGACCGTCGCTTACGCCCAGGGGAATGACCTTTTCCTGGCAAGAAGCGATGGCAGTGATCCGCACAAACTCATCACTTTGCCCGATGTGGCTCTTGACCTGGTTTGGTCGCCAAGCGGCTCAGTGATTCGCTTTCGCATGGGCGGCAGGACAAACGGCGAAAGCGCACTCTGGGAACTTGCATCGAACGGGGCCAACCTGCACCTTTTGTTCCCCGGATGGCACACTCCGCCGACCGAATGCTGCGGCAGATTTACGCCGGATGGCAAGTATTTCGTGTTCCAGTCTCAGGGCAACATCTGGGTGCGCGCGGAAAAGAGCGGCTGGTTTGCAAGGGCTGACTCTCTGCCGGTTCAGTTGACCTCGGGTCCGATGTACTTCAATGCCCCACTGCCCAGCAAGGACGGAAAAAAACTGTTCGTTGTCGGCGGCTTGAGGCGGGGAGAATTGACGCGCTACGATGCCAGGTCCGGGCAGTTCGTCTCTTTCCTTGGCGGAATCTCTGCCGACAACGTGAAATTCTCCAAGGATGGCCAGTGGGTCGCTTATACAAAGTATCCGGAGGAGACTCTGTGGAAGTGCAAGGCCGACGGCAGTCAGTGCATTCAACTCAACTACCCGCCACTGATGGCACTGCTTTCGAGTTGGTCTCCTGATGACAAACAGATCGTCTTTTACGGACTGCCGGCCGGCAAGAAAGCAAGAATGTATTTAGTTTCGGCGGATGGCGGAACTCCCACCGAGCTCCTCCCCGACGATCCCGAGAACCATTACGACGCGGAATGGTCTCCCGACGGAAGCAAAATTCTCTTCGGCAACGGACCGGCGCTCTCGAACAGCGCTGTCCGCATTCTGGACATGAACACGCACCAGATTTCGACGGTGCCCGGCTCGACCGGCCTCTACTCGGCACGCTGGTCGCCGGACGGCCGCTACATCTTTGCCATGAATTCTGTTGCGAACGAGCTGAAGCTCTTTGATTTTCACACCCAGCGGTGGCAGGAACTCTCCAGCATCAGCATGGCTTTCCCCACGTGGTCGAAGAACTCCGACTATGTGTATTTCCTGCACGAAGAGAATGAGCCCTCGGTGATGCGCGTGCGAATTAGCGATCATAAACTCGAACGTGTTGCTGACCTGAAAAACTTCCGCCAGGCTGGTTATTACAATGTCTGGCTCGGCATAGCCCCCGACGATTCTCCTCTCCTGCTCCGCGACACTGGCACAGAAGAGGTCTACGCCCTCGACTGGATAACCCACTAGCGGTAGCCCACCCATGCAGGTTGCCCCACCCTTGTCTCGCGTTCTGTGCGAGACAGGGTGGGATCTCTACTTTCTGGCTGGCGTCCCAGCGATTTTTCTGTCGGACATTTGTCAGAAACTCCCACCGTTCCGTACCATAGCGGCCTATGCGCAACGCCAAAGTCTGTTTCGCCCTCATCCTGATCTTCGCCGCGCCCATTCTTTCTCGAGCGCAATCGTCCTTCACTCTTGAGCAGGTTATGGGCTCTCCTTTCCCGAACCAACTCATCGCGGCCGAGCACGCCACTCGTGTGGCGTGGGTCGTCGACGCGAAAGGAGTGCGCAACGTCTGGGTGGCTGACGGTCCCGACTTCGCCCGTACCGCGCGCCAGCTTACGCACCACACGCAAGATGACGGCCAACCCATCGCCAGCCTTCGCCTGACTTCGAATGGAAAGACCGTCGTCTATGCGTTGGGCAGCGAACTCAACGACTCGCAGGAAAGCGCGAATCCCGATAGCTCCATCAAAGGCGCGAAGCAGCAGGTCTTCGCGATGGATGTGGATTCCGGTGCCGCCCCGCGCCTGCTCGGCGATATGGGCTGTCCGGAAGAAGGCTGCGAAGACCTGGAAATTTCTCCGGACGGCACACTCGTCGTCTGGTCGGCCAAAAAGAAACTCTGGCTGGCCAGCGTTGACGGCAAGCAGCAGGCGAAAGAACTGGTTTCGGTGCGCGGAGCTGCCGTCGGTCCTCGCTGGTCACCCGACGGCAAACAGATCGCCTTCACCAGCGAGCGCGACGGCCATAGCTTCATCGCAGTCTACGAATCCAATCGCGATGCGATTCGATATCTCGCACCCAGCGTCGATCGCGACTCGCTGCCGCGCTGGTCGCCGGATGGAAAGTCGATCGTCTTCGTTCGCACCCCGGGAGAAGAAATTCGTCGGCCGCTGATTCCCGTGCGGCCAAGGCCGTGGTCCTTATGGATCGTCGACCCGCAGACCGGCGTCGGTCATCTTCTCTGGCGCAGCGGCGAAAAGCCCGACGACTCCCTGCCGGGGCTCTACGAGGATGGCTCGCTGCAGTACGCCGACGATGGCCGAATCGTCTTCTCTTCCGAGCAGGACGGCCGCAATCATCTCTATTCCATCTCGACCGCCGGCGGCCCGGCGACGCTGCTTACTCCCGGCGACTTCGACGTCGAAGATGTCACGCTCAGCGCCGACAAGAAGTCCGTCATCTATTCCTCGAATCAGTATTCTTCGGATCCGGGCGACGTCGATCGCCGACACTTGTGGCGCGTAGCCATTATCGGCGGAACTCCCCAGGCGCTGACTCACGGCGAAACCATCGAGTGGTCCCCCATCGAAACCAGTGATGGCAAGAACGTCCTCTGCCTCGGATCGTCGGCGACCTCTCCGGCCATGCCTTATCTCCTCACTTCGCAGGGCCGCGAGATGCTTGCGAAGCAGGCGCTTCCCGCAGATTTTCCCTCCGCCGCACTCGTCACACCAAAGCAAGTAATCTTTCACAGCGACGACGGGCTCACGCTTCACGGCCAGCTTTTTCTTCCCCGCAATGCCGGCGGAAAACTTCCTGGCCTCGTCTTCATGCACGGCGGGCCAATCCGCCAGATGCTGCTCGGCTTCCATTACATGGCCTATTACCACAATGCCTATGCCGAGAATCAATATCTGGCCAGCCGCGGATACGCCGTCCTGTCGGTCAATTACCGCCTCGGTACAATGTACGGCCGAGCCTTCCGCGAGCCGCCCAACACGATCTGGCGTGGTGCTGCCGAATACAAAGATGTTGTCGCCGCAGGCCGCTATCTGCAATCCCTGCCCGTGGTTGACCCGGAGAAAATCGGATTGTGGGGCGGCTCTTACGGCGGATTTCTCACCGCAATGGGTCTGGCCCGCAATTCAGACTTGTTCAAGGCTGGCGTCGACTTCCACGGCGTGCACGATTGGAGCGTCTTTCTCACCCAGCGTCCCTACTTCGGCAACCTCACCTTGCGCCCGCCCGATGCCGATGCCGCTATCAAGCTCGCCTGGGAATCTTCTCCGAATTCTTCCATCGATACCTGGAAGTCGCCCGTGCTGCTGATCCATGGCGATGACGACCGCAACGTGCCCTTCACGCAGACGGTAGACCTGGTGCAGCGCCTGCGTGCGCATCACGTCGCGTTCGAGCAGATCGTGTTGCCCGACGAAATCCACGGCTTTCTGATGTGGAGGAGCTGGGTTCGGACCTACGGCGCGACCGCGGACTTCTTCGACCGCACGCTGAAACGCGGAGAGAAGATCAGTACGGGGAATTGAGAGATCGAGCAGCGGTTAAGCGATGCGGGGGTTGCCCCACCCTTGTCTCGCGTTCTTTGCGAGACAGGGTGGAAATCCGAGTGTGTCGTTCAAATAACTGTGGGGTGCCCCAGGTCTCACCGCTTTTGTGAGACCTGGGAAATTTGAGCGATGTGGAAGAGCGGCCCTTCAGGGCCGCGTCCGAGAGAAAGGCTAGTGCCCTTTAGGGCCAGTGCTTTTTTCTCGTCCCGCGGATGGGCCCCTCGGGGGCTAAAGCTCTCCTTCCCAGGCGATTCTAACGCGGCGCTAAAGCGCCGCTCTTTCACGGCCGTTCCGACCGAATCTTTCGGACCCCAATCGAACGTGCTTCACCGATGCGTCACCACTCCTCGCCCGTGCTCTCTCCATCCCTCGATTATCAGATACAGCACGGGAATGAAGAACAGATTCAGCACGGTCGACATGATCATTCCGCCGAACACTGTCGTTCCCACCGAATGACGTCCATTCTCGCCCGCGCCGGTGGCAAACACGAGTGGCACGACGCCCAAAATGAATGCCAGCGACGTCATTAGGATCGGCCGCAGCCGGATCGTCGCCGCCTGCACCGCCGATTCGATCAGCGGCACGCCTCGCTCGCGCAACTGCTCAGCGAACTCGACGATCAGAATGGCGTTTTTGCTGGCCAACCCCACTAGCATCACCAGCCCCACCTGGCAGTACACGTCGTTCTGCTGGCCGCGCACCCATTGCGCTCCCAAAGCTCCTAGCAGCGCCATCGGCACTGCCAGCAGCACAATGAACGGCAGCACATAGCTTTCGTACTGGGCCGAAAGCGTCAGATACACCACCAGCGTTCCCAGCCCAAACAGCATCAGCGACGTTCCGCCGGCCTGCAATTCCTCCAGCGACAATCCTGTCCAGCTGTAAGAAAATCCCTGCGGCAATTTCTTTGCCAGGTCTTCCATCGCTGCAATCGCCTGGCCCGAACTGTATCCCGGCGCCGCCGATCCATCGATCTCCGCCGACCGGAACAGGTTGTAATGGCTAATTACCTGTGGCGTCGTCGTCTGCGAGCTGTCGATCAGGTTTTCCAGCGGCACCATCGCCCCGGTGTCGGAACGCACGTAAAACTCTTTCATGTCTTTTGCCGTGGCGCGGAATTGTTTGTCCGCCTGCACGTACACGCGGTACGAACGATTGTTGAATGTGAAATCGTTTACGTACGCCGATCCCATGTAGACCCCAAGCGTGTCGGTGATCTGCGAGAGCGGCACGTGCAGGCTCTTCGCCTTCTCACGATCAATCGTCACCACATATTGCGGGTCGTTGGCGGTGAACGGCGTGTACAGCCTGACCAGGTCTTTTCGTTGCGATGCCTGCCCAATGAGTCCCTGGGTGGCCGCCGCCAGTTCGTCCAACCGGTGCGCGGCCTGGTCCTGCACGACGAACTGGAATCCGCCAAACGCGCCCTCTCCCTGAATCACAGGCGGCAGGGTGGGAAATACAATTGCTCCGGAAACCATGAACAATTGCGGCCGGATTCGGTTCAAGACCGCTTGCGCGCCGTGCTGCAGGCCCTTTCGTTGAGAGTAGGGCTTCAGTCCAACGAACATGAGTCCCTGGTTGGCGGCAGCTCCCGAGAAGCTGAATCCAGCCACCGAAAACACACCCTCCACTTCCGGTTGCCTGCTCACGATCTTTGTGACTTGCTCGCCGATCGCCTCGGTATATTCCAGCGATGCGCCCGCAGGAGCCTGCATCACCACGATGAGAAATCCCTGGTCCTCGTCGGGCACGAATCCGGTGGGCACACGGGTGAACACCAGGTAAGTCAGGCCAAGTCCCGCGAAGAAAAGCACCGCCATCGCCAACTTGTAATCCAAAAGGTGATGCAGCAGTGCCTGATATCCACGCGTCAGCATGGCGACGCCATCGTTAAACTTTCGGATCCACCACCACTTTTGTCCGTGAGGTCCAGAGAGAAAAATCGCTGCCAGCGCCGGCGCCAGCGTCAGCGCGTTGAACGCCGAGATCGCGATCGAAAATGCGATGGTCAGCGCGAACTGCCGAAACAGAATTCCAGTCGTACCCGGAAAGAACGCCACCGGCACAAACACGGCGACCAGCACCAGGGACGTCGCAATTACCGCACTAGTGATCTCAACCGTCGCGGCCCCCGCCGCTTTTCGCGAATCGTGCTCGCCGCCGGCAATGTGGCGCTCGATATTCTCAATCACGACAATGGCATCGTCGACGACCAGTCCGGTTGCGAGCGTAATGCCGAACAGGGTCAGCGTATTGATGGAAAAGCCGAGCAGTTTCACGAACGCGAACGTGCCGATGAGCGATACTGGAGTCGCGATGAAATGGATCATCGTCGTTCTCCAGTCGCCAAGAAAAACGAAGATGACGAGGATGACCAGGAAGATGGCCAGGCCGACGGTGAAGAGCACGTCGCGAATGGACTCGCTCACAGCTTCGGTCGTATCGAATGCCAGCTTGTAGTGCATGCCCGGCGGAAAGCTCTTCGACAGCCGGTCGAGTTCGGCAATAGCCCGACGATCCACCTCAATCGCGTTGGCCGTCGAGAGTTGCGTCACCCCGATTCCAACCGCTTCCTGTCCGTTGTACTTCAGATCCGCGACGTAGTTCTCCGCCCCGAGTTCGGAGTGTCCCACGTCCTTCAGGCGCACCAGCGTGCCGTCCGCGTTGGTTTTCAGAATGATGTTGTCAAATTGTGCCGGCTCGCTCAAACGGCCGATGGCGCGCACGCTCACCTGGTACTGCTGTCCCGGCATGGCCGGTTGTTGTCCCACCTGCCCGGCGGCAACTTCCACATTCTGTTCCGACAACGCGTTCACGACGTCGGGAGCTGTCAACCCGCGTCCCGCCATGCGCACGGGGTCGAGCCACAGCCGCATGGAATATTTCCGCTCGCCAAAAATCAGGACGTCAGCGACTCCGGGGATACGTTTCAGCGCATCCCGCACGTACACGTCCAGGTAGTTGCTCATGAACAGCGTGGAGTACTGGTCGTTATCCGAGATGACCGCCGCGCCGAAGACAAAATTCTGTGAGCTCTTTTGCGTCGTGATGCCCACCGATTTCACGGGTCCGGGCAACCGTCCCAGCGCTGTATTGACTCTGTTCTGGATGTCGACCGTCGCAAGGTCCGGATCGCGCGTGATGTCAAACGTCACCAGAATGCTGCTCGATCCGTCATTCCCGCTGGTCGAGCTGATGTACTTCATCCCCTCGGCGCCGTTGATCTGCTGTTCAAGCGGGATCGTGACTGCGCTCTCCACAGTCTGTGCGCTCGCCCCGATATAGAAACTGCTGACGCCCACCTGCGGCGGAGCAAGATTCGGAAATTGTGCGATGGGAAGACTGGGAATCACGGCGGCGCCTGCCAGCACAATCAGCAGCGCGCAAACCGACGCAAATACCGGACGACGTATGAAAAAGTTCGCGAACATGAATGGATTTCAGAAATAAGAAGTCAGAATGAAGAATTGTGGCAACCCAACTTAACTTCTTCATTCTGACTTCTGACTTCTGTACTCGGGGCCAAACTCTAGAGCGCTCACGACTCGGGACTCGCGACTCAGGACTCACGACTCGGGACTAGCTTTGCGGTACCACCGGCGCCCCGTCCATCAGGAATTGTGTGCCCGAAATGATGACCTTATCCCCGGGCTTGATCCCGTCGCGCACCTCGAAATCATTTCCCACCGTCTGTCCGATCGTCAGCGGCTTCTGCTTCGCGACGAAACCACCCTTCTGCGGCTCGGCAACGAACGCGAAATATTGTCCGGCCAGCCGCGATACGGCGAGAATCGGGATTTCCGGACTCTGGTGTGTCCCCCACACGATTCTTGCGCGGATGAATTGCGACTGCCGCAGCGCATCGTTGCCATTGGCGATGCGCGCCTTCACCAGCACCGTTTGTGTCGTGTTATCCACCTGGGGCGAGATAAAGCTCACGCGCGTGTCGGACAGAACTTTTCCGTTGCTGTCGAGCACCTGCACCGGCAATCCCATCTTCAGTTGCGACGACCGCTCGATCGGCACGTAGACGTACGCTTCCAGACTTCCCGGCTGATCGACCGTTGTGAGCTGCGTCGTGGTAGTTACTCGGTCGCCCACGCGTACGGGGATATCTCCGACAATTCCCTCCCGCGGGGCCACGACTTTGTAATAGTGCAACTGCACTTCCTGCTCGCGCACCTGCGCATCGAGCGCATCCATCTGCGCCTGCGCCGCATCCATTACCGATTTCGCCTGATCGAGGTCCTGCTTGCTCACCACCCCCGCGGCCGCTAACCCCTCAGCGCGCTGATATTGCTGTTTCGCCCAGTTCAGCTGCGCCTGCTGCGCCGCACGCGCGCTCTCCTGGCTTCTCACCGTGGCCTGTTGCTTCAGCGGATCGATCTCCATCAATGCGCTTCCGCCCGCGACGTGGTCGCCGGAGTGCACAAAAATCTGCGTGATCTGACCTTCCACCTGCGGCATGATCACGGCAGAGTCGCGCGACTTCAGCGTCGCTACATAATCGGAGGCATCGTTCACCGGAACCGCCTTCGCCTCCATCACTTTTACCGGCATGGCTGGAAATCCGCCGCCCGCTTGCGGATTCTTAGGTCCCTTACCGCCGCAGGCTCCTGTGACCACCAGTGCAGCTACGACGGCAAATACTGCTGCTGTAAGAAGACTATTGCGCATAACGATGAGATTGAAGCTACAGCGGAGGTCCCGCCGCGGCCGGTCCGCTGAGAAACCAGTAATGGTACCAGCTTCTGCGGTCTGTGTCCCGCGCTGCGACAGTCCAAGATGACGTCAAGCTGCTCCTGTAAATAGGTTGAGGGTGCCCCACCCTACGCGGTTTTCGTAGGGTGGGATCGGAGTCAATTCACAACGCGGGCCTTTCGAGGCCCGAATCCTGCAGCCACATCCTCGCATCCTTTATCCTATAGCTGCACTCTTTATGACCCCGAAAACCCAGACTCCAGCCGCGGCCGTTGATCGCGCCGCGAGCAACGGCTCCAACCCTGAGCGCGAACGCGTCTTTGCTACCTATCGCCAATGGGGATATCTCGAGGGTGATCTTGATCCTCTTGGTTTCCTTCGTCCCCGCTACACTCA
>Ga0335081_10007308_pt1 | contig 17661 bp, 16 predicted proteins | sample Lox_Sample_35_FD_206713 | JGI IMG/M metagenome (GOLD analysis project Ga0335081, IMG submission 206713) | Soil microbial communities from Loxahatchee National Wildlife Refuge, Florida, United States - Lox_Sample_3.5 | ecosystem: Environmental > Terrestrial > Soil > Wetlands | place: USA... | reverse complement strand
CGCGCTTTTGATCGGCTACTGTTACACCGCCTTCGGCGTAATCGGTTGGCGGCAAATCCACGAAGGTGATCTGAATGTGTTCGCGCTTCGCCGCGCCTTCGGCAATCAGCGTGTCCGTGACGCGCTCGACGATGCGCCGCTTCTGTTCCGGGCTGCGGCCCGCGACCCAGGTGATTTGAACATAGGGCATTGAGGCTCCTCCTGCCGGAATTTTACGCGAGAATTGCGAAGGCGATTCCACACAAAAATGGAAAGGCCGGATGGGTTCGGCGAAACTAGTCCGCGATCGACCTGGAACCTCGCGGATCCTCTTGGCCGTAAGATGCCGGCAGGAACGCCGGCGCTACCGCAAGCTACGCGGTGCGCGGGATCGGACCGGGGAGCTTCGTGCCGCAATGGCCGCAGTTCGACCAGATTGGCTCGACGGCTTGGCCGCACTGCGGGCACGTCGGCTTGAGTGAAGTGCCGCAGCTCGGGCAGAAGGCGAACTTCGAAAGCACCTTGGTGCTGCAATGCGGGCAGGTTACCGGCATCGGATCGCGCAGGATGAAATAGAGGATGATGCCGATGGCGTCGGGCAGGAAAATCGCTAGCAGCGTCCACATCACGTGACGCATGCCGCGTTGCTTGGCGTCGCCATAAACGAAACCAACCAACAAGACGTAAATGAATATGACGGCGGCGCCCAGAATCGGCAGGCAGATCGTCGCCGCAGCCGGCAGTGGCGCTTGCCCGTGCGAAGGGGGAAGGTGCGCTGCGAATGTGAAGAGTGCGAGCATCCCGATAAACAGCAAGCCGGCGACTACTTTCGCCGTGCGGGGGATGACTGAGATGCGTTCGTTCCAGGTGCTCATGTCGTTTCCCTTTCGCGCCGGTTGTGCCAGGCCAGGACGATGGCGGCCGCTCCGGCGGCGAGCCAGCCGAGGCCTGTGAATCCGGCGAAGGCGTACCAGGATTGCGGCAGGCGCGCGGTGAGCCACGTCTCGATGCCGCCGCTCAGAAGCCGCACGATCGGCCAGCTCACAATCAACAGAGTCCACGCAAAGCCGATGAGCAGGATCAGAACTTTGCGATTCGAGCGCTGCTCGGTTTCTTCCGCCATGCGAAACTCGGCTCTGGCGCGGGCGCGCTCGACGAGCATCGGAGACGGCTGCGGCGTCGGCAAACGGCGCAGGCCGCGCGCGACAAGCTGAAAGCCATCGAGCTCTGCGGCGCAGACCGAGCAGATGCGCACATGCTCGGCGACGCGCTCTTCAGCCTTCCGATCGAGCGCGCCGGAAGCAGCGAGCGCCAACAGATCGCGGATTTGGTCGCAGTTGCTCATATCCAACGTTCCCCGGGATAGCGGGCTTCGAGATTCAGCCGCAGCGATTCGAGGCCGCGGCGCAGGCGCGTTTTCACCGTCGAGAGCGGCGCATCGAGCACCACGGCGATATCTTCGAGTTTCATTTCTTCCTCGAAGCGAAGGCTCAGAACTTCACGGTATATCACGGGAAGCTCGACAACACATTCCGCCAGGCGCGTGCCCTTCTCGCGCTCGATCAGTCCTTCGAGCGCCGGCCGCTCGGCGGAGGGCAAGCGATCTGCCGGCGTCGCGCCTTGCGGATCGTACGCGGCCGGTTCGTCGAGGCTTTCGGGACGGCGGCGGCGCAGATGATCGATGGCCAGGTGCCGCGCGAGAGTGAAAAGCCACGCATCGAAATTCCGGCTGGGATCGTACTTGCGAATTTGCTCGGCGACGCGAATCCAGGTCTGCTGGAACAAATCGTCGGCATCGGCGGTATCACGCACCAGCCGCAGCAAATAGCGATAGAGGCGGTTCTGGTAGCGGGCCAGCAGGACAGAAAGCGCGTCGAGGTCCCCACGACGCAGCTGACTGACTTCGGCCTCGAGCCCCACCCGAGCCTCCCCAGCGAAGATTGCCGCGGCTATCATATAAGCTATACGAGCGGCGGCGTGAAAAAGACGCACGCGTAAGTTGATGAAAAGACGGGCCGATAGAGACGCGGCGCGAGGCGTATGATGCTCGCAGCCATCGGCGCGCTTCGGTCGTCGAATAGAGCAGGGATGTGAACCAGATGCGGCGGGCGCTGACACTCATCCTCGGGCTGGCTCTTGGCGCGAACGCGGTGTGGATGCTGGTCAGTCCGATGAATTGGTATAGCGCGGTTCCGGGTGTCGCAGGGACCGGCCCTGCGAATATGCATTTCATTCGCGATATCGGGTGCGCTTACCTGGCGACGGCGCTGAGTTTGTTTTGGCTGTTTAAGTCGCCGAAGCTGGCGTGGCCTGCGGCGATGGTGGGCGGCGGCTTTCTCGTTCTGCATGCTCTCGTTCATGTGTGCGATGCAATCGCAGGCCGCGAACATGCACATCAATTGCTCGGCGAATTGCCGACCGTTTTTCTTCCGGGCCTTCTGATTACTTGGCTGGCGTGGCCGGCGAGGCACACGGCGAAGGAGTGAAGCCATGTTGGGTTGGCTGGTAAAAAAGAGAATCGCAGCGTTTGAGAAGAATTTCGATTACGACGCGGAGTACATGCGCGACATGTACACGGCGAGCCCGCGAGCATTTTGGAAGTTCGCCAAAATCACGGCGATGTCAGCGCATCGCGAAGATGTGCCCATGGAAGCGTGGTACGCGGCGAAACTCACAGCCACTCTGTCGGAAGATTGCGGCCCGTGCACGCAACTCGTGGCGACGATGGCGGAACGCGCCGGGGTAACGCCCGAAGTGCTGCGCGCGATCGTGACGGGGAATGAAGCGGCGATGCCCGAAGATGCGGCGCTGGGCTGGCGGTTTGCGAAGTCGGTGCTGGCGCGCGACATCGCCGAATCGGATCGCCTGCGGGAGAAAATCATCGATCGCTGGGGCCGCCGCGCGCTCGTATCGCTGGCGCTCACGATTGCCACTTCGCGCGTCTATCCGGCCCTGAAATATGGCCTCGGCCACGGACATGCGTGCGTCCGCCTGCAAATCGGCGGCGCGCAACTACCGGTGCGCCCCGAGGCCCAAGCCGCCAAATCGGGCCGTTGAAAGTAGCGCCGGCGCTACCGCCTGCAGGCCGCGACGCATGTGTTAGAATTCATCTCCCGTGCAACCCGTCATTAAGCACCTCATCGAGCTGCAGACCGTGGATGTGGGTCTGAGCGAAGTTCGCGCGCGGCTCGCGGCCATTCCCAAGAAACTTGCCGAAGTCGAGGGGCGCGTCGCGGCGGCACGCGCCGAACTGGAAACTTCGAAGGCCGCTCATCTGACTGCCCTCAAAGAGCGCAAGAAGTACGAGTTGGACGTCGAGCAGTGGAAAGAGAAGGGCCGCAAATATCGCGATCAGGCTTACCAGGTCAAGACCAACGACGCCTTCAAGACGCTGCAGCACGAAGCGCAAATGGCCGATCAGGAAGCCGCTAGCGCCGAGGATCGCCTTCTCGAGCAGATGGTGGCAGGCGAGGAGTACGACCGGCGCATCAAGTCCTCGGAAAAAGCGCTGAAGGAAGTGGAAGAAACTTCGAAGGGCGAGCGCGCCAAGATTGAAGCCGAGCGCGCAGTGGCCGAGAAGGAACGCGTCGCTCTCGAGGCCGAACGCGCGAAGGCTATCGCGGCGGTGCCCGAAAACCTGCTGGATCACTACCAGCGCATCGCACGAAGACATGGCGGCACGGCACTGGCGGAAGTCCGCGAAGAGAAATGCGGCGCTTGCGGCATGCGCGTCCGCCCGCACGTGTTTCAAGAGATGCGCCGCGATGGGAACGAAGAGATCTATCATTGCGAGACCTGCACGCGAATTCTCTACTACTTTGAGCCCGCGAAACCGCCTACGCCTTCTGCAGAACCCCCTTCTTCGACGCCGCCGCAACCGACTGAGGGACAGTGAAATCTGTGGGCTTGCGCGAATTGTTTTTATGGCGAGATCGTGCACCAAGAGGGCGCAGCAAGCCGCGCCCCTACGATCTATTGGCGCGGAGCGCAGCTATATGAAACGCGAACGCGCAACGGCGCCGCCTCGCAGCGCGCGGCTCTTCGGCGAGCCGCAAGCTTCCGCTGCGCCGTCCGGCGTTTACACCGCGCTCGTTGACGGCGCTTCGCGCGGAAATCCCGGCCCGGCATCGTATGCGGTGATTATTGACGCGCCGAACGGAGAGCGCGTCCTGGAGCTGGGGAAATATCTTGGCCGCGAGACGAATAACGTCGCGGAATATTATGCGCTGATCACAGCGCTCGATTACGCCTCGAGCCATAAACTCACGCGCCTGCGCGTCCTCAGCGATTCCGAGCTTCTGGTCCGGCAGATGCAGGGACGCTACAAAGTGAAGAGCGCCGATCTGCGGCCGCTTTACGAGCGCGCGTCGCAGATGGCACGCGCGCTCGACTACTTCGCCATCGACCACATCCCCCGCGAGCGCAATCGCGAGGCCGACAAGCTGGCCAATCAGGCGCTCGATCGCACCGAAAAAAGTTCAAGCGATGGAGCGCAGCAGCCGGCGAAGTCGAGCCCCGCAAGCGCCACCTCGAAGCCCATTCGCGTCCGCGCGCATTACGTAAAAGGCGTGCTCGTGCCCTTTGATCCGCTGGAGTTAGCAGAAGGCGCAGAAGTTACGCTGGATATCCGCAAGACATAGATTCTAGGCAGCTTCGCGGTAGGACTCTGCCGACTTTGTCGTTCGTCGCGCGATCTTGCGCGAAGATGACGGCCTAAAAGGCCGGCGCTACACAAACCTCAAACATCGAAGCTCCCCGAAACTGGTACTTTTGGTCCATTGAGGCGTTTCGCCACGCGCTGCTAATCTCGCGTCTCCTCAGGACATAGGTTCTTGAGCACGATGCTGGACAAACTGCCCACAATTTTGACGCTTGCCGTGCTGGTCGGCATCTTTCTCGCGCTGCGCAAGCACTCGACTTCCACACGCGTCCGCCTCTGGACTTACGCCTGGGCGCTGATCTTCGCTCACTTCGTGATCCAGATATTTGAAGGACGAAGCGGGACGCTCGAGAACATCTTCGAGTCCATCGATCTCGGCGCTCTCGAACTGTCCGGCATCGTTTTCATCGTCTCGATGGCGCGTTCGGTCGAGGACCGCTTCCGCCGTCGCGTGCTTCTCGTTTTTCTGGGAGTGCCAACCGCATTTCATGCCACCGCAATCACTTTTGGCTGGCACATGCGCGGGGCATTGGTCGGCGCGCTGGCGGTGCTCACTCTCGGCAGCGTGTTGTTCACAATCCTGGAGGAAGGTTACCGGTCCTACTTCGCACTGATTCTCTCGGCGGTCATACTGGTGACGAGCGCGTGGCCGCTTCACGATCAATGGCAGGGGAATCCGGACCTGGCCGTAGTTGCGATCCTGACGCTATCGTTCGGCGCTTGCGGCGTGTTGTTCTGGAGGCGAGTGCCGCGCTGGACGCCTGGCGTCGTGGCGGTGGCGGGCGGATTTCTTGCATGGGGCGCTGTCTTCCCCACGGCCACAATTTTGGGGCACTACCTTCCGAAGCTTCAGGTGAATCCGGAATTGTGGAACGTGCCTAAATTCTTTGTGGCCATGGGCATGATCCTGAAGCTGCTCGAAGATAAATCGCAATTGGTGGAAGAGGCGCGCGCCCGAGAGCACACCGAAAATCTTCTGCTGCAAAAAATGTCGCAAATCAGCTCGCGGCTGCTTTCGAGCCGGGATCCGTTTGCGCTCTGCGGCGAAATCACGCAAGCGGTCACCAGCGCCAGCAGCTTCAAGCGCGCCGCTCTCTTCATCCCCGGCGAGGGCGGGCGCCTTTCGCTCGCAAGCGCCAGCGGCGTTTCCGATGCGGAGACGAGCCGCTTGGGAGACGTCGCGCGGGAAGTGACCTGGGCAAATTATCAGGAGCAACGCGCCTCCGGGATGCGCGTGGGCAACAATTCGCTGATCATGGATTCCTGGGAACTCGCGCGTCGACGCGGCGTGCGCGCGGAAGCGATCACCGATCGTTTTGTCGTGCTCATCCCCTTGATTTCGCCGCGCGGCGCTCTGGTGGGCGGACTGTGGCTCGCCAGCGATCGCAGCGTGACGGAACTCGATCCCGGCGAGATTGCCAAGCTGGAAATGATGGCGGGCGATCTCGCCGTCACGCTGGAAAACACGCGGCTGCACAAACAGTTGGTGCGCACCGAGAAACTCGCGGCAATGGGGCAATTGGTGGCGGGGGTGGCTCACGAATTGAATAATCCGCTCACCGGAATTCTCGGCTACTCGGAATTGTTGAGCGAGGAAGTCGAGAAGGAATCGACGCTCAAGCGCATCGGGAAGCTGGGCCATGAGGCGCGGCGCATGAAGCGGATTGTGGACGGCCTGCTGCACTTTGCGCACCAGAGCAATTCGGCCACGCGTTCGAGCGATCTGAGCTCCGTGGTCCGCGAGATTGTTCAACTTCGCGAATACCATCTCCGCAAGCTGGGCATCCAGGTGGAAATCGAGATCGAAGAGGATTTGCCGTCCGTCGCCATCGGCGAGGACGAGTTGCGGCAGGTGCTCCTCAATCTCTTGTCCAACGCCATGGACGCGGTCGAGGACAGTAAAGAGCGGCGGATTCGAGTCGCCGCTTCGTCGCACCGTGAGCGCGTGCGCATCCGCTTTGAAGACAGCGGGCCGGGGTTTGCGGAACTGAATCGCGCGTTCGACCCGTTCTACACGACGAAGCCTGTCGGCAAAGGCACGGGCCTCGGCCTGAGCATCTGCTACGGAATCATGCAGGAGTGCGGCGGCGGGATCACGCTGTCGAACACGCCGCCCTATGGCGCGAGCATCACCGTCGAGATCCCCACGGCCGCCGTCCCCGCCGCCGCTTTTCCGCTCCGCGCGTAATTCTCTTTCGTGCGATGGTCTGTCAGGACATGACTTCAGTGATGCCGGAAGCGCCGCGAGGTCAGCGCGGCGTTAGCCGCTGAGGTTGAGTAGGCCGAGCGGCGATGCGTCTGCCAAAAAGGTAAACGCAATCGCTCGATTTTTATTGTTTCAAGAAATAAGTGCGGTAGAGAGTGTCGCGCTGAGCGGGAATATAGCCTGCATCGCTGATGATGCGGCGCAATTCGGATTCATTGGTGCGGTTGCGGACGCCTGCAGCGTAAACCACGTTCTCTTCGATCAAAATGCTGCCAACATCATCGGCGCCGAATTGCAGGCCGAGTTGGCAGATTTTGATGCCCGGCGTGAGCCAGCTCGATTGAATGTGATCGATGTTGTCCAGATACATCCGGCTGATCGCCAGCGTCTTCAAGTAATCCACGGCCGTAGCTTCCGGCACTTTCTTTCCCAGCGGCGTATTTTCGGGCGCGAAAATCCACGGGATAAAAGCAGTGAACCCGCCGGTCTCTTCCTGCAAGCGCCGCACGCGCTCGAAATGATTTACGCGGTGCTGAAAATTTTCGCCGCAGCCGAACATCATTGTGGCCGTGGTACGCAGGCCGAGCGAATGCGCGGAGCGGTGCACCTCTTCCCATTCATTCGCGGTGCATTTGAGCCGGGAAATTCGCGCGCGGATTTCATCATCGAGAATTTCCGCGCCCCCGCCGGGAATGGATTCGAGCCCGGCATCGCGCAAGCGCGCAATCGTGTCGCGGATGCTCAACCCAGATATTTCTGCGATACAAATGATTTCGGGCGCGGAGAAGCAGTGTAGATGCACTCGCGGATATTTCTGCTTCAGCGAGCGGAGCAGATTCTCGTAGTACTCGAGCTTCAAATCGGGATTCAAGCCGCCCTGCAGCAAGATTCCAGTGCCACCGAGTTCCAGCATCTCGTCAATCTTCGCGCAGATTTGCTCGAACGAGAGAATGTAGCCCTCTTTCGAGCCCATCGGCCGGTAGAACGCGCAGAACGAGCAATATTCGGTGCAAAAATTCGTGTAATTGATGTTGCGGTCGATCTGATACGTCGCGACGCGCGGGTCGGTCTTTTTCCGGCGCACCGCATTGGCGGCCATGCCGATTCCGACGAGGTCGTCGGAGTTGAAGAGATCGAGCGCTTCTTGTTGTGAGATGCCCATGAAAGTTTTTACGCGCTGTTACCGCGCCGCGCCCGCCCGACTTTCGCGAAGTTCCTTGGCGACGGCCAGTTCCAGACGCCGCGCCTGCGGAATCAGCCCAAGCGCCGCCGCTTTTTGATAATACAGTTCGAGCCCTTCGAGATTTTCGGCATCGAGCGAAAAATCGATGTTGTCAGTGAGATATTTCTCGAGATCCTTCTCAGGAAGATCGAGCTCTTCCTCGGCGCCATCGGCGATATCCGGAATGTGCGCGAGGCCATATTCCTTCGACATTTGAAAATCGGCGATCACTTCGGGCGTGATAGCTTCGCGACGGCCGGCCCAGATGGCCAGCACGCACGGCTTGCCCGTCAATTCCTGCCATTCGTAGGCCACATCGTAAGCGAAAATCGAATCGTAGCCCGGCACCGGCATGTCTTTCGCATCTCCCTGGCAGCACGATTTGCCGCTGGGCGCCTTCCCAGCAAGCTGATCCATCTTCACCGAAATGCGCAGCGCCGGATCGCCGATCACCAGCGCGGCATCGGCGGTTTCGAGCATCTTCGAAGCGTCGGGCGCGGCGTCAACAAACTCGGGCTGAATTCCCCACTTCTCGGCAGCGAGAATGCGCACGAGAGCCGCGGAGCTGCGCGAGCTGGTATCAAGCGCAATGCGCTTGGCCATCTCGATCGGCTTTTTCGAAAGCACCAAAATGCTGCGCACCGGCTGCTTCGCGGCCACAGCCATGCCCGGCAGCACCACCAGATTCTCGATGCGCTGGTATTCGATGGCCGGGATGATGGCGATGTCGGCCTCGCGTCGCCGCAGCGCCTCGGCGCATTGCGACGGCAGCGTGAAAGCCAAATCGTAGCGCCCCGCCAGCGGGCCATTCGTAAAGCCCCAGACCAGCGGCGCAGTATTCAGATATTCGACAATCGAAATTCGCAGTTTCGCCAAGGTTCCTCAGTTCTGTGGGGACGCCTAAATTCTAGCATATACGCCGTGCGCGTCCATTTAACGGTCCGCCCGTCGAAGATTTCAGCGCGGTTGAATCGCAAGAAGCGTGAGCACCATGGATCCTATTCAATTCGCAGCGCGCTCATCGGGGAAATCGACGCTGCGCGGCTCGCGGGAATTATGGCGGCAACGAATGAGCAGATCGCAAGGGCGCCCGCCGCCACACTCAGCGCGACAGGGTCCCAAGACGAAACGCCGTAGAGCTCCGAGGAGATCAAGCGGCCGGCGCCGACCGCTAAAGGCAGTCCCAATACCAGGCCGATCAGCACTCGTTGAAAAGCCCCGCGCAGGACCATTTGAACGATTTTCGAGCGATCTGCGCCCAACGCCATGCGAATGCCGATTTCATTGGTTCGCTGTGCCACGGTATAAGCCGTGACGCCATAAAGCCCGATCGCCGCCAATATCAACGCCACAATTCCAAACATTCCGGCAACGCTGGCCACGGCGCGTTCCTGATCGAATGAAAGATCCACCTGCTGCTGCATCGTGCGGATGCTGCTGATGGTCAAATTGGGATCGATTTCCCCGAGCGTCTTGGTGAGCAGCGGTTCGAGCGTTCCCGTGGGAACATTCGTCACCAGCATCATCCCGCCGATAAAATGAGATTGCAGCTCGACGCGCGTCATCACATTGTCTGTGTACTTGACGTTCTGAGCGAGCGGAACGAAGAACATCGGACGCGTGGGTCTGCTCATGGAGTAGCTTATGAACTTCGAATCGCGCACCACACCGATAATCCGGAACGTGCTCGCGTTCTGCGGCAAGTCCAGCCCGAAATGCTGTTCGAGCGGATCTTCATCGCTCTTGAAAAAGCGCTTTACGAACGCTTCATTCACGATTGCCACCGGCGCCGTGGTTTCGTTGTCCGCAGCGCTGAAGGCGCGGCCGCGCAAAATCGTCATGCCAAAATTCTGAAGATAGTTGGCGCTGACCCGGTCCCACGATGCGCCCGCTTGCTCGTCCATCTTTGGAGCGGGATGTCCGGCGACCAGAATCAATTCGCCCCAATTGTTGGTGAGCGGGTTATAGAGCGCCAATCCGGATCCCTGCACTCCCGGCAGGCGATTGAGGCTTACTTCCATCTGGCGATAGATCGACGCCAATTTCTCCAGCGTGTACATGGCGGGGGGCTCGAGAAGCTGCACCACCACGCGGCCTTTCACTTGATAGCCGATATTTTGATGCTCGAGCTTGTTCAGGCTGCGCGCCAGCATGGTCGAGCCGGCCACCAGCACGACGGAAACCCCCGCCTGCACGATCAGCAGGCCCTTGCGCGCAAAGGAGGCGTGATCGCCGGTGCTGCGGCCCGCTCCGCGCAAAGCTTCCGCCGGATCGGTGCGCGTGGCGAGCCATGCGGGAGCAGCGCCGAAAATAATTCCGGTGACGAGCGCGACTCCGAAGGCAAACGCCAGCACGATGAGCGAAGGCGTGGTGCTGATGGGAAGAAAATGCACGCTGCGAAACGCCAGGGCCAGCAGCAAGCGCGCGGCTGCCACTGCGACCACGAGCCCCGCGATCCCGCCGGCAGTGGCGAGCCCCACGCTTTCCGTGAGCGCCTGCGTGACAATCTGCCACCGCGTCGCGCCCAGCGCGAGCCGCAGCGCGGTTTGCCCGCGGCGCGTCACCGCGCGCGCCAGCAACAGGTTCGCCACATTCGCGCAAGCGATCAGCAGCACCATCGCGCAAACCGAAAGCAGTATTTGCAGACTGCGGCCATATTCTTCTTTCATCTCCGCCACGCCCGCGCCCGCCGGCACCACGTTCACAAACTGCTTCGGAAGCATCCGATTCACGTCCGGCGTCCAGTTGGCCGGATATCCGGAATCGTGCTGCATCCACTGACGCACCACGCCTGTGAGGCGCGCGTCCATTCCGTTTGTCGAGGCTCCGGGCCGCAGGCGGCCGATTACGCGCAGCCACGCAGCGAAAGAACTATGCACCAGCGAGCCCTCGCCACTGAGCAGTTGCTCTTGTTGCAACGGGAGCCAGAGATCGGGAGGATCGCCGCGCAGTGTTTCGCCGAAAAATCCCGGCGGAGCGATTCCGATCACGGTAAAGGGATGGCCCTCGACGACGAAGCTCGAGCCCACGACTGCCGGATCGCCGCCGTAGGACGCCTGCCAAACGCGGTGGCTCAGCACGGCCACCGGCGGAGCCGCGGGCGTATCGTCGCTCGCAGTGAACATGCGCCCGCCGAATGCGCGAACTCCCAGCGTAGAAAAATAGTTTCCGGTCACGTACTCGGAACGCAAAGGCCGGGCAGCGGCTTCGGCGCCTTGACGCCGGACACTCAAGAGCTGTGGGCCGGCCTGAAAAGCGGCCAACTCTTCGAATTCAGGAGTCTGTGTCTTCAGCCGCTCGTACAACGAGGAAGAAAACATTCCCCAGCGGTCTTGCGGACTGCCCTCGATGCAGCAATCGTCGCCGTCGCCGATACGGTAGAGTCGTCCCGGGTCGGAGACCGGAAGAGAGCGGAGCATCACGGCGTGGATCAGCGTGAAGATGGCCGTGGTGCCGCCGATGCCCAGAGCCAGAGTAAGCACGGCCGCGGCGGTGAATACCGGCGACATCCGGAATTGGCGCAGCGCGTAGCGGAATTGGCCGGTGAAGTTCTGCATGGCGCACCTCTACTTCAGTACGGTACGCAGTTAGCTCGCTGGAGGTTCCCCAAACCGGCGGAGAGTGCCGCACTGGCTTTGCTCGCCGCAGGGAATGAAGCCTTTATTCGTTCGCGGCTCAGTCGAAATTGAGATAAAGTCCGCGCCATCGCCTGTTAGACGCGCCAACCGCACCGGCGTCTCTCGCGCACGTGGGCTAGCAGCGGATCATCTTCCGCTTTTGACCCGCCTTGCCGGCGGCCTCGACCTTTTCGATGTACGCGGTGGCCAGCGGAACGTTGCAGGACGTCTCGCCCATGTCCACCGAAACGGCGCCGATCTGCCGGGCCGACGCTTTCGCCTCCTTCATCAACGGACGCACGCAACTTCCGACTGCAATGACAAAACCATTCATGGTGTAGCGAACGCGGTTTTGCGCGCCATGAACTTCCTTGACCACCGTCCCGAGAAGCTGCTTGATTTCCGCGAGGTCTAAAGTGTCGTCCGCCTGAGTGCCGACGATTCCCGCATACGTGCACCAACCGCAGCACGCCACCTGTTCATTCGTTGACTTGATCCAGCGCATCGCCAGGTCGCGAGCTTGCGCGTTCTCCACCGCTACCGACGGAACCGTGTATTCGGCAATCATCTGCAAACCCGCTGCGCTCTCAGCCCAGTCATTCAATTGTTTCGCTGTCATCTGCGCGCCGTTCGCCACCAGCCCGGCGAGATACATGGCGTCCATGTTGCCCGTCGCGTAAAGATCGCAAGCGAGGGCCTGCTGCCCCTTGATTTTCTTCGCGATGACCTTGAGATCGGCCATGCTCACGCCAAACATGTTCTGCGTGGCGTTCCCGTGCCGCGCATATATTTTGCGCGTCTGTGCGCTACCCTTCTTTTTCAACTCGGCCATGATGGACGCGGCGCTGGGCATGATTTCTCCTTCACTCCTTCGCGTGCCCCGGCATTTTGCACGAGGAATGTAGCGGATGTCATCACCAGGACTAGGATTTTGCCGGGCCGTCGTGCGCGTCCATCTAATTGTCGCCCGTCCGATGAAGAATTCTGTATCATGGCGTTGCTTCGGGAGGTTTCCATGATGCGACGTGGAATCGCTGTCGCTGCACCGGTTATCGCTTTGGTTGGGCTTGCACTTTCGTGCGCGGCGCAGAACGCGCCGGGGATGCGCGTTGTGGATTTGACTGCCGCCGATGGGACTGTGCTGAAGGCGACGTTCTTCGCCGCGGCCAAGCCGGGGCCCGGCGTGATCATGCTGCATCAGTGTAACCGGCAGCGGAAAGTTTGGGACGAGCTCGCTGGGAGCCTCTCTGCGTCGGGGATCAATGTTCTCACTTTGGATTTCCGCGGATTTGGCGATAGCGGCGGAACGTCTTTGGACAAGCTTACGCCGGAGCAGGCGGGCAAGAACATGGAAGAGATTTGGCCCGGCGATGTGGATCTGGCGCTCAAGTATTTGGAAGCGCAGCCCGGCGTGAGCCACGATTTCATCGGCGCGGGCGGGGCGAGTTGCGGAGTCAATCAGGCGGTGCAACTGGCGCGGCGGCATGCGGAGGTGAAGTCGCTGGTGCTGCTCTCCGAGGGAACGGATCGCGCAGGGCGGGAGTTTCTGCGCAAGTCGCCAAAGTTGCCGCTCTTTATGGCTGCTGCGGATGACGATCCAGATCTCGGCGTCGTGGAAATCATGCAATGGCTGGGCGATTTGTCGGCCGATCCATCGAACAAGCTTGTGCACTACACGACCGGCGGGCACGGCGTAGAGATGTTCGCGGCGCACAAGGAATTGCCCGGGATGATCGTGGACTGGTTTCACGCGACGTTGAAGGATCCGCCGAGCGCACCAGCTACCCGCGCGGCGGGATCGATGTCCGCGGAGTCGCGGTTTCTCGAGCTTCTGGATCAGCCGGATGGCGTAAGCAAGGGGACCGCGATGTATGCGGACGAGCGCCGGCGCGATCCGAAGAGCGTGGTCTTCTCGGAGATTGTCCTGAACCGGATCGGATACGAGCATCTCGTTACCGGTGACAACAATGGCGCGATCGAGATCTTTAAGCTCAACGTCACCGCGTATCCGAACTCGCCAAATGTTTACGACAGCCTCGGCGATGCATACCTAGCGAGCGGCCAGAAAGATCTAGCGCGCGAGAATGCGAAGAAGACGCTCGAGCTGCTGGCAACGGACACGGTTGATAGTCAAGCGCGGCGCGACGGAATCAAAGCCAACGCCGAGTCGAAGCTGAAGTAGCGCCGGCCGCGAAACGCAACGCATTCGCAGCGCGGGCTGCCAGTTTGTGTTTTTTCACGCTGGCGTTGCATCCAGCGTCGAGTCTGCGCCGCAGGATTCCTCATCGCCGACGAAAAACGCCGGCAGGCTACCGGCGCTACTTCTTCGGAAAATTCGGATCAGCTTTCACTTCCAGGATTTGTTTTGTGTGGCGCTCGCTGTGAGCTGATAGAAACAGCAGGAACTCGTAGCCATCGAGCGGCATGCCCAGTGGATTCTCTGCTACTACGTGCGCGCGTAGATCGGGAGTGGTCTTCATGTAGGCGATGGTTTTATCTCGGCTCTTCAGAAAATGATCGAGCGATTCGGCCGGTGTCCAGCGTCCCGTGGGCACCAGCGGCGGAGGCGCCTGAAATTTGTGGCTGCGGTCGGGAACCATGGCGAGAACGCCGGCGTCGATCTTGACGATATCGCGGTCCGCGGCTCCCGGCGGTGCCATCATCACTTTTTCCGAAATGTTGCCGAAGATGAAGTCCTCGGCCAGCGCGATGTGCTCGAGGGTTTCGGCCACCGACCAGCGATCCGGGCCAGCCTTGAATTTCCACTGCGCTTCCGAGAGGCCCTTCGTCGCATCGATGACGCCCTGGCGCGTTTTTTCCAGATAGGCTACGCCCTTGGCGCGGTCTTCATCGGACAGGGTCTGCCCGAAGGCCGCAATCTGAAAGCAGAGAACCGCGCAGATCAGCAACGCCGCTTTTTTCATGGTGAAGTCTCCTGAGAGTCTTATTACGCTTCCAGCCGGATTCCTTTAGAGGTTGAACATTCGCATCGCGAGGCATTCGCGGCGCAGGCACAGATTCTAGTCTCGTTCTGGGCGGCCCGCAACCGCGCGTGAAAGACGCATGCGAGCGTCTGATCAGCGGCGAAGCGCGTGTCTGCGCGATGATCACCACTGGAAATTATTCAGCGGCTGCGCTCCTGCTTCGGTGCGCCTCGCAGCCACCAACCGCCGCTGTAAGGGTTGCTGCGCCAATTGCCGGCGATTTCCTTCTCCATCACGCTCTGCAGCAAATCCTGAAAGGTCTTGCCGCTGAGATTTGCATCGTTCGAGTTCCACGAACCGGTGAACGAGCGCCCCTGCGAGGTGCGCGCGCTCCAAGTTCCGCGCCATTCTGCGCCGTTTTTCTGGGCTGTCCAGGTGCCCTGAATGACGGATTGACCGGTATCAATGATCAGCGACCATGAACCGTGCGCGGAATTCGGATTCTTCGGAAGGACGCTTCCCGTCCAGGTGCCGCGGAAAACTTGCGTGGGCCCGACGGTTGCGGTCCATGAGCCATGAAATGGCGCGGGGCTTTCTTGCGCGAGTGCGCAGCAGCCAAACAACAGTGCGATGATCAATCCCCAAGTCTTCATAGTCACGTCCACGTACGAGGCTACACGATTTCGCTTCGCGCGGCTTCATCCGGCGAGTCGCGCGCGACACCGGCGCCTCTGCATTCCGCTCGGACGGTGATATCCTGCTCGCACGCGTACCGAGAAGGTCAAGTTTTATGTTGCGACAACTCGCTCTTCCCGTCTTCAGCATGGTTCTCGGACTTGGTTGTGCGCCGCCATGGCTTCATGCGCAGGAGGCACCACCGGCCGCTGCATCCGAGAGCATCTCGCGCGGCGACGCGCTCGCCTCGCATCAACAATTCGCCGAAGCGCTGACAGCATATCGGGAAGCCGACAAGATTTCGAATCACAACTGCGGCCTCTGCTTCCTGCGCACGGCCAGCACGGAGCGGATCCTCGCGGATTTCGCCGCCGCGCTCGAAGCGGCGCAGCGCGCCATTGAGATTGCCGGCAGCGACCACTGGCTCGCCGGGCAAGCTCATTTTCTGCGCGGCTCGATTTTCGCATCCGAATCAAGCGAGCCCTCGTCCGCTGCGCTCAAGCAAGCCGAAAACGAATTTCGTGAGGCGCTCGCCGCCGATCCCAATAGGAGCATTGCGCGTTTTTATCTCGGCGAAGTTCTGCTGCTTCAGGGGCGCGATGCAGAAGGCATCGCCGAGCTGAACGGATTTATCAACGGCCCGTTTGCCGAACCAAGCCGCGTCGAGCAGGCGCGGCGGCTGATCGCTTCTCCCGTGCTTGCCCGCGAGCCGGTCGGCCCGGCTTTTTCCGTGGTCACGCTTGAGGGCCATAAGATCACAGGCTCAGCGCTGCGCGGCAAGGTTGTGCTCCTCGATTTCTGGGCCACGTGGTGCCCGCCGTGCCGCGAGTCCGTGCCGGCGCTCGTCAAGCTGCACCATGAATTTGCCGATCGCCCATTTGAAATTGTGGGCGTCAGCGCCGATCGAGACGAGGATGACTGGAAGAGCTTCATCAAGTCCAATCACATGGACTGGGCCGAATCCATCGATCGCGATCGCGAAATGCAGTCGCTGTTTGAGGTCGATGCGTTTCCAACGTACATCGTCCTCGACCGCAGCGGCGTGATTGGGTTCCGCCAGTCGGGCTTCGGCGCGCCGACGGCGCAGAATCTGGAGCGCGCCATCAACCGCGCGCTGAGTAAACCCTTCGAGCCGCAGCCGGCTGCGCCAACAACTCCGCCGCCCGCCGCGGTTGCGCCGCCTGTTTCTCCCGCGCGCCCCATTGCGCCCGCCCAGCTTGCCTCCATTCCGCTCGATGCTCTCGCAGCAGCCGCCATTAATCCTGAATCCGGTGCCGCGGAACTCGCCGATTCGAATTTCATTTTTCCGCCCGACGATGTGGAGAACGGCGACGCTGAGCACGGCATCTATCGCAACGATTTTCTGGGATTGCGATATAAATTCCCGCAGTCTTTGGCGGCCGTGACTCCGGAATCTCTCGAGGAGATGAACCAGAGCGCGCTCGAATGGATGAAAAAGCACGCGGGCGCAAACTCATCCGCGCCAATTCCCTTTCCGAAGATTATCTTTCTCGCCTCCGCCGATCCGCGCAATCACGCTCCGTTTGTGCGCATGAGCGTCGAGACGAGCGGGGCTTTCGATCGCGACTCCGCGTTGAAGCGCCAGAAAGACCTCGAAGAGCGAGGCGCCACGGTCTCCGCCCCGTTGCAAGAAATTGCGCTCGGGAAGCTCTCGCTCCTGCGGACCGACTTGGAATTTCCCTGGGCTTCACCGCCCGTCTGGACTGCTTCTCTGCAATTCATGGCTGCCGGCAAGTTTCGTGTCACGTTCGAAATCTTCGCTCGCTCCAAATCAGAGCTCGAATCGCTAATCCCCCCGGCTGAATCGCTTGTCATATCCAAGAAATAGATGGCAAGCCGGTATTCCGGGAAACACGCCTGGCTCAGATGAATGGGCGGCCCCATTTCAGAGGTCTTGCGACGGCTCTTAGGGCGTTGAAAGAGACCGTAGAGGTTTCTGAGGGGGTGCGATTTTGTCTCGGCCTGAAATTACCTCCGTGCTTTATTTTCAGTGAGTTACGGCGATTTGTGCTCGTTGCCTTGTATCGACCTGAAATTCACGCATCAGACTGGTGGCCGGGATCTTTTTTCTTTGTAGGTTGGCCGAGTTCATTTGCAATTTCCCAGGGCAGGCTAGCAGCGAAAAATGGCGAATACCAGATTACGCGACGCGAATCTACGTAGAAGACAAAGAGACGAGGATTGCTCTCACAGGCGCTCGGAGGCTCGCCAGTACAGGGGCGTTTTTAGCGTGGGGAGGGGACTTCGTCCCAGTTTTGCTCGGCGGGAAGGCGGGAGGCTACGGCTTGTTCCAGCTCGTGGGCGCTCTTGGCGTTGTCGGGATAGTTGCGGACGAACATTTCGAAAGCGAATTTGCT
>Ga0335081_10007307_pt1 | contig 17663 bp, 18 predicted proteins | sample Lox_Sample_35_FD_206713 | JGI IMG/M metagenome (GOLD analysis project Ga0335081, IMG submission 206713) | Soil microbial communities from Loxahatchee National Wildlife Refuge, Florida, United States - Lox_Sample_3.5 | ecosystem: Environmental > Terrestrial > Soil > Wetlands | place: USA... | reverse complement strand
GTCCACCGGCGAACGGTTGGAATGAACGTTGAACACGTTCATGAACACCGAGACCTTGAGCGCGTCGCGCTCGAGCCAGGGGTCGCGCGCCTTTTCCACCGCGACCACGCGCCCGTCGGCGGCCGAGAGTACGGCGCGCGGGTCGTCCGGGATCTCGCGCCGCGGGTCGCGGAAGAACTGCAGCACGAACAGCGCCACGAGCCACAGCGGAACCGACCACCAGCCGCCCGCCAGCCAGCCGACCAGCAGCGCGGCGAGCACCGCCGCGGCGAGGAACGGCCAGCCCTCGCGCGCGATCAGCGGATGCGGATAGCCCGCCGCCATCCGTCAGTTCTTTGACTGATCAACCAGGCGGTTCTTGCGGATCCACGGCATCATGTCGCGCAGCTTGGCGCCCACGGTCTCGACCGGGTGCTCGGCGGTCATGCGCCTGCGGCTGAGCAGGGTCGGAGCGCCGGCGCGGTTCTCGAGCACGAAGTCCTTGGCGTATTCGCCCGACTGGATGCGCGCCAGCGCCGCGCGCATCGCGTCCTTGACGCGCGCGTCGATGATCTTCGGCCCGGTGACGTACTCGCCGTACTCGGCGTTGTTCGAGATCGAGTAGTTCATGGTGCCGATGCCGCCCTCGTACATGAGGTCGACGATCAGCTTGAGCTCGTGCAGGCACTCGAAGTACGCCATCTCCGGCGCGTAGCCCGCCTCGGTGAGCACCTCGAAGCCGCTCTTCACCAGCTCGACGCAGCCGCCGCACAGCACGGCCTGCTCGCCGAACAGGTCGGTCTCGGTCTCCTCCTTGAACGAGGTCTCGATCACGCCGGCCTTGCCGCCGCCGATCGCCGCGGCGTAGGAAAGCGCCATGTCGCGCGCCTTGCGCGAAGCGTTGCGGTGCACCGCGATCAGCATCGGCACCCCGCCGCCGCCGGCGTAGGTCGAGCGCACGGTATGCCCCGGAGCTTTCGGCGCGACCATCCATACGTCGAGGTCGGCGCGCGGCTGGACCTGGCCGTAGTGGATGTTGAAGCCGTGCGCGAAGGCGAGCGCGCCGCCCTTCCTTATGTTCGGCTCGACCTCGGACTGGTAGACCGCCGCGATGTGCTCGTCCGGCATCAGCATCATGACGATGTCGGCGCCCTTGACCGCCTCGCCGATCTCGGCGACCTTAAGTCCGGCCTTCTTCGCCTTGTCCCACGACGCGCCGCCCTTGCGCAGCCCGACCGTGACCTTGACCCCGGAGTCGTGCAGGTTGAGCGCGTGCGCATGGCCCTGCGAGCCGTAGCCGAGAATGGTGACCTTCTTGCCCTTGACGAGCGAGAGATCGGCGTCCTTGTCGTAGTACACCTTCATCGTCTTCCCCCAGTCTCTAGACCCGCAAAATCCGGTTGCCGCGCCCGATGCCAGAGGTGCCGGTGCGCACCGTTTCCAGGATCGCGCTCTGGTCGAGCGCCTGGATGAACGCATCCAGCTTCCTGCCGTCCCCGGTCAGCTCGATGGTGTAGGTATTGTCGGACACGTCGATCACGTGCGCGCGGAAGATGTCCGCCATGCGCTTCATTTCCTCGCGCTCCTTGGCGCCGGCACGCACCTTGATCAGCATCATCTCGCGCTCGATGTGCTCGGCCTCCGACAGGTCCACCACCTTGACGACCTCGACCAGCTTGTTGAGCTGCTTGGTGATCTGCTCGATCACGTCCTCCGAGCCGGTGGTCACGATCGTCATGCGCGACATCGACGGGTCCTCGGTCGGCGCGACCGTGAGCGACTCGATATTGTAGGCGCGGGCCGAGAACAGGCCGGACACGCGCGACAGCGCGCCTGCCTCGTTCTCCAGCAGGATGGAGATGATGTGCCGGCTCACAGGTCTTCGGCCAGGATCATTTCCGAGATGCCCTTGCCGCCGGGCACCATCGGATAGACGTTCTCGGTCTGGTCGGTGAGGAAGTCCATGAATACCAGCTCGTCCTTGCGCTTGAACGCATCGCGCAGCGCCGGCTCGACGTCGGCCGGCTTGTCGATCAGCACCCCGCGGTGGCCGTAGCCCTCGGCCAGCTTGACGAAGTCCGGCAGCGCATCCATGTACGACTCGGAGTAGCGGTTGCCGTGGAAGAACTGCTGCCACTGGCGCACCATGCCCATGTACTTGTTGTTCAGGTTGACGATCTTGATCGGCAGCCGGTACTGCTTGCAGGTGGAGAGCTCCTGCAGGCACATCTGGATGCTCGACTCGCCGGTGACGCAGGCCACCGTCGCGCCGGGGTTGACCAGCTGCACGCCCATCGCCGCCGGCAGGCCGAAGCCCATGGTGCCCAGGCCGCCGGAGTTGATCCAGCGGCGCGGCTGCTCGAACTTGTAGAACTGGGCGGCCCACATCTGGTGCTGGCCGACATCCGACGTAACGAAGGCGTCGCCCCCGGTAACTTCGTACAGCTTCTCGATCACGAACTGCGGCTTGATGATCTTCGAGCTGCGGTCGTACTTCAGGCAGTCCCTCGCGCGCCACTGGCCGATCTGCTTCCACCAGGGCGCGATATCGGGCTTGCTTCCCTCCGCCGCCAGCAGCTTGATCAGGTCCTGCAGCACGTCCGGCACGTGGCCGACGATCGGCACGTCGACCCTGACGCGCTTGGAAATCGACGACGGATCGATGTCGATATGGATGATCTTGCGCGGGTTCTGCGCGAAGTGCGCCGGATTGCCGATCACGCGGTCGTCGAACCTGGCGCCGATCGCGAGCAGCACGTCGCAGTTCTGCATCGCCATGTTGGCTTCGTAGGTCCCGTGCATGCCGAGCATGCCGAGGAACCGCGCGTCGCTCGCCGGGAAGCCGCCGAGCCCCATCAGGGTGCTGGTGCAGGGAAAACCGAGCAGCCTGACGATCTCGCCCAGCTGCGGCGCGGCGTCCGACAGGATCACCCCGCCGCCGGTGTAGATCATCGGCCGCTGCGCGCCGAGCAGCAGCTGCGCCGCCTTCTTGATCTGCCCCGGATGGCCCTTGCGCACCGGGTTGTAGGAGCGCATCGAGACCGTTTCGGGATAGGCGAACTCGCAGCTCTGGATGGTCACATCCTTCGGGATGTCGACCAGCACCGGCCCGGGGCGACCGGTCTTGGCGAGATAGAACGCCTTCTTGATCGTGCCCGCGAGGTCCTTCACGTTCTTGACCAGGAAATTGTGCTTCACGCAGGGGCGCGTGATGCCGACCGCGTCTACCTCCTGGAACGCGTCGAGCCCGATCGCGGCCGTCGGCACCTGGCCCGTGATGATCACCATCGGGATCGAGTCCATGTAGGCAGTGGCGATCCCGGTCACCGCGTTGGTTACGCCCGGGCCGGAGGTGACCAGGCACACGCCTACCTTGTTCGACGAGCGCGAGTAGCCGTCGGCGGCGTGCGCCGCACCCTGCTCGTGGCGCACCAGGACGTGCTTGACCTTGTCCTGCTTGAACAGCTCGTCGTAGATGAACAGCACCGCGCCGCCGGGATAGCCGAAGACGTACTCGACGCCCTCCTCCTGCAAACAGCGCACGACGATCTCGGCGCCGGTAAGCGCAACCCCTTTGGCTCGATCCATGACTTTGTTGCCGAAAAGTGGCGGAAAACTTTGAACGATAAAGACTTGTTGCGATGCGGTCAAGGGAGCGAAACGAGCCGCGGCGGCAGTTTTGGTAACATTCCGCCAAGGCAGTACAACGCGCAACGGCGCACGACAAAAGGGCCTACCCTGGCGACTCGCAGCGAGCTTTCGGCGTTCCTCGAGAGTGTCGAGCGGCGAGCCTTCAAGCAGGCCGTGTTTGCGGTTCGCGACCACGAGGCCGCGCTGGATATCGTGCAGGACGCGATGCTTAGGCTGGCCGAGAAGTACTGCGACCGACCGGCGGAGGAGTTGCCGCAGCTGTTCCATCGCATCATGCAGAACGCGATCCGGGACTGGTACCGGCGCCAGAAAGTGCGTTCGCTGTGGTCCACGCTGCTGTCGTCGCTGCACCCTGCGCGCGGCGAGGAGGACGAGCGCGATCCACTCGAGACGATCGAAGTCGACCAGCGCTCGCACTACGCCGGCGCGCCCGGTGAGTTGCTCGAGCGATCGCAAGTCATTGAAATAATAGAGCAAGAGATCACGCGGCTACCCGCACGTCAACGAGAAGCTTTCTTGATGCGTTACTGGGAGGAACTGGACGTGGCTGAGACGGCGATGGCGATGGGGTGCTCGGAGGGCAGCGTGAAGACGCACTGCTCCCGGGCCGCGCGCGCGTTGGCGACGGCGCTCAAGGCCCGCGGCATCACGCTGTAGCGCAGCACGCGTCCGGCAAGCACATATGAACGAACCCGAATTCGGCAACAAGATCCGCCACCTGCTGAACCAGGGCGCGCAGCTCGACCCGCGCGTGGCCGAGCGGCTGCGCGCGGCGCGCGGGCTGGCGCTGGCGCGGGGCGCGACCGAGCGCGCCTCGGCGCTGGCCTGGGCGGGCGGGGTGTTCGGGCGCCTGGGCGGCCTGGGAGGCCTGTCGCTGCGGCTGCTGCTGCCGGTGGCGCTGCTCGGCATCGCGCTCACGACGATCTACGGCTGGCAGCAGAACCAGAAGATGGCCGAGTTCGCCGACATCGACAGCCAGCTGCTGGCCGACGACCTGCCGATCGACGCCTACCTCGACAAGGGCTTCGACGCTTGGCTCCAGAAGCACGCCGCGCGCTGAGCGCGGGGGCGCGCCGCCTCGCCGCGCTGTGCGGCGCGCTGCTCTTCGCGCTCGCCTCGAGCGCGCTGGCGGTCGCGCCGCAGAGCAAGAACCCGTCCTGGTCGGAGCTCACGCCCCAGCAGCGCGATATCCTGGCGCCGCTCGCCGGCGAGTGGGACAAGCTGGACCCGCCGCGCAAGAAGGAGTGGCTCGGCGTGGCCAAGCGCTACCCCAAGATGACGCCGATCGGAAAGAAGCGCGTGCAGACGCGGATGCGCAAGTGGGCCGAGCTGACCCCCGCACAGCGCGAAGAAGCGCGCAAGAAATACCAGCGCATCGACAAGCTGCCCCCGGCCAAGCGCGAGGCGCTGCGCCAGAGCTGGAAGGAATACGAATCGCTGCAGCCCCAGCAGCGAAAGTGAGCGCACCGGGCCTGCTTAGGCGGCTCGCCGCCATGGCCTACGAGGGCACGCTTCTGCTTGCCGTGGCCTTCGCCTCGACCGCGCTGTTTCTGCTCGCCGGCGGCGGCGCCTCCGCGCTCGAGGGTTGGCGCCACCTCGCGCTGCAGGTCTATCTCGCTGCGGTGTTCGCGGGCTATTTCCTGTGGTGCTGGCTGCGCGGCGGTCAAACCCTCGCGATGAAGGCCTGGCATATCCGGCTGGTGGCGCCGGGGCGCGAAAGCGTGCCGGCGGGCAAAGCGCTGCTGCGCTTCGCGCTCGCCGCGCTGCTGCTGCCGAGCGGGATCTCGCTGCTGTGGGCGCTGTTCGACCCCGAGCGCCAGTTCCTGCACGACCGCCTCGCGGGAACGCGGCTGATTTCCGTGCCGCGCTGAATTAGCGCCGCTCTACCCACCACATCATCAGCACGGCCGCCAGGAAGAACGCGGCGCTCGGAACCGCCGCCGCCGCGACCGGCGGCCAGTTCTGCAGCAATCCGATGTGCGAGAACAGGCTGTTGAGCATGTGGAAGAAGGTGCCGAGCATGATGCCCGAGAACACCTTGATGCCCACCATGCCGGCGCGCGCCTGGATGTAGGCGAAAGGCAGCGCGAGCGCCATCATCACCAGCACCGCGAGCGGATAGAACAGCTTCTTCCACATCGCGATCTCGTAGCGCTCGGTCTTCTGTTGGTTGCCGGCCAGGTGCTCGGTGTACTTGTACAGCTTCCAGACCGACATGCGCTCCGGCGCGACGATCAGCACCTCCAGCATCTCCGGGTTGACCGCCGAGCGCCATTCCACGCTCGGCAGGCGCTCGACGCGCGGGCCCTCGGGCGTGAACTCGGTCTGCGCCACGTCGATCAGCTTCCAGCGCCCCCCGCCCTGATATTCGCCGCGCGCCGCCGCGCGCGCGAGCTGCAGCCGGTCGTCCTGGTCGAACTGGTAGATGCGCACGTCGGTCAGCGAGCTCGCGCTGCGGGCTTCGCGCACGTTGATGAAAGAGTGCTCGTCCTTGAACCACAGGCCGGTGCGCATTTCCTGCCCGATCAGGGTGCTCATGGCGTGCATGCGCAGCTTCTGCGCCGCCTCCTCCGCCGCGGGCGCGAGCCACTCGCCGACGACGAAGGTGGCGAGCACGAACACCAGGCCCACCTTCGCCAGCGCGTACCCTGCCGCGCGCGGCGACAGCCCCGAGCCGCGCATCACGGTGAATTCCGAATTGCTCGCCAGGTGCGCGAGCACGTACAGGGTACCGATTAGCACCACCACGGGGAACAGCTCGTAGGCGTGCGCCGGCACCGACAGCAGCACGAAGATGAACACCTCGCGCAAGTGGTAGTTGCCGCGCCCGAGGTCGCCCAGCTCGTGGATCAGGTCGAAGAAGGCGAACAGCGACAGGAAGCCGAGCAGCACGAATCCCACCGCGACGAAGATCTGGCGCGCCAGGTAGCGCTCGAGGGTGCGGGATCGCATCTCGCCCGGCGCCCCTCAACGCGCCAGCCGCAGGCGGAACAGCTGCATACGGCGCGCGAACAGGACCAGCAGCAGCACCAGCATGGCGCCGTGCACCAGCCACCAGCCGAGCGAGAAATCGAGCCGCCCGAGCGTGACCCGCGCCTGGCTGACCGAGAGCAGGTTCGAGTACACGACGTAGGTCAGCAGGGCGAACGCCAGGTTGACCGAGCGGCCGGCGCGCGGATTGACGAAGCTCATCGGGATCGCCAGCAGGACCAGGATCAGCGCCGAGAGCGGGATGCCGATGCGCCACACCAGCTCGCCCAGGTTGGCGTCGGTCGGGTTGCGGATCAGCGCCAGGGTCGAGAGGTCCTGGTGCGAGGCCGCGGGGCGCGGGCCCTCGCTCCTGCTGATCCGGGTCGCGTAGCGCCCGAAGCGCATCACGCGGTAGTCCGCCCCGCCCGGGCTGCCCTCGTAGCGCTGGCCGTCCTCGAGCACCAGGAAGCGGTCGCCGTCCGCCGCCGTCTCGGTGCGGCCGGTGCGGCTCATCATCACGCCCTCGCGCTGGTGCTGAACCGAGTTCACGAACACGTTGTTCACCGTGGTCTTGTCGGCGCCGACGGAATCGACGAAGAACACGCGGTCGTGGTCGCCCGATTCGCCGAAGGTGCCGGGATCGACGCGCGAGACGTCGTCGCGCGCCTGGATGCCGGCGCTGAACCGCTGGGCGATCTGCGCCGCCCACGGCGACAGAAAGAGCGAGGTCGCGGCGATCAGCGCCACCAGCGGCAGCGCGAACTTCAGCACCGGCGCGAGCCACGCCGTAAGCGACAGGCCGGAGTTGAACCAGATCACCATCTCCGAATCGCGGTAGCTGCGCGACAGCGTGAGCAGCACCGAGACGAACAGCGTGAGCGACAGCAGCACCGGCAGCGTGTTCACCGAGAAGAACGCCAGGTAGGCAACCACCGCGTCGGAGGGAATCTTGCCCCCGGCGGCGTCGCCGAGCAGCCGGATCAGGCGCGTGGTGAGCGCGATCGAGAACAGGGTCAGGAACACCGCGCTCGCGAGGCTCGCGAATTCCCTGATCAGCGCGCGTTGAAAGATCATCTTCGCTCGAGCCTCGCCTTCGATTCACAGTCGGCTGCAAAACATGCGATCATTTGCGCCGTCCGAAAACGACGGAGAGTGCGGTGGAATTTAGCATAAAAACCCTTGCGCCCGAGCGTGCCAGGACGGGCTGCCTCGTGCTCGGCGTGTATCCGGACGGCGCCCTGACGCGCGCCGCCCGGCTCGCCGACCGCGCGGCGCACGGCGCGCTGCGCAGCGCCCTCGCGCTCGGCGATCTGACGGGCAAGCCGGGCACGACGCTGCTGCTGCGCGAGCTGCCGGGGCTCGCCGCGCAGCGGGTGCTGCTGGTCGGCCTGGGCGAGCGCAGGGATTTCGGCGAGCAGCCGTTGCGCGACGCGGTGCGCGGCGCGGCGAACGCGCTGCGCGAGCTCGGCGCAAAGGACGCGACCGTCTACCTGGGCGAGCTCAAGGCCGGGCGCCGCAGCCAGGCCTGGGGCCTGCGCCAGCTGGTGCTCGGCATGCGCGAGGCGTTCTACCGCTTCGATCAGCTCAAGACGCAGAAGAAAACGCCCGCGCCCGCGCTCGCCGCGGTGACGCTGGCGCAGAGCAGCGGGCCGGTGACGCTGCAGGCGCAGGCTGCGCTGAAGGAGGCGCTCGCCACCGCCGACGGCGCTGCGCTCGCGCGCGACCTGGGCAACCTGCCGCCCAACATCTGCACCCCGTCCTATCTGGCCGAGGAGGCGAAGAAGCTCGCGCGCCAGTACAAGCTCGGGCTGCAGGTGCTCGAGCGGCGCGACATGGAGAAGCTCGGCATGGGCGCGCTGCTGTCGGTGACGCGCGGCTCGCACCAGCCGCCCAAGCTGATCGTGCTGCGCTACAGCGGCGCGGCCAAGTCCAGCAAGCCGGTGGTGCTGGTGGGCAAGGGCATCACTTTCGACACCGGCGGCATTTCGCTCAAGCCCGCGGCCGAGATGGACGAGATGAAGTACGACATGTCGGGCGCGGCGAGCGTGCTGGGCGCGCTGCGCGCGCTCGCGGGCATGAAGGCGCCGGTGAACGCGATCGCCGTGGTGCCGACCTGCGAGAACATGCCCGGCGGCGGCGCCTCCCGGCCGGGCGACGTGGTGACGACGCTCTCGGGGCAGACGGTCGAGATCCTCAACACCGACGCCGAGGGGCGCCTGATCCTGTGCGACGCGCTGAGCTACACCGAGCGCTTGCACCCGGACGTCGTGGTCGACGTCGCGACCCTGACGGGCGCCTGCGTGATCGCGCTCGGCCACGTCGCGAGCGGCATGTTCGCCAACGACCAGAAGCTGGCCGACGAGCTGCGCGCCGCGGGCGAGGACGCCTGGGACCGGGTCTGGCAGATGCCGCTGTGGGAGGACTACCAGGAGCAGCTGCGCTCGAACTTCGCCGACATGGCGAACATCGGCGGCCGGCCGGCCGGCAGCGTGACCGCGGCCTGCTTCCTGTCGCGCTTCGCCAAGAAGCTGCGCTGGGCGCATCTGGACGTCGCCGGCACGGCCTGGAAGAGCGGGCGCGAGAAGGGCTCGACCGCGCGCCCGGTACCGCTGCTGGTGCGCTTCGTGCTGCGGCATGCGGGCGCAAAGTGACGAGCATCGACTTCTACTTCAACGCCGAGGACAAGCTGCAGGTGGCCTGCCGCCTCGCCGGCAAGGCGCTGGCGCAGAAAAAGCGCCTGCTGATCTACGCGCCCGAGCCGGAAACGGCGCAGCGGCTCGACCGCATGCTGTGGACCTGGCCGCCGACCGGGTTCGTGCCGCATTGCCTGGCGCACGATCCCGAGGCGGCGCAGACCCCGGTCCTGATCGCGCGCGACAGCGAAGCGCCGCAGGCCTGCGAGGTGCTGCTCAACCTGTCGCCCGAGGCACCGCCGCACTTCGAGCGCTTCGAGCGCCTGCTCGAGATCGTCGCGCGCGACGACGAAGAGCGCAAGGCCGGGCGCGCGCGCTACCGCTGGTACCGCGACCGGGGCTATCCGATCGGCGACCACGATCTCGCCGGGGAGGCCGCGCGCAGTGAGTGACGATCCGCGCAAGGAATTCAACCCGCTGATCCAGCGCGTCGACGCGCTGCTGCGGCGGCACCAGGAAGCGCCCAAGCGGGACGAGGACGTTCCGGTGCTGACCGAAATCGTCGACCCGAAGGCCGTGCGCCCCGCGCGCGGCGTGGACCGGGCCACGGTCGAGGCGCTGGCGCAGGAGCTGGAGAGCGCGGTGCTGCTGCGCCTTGCGCCGGAGCTGGACCGGGTGTTCGAGGAGCGCCTGGCGGGGACGCTGGGCGAGATGCTCGAGCAGGTGCTGAACGGAATGCGCGCCGAGCTTGCGGCGAGCGTGCACATGATGGTGCGCGAGGCGATCGCGGTTTCGGTCGCGCAGACGCTGGGCGAAGGGCCGCAGGATTCAAGCCTGAAATAAGCCGATGTCTCTCGACAAGAGTTTCGATCCGCGCGCGGTCGAGCAGCGCTGGTACCGGCGCTGGGAGAAGGCGGGCTGGTTCGTCGCCGGCGCGGATCCCGGCAGGCCGGCGTTCTGCATCCAGCTGCCGCCGCCGAACGTGACCGGCGTGCTGCACATGGGGCACGCGTTCAACCAGACGATCATGGACGCGCTCACGCGCTACCACCGCATGCGCGGCGACAACACGCTGTGGCTGCCTGGCACCGACCACGCGGGAATCGCGACCCAGATCGTGGTCGAGCGCCAGCTCGAGCAGCAGGGCGCGAGCCGCGAGGGGCTCGGGCGCGAGGGCTTCGTCGCCAAGGTATGGGAATGGAAGGCGCAGTCGGGCTCGACCATCACCGAGCAGATGCGGCGCATGGGCGACTCCTGCGACTGGAGCCGCGAGTACTTCACCATGGACCAGAAGCTCTCGCGCGTGGTGCTCGAGACCTTCGTGCGGCTGCACGAGCAGGGCCTGATCTACCGCGGCAAGCGGCTGGTGAACTGGGACCCGGTGCTGCGCAGCGCAGTGTCCGACCTCGAGGTCGAGAGCGAGGAGGAAGACGGCAAGCTGTGGCACATCCGCTACCCGGGCGAGGGCTTCAGCCTCACGGTCGCGACCACGCGCCCCGAGACCATGCTGGGCGACGTCGCGCTGATGGTCCACCCCGAGGACGAGCGCTACCGCGCCTACGTCGGGCGCGAGGTCGAGCTGCCGCTCACCGGGCGGCGCATCCCGGTGATCGCGGACGAGTACGTCGAGCGCGAGTTCGGCACCGGCTGCGTCAAGGTCACCCCGGCGCACGACTTCAACGACTGGCAGGTCGGGCAGCGCCACGGCCTGCCGCAGATCGCGGTGCTGACGCTGGATGCGCGCATCAACGACAACGCGCCCGGCAAGTACCGCGGGCTGGACCGCTACGAGGCGCGCGAGCGCATCGTGCAGGACCTCAAGGCCGCCGGCCTGCTCGAGTCGGTCAAGCCGCACCGCATGGTGGTGCCGCGCTGCGGCCGCACCGGCGCCGCGGTCGAGCCGATGCTGACCGACCAGTGGTTCGTCGCCATGTCCAGGCCCGGCGCCGAGGGCAAGTCGATCGCCCAGCGCGCGATCGAGGTGGTGCGCAACGGCGAGGTCAAGTTCCACCCCGAGAACTGGCTCAGCACCTATTACCAGTGGATGAACAACATCCAGGACTGGTGCATCTCGCGCCAGCTCTGGTGGGGCCACCAGATCCCCGCATGGTACGACGAAGAAGGGAAGGTCTATGTCGCGAGAACTTACGAAGACGCACTAGAACAATCTTCGGGAAAGCCCCTGACGCGCGATCCGGATGTCCTCGACACCTGGTTCTCGTCGGCGCTGGTGTGCCATTCGACGCTCGGCTGGCCCGATCCGCAGGGCGCCGACAAGCTCGCCTACCAGCTCTACCTGCCCTCCTCGGTGCTGGTGACCGGCTACGAGATCATCTTCTTCTGGGTCGCGCGCATGATCATGCTGACGACCTGGTTCACCGGCCGCGTGCCGTTCCGCGACGTCTACATCCACGGCATCGTGCGCGACCACGAAGGCAAGAAGATGTCGAAGTCCGAGGGCAACACGATCGACCCGGTCGACCTGATCGACGGCATCGGGCTGGACGCGCTGCTCGAGAAGCGCAGCACCGGGCTGCGCAAGCCCGAGGACGCGCCCAAGATCCGCGCCCGCACCAGGAACGAGTTCCCCGAGGGCATCCCGGCCTTCGGCGCCGACGCGCTGCGCTTCACCATGGCCGCCTACGCCACGCTCGGGCGCAACGTCAACTTCGACTTCAAGCGCTGCGAGGGCTACCGCAACTTCTGCAACAAGCTGTGGAACGCGACCCGCTTCGTGCTGATGAATACCGAAGGCAGGGACTGCGCGCTGGACGATTCCAAGCCGCTGACGCTGTCGTACGTCGACCGCTGGATAGTGAGCCGACTGCAGCGTACCGAGGCCGAGGTGGAGCAAGCCTTCGCCGACTACCGGCTCGACAACGTCGCCAGCGCGATTTACCGCTTCGTGTGGGACGAATACTGCGACTGGTACGTCGAGCTGGCCAAGGTGCAGCTCCAGTCGTCGGATGAAGCGGAGCTGCGCGGAACCCGGAGGACGCTGGTCCGGGTGCTGGAGGCCGTCTTGCGGCTCGCGCACCCGGTCATCCCCTTCATTACTGAAGAGCTCTGGCAGAAAGTGGCGCCCCTCGCCGGGAAGACCGGACCGACCGTCATGCTCGCGCCCTATCCCAAGTCGCAGCCGGAAAAAATCGATCAGGGCGCCGAGGAGAGAGTCTCGCGTCTCAAGGCCGGCATCGACGCGCAGCGAAATCTGCGAAGCGAAATGGGAATTCCGCCGGCGCAACGCCCGCCTCTGTTCATTGCGGCAGGCGCTCAGGAACACGCCGCGCTCCGAGCCGACGCGCGTTATTCCCAGGTTCTCGCGCGGACGTCGACGGTGAATATCTCGAGCGAGCTTCCCAACGCGGATGCACCGGTAGCCGTCGTCGGAGAAGCCCGCTTCATGCTGCACGTCGAGGTCGACGTCGCGGCCGAGCGCGAGCGCCTGGGCAAGGAAGTCGCGCGCCTGGAGGGCGAGATCGGCAAAGCGCGCGGCAAGCTCGGCAACGCATCGTTCGTCGAGCGCGCGCCGGCCAAGATCGTGGCGCAGGAGCGCGAGCGCCTGGCCGGCTTCGAGGCGACGCTCGGCAAGCTGCGCGAGCAGCTCGACAAGCTCTCCCCGCGCGCCTAGGCGCGCCCCGCGCCGTGGCCCCGCCGCCCAGCCTGCGCGCGTTCCGGCACCGCAACTACCGGCTCTACTTCTTCGGCCAGGGAATCTCGCAGATCGGCACCTGGATGCAGCTGATCGCGACCAGCTGGCTGATCTACCGCCTTTCGAGCTCGGCCTTTCTGCTCGGCCTGGCGGCCTTCGCGCTGCAGATTTCGTTCCTCGTGCTGGCGCCGGTGGCCGGGGTGCTGGTCGATCGCATGGTCAAGCGCCGGGTGCTGTACGCGACCCAGGGCACGGCGCTGGCGCAGTCGCTGGTGATGTTCGCGCTGGTCGCGAGCGGGCGCGTCGAGCCCTGGCACCTGGTGGCGGGCAACCTCGTTCTGGGAGTGGTGAACGCCTTCGACAGCCCGGCGCGCCAGTCCTTCCTGGTCGAGCTGGTCGGCGGCCGGGAGGACCTGCCGAACGCGATCGCGCTCAGCTCGGCGCTCATGAACGGCGCGCGCTTCGTCGGCCCGATGCTCGGCGGAGCGGTGATCGCCGCGGCCGGGGTGGCCTGGGGCTTCGGCCTGAACAGCGTGTCCTACCTCGCGGTGCTCGGCGCCCTGGCGGCGATGCGCACCGCGCCGCGCGCGCCCCAGCCACGCCCCGGCGGCTGGGCGCGCGAGCTGCTGGCGGGCTTTCGCTACGCCTACGGCTTCCTGCCCACGCGCAGCGCGCTGCTGCTGCTCGCCGCGGTGAGCTTCTTCGCCCAGCCCTACCAGTCGCTCATGCCCTGGTTCGCCAAGGAGGCGTTCCACGGCGACTCGGCCACGCTCGGCCTGCTGATCGGCGCCGGCGGCTTCGGCGCGGTATCGGGCATGGTCTACCTCGCCACGCGCAGCACGATCCGCGGGCTGCTGCGGCGGCTGCCGCTCTCGGCCGCGGGCGCGGGGCTGGCCCTGACCTGCTTCTCCTTCACGCACGACCTGCGGCTCGCGCTGCCGCTCGTGTTCCTGACCGGGATGGGGATCATGCTCACCGCCGCCTCGACCAACACTGTGCTGCAGACCATCGTCGAAGACCGCCTGCGCGCGCGCGTCGCGGCGCTGTACATCATGGCCTTTCTCGGCATGAGCCCGCTCGGTGCGCTGCTGGCCGGGACGCTGTCGCGCTACGTCGGCCCGCCGCTGACGCTCGGGCTGGGCGGCCTGTGCGCGGCCGGCGCGGCGGCCTGTTACGCCTCCAAGCTGCCGCAGATCCGCCGGGAGATCCGCCCGCTGTACCGGCGCCTGGGCATCATTCCGCCGTCCGAGGCCGGCTAGTAGCCGCCGTACTGCTTGCCGTAGAACGCCGGCCGGCGCCCGACCAGGCTCTCGAGCAGGATCAGCTCGGCGTCGGTGTGGTTTACCACCGGCGCCTTCATGATCATCTGCGGCGCGCCGTGCGCCATGACGAAGCGCGGCTGGTCGTGGTGCTCGGTGCGCACCGTCTCGTGCGCCGACGGATCGTCTACCGCGGCGATGTCGGCCACGCCGTAGCAGGTGCAGACGTAGGTCTCGCCCGGCAGGGCCTCGACGTAGATGCCGGTGCCGCGGATGCCGATGGTCGCGGTCGCGGTGTCGATCCGCTTGCGCTTGCCCGGCTCGAACACCGAGAGCACCGCGCCGGTGACGATGCGCAGCCCGGTCTCGATCAGCGCGCCGGCCTTGCCCTCGATCTCGACCCGCGCGCCGGCGCGCACCATCATCGCATCGCGGTCGATGACGAACACCAGCTCGGCCGCCTTGCCGGTGACGATCACGTCGCCGGCCTTCACCTCCCTGCCGATGCGCGCGGGCGTGCCGTTGATCTGCGCCTCGCCCTTGATCCGGTAAACGCCCTTCTCGATCTTCCCCGCCGCGAGCGCGTCGCGCAGCAGCGCGAGTCCCGCTGCGCCCCCCGCGGCGCCCTTGAGCCAGGCGCGGCGCGTCACCATGCGAAGCCCTCGCACAGCCTGGGCAGCAGCGCGGCGAGCTCGGCGCGCTCGAAGAAACGGTCGGCGCGCGCGAGCCGCGCGGCGGCGCGCGCCGCGGCGTCGCCGCCGACGCAGAAGATCGGGATGTTGAGCAGCATCTCGCCGCGGATCTCGCGCACGGTCTGGACCGGATCGGAGCCGTCGCCCGGCTCCAGGTCGAGCAGCGCGAAGCGGTGCAGCAGCACGTCCTGGAACTCGCCCACGTCCGCGGCGGCGGCCGCGTAGCTCGCCTGCCAGCCTGCGGGCAGCGAGCGGGCGACATCCTCGCGCAGCGCGGCATCGGGCGAGAACACGATCAGCTTGCGCGCCAGGCGCTCGGCGACGGACGGCACGGCTAGACCCGCGACAGGACGCGGCGCGCGTTCAGCCTCAGCTCGCGCCGCGCGCGCCCCTGCTCGATCGGCTCGGACAGCTCGGCGCGCGCCTCGGCGATGCTCTCCTGCTCGGCCGCCGTGGGCCAGGCGTTCTCGAAGCTCCAGCCGTGCTGCGCGCCGATGCGGGCGCGGAACACCTCCTCCAGGTCGCGCTCGGCGGGCAGCGCGCCGTGGTCGGCCCACTCGGTCATCGCGAGCGACAGCCCCTCGCGCAGCCAGCTGCGGAAGTCGGGCGACTGGCCCGCGACGCTCGCGGCGAAGGCCTCGGCCGGAAAGCGCAGCAGGAAGCTCGAGGCCACCACCGCACACTCGCCGATGGTGGCCGCGCCGCTGCCGGCGATCTTGCGCCCGTGCAGCCAGATGTCCTGCTCGTTCAGGTAGGCGGGCAAGCCGAACTGGCGGTAGGTCGCCACCGCGGGCGCGAGCGCCCAGGAAAACCAGCGCGCCGGGCGCCCCGGCGCGAGCCGCCTGGGCGCGATCAGCACGAACACGTACTGCGACTCGTCGACCCATACCAGGCCGCCCCCGAGCGGCCTGCGCACCACCGGCACGCTCACCCCCGGGGCGAGCTCGGCCCGGCCCTGGCTCTGGCCGAGGCACAGGTGCGTCCTGGCCTGGGCCCAGACCAGGATCGGCGCCGCGTGCGCGCCCTGCGCCGCGGCGAGCCCGCTGTAGGCCGCGTGCAGTTCCAGCGGATCGACCAGCCCGAGCCGGATCCAGCGCGCGAGTAGGCCCGCCATCAGCCGCCTTCCTTCGGACGGAAGAATTTGCCCAGGTAGAAATCGCGCCGCGCGAGCGCGTCGAGCTCCCTGGCGCGCGCCTCGAAGCCCTCGCGCAGGATCTCGGCCAGCCGCTCGCCCTGCTCGGCGTCCAGGATGTGAATGCGGCCCAGCAGTTCGACGTCGAACTCGAGCATCTCGCCCGCCAGCCCCTCGGGGCGCTCCAGATGCAGCAGCCAGGCGCGGCATTCCGGATCCTCCGGGTCGAGCGGCGAGAGCACGATCTTGCCCAGCCACGCCAGGCGCGCGGCCTGGTTGAACTGGCTGATGTCGAGCTTCCTGCCGAGCTTGTACTTGCGCAGCTCGTTCTTGAGCGCGCCGATGTCGGCGATGTCGATCGACTTCATCGGGCAAGGTTAGCAGAAAAGAAAAGGGCCGGATCGCTCCGGCCCCTGCCTGCATCAGGCGCGCCGACGCAATTACATCTTCAGTCCGTAGGCGATTCCGATCGAGTCCTGGTACATGGTGAGGTTGGCCTCGCCGCCGCCGAAGGACGGCGGGATCGAGCCGGAGCCGTTGACGGTCTTGCTGAACGCGTGCATGTAGGCAACGGTCACCTCCGACTTGTCCGACAGCGCCCAGGTCGCGCCCAGGCTGACCTGATCCTCCACCACCCCCGGCGCCAGGATGTTGAGCAGCGTCTGGTTCGAGGGAATCGGCTGCTTCAGGGTGTTGAAGCCCGCGCGCAGGGTGAGCTTGTCGCTGTAGGCATAGCTCGCGCCGACTTTGAGCACTGTCACGTCGTTCCAGCCGAAGCCCGGGCCGTTGGTCGCGCCGAACGGGCTGCCGGCAAACAGGCTGTCGACCGGATCGCCCACGGCGGCCACTTTCGAATAGTTGATCTGCTCGACATCGGCGGCGAGCGTGAGCCGCGGCGTGGTCTTGACCGCGATCCCGATGCCGTAATTCTCCGGAATGTCGAATTCGCCCTGGTTGGCGAACAAGCCCGCGTAGTCGCTCAGCTTGCTCATCTTGGTCTTCGTCTGGTAGGTGGCGCCGAGCGTGACCGCTGGCGTGATCTGCCCGGTCCAGCCGATTCGAACGCCCCAACCGGTGGACGAATCATTGCCTTGATCCGAGAAGTGCGCGCCATCGGACGAGAAACCCGCGAACGCGGAAGTCCGCAGGCCGCTCAGGCCGAACTGCTGGTAGGCGAGATTGAGCGCCAGGCCGATGGAGTTGTTCGGGTTGATCTTGTAAGCCACCGTCGGCGAAACGAACAACTGATTTAGGTTCACGCCGGTTGGGCTGGTGCCGCCGAACGCGGCGAACGGCGACTGCTTGTACTTGGTGTTCATTCCGCCGTTGCCGTACACCGCGACGCCCGCCGCGAGGCCCGGATTGATCATCTTGCTGTAGCCGAACTCCGGAATGATGAAATTCTGCGCGTCGTTGCCGTCGTAAGTACCCTGCAGACCCGGATTGCCCTGGATGTCGGCGCCGCGGACCGGGCGGAACAGGGTCGCTCCGACGTCGAGCCGGTCGCCGACCATCGTCAGGCCAGCGGGGTTGGTCGCGGGCGCGAGCGCGTCCTGCGGCAGCGCGATGCCGACGCCGCCCATGCCGTTCGCCTTCATGCCGTAACCGTCCTGGAAATAGCCGTCGGTCGCGAGCGCCATCCCGGGCGCGAGAGCCGCGGCAACGGCGGCCCCAATCAGTGCTTTCCTCACCTTC
>Ga0335081_10007306_pt1 | contig 17665 bp, 11 predicted proteins | sample Lox_Sample_35_FD_206713 | JGI IMG/M metagenome (GOLD analysis project Ga0335081, IMG submission 206713) | Soil microbial communities from Loxahatchee National Wildlife Refuge, Florida, United States - Lox_Sample_3.5 | ecosystem: Environmental > Terrestrial > Soil > Wetlands | place: USA... | reverse complement strand
CCGCAGTTCGGCGTAGTCCTTGTACAGGTCGCGGTTGTCATACAAAACCACGCCGCGGTCGGCGGGCCGCATCCCGGTCAGCGCGCCGAGCAGCGTCGACTTGCCCGCGCCGCTGGGGCCGATGATGCCGACCAGGGACCGCTCGGCCAGCGGGAAGCTGACGTGATCCAGCAGCACCTTGCCGCCGCCGACCTCGACGACCAGATCCTGCGCGACCAGCGAGACGTCCCCGGTGTCAAGGTATTCGCGCAGCTCACCGCCGGTGAGGCGGAAGGTGGCGTGGCCGATGCCGACAATATCTTTCTCGGTCAGCGTGGCGGAGCCTACCCGCTGCCCATTGACGAATGTGCCATTGTGGCTGCCCAGGTCGGTAATCTGGAACTTCCCGTCCCTCATCTTGCGCAACTCCGCATGGTGCCGGGAGATGCTGAGGTCGGAAAGGACGAGATCGTTGTCGGACGTCCGGCCGATCCGCAGCCGCTGGGGGGGCAGCGCCAGCACCGACGTCGGGCGCCGGTCCACGCTCAGCCGGTGATCCTCCCGCGGGCGGACCCGCTCGGGCCGGCCGCTTCCGTTGCGCCCGGTCCGGACGTCGCCGCGGCCATCGAGACCGCCGGTCCCGCCGCCGGTCCCGCCGGTCCCCCATCCGGTGCCGGGGGATTGGACGGCGGGCCGGTCACGGCGATCGCGGCGCCTGTCGTCGGGGCGGAGGCCGGGCGGCGCGTCGTGGCGGAGGCCGCCCGGCTCGTCGTGACGGAGGCCGTCCCGCTCGTCGTGACGGAGGTCACGCAGCTCGTCCCGGCCGGGGCCGGCGGGCTGGTCGCGAAGGTCACCGGACGGTTCAAGCCGGGCCGGCGGTTCCTGGACGGCACCGTAACGGCCGCCTCCGGCCTGGTAACGGTCGTCCTGAACGGCACTGTAGAGGTCGCCTCCGGCGCCGACAGCGCTGCCGGGCGGGGAGATCTCGGTGGGCGCGTGCACAGGCTGGGCGGCCGGCTCGCACCGCAGAATCGGCCCATCGTCGGGATTGCCGAGCCGGATGACGCAATCGGAACTGATGGTCACGCGATCCACACGCCGCGTCCCGATAAACGTCCCGTTCTTGCTTCCGGCATCCTCAAGGATCCAGGTGTCCTGTTCATGCCGGAGGATCGCGTGCCGCCACGACACGCGCGCATCGGACAGGACGATGTCAGAACCCGGATCCCGGCCCAGCCGGTAGGCGGCGCCCGCGTGCAATCTGTGATCGGATTGCCGTGTGCGCACCACAAGGACCGGGCCAGCCTCCGCCGGGCCGGAACGCAGCGATGACATATCTACCGAGTCTAGAGGTACCGGCCGAAAAACAGGAATACGCAAACCTGTTCGTTCTACCGGCCGTTTATTAGATAAACTCGCATCCGCCCCCGATAGTGGAGCTGGTCTCATGAGCGAAGACCCAACCCGACCGATCAGGCCCGGGGAGTACGGCTCACCGGGCGGGTACGGCTCCTCGCCGGACCACGGGTCGCCGGGCGGGTACGGCTCGCAACGGGACTACGGCACCGTGCCCGAGCCGGGCCGGGCGCCCGAATACGGCGCGGCGCAAGGGGATTACGGCCAGGACCCCGGGTACCGGCCAGACGGCGGGCGCGGCGCGGGCGGCGGGTACGGGACCGGACGCGGCGGGGACCGGGGATACGGGGCGGAGGACCGCGGGTACCCGCCGCAGCACCCGGGGCGGGACGGATACGCGGCCTCATCGGGCACGACACGGATGCCGGACGCCGGCTACCAGGGCGAGACCCCGAGGCGCGGCAGGCCGCGCCGACGCCACCGGGGCCTGACCATCACCGCGATCGTGGTGGTCGTGCTGCTCATCCTGCTCGTCGTGGCGGACCGGGTGGCCGCGGGCATCGCCGAGAACGAGGTCGCCACCCAGATCAAGGACCAGGGGTTCCCGGTCAAGCCGAAGGTCACCATCGCCGGCTTCCCGTTCCTGACCCAGCTCGCCGCGCGCGACTTCAACCTGATGACCATCACCGCGGCCAACGTCCCCGAAGGGCCGCTGAACATCGCGAGCGTCAACGCGACCATGCACGGCGTGCACATCAATTCGGGCTTCAGCGGCGCCACCGTCGACCAGATCAACGGCACCGCCCTCGTCACGTTCGCAGGGCTGAGCCACGCGGCCGGGATCAGCGACGGGATCACCCTGTCCGACGGCGGCAACGGGGAGGTCAAGGCGACCGTCGACCTCGGCTTCATCAGCGGATCCGCGCTCGCGCACGTCGCCAGGACCGGGCCGCGCCAGATCAGCGTCCGGGTGGACCAGGCCGGCCCGATCCCGCTGTCGGCCCTCGGCCCGCTGCAGGATTTCACGATCAGCATGCCGAGCCTGCCCGCCGGGATGACCATCCAGAGCGTCAGCGTGACCGGGCAGGGACTGCTCGTCAGCATTGCCGGGACGCACACCAGCTTCAGCCAGTGAGCGCCGGGGGCCCGCGCCGGTGAGCACCGACGTCCGGAACCGCTTCGCGCAGCGGCTGTTCACGCCGCTGCCGGCGCGCTATGACCGGCTGGCCGAGATCCTGTCGATGGGGCAGAACCGCCGCTGGCGGCGGGCGATGGTGGGCCGGATAGCCGCCGCGCCGTGGCCGGCCGGTCACGGCGCGGCCGGCCCGGACGGGCGCCTGCCGCTCGTGCTCGACGTGGCCTCAGGAACGGCGGGGGTCGCGCTGCAGCTGGCGTCACGGACCGGGGCGCGCGTGGTCGGCCTGGACCTGACCGAGGGCATGCTGCACCGCGGCCAGGCCAACGTGGCGGACGCGGCGATGGGGACCCGGATCGCGCTGGTGGCCGGGAAGGCGGAACGGCTGCCGTTCCCGGACGCCGCCTTCGACGCGCTGACGTTCACGTACCTGCTGCGCTACGTCGAGGATCCGCAGGCCACGCTGACTGAGCTGGCGCGGGTGGTCAAGCCGGGCGGCACCATGGCGAGCCTGGAGTTCTGCGTCCCGCCCGCCCCCTTCTGGCGGGCCGCATGGACCGGCTACACGCGGATCATCCTGCCCGCCGGCGGCCTGCTGCTCGGCGGGCCGGCCTGGCTGCGGGTGGGCCGGTTCCTCGGGCCGGACATCACCGGCCACTACCGCCGCTACCCGGTGCCGTGGACGGTCGGGGCGTGGCAGCGGGCCGGTTTCACCGGCGTGCGCACGCGCATCATGAGCCTGGGCGGCGGCCTGGTCATGTGGGGACAGCGCGCCGGTGGCTGACCGCACGGCTGGAGACCGGCCGCCCGCCGGCCCGCAAGCCCGTTACGGGCCCGCTGATACCGGCCACACTGGTGACCAGAACGCACAAGGCGCACCGGGCGGGCCCGGCGGGCGGCCCGCCTACTACGCCGCGCGGCCGGGTGGCTGGCGCGACTGGTGGACGCTGCTGCACCCGCCGTACACCGCCTGGCACCTGTCGTACGTGGTGATCGGGGCCGCGCTGGCCCCGCAGGTCCACCTGAACCGGCTGCTGTACACGCTGGCGGCATTCTTCCTGGCCGTCGGGGTGGCGGCGCACGCCCTCGACGAGCTGCACGGCCGGCCGCTGCGGACCCGCATCCCGCGGGCTGCGCTGGCGGGGGCGGCCGCGGTCAGCCTGGCCGGCGCGGTCGGCCTCGGCGCGTACGGCATCACCCAGGCCGGGTGGATCCTGGTGCCGTTCATGGTGGCCGGCCCGACCCTGGTGATCGCGTACAACGCGGAACTGTTCGGCGGCGTCGTGCACAATGACCTGGGATTCGCCGCCGCGTGGGGTGCCTTCCCCGTGCTCACCGGGTACGCCGCGCAGGACGGGAACCTGGGCCCGGCCGCCGGCGTGGCCGCCGCCGCGGCGCTTGCGCTGTCCGCGGCGCAGCGCCGTCTGAGCACCCCGGCGCGCAGCATCCGGCGCCGGGCAGCCCGGATCGACGGCGTGATCACCCTCGCGGACGGAACGACCGCCCCGCTCGGCCCGGACCAGCTCCTGCACCCCCTGGAAGGCGCGCTGCGGGCCATGTCGTACGGGGTCATGCTGCTCGCCGCGGCCCTGGCCATCGCACGTTTTTCCTGATCAGGGGCCATATTGCGGGGATCGCCCGGTTACCCGGCGGCATCGCCGCTAGCGGCGCGCGCCCGGCCGGGCGAAAGCACGACCCGCCAGGACGGCCGGGCCAGGCGTGAAATAGCTGGGATTAGGATATTCACCCGGCTTACAACGCGTACCCGGATCCGCTGCCTGCGCGCCTTCGTTGGCTCATAATTGGGCTAAGAAGGGCCGGGTAATAGATGCCAGCATCGGAAGCGGTGATCCGGGAGTCACCGTACGCGTCGAACGGGCGAAGCCGACGGGAGAGCACCACGTGACAATCGGCACGACGGTCGATAGCAGTGCGCCGCCGCAAAACTCGGCGGTGCGGACCATCATCCTGGGGATCGACAACTCCGGGCGCATCGTCCAGCACGACCGCACCGCCCCGGCCGTTCTCGCCCGCCCTGCCGACAAGCTTCTCGGTGCCAGCCTCAGCGACCTGCTGACCGACGCCGGCACGGCCGGCCAGAAGATCAGCAGGGCGGCGGGCAGGACCGGCGCCAACGGCAAGCCGGCGGCGGCTGCCCGGTCCGCGCCGGCCGCCGGGTCGCCGGCCAGCGAGACCGTCGCGGGGCTGCTGGAGGCGATCCGGTCCGACCGCGAGGGCTCCGGCATGCTGCCGATCCACACCGAGGCCGGCAAGTCGGACGCGGTGGTCACCGTGCACCCGATGCGCGCGGGCGACACGGACGTCGCGGCGCTGGCCGTGCTGCGCATCGCCGCCCCGGTCGCCGAGCGGTTCGTCGACCCGGCGCTGATGCGGCAGGTGCTGCTCGACCGGACGTTCAAGGGGATCGGCGACACGCTGGACTTCGATCACGTCGCGCGTGAACTGCTGTCCACCATGGTCCCGCATTTCTGCAACTCGGGCGGCATTGCCGTGCTGGAGACCCTGATCGGCGACGACGAGTTCCCGGCGCACGGCCCGGACGGCTCCCACCCGCTGCGGCGGCTGGCGGTGGCCACCGACGCGGAGGACCCGGCCTGGGAGGCGACCTTCCCGACCGGCGAGATCCTCCGCTATCCGCCCGGCTCGCCGTACACCAAGTGCATGGATGCCAGCAAGCCGGTGCTGCAAAGCCGGATCAGCCAGGACGAGGCGGCCAAGCTGGCCGAGATGTGGCAGCGCCAGCCGGTCGCCGACCTGCTGGCCGACGCCTCGATGCTGCTGCTGCCGCTGATCGCGCAGGGCAGCACGCTGGGCTTCATGGTCTGCGTGCGCAAACCCGGTTACCGCCGGTTCGACGCGTACGACCAGGGAATCGGGATGGAGTTCGCGTCCCGGGCGGCGATCTTCATCGACAACGCGCGGCGGTTCAGCCGCGAGCACGCCACCGCGCTGACCCTGCAGCGCAGCATGCTGCCGACCGGCCTGTCCGCGCCATCCTCGGTGGACGTGCGGCACCGCTACCTGCCCGGCAGCAAGCTCATCGAGGTCGGCGGCGACTGGTATGAGTCGATCGCGCTGCCCGGCGCGCGGGTCGCGCTGGTCGTCGGTGACGTCGCCGGGCACGGGGTCCGCGCGGCGGTCACCATGGGACGGCTGCGCACCGCGATTCACACCCTGGCGCGGCTGGAGCTGCCGCCCGCCGAGTCGCTGCAGCAGCTCGACGAGCTGATGCACTCGCTGGGCGAGCGCGAGCCGCACTTCGCGACGTGCGCGTACGCGATCTTCGACGCGGTCAGCGGGACGTGCGAGGTGGCCGTGGCCGGGCACCTGCCGCCGCTGCTGGTGCAGCCGGACGGCAGCAACGAATACCTCGACGTGGCCCCGGCCCCGCCGCTGGGCGTCGGTGAGGGCCCGATCGAGAGCCGGCAGTTCACCGTCAAGGACGGCAGCCTGTTCCTGCTGTACACCGACGGGCTGGTGGAAAACCGGACCCGGGACATCGACGATGGGCTGCGCCGGCTGCAGAAAATCTTCCGCGACAGCAACCCGGGAACGCCGCTGGAGGACCTGTGCAAGGCGACGCTGGACGGCGTATACGCCGACCACCAGCGTGACGACATCGCGGTGCTGCTGGCCCGGCTGTCCCGCATCCCCGCCGGCCACCACGCCACCTGGGTGCTGGGCCGTGAGCTCACCTCGGTGGGCGAGGCACGCGCGCTGATCTGCGAGCCGATGGGGCGCTGGGGCCTGGAGGACATGATCCCGGTCACCGAGCTGCTGGTCTCCGAGCTGGTCACGAACGCGCTGCGGTACTCCGCCCGGGGCCCGGTGACGCTGCGGCTGGTGCGCGAGGGCGCGCTGGTCTGCGAGGTGGGCGACCCGTCGGCCGCGCTGCCCCGGCTCCGCCAGGCCGGCCGCGACGACGAGAACGGCCGCGGCCTGCAGGTGGTCAGCCAGCTCGCGCAGCGCTGGGGCGCCCGCCGGACCCCCACCGGCAAGGTCGTCTGGTGCGAGCAGTCGCTGCCCGGCCCCGAAGGCGAGCCCAAGGTCCTCCCCCTGCACTAGTGCCCGCCCGGGGGGACGACCCCCGGAACCCCCCGGTGTGCTTCGCACCCGCGCGGTGGTACTTCGCCGGCACACCGGCACTCGCCAGGCCCAGAGGGCCTGGCTCGCTGGCCGGTACAACCTTTCCCGCCGTAGGTCCCGCTGCGGTTCCCGCCGGCAGCACCGGCCGCTCGCCGGGCCTGAGGCCCGGTTCGCTGGGCCGGTAGGCACCTCCATGGCCGCTACTCGACGGTGACGGATTTGGCGAGGTTGCGGGGCTTGTCGATGTCGCGGCCGAGTTTGGCCGCCATGTGGTAGGCCAGCATCTGCAGCGGGATCGTGAGCAGGATCGGGTCCAGCTCCGGCGTGCAGTGCGGCACCCGGATCACCGCGTCGGCCAGGTCCGGGGGCAGGGCACCGCTGGTGACCGCGACGACCGGGCCGCCGCGCGCCTTGATCTGCTCGATCGTCGAGATGTTCTTGCTGAGCAGTTCGTCGTCGGGAACCAGCACCACGCTGGGCATGTTCGCGTCGATCAGGGCCAGCGGCCCGTGCTTGAGCTCGGAGGCCTGGTAGGCCTCGGCGTGCACGTAGGAGATCTCCTTGAGCTTCTGGGCGCCCTCGCGCGCCACCGGCCAGGCCCGCACCCGGCCAATGAAGAACATGTGCTCCGCGTCGGCGTACTGGCCGGCGATGGTGGCGACGGTGTCCTCCTGGGCCAGCACGGTGCTGATCTGGCCGGGCAGCGCGCGCAGGCCCGCCACGATCCGGGCTCCCCCGGCGGTGGACATGTCACGGACCCGGCCGATCAGCAGGCCGAGCAGGGCGAAGGAGGCCGCCATGTTGGTCAGCGCCTTGGTGGAGGCGACCGCAATCTCCGGGCCTGCGTGCAGGAACACGCCGCTGCCGCACTCGCGGGCGATCGCGCTGCCGACCACGTTGACCGCGCCGAGCACCTGGCCGCCCTTGCGCTTCAGCTCCTGCACGGCCATCAGCGTGTCCAGCGTCTCGCCGGACTGGCTGATCGCGATGTAAAGGGTGTCGGGGTCCACGACCGGATTCCGGTAACGGAACTCGGACGCGGGCTCGGCGTCTGACGGCACCCGGGCCAGCTCCTCGACCAGGACGGCCCCCATCTGCCCGGCGTAGTACGCCGACCCGCAGCCGAGGAACTTGACCCGGCGGACCGAGCGGAGCTGGCGGGCGTCGAGGTTGATGCCGCCCAGCCGGGCGGTGGCGAACCGCTCATCGAGGCGGCCGCGGAGCACCCGGCGCAGCGCCTCCGGCTGCTCGTGGATCTCCTTGCGCATGTAGTCCTCGTAGGGGCCCAGCTCGTAGTCGCCGGCCTCGGCCTCCACCGTGGTCGGCGTCTTGCTGGTCCGCTGGTTGTCCAGGGTGCGGGTCTGGTAGCCGCCGGCGCGCACCGTGGCGACCTCGGCGTCGTCGAGGTAGACGACCCGCTGGGTGTACCGGACGAGCGCGGCGATGTCGGAGGCGATGAACATCTCGTTGTCCCCGATGCCGAGCACGATGGGGCTGCCGTTCCGCGCCACGACCAGCTCGTCCGGGCGGCGCACGTCCATGACGAGCAGGCCGTAGGTGCCCTCGACCCGGCTGAGCGTGCCCAGCACCGCGTCCTCCAGCGAGGTACCCGGGCCGCCGCCGGCGAGCTCGGCCGCGATGAGGTGCGCCAGCGCCTCGGTGTCGGTGTCGGAGACCAGCGTGACGCCGGCCGCGGTGAGCTGGTCGCGCAGGTACTCGGCGTTCTCGATGATCCCGTTGTGCACCACCGCGATGTGGCCGGCCGCATCCACGTGCGGGTGCGCGTTGGTCTCGTTCGGCTCGCCGTGCGTCGCCCACCGGGTGTGCCCGATGCCCACGGTGCTCCGGATCCGGTCACTGACCTGGTCGCGAAGGTCCTGCACCCGCCCGGAGGTCTTGGTGACCTGCAGCTTGCCCCGGTACACGACGGCCAGGCCCGCGGAGTCGTAGCCGCGATACTCCAGCGTGCGCAGCCCCTCCAGCAGCACGGGCACCGCCTCCCGGCGGCCGATGTAACCCACAATTCCGCACATGAACAGTTTCCTCCCCCGGTCAGCCGTACACGATCCGGCGTAGCTGGCGGTATGACAGCACCGGCGCACAGAACCGGCGGCCGGTCATTTCGGCCGCGATGGCCGGCCAGATCTCGGCATTCTTGGCATGCCGGAGCCTCAACTCGTGATGCCGCCGGCGTACGAAGTCCTCGGCCGTCTCGCCGTAGTACGCCAGCACGTCCGCGACGACGCGGGCGGCGGTGGCGCGCGGCAGCCCCGTCGACGCCGTCACGTAACGGACGAGATCGGGCTCCGTCGACGGAACAACCTCCGGCATGCCCCCAATGTGCCAGCATCCGCGTCTCCAGGGCAAATTTCCTGCCCGGATCCGGGCAGAAAATCCGGCGATTCGTGTGAAAGCGACCATGCCCGCGTTCCCCGGGCGAACCGGGGGACGCGGGCATCAGGATCTGGCGGGGTGCCCAGGCAGCCAGGTACCTCAGGAGCTGAGCGTGGTCTTCTGCACCTGGAGCAGGAACTCGGCGTTGCTCTTGGTTTCCTTCATCCGCTCCATCAGCAGCTCGAGCGCCTGCTGCGGGTCGAGCGCGTGCAGCACCCGGCGGAGCTGCCAGATGATCTTCAGCTCGTCGGCACCCATGAGGATCTCTTCCTTGCGGGTGCTGGAGGCGTCCACGTCGACCGCGGGGAACAGCCGCTTGTCGGCCAGCTCGCGCCGGAGCCGGAGCTCCATGTTGCCGGTGCCCTTGAACTCCTCGAAAATGACCTCGTCCATCCGCGAGCCGGTCTCGATCAGCGCCGTGGCCAGGATGGTCAGCGAGCCGCCGTTCTCGATGTTGCGCGCGGCGCCGAAGAACCGCTTCGGCGGGTACAGCGCGGTGGAGTCCACACCGCCGGACAGGATCCGCCCGCTGGCCGGGGCCGCCTGGTTGTAGGCGCGGCCGAGCCGGGTGATGGAATCCAGCAGCACGACCACGTCGTGGCCCATCTCCACCAGCCGCTTGGCCCGCTCGATGGCCAGCTCCGCAACCGTGGTGTGGTCGTCGGCGGGGTGGTCGAAGGTGGAGTGGATCACCTCACCCTTCACCGTGCGCTGCATGTCGGTGACTTCCTCGGGCCGCTCGTCGACGAGGACGACCATCAGGTGGCACTCGGGGTTGTTCTTGGTGATCGCGTTGGCGATCGCCTGCAGGATCATGGTCTTGCCGGCCTTCGGCGGCGACACGATCAGGCCTCGCTGGCCCTTCCCGATCGGGCAGATCAGGTCCATGATCCGGGTGGTCATGATGCCGGGCTCGGTCTCCAGCCGGAGCCGGTCCTGCGGGTACAGCGGGACCAGCTTGGAGAAGTCGACCCGGTTGCGGGACTGCTCGGGGTCGAGCCCGTTGACCTTGTCCAGGCGCACCAGCGCGTTGAACTTCTCCCGGCGCTCACCGTCGCGCGGCTGCCGCACCGCGCCTTCGATCACGTCGCCCTTGCGCAGGCCGTAGCGGCGCACCTGGGACAGCGAGACGTACACGTCGTTCGGCCCGGGCAGGTAGCCGGTGGTCCGGACGAAGGCGTAGTTGTCGAGAACGTCGAGGATGCCCGCGATCGGGATCAGCACGTCGTCTTCGGTGATCGCCGGCTCGGATTCGCCGCCCTGGCCCCGCTCGCGGCGCCGGTTGCGGTTGCGGAACCGGTCGCGGCTGCGCCGCCGGCCCTGGCCGTCGCCGTCGTCGTCGCCGCCGCGGTACTGGTCGCCGGCCTGCGCGGCGGCCGGCTCGCGGCTGTCGGCACGGTCGCTGCGGTCCCCGCGGTCACGGCCCTCGCCCCGGCTGCCGTTGTCCCGGCCATCGCGGCCGCCGTCCCGGCTACGGGACTGCTGGCCCTCACCCCGCGCATTGCCGCGGCGGCGGCGGTCACCGCGCGGCCCGTCGGTGCCCTGCTGGCCATCACCGTGGATGGCCTCGGCCGCGCCGCCGTCGGCCGGCTGGCCCTGGGCGGCCCGGCCCGCCTCGCTGCCGGCGGCGCCCGGGCTGCCGGCGTGGTCAAGGCTGAGCTGCTGGCTGGCGGCATCGTCACGGCTGGAACTCGGCACGCCGCTGCCTCCGGCCCCCTCGTCGCGGCGGATTCCGGTATCCGCGGATGTCTGTGGTTCCATGACGTCCTGCTTGACGTGGCGAGACGCGTCGGCTCCCGCAGACGCGGCCCGCGGGGCCGAAAGGTCGGTGGCGGCGGCGGGCGCGGGACGGGACCCGGCGGTGCCGCCACCCTGCCTCTCCTGAATCGCCGCGATCAGCTGGCTCTTGCGCATCCGGGCCGTGCCCGGAATGCCCATCTGCTGCGCCACCTGCTGCAGTTCGGACAGCAGCAATGCGGAAAGACCCGTCCCCTGACGGCGGCGTCCCTTGCCCGCCGCGGCACCGTCCGACCCGGCTGGCGCCCTGGATCCGGTGTGGGATCCCTCAGGGCCGACGTTCCCTGTGGACGCCGAGCTACCGAGGGGGGTTTCCCCGGGCGCATCTGGTGCGCCGCTGAGGAATTCGGTGGTGTCGCTCACTAATGGTCCTTCCATTACGTTCCTCGGCCGGTCTTGCGGCCGATCGGCCAGGCGCCGCGATCTGGCGGTGCCGAGGCGGAGATTCGCACTTCCCTGGTATGCGTCATTGCCCTGGCGCTTGGGATGTTCCTCCATGAAATGTGCTGGGCGCCCCGCAGCCGAGCAAAAACCAATCCAGGCGCACCCACGCGGACACCCGCCTGAGTTCCCGGATCCCGCTCGCCTGCCAACCCGTCCTCCCCCGGGAACCGGGCGGGAACGAAAGATCTGACTGACGCAATGCCGGGGGGCCACTGGCTGACCACGGCCGCCAGCGCTGCCGGGTCACATATGGCTGATGAGCACCTGCCCCGCATCGGGACACCCGGTGCAACACCCAGCCTAACACCACGAGAGCCCACCGTATTCCCTCACCGGTTTCCGTGTGTCGCGGAAGAGGACGTCCAGCTCGCACGGGATGGATATCGCGTCCGGCCGCCGAAGGCGCTCGTTCCGGGGACGTCGTCACTGCGGCGTGCCGCCCGCTGGAACTGAGCCTGGCGTTACGGACTGGATGCTAGCGCCTCGCCGGTCCACGTCAAGGACGCTTATGTCCCAGCCAATACCCATATCGCGAGCGATTGAATCCAGAACATCGAGGCGAGCCCGGCCGGGTTCGCCGTCCCCCGTCGGCGGCCTGACCAGGAACGCGAGCACGGACGGGCCCGCCCCGGACACGACCGCGGGCACGCCCGCGTCACGCAGCCGCCCGACCAGCTCCGCGGTCACCGGCATAACGGCCGACCGATAGGACTGGTGCAGCCAGTCCCTGGTCGCCTCGAGCAGGGCGCCCGGGACGCTGGTCAGCGCGGCCACCAGCAGCGCGCTGCGGGCGGCGTTGGCCGCGGCGTCGCGGTGCGGGACCGACGCCGGCAGCACGCCGCGGGCCGTCTCGGTGGCGAGCGGCTCCGGCGCGACCAGCACGGCCGGCACGATGGTGTGCAGCGTGGGCAGCCGGATCGCCGCCGCCCCGCTGTCCCCGGTCCACGCGATCGTCAGCCCGCCGAGCAGGCACGCCGCCACGTTGTCCGGGTGGCCTTCCAGTTCGGTGGTCAGCTTGAGCACCGCGTCCAGCGGGAGCCGGTCCGCGCCGCGGTCGGTGAGCGCGCGGGCGGCGAGGACACCGGACACGATCGCCGCCGCCGACGAGCCGAGCCCGCGCCCGTGCGGTATGCGGTTGGCGCAGCGCAGCGCGAGGCCGGGCGGCTGGCCATCGAGTATCCCGAACGTGGCGCGCATCGCGCGGACGACCAGATGGGCCTCCCCCGCGTCGGCCGTGGCCGCGCCGTGCCCGGCCACCTCGATCGTGAGGCCGGGCCGGTCGGTGCGCGCCTCCACCATGTCGTGCAGGGACAGCGCCAGGCCGAGCGCGTCGAAGCCCGGGCCCAGGTTGGCGCTGGTGGCTGGCACCCGGACCCGCACCGCGCCGTCCATCCGGGCGACCTCAGGCCAGCCCGAGCGCGGCCGCCGCCGCGCCGGAATCGGCGGCGATCGTGGCCGGTGACGGGGCACCGGACAGCGCCCAGTCCGGATCTTTCAGCCCGTTGCCGGTGATCGTGCAGACGACGCGCGAACCCGGGGGGATGATGCCGCCGGCGTGCGCGCGCAGCAGGCCCGCCACGCTCGCCGCCGAGGCCAGTTCGCCGAAGACGGCTTCCTCGCGGGCCAGCATCCGGTAGGCGGCCAGGATCTCCCGGTCGGTCACCGCGTCGATCAGGCCGCCGGACTCGTCGCGGGCCGCCTCGGCCAGCCGCCACGACGCGGGGTTGCCGATCCGGATGGCCGTCGCGATCGTCTGCGGCTGCCGGACCGGCGCGCCGGTCACGATCGGGGCGGCTCCGCTGGCCTGGAAGCCGAACATCCGCGGCGTGCGCGTGGCGAGCCCGTCCCGCGCGTATTCCTGGTATCCCATCCAGTAGGCGGTGATGTTTCCGGCGTTGCCGACCGGAAGGCAGTGCACGTCGGGGGCGTCGCCCAGCACGTCGACGATCTCGAAGGCGGCCGTCTTCTGGCCCTGGATCCGGTCCGGATTAACCGAATTGACCAGCGCCACGGGGTATTCGGCGGACAGCTTGCGCGCGACCTCCAGGCAGTCATCGAAACTGCCGCTGACCTGCAGCAGCTTGGCCCCGTGTACGAGTGCCTGGGCCAGCTTGCCGATCGCGATCTTGCCACGCGGGACCAGGACCGCGCAGGTCATCCCGGCGCGCGCGGCGTAGGCGGCGGCGCTGGCGCTGGTGTTGCCGGTGGACGCGCAGATCACCGCCTGCGCGCCGCGCCCGGCGGCGACGCTGATGGCGACGGTCATGCCGCGGTCCTTGAACGAGCCGGTCGGGTTCACGCCTTCCACCTTGAGGTACACGTCGCAGGCCGTCCGCGCGGACAGCACCGGCGCGGGCAGCAGCGGCGTCCCGCCCTCCCGCAGCGTGATGACAGGTGTAGTGCCGCCGACCGGCAGCCGGTCGCGGTATTCGGCGACCACGCCGCGCCACAGCCGCCGGCCTGCACCGGCCCCCGGTGCCGCCGGGGGCCGGGAGCGGGGCGCGCCCGCGGACGGCGGGGGGGTGACCCGCGGTGACGCCGGGGACGGTGGTGACGCAGGGGACGGTGGTGACGCCGGGGACGGCTGCGCGGCGGCCGGTTGCCCGGCGCGGGCGGGCGTCTCCGGCAGGCGGATACCCGGCTCAGTCATGACGGATCCTCCTCACCTTCCACCCGCATCACGCTGGCCACGGCGCGGACGACGCTGAGAGATTCGAGCTCGCTGACCGTCGCGGCCAGCGCGGCGTCGCGGGCCTGGTGGGACACGATGATGAGCTGCGCGTCGTCGCCGCGCGCCTCCTGGCGGGCCGCGCGGATGGACACGCCGTGCCGGGCGTACGCGTCGGCCACCCGCGCGAGGACGCCCGGCCGGTCGGTGACGTCGAGGCAGATGTGGTAGCGGGTGAGCGTCTGCCCCATCGCCATCACCGGCAGCGCCGCGTAGGTGGACGCGTCCGGCCCGCGCGTCCCGGCCAGCCGGTTCCGCGCGACCGCCACGACGTCACCGAGGACCGCGCTGGCGGTGGGGGTCCCGCCGGCGCCCGCGCCGTAGAACATGAGCCGGCCGGCCGATTCGGCCTCGACGAACACCGCGTTGTAGGCGCCGCCGACCGCGGCCAGCGGATGCGAGCGCGGGATCATCGCCGGGTGCACGCGGACCGAGACGCCGTCCTCGGACCGCTCGCAGATCGCGAGCAGCTTGACCACGCAGCCCAGCGCGCGCGCGCTGCTCATATCGGCGGTGGTGACGTCAGTGATGCCCTCACGGTGCACATCGGCGGCGGTCACCTCGGTGTGGAAGGCCAGGCCGGCCAGGATCGCCGCCTTGGCCGCCGCGTCGAAACCCTCCACGTCGGCGGTCGGGTCGGCTTCGGCGTACCCCATTGCCTGGGCCTCCTCCAAGGCCTCGGTGAACCCGGCGCCCGAGGTGTCCATCCGGTCCAGGATGTAGTTCGTCGTACCGTTGACGATGCCGAGGACCCGGCGGACCGCGTCCCCGGCCAGCGATTCGCGCAGCGGCCGCAGCAGCGGGATGGCCCCCGCCACGGCCGCCTCGTAATACAGGTCCGTCCCGTGCTCGCGCGCCGCGCCGTGGATCTCCGCGCCGTCCTCGGCCAGCAGCGCCTTGTTCGCGGTGATCACGGACTTGCCGGCCTTCATCGCGGCGAGCAGCAGCGACCTGGCCGGCTCGATGCCGCCGATCACCTCCACCACGATGTCCACGTCCGGCCGGGTGGCCAGGCTCATCGCGTCCGCGGTGAGCAGGCTGCGGTCGATCCCGGCGTCCCGGGGGTGGGCCGGTCGGCGCACCGCGATGCCCGCCAGCTCCAGCCGAGCCCCGGTCCGCACGGCCAGGTCCGCGGCCTGCTCGTGCAGCAGCCGGGCGACCTGGGACCCGACCGACCCGCAGCCGAGCAGCGCGATCCGCAGCGTTGCCGCCTCCGCCGGAGCGCCGCTCCCGGCTGCCTTGTCGCCGGCGGTCATCCGACGTCCAGCCGCAGCAGGTCATCCAGGGTTTCCCGGCGCACGACGACCCGGGCCGCGCCGTCCCGCACCGCCACCACCGGCGGGCGCGGCACATGGTTGTAGTTGCTGGAGATCGACCGGCAGTACGCGCCGGTGGCCGCCACCGCCAGCAGGTCACCGGGGGCCAGGTCGGACGGCAGGTAGGCGTGCCGGACCACGATGTCGCCGCTCTCACAGTGCTTGCCCACCACCCGGGACAGCATGGGCGGCGCACCGGAAGCGCGCGAGGCGAGCGCGCAGGTATACGTCGCGTCGTACAGCGCCGTGCGGATGTTGTCGCTCATGCCCCCATCCACGCTGACGTAGGTACGCAGGCCGTCCACGTCCTTGATCGTCCCTACTTCGTAGATCGTAATGGTGCCCGGCCCGGCGATCCCCCGTCCCGGCTCGACGGTGAGCCGGGGCCGCGCCAGCCCGGCGGCCTGGCACTGCCGTTCCACGATGTCACGGATGCTCTGCGCCAGCGTCTTGACCTCGGGCGCCATGTCCTCGTCGGTGTAGGCGATGCCGAACCCGCCGCCGAGGTCAAGTTCCGCTATGTCCACGTTATGCTCGTCGCGGATCCGCGACGCCAGGTCGAGCACCCGGTGCGCGGCCACCTCGAATCCCGCGGTGTCGAAGATCTGCGACCCGATGTGCGAGTGCAGGCCGGCCAGTTCCAGGTCCGGGCAGGTGATGACGCGGCGGACCGCCTCATCGGCCGCGCCGGAGGCCAGCGAGAAGCCGAACTTCTGATCGTCGTGCGCGGTCGCCATGAACTCGTGTGTATGCGCCTCCACCCCGGTGGTGACGCGGACCAGGACGCGGGGCCGGCGCCCGGGCGCGCCGGGGCGGTCCCGGTCGGCGACGTGCGCCAGCCTCGCGATCTCCTCGAACGAGTCGACGACGATGTGCCCCACCCCGGCCGCGACGGCGCGGGTGAGCTCGTCCAGCGACTTGTTGTTGCCGTGTGCGGTGATCATCTCCGGCGGCACTCCCGCCGCCAGCGCGACCGCCAGCTCACCGCCGGTGCACACGTCCACGCCGAGTCCCTCGTCGCTGACCCAGCGCAGCGCGGCCCGGGAGCAGAACGCCTTCGCGGCGTAGAAGACCGCGGCGTCGGGCCCGAACGCCTCACGGTAATCCGCGCACCGGCTGCGGAAATCCGTCTCGTCGCAGAGGTACATCGGCGTGCCGTAGGTGCCGGCCAGCTCGCGCACGTCCATCCCGCCGATGGTCAGGACGCCGCCGCTGCGGCGCGCGGTACGCGGCCAGATCGCCGGGGCCAGCTCGTTCAGGTCGCCGGGCGGGGCCGGCGGGTGATCGGCGGGCAGCAGGTCGGCGTAGCGCGGCCCGGCCGGGTGGGCGACACGGCTCATGCTGTTTCTCCCGCTCGCTCCCGGGGCGCTTTGAGGCGCGTCCGCTCGCTCATGACCGTGCCTCCCGCTCGCTCGTCGGTCCAGGCGGCGCCGCGCCCCGTCCGCTCGCTCATGAGGTTCCTTCGTGATCGGTCGTTACCGGCGCGGGACCGGCCGGAGCCGGTTACAGCCGGCTCGGCGCGCCGACGCCGAGCAGTTCCAGGCCCGCGGCGAGCCCCGCCGCAGCCGCCCCGGCCAGCCACAGCCGGGCGCGGACGGTGCAGGCATCCGCCGGCCGCGCCCCCCGCGTCCCGTCGCGCCGGGCGCCGTCGTGCTCCCGCTCCGGCCAGGCCGGGCAGGTGGTACGGCACACCTGGTACGTCTCTGCCAGTTCCTCCAGGTAGGAGGTGAACTCGTGCGGCCGGCCACGGCGCGCGGCCCGAGCCACCTGTTCGGGGAGCCAGGACAGCGCCGCCAGCAGGGCCCGCTCTTCAGGGTGCGCGAGCGAGCCCGGCTGCACGGCGTCCGCCTCCCCCGTGGCCAATCCGAGTGCGGCGGCCCAGCGCAGCGTCGACGCAGCGCAGGAGTGCGCGTAACGAACAGCATAGGCGGGATTGGCCTGAACGTGCCGCGCCACGGCGCCCGGGCAAAGGGCCACGCGCCGTTTCGCGGGGATTCGTGCCAGCGCGTAGATGATGGCATCGGGCCCGGCGAACGCGACGGCGTCCGCGACCGGACTGGCCGCGGGCGCGCCGGCCGCGGCGTCCGGCTCGGCTCCCCCGGTGCCGCGGCGAGCAGGTGCCCCGGCCGCCGGGAAACCGGGGGGCCATGAACGTTCCATATCATCGGCGGCCACCGTCGCGCCCGCGGCGGCGGCGAGGCGGGCGGTGACCTGGGCGGCGACCAGATCCCTGGCCTCCGGCCAGGTCCGGGCGGCCGTCAGCGGCGTGCCGGGCGGCAGCGCCGCCCGGGTGCCGGCCAGCGCGTCGCTGCGGGCACACGCGGGGCCAGCGCGGGTGACGCGGACGGCCACGTCGGCGAGCGCGCGCGGGGTGACGGTGATGGTGAGGTAGCCCCCGACCGCGGGCCA
>Ga0335081_10007305_pt1 | contig 17667 bp, 13 predicted proteins | sample Lox_Sample_35_FD_206713 | JGI IMG/M metagenome (GOLD analysis project Ga0335081, IMG submission 206713) | Soil microbial communities from Loxahatchee National Wildlife Refuge, Florida, United States - Lox_Sample_3.5 | ecosystem: Environmental > Terrestrial > Soil > Wetlands | place: USA... | reverse complement strand
AAGGCGCCGCGGATTCTGGGCGTACAGGCGGCCGGAGCCGCGCCCATCACCGCTGCCTTCTTCGGCGGAGACACGCTCCAGCCCATCGAGCCCCACACCATAGCCGATAGCATTGCCGTGGGCGTACCGCGCAACTGGAAAAAGGCGCTGCTGGCCGTCCGCGAATCCGGCGGCACCATGATCAACGTCGCCGACGATGCCATCCTCGACGCCATCCGCTACACCGGGCGCCTCACCGGCATCTTCGCCGAACCTGCCGCATCGGCGGCGGTGGCCGGCCTCGCTAAGGCAGCCGCGGAAGGCGTCGTGCCGCGCCGAGCCACGGTGGTTGCCCTGATTACCGGAAACGGCCTCAAGGACGTGCAGTCGGCACGCGAAGCGGCCGGCCGGCCTTTTGACATCCCGCCCGATGGCGACGGGCTCGAAGAGATCGTGTGCGAAAGGAAACTCATCCCGTGACCGCGCAGTCCCTGCTCGTCCGCGACATCCATACCGTCGTCCTGATGGACGAACGCAACACCGTTCTGCGCGGCGGCTATATCTATGCGGAGCACGGTGAAATCGTCCGCGTGGGCAGCGGCGCCGCCGGACTCCCGAAAGCCGCCCGCGTGATTCGCGCTCCCTACGCGGTGGCGATTCCCGGCCTGGTCAACACCCATCATCATCTCTACCAGACGCTGACGCGAGCTTATGCGCCCGCCGCCAACGCGGAGCTCTTCGACTGGCTGCGCACCCTGTACCCGATTTGGGCGCGGTTGGATGAAGAAGCCGTGCATATCGCGGCGCTGGCGGGCATGGCCGAGCTTCTGCTTTCCGGCTGCACCACCACCACCGATCACCACTATGTATTCCCGCGCGGCCGAAGCAATCTGATTGACGTCCAGATTGAGGCTGCCCGCCGCATCGGCATGCGCTTCCATCCCACCCGCGGCAGCATGAGTGTGGGGCGCAGCCAGGGCGGTCTGCCGCCGGATTCCGTGGTCGAGCGCGAAGAACGCATTTTGCGCGATTGCGAACGGCTGATCGCCAAATATCATGACCCGAAACCCGGCTCCATGCTGCGCATCGCCCTGGCGCCGTGCTCGCCGTTTTCGGTGTCGCCGCAACTGATGCAGTCCACCGCGCAACTCGCGCGTCAGTGCCGCGTGCGGCTGCATACCCACCTGGCGGAAACGCGCGATGAGGAGACTTACTGCCTGAGCCGGTTCGGGAAACGGCCACTCGATCTGCTGGAAGACGTTGGCTGGCTGGGCGGAGAAACCTGGCTGGCCCACGGCATTTTCTTCAACCGCGGCGAGATCGCGCGCCTGGGACGCGCACGCACCGGCATCGCCCACTGCCCTACCTCCAATATGCGGCTCGGCTCCGGCTGCGCCCCCGTACTGGCGCTCGGTCGCGCCGGGTGTCCGGTAGGGCTCGGCGTGGATGGCAGCGCCTCCAACGATAGTTCCCACATGTTGGCCGAGGTGCGCCAGGCGTTGCTGCTGCAACGCCTCCTCCACGGCGCTGCGGCGCTCACCGTCACCGAGGCCTTGCGCATGGCCACTCAGGGTGGCGCCCGCTGCCTGGGCCGCGACGATATCGGCACTCTCGAACCCGGCAAACGGGCGGATATCGCCCTGTTCGACCTGCGCGCGTTGGGCTACAACGGGGCCGGCGACCCTGTCTCCGCGCTGCTGCTGTGCGCGCCCGCCCAGGTCGATACCCTGATCGTCGACGGCCGCATCGTCGTGGCCTCAGGCGACCTGCAAACGGTTTCGCTCGATGCCATCCTCCGGCGCCACCGGCGGGCCGCGGCCCGCTTGCATGCAGCATCGTTGTAACGCTTGTGTAACCCTGTTATAGTTCAGTCAGACTTGATATTCGGGTCTTATTAGGGGTTAAGTATGTTCGATCAGGTAGAGGCTTTCTATCGGCCCGCCACTGTCCCCGAAGCACTTCGTTTGCTCCAGCGAGGGAAAGGTAAGGCGCGCATTGTCGCCGGCGGTACCGACGTCGTGGTGGCGGGCGGCAATGGCGTGCGCGTCCTCATCGATATCACGCGCGCCGGCCTGAGTTATATCCGCCGCAAACCGGGCGCGTTTGCCATCGGCGCCACCACCACCATGGCCGAAATCGAGGAATCGGAACCGCTCCGCAAAGCCGCGGGCGGAATCCTTTCCCGCGCCGCCGCCACCTGCGGTTCGGTATCCGTCCGCAACCTCGCGACGCTGGGCGGCAATATGGCGAATGCCTCATCCGCGGCCGATATGGCCACCCCGCTGCTCGTGCTGGAAGCCTCCGCCCTCATAGCGAATTCCCGGGGACGGCGAGCGCTGCCGCTGGCCGACTACCTCAGGTGTACATCCGCCGGCCATTTATCCAACGCGATCCTGGTGGAAGTCGCCTTCCCCGCCCCGCCCGGCGGAAAACACTGCGGCTGGTCGTTTCAGAAACTGGGCCGGACGGCCGTCGATATCTCTCTCGTCAGCGTCGCCGCGGGTGTCCAACTTGACACCAAGGGCCGCGTAAAGTGGGCGCGGATCGCCCTTGGCTCCGTCGCTCCCACTGCCATGCGCGCCGTGGCCGCGGAACAATGCATGGTAGGGCGAATCGCCGATCGCGCCTTAATCGCCGACGCCGCCGCCGAAATTGCGTCCGCCGTCCGCCCGATTTCCGATGTGCGCGCTTCCGCGGATTACCGCCGCGAAATGAGCGAGGTGCTGGGCAGGCGCGCCTTGGAAGAGTGCATCATCCAGGCGGGAGATTTTCTATGAAAACCATGGAGCTGCGATTGACGGTGAATGGCCAGTCGCGAACCTTCGTCATCGCGCCCGGCGACCTGCTCCTCGATGTCTTGCGCCGCGAAGGCTACTTCGGCGTCAAGCGTGGATGCGAGAACGGCGAATGCGGCGCGTGCGCGGTTTTGCTGGATGGCAAGCCGGTGAATTCCTGCCTGGTGTTCGCCGCCCAGGCCGAAGGCCGGACAATCGAAACCGTCGAGGGGCTTGCACTTAATGGGAAGCTAGACCCGTTGCAGGAAGCGTTCCTCGATCACGGCGCGGTGCAGTGCGGCTTCTGTACGCCCGGTATGCTCATCAGCGCCAAGGCGCTTTTGGCCCGCCGCCCCGACGCCACCGAGGAGCAGATTCGCGAAGCGCTGGCCGGCCATTTCTGCCGCTGCACCGGTTACAAAAAGCCGGTGGAAGCAGTGGGGCGCGCAGCGAGGCCTGCTATTGGGAAGAACGGCCACCTGGTAGTCGGAAAGAACCTGCGCAAGGTGGACGGCGTCAAACTGGTCACCGGCGGCGCAGCCTTCACCGACGACATCCACCTGCCGGGCATGCTTTACGGCAAAATCCTGCCCAGCCCGCACGCCCACGCGCGCATCCGCCGCATCGACACCACCAAAGCGCGCGCCCTTCCCGGCGTGCTCGCCGTCCTCACTTATCAGGACGTGCCGCGCGTGCCCCACACTACCGCCGGCCAGGCGTGGCCCGAACCCTCGCCTTACGATACTTACCTGCTCGATTCCAAAGTGCGGTTCGTCGGCGACCGTGTGGCCGCGGTAGCGGCGGAGAGCCGGGCCATCGCCGAGCAGGCGATAAAGCTCATTGAAGTAGATTACGAAATTCTGCCCGCCGTGCTGGATATGGAGCAGGCCATGGCGCCCGGTGCGCCCGTGATCCATGACGAGCCCGATTCCACCAAAATCTACGACCGCAACCGCAACATCGCCGGTTACATTCTGCGTGAGATCGGCAACGTGGACGAGGGATTTCGCGAAGCCGACTACATTGTGGAGCGCGAATTCCGCACACAGCGGCAGCAGCATGCCATGCTGGAGCCACACATTTCCATCTGCTGGCTGGATGGCGACGGGCGGCTGGTGATTCGCAGCAGCACCCAGGTGCCGTACCATTGCCGGCGGCAGGTGGCGATGATCCTGCAACTGCCGGTCAGCCGGGTGCACGTCATCAAACCGCGTATCGGCGGCGGTTTCGGCGGCAAGCAGGAAATGCTGCTGGAAGATATCTGCGGCGCGCTCGCCCTCGCTACCCGCCGGCCGGTGAAAATCGAATACACACGGGAAGAAGAATTTTACATGGCGCGCAGCCGCCATCCGCAGATTCTGCGCATGAAGATGGGGGTCAAGCGCGATGGAACCGTGGTGGCGAGCCAGTTGACGGTGTTGGCCACAACCGGCGCCTATGGCAGCCACTCCACCACCGTGCAGGGCAACACCGGCAGCAAGGTGCTGCCGCTCTACCGCACTGACAACATGCGTTTCGAATGCCACGTGGTTTACACCAACATGCCCGTGGCGGGCGCGTTCCGCGGTTACGGGTGCCCGCAGGGATTCTTCGCACAGGAGACCCTGGTGGACGAAATCGCGGAGGAGCTCGGCATCGATCCGCTGGAATTCCACCGCCGCAACGTCATTCGCCTGGGAGACACGGACCGCCTCTCGGCGCAGTTGGGCGAAGGCAAGGAAGGCTTGCCGCGCGTGGTCCGCAGTTGCGGGCTGCCGCAGTGCATGGAGCGCGCCGCCGAAGCTATCGGCTGGGCCCAGAAGCGCTTCGGGCTCGCGTGGCAGAACGGCATTAAGCGCCGCGGCGTGGGCATGGCCTGCACCATGCAGGGGAGCGGCATCGCCGGCATCGACTGGGCTTCCGCCTACCTCAAACTGAATGAAGATGGCTCGTTCCATCTGCAGGTGGGCGCATCGGACGTGGGAGCGGGCGCCGATACTGTCCTCTCGCAGATTGCCGCCGAAACCCTCGGTGTGACGCTCGACAAAATCGTCATCACCTCCGGCGACACCGATATCACCCCCTTCGATGTGGGCGCCTACGCGTCCAGCACCACCATCATTTCCGGCGGTGCCGTGAAGAAAGCCGCCGCCAAGGTGCGGGCGCAGGTGCTCGAGTTAGCGGCCAAAATGCTGGGCGCTCCGGCGGAGTCGCTGGAGTGCGCCAACAACCAGATCTTCACCACCGGCGGCGAACCAAAATCCATTAGCATGACTGACCTCGCGATGCACGCCCTTTACAAAGAGAAGCTGCAAATTATGGACGGCGCGTCGCACTTCAACACCGATAGCCCGCCGCCTTTCTGCGCCACGTTCGCGGAGGTTGAAGTGGATACCGAAACCGGACAGGTGAAGGTGCTCCACCTGGCCACGGCGGTGGATCCGGGAACGGCGATCAATCCCATGCAGGCGGAAGGCCAGGTAGAGGGCGCCGTTACCCAGGGACTGGGTTATGCGCTCACCGAAGAGCTGGTGATGGATGAACACGGGCGGCCCGTCAATCCCAATTTCCTCGACTACAAAATCTACAGCGCCAAGGACATGCCCAAGCTGACCACCATTCTGGTGGAGACGCACGAGCCGCTCGGTCCCTACGGCGCCAAATCCATCTCCGAAGTGCCCATCAATGGTCCGGCGCCCGCCATCGCCAACGCCATATATCACGCCGTGAGTGTGCGCATTCGCAAACTGCCCATCCGCCCCGAGGATATTCTCCAGGCGCTGCGCACGGTAACGCCGGCGGTCTTGCCGCCGGCAAGCGAGGAGGCTCTGTTAACCCGATGAACATCAACCGCGAAAAACTCTCCGGCCTCGCGCAATCCCACGAAGCCGAAATCGTCGCATTCCTGCGCGATCTCATTGCCATCCCCGCCGAGAGCTGCCACGAAGGGCCGGTGATTCAGCGCATCCGCCAGGAAATGGAAATCGTCGGTTTCGACGAGGTGCGCATCGACCCGATGGGCAACATCCTGGGCCGCATCGGCTCCGGAAAAACCGTGATCGCCATGGACTCCCACACCGATACCGTCGGCATAGGCGATCCCAAAGAGTGGAAGTGGGATCCCTACCAGGGCAAGGTGGAGGATGGTTACATCTTCGGGCGCGGCGCCTGCGATCAACGCGCCGGCATGGCCAGCATGGTTTACGCCGGCAAGATGATTCGTGAGCTCAACCTGCTGGGCGACTATACCTTGTGGGTGGTCGGTTCGGTGCAGGAAGAAGATTGCGATGGCCTCCCCTGGCTCTACATCGTGCGCGAAGACGGCATCCGCCCGGACTGCGTGGTGATCACCGAGCCGAGCAAGCTGGGCATTTATCGCGGCCATCGCGGCCGCATGGAGATCGAAGTGCACCTGCGCGGCAAATCGTGCCACGCCAGCGCGCCCGCGCGCGGTGACAATCCCATCTACAAAATGAGCCGGCTGGTGGAGGAGGTGGAGCGGCTGAACGAGCGTCTCAAGGTCGATCCCTTCCTCGGCAAAGGCACCATCGCGGTCACCGAAATTCGTTCGCTCTCCCCTTCCCTTTGCGCCGTGCCGGGAGCGTGTTCCATTCACCTGGACCGCCGCTTGACCGCCGGTGAGACCAAGGAAAGCGCAGTGGCCGAAGTCCGTGCGCTCCCCGGCACCGAGGGCGCCGAGATTGAAATCCTCACCTACGACGTTCCCAGCTACACCGGCCTGCGCTACCCGATGGAGAAGTACTACCCCACCTGGGTGCTCAGCGAATCGGACCCGCTGGCACAGGCTGCCGTGGCGACCTTCCGCGGGCTTTGGGACCGGGAGCCCGTAGTGGACAAGTGGACTTTCAGCACCAACGGCGTCGCCTCCATGGGGCTGATGGGTGTGCCGACCATCGGATTCGGCCCCGGCGAAGAAGAGGTGGCCCACAGCGTGATCGAGCGCGTGCCCATCCGCCACCTGGTGGAGGCCGCGCAGTTTTACGCCGCCTTCCCCCTCGTCTATACGGCGCATATGGGAGCCGCGACCGTAAGAGAGCGGTTGCCCCATTTGACCCATCCTCATGTCTGAGCTGCGCCCCATTCCGCTCCCGCTGTTGTTGCGGCGCGCGTTTCGCGAGTACTGGCGGGAAGGCAAAATATTCGATCTACCCGCGTCGAAAATCTTCCGCGGTTTCCCCGATCTCGATCTCTCCGTCGATTTCCACGGCCATCGCGCCGCCACGCCGCTTGGCCCCGCCGCCGGACCGCACGGCCAACTGGCGCAGAACATCGTGCTTTCCTGGCTGGGCGGCTCGCGCATCATCGAGCTGAAAACCATCCAGATTCTGGACGAGCTGAAAATCCCGCGCCCATGCATTGACGCTGCCAACGTCGGTTACAACGTCGAATGGTCGCAGGAATTGAAGCTCGAGCAGTCGCTGCGCGAATACGTTAAGGCGTCGATGTTCCTTGAGATCGTCCGCGCCTCTGACCTGTTGGGAGCCATACCCGAAGAAACCGTATTCGATATGAGCGTGGGCTACAACCTGGAAGGCATTCGCTCCGCGCGGGTGCGCTCCTGGATCGCCTCCATGCAGAACGCCGCCGCGGTGATCGACGAACTGCGGGCCGATCTCACGGGTGAATGGGCGCGCTACCGCAATCTGCCGTTCGACCCGTGCCTCAGCGACACCATCAGCCTCTCTACGTTCCACGGCTGCCCCGCCGGCGAAATCGAACGCATTGTCACATTTCTGCTGGCAGAAATGGGCTGCCACGTCTGCATCAAGCTCAATCCCACGCTGCTCGGCCGCGAGCGCGTGGCCCATCTGCTGCACGACGTCCTGGGCTATCGCGAAATCCAGCTTCACCCTCCGGCTTTCGAGAACGACCTGCAATTTGCCGAGGCGCTCGATCTCATCCCCCGGCTGCAGTCGGTCGCACGCCGGAACGGCAGGGGCCTTTCCCTCAAGTTCACCAACACGCTGGTGGTGCGGAATCACAAGTCGGTATTTGCCGACGAGCTGATGTACATGTCGGGCGCGCCTTTGCACGTGCTCGCCATGAACCTGGTGGAGGAGTTTCGCTCTCGTTTCCCGCAACCCATTCCGCTTTCTTTTTCGGGCGGCCTGGATGCTCTCAACGTGGCCGCGGCGGTGGCCATGAATTTCGCGCCAGTCACCACCTGCACCGATCTTCTTCGTCCCGGTGGATATGCCCGCCTGCTCCGCTACCTGGAAAATCTCGCCGCCGAAATGCGCCGTTTGGGCGTGAGCCGCGTTGCCGATTTCGTGCTCCAGTTCCGCGGCCAGGCCACGGCCGCCGCGGGCGATGTGAACCAGGCCGGCCTGCTGAACACCCCCATTCTGGTGGCAGAAGCCACGCGAGATGCGCGCTACACCTGGGAGCGCAACCGCGGCGTCCCACGCAAGATCGGCTCTAAAATGTGGATGTACGACTGCATCGATTGCGACAAATGCGTCCCCTTGTGCCCCAACGATGCCAACTTCGCTTATGAAATCCCGCCCCTGACCATCGAGTACGACAATTTTGTTTTGGAACCGGAATCGCTGCGGGCGATTCCCGGCGGCGTCCTGCGAATCATGAAAGCCCGCCAGTTCGCCAACTACGCGGACGCTTGCAACGATTGCGGCAATTGCGATGTCTTCTGCCCCGAGGATGGCGGCCCCAATTTTGCCAAGCCGCGCTTTTTCTCCAGCCTCGAGAGCTACCGGAAGTCCGCCCGCAACGAAGGCTTTTTCCTCGACTGGAACGGCGGCCCAACCCTTCACGGCACCATGGACGGCCGCGCCTACACTCTCACATTCGACAACGGACGAGCCCTTTTCATTCAACCCGGCGCCGAAGTTGAAATTCGTCTCAGCGACAACCAGGTGCTGAGTTGGCATGTGGAGACTGAAACCGTGTTCGACATGCTGCCCTATTTGGAACTCAAGCTGCTGGCCCAGTCCATCAGCGATCCCCGCCGCGTCCATTTTGCCAACGCGGGCGGCATTCAGGAGAGTTTTGAGTGATTGCAGAAACCAAAACCGAAATCAGGAGAGCCCTTTTCAGCGGTAGAGATTGGATTACCACCCAGGAATGGTGCAACGCCGAGTTGGACACGATGCTCGATGTCGCCGCCGACCTCAAGCGAAAATTCAAAGGCCGCATCCCTCACCGCCATCTCGTCGATCAGACTATCTTCCTGATGTTCTTCGATAAATCCACGCGCACGCGGAACTCGTTTGAAGCCGGCATGACTCAGCTGGGCGGGCACGCCCATTTCCTCACTGCCGACGTCATGCAGGTGTCGCACGGCGAGAGCGCCAAGGATACCGGCATCATTCTTTCCAGCTACGGGCACGGCATCGCGATTCGCCACGATCTGATCCCCGGCGAAGGCAATGCCTACATGCGCGAAGTCGCCAAATGGGCCGACAAGCCCGTCATCAACATGCAATGCGATATCGACCATCCGTGCCAGACCCTGGCCGACCTGATGACCATTCGCGAGCAGCGCGGCATAGATTTGCGCGGCCTCAAAGTCGCCGTTTCCTGGGCTTACGCGCCCAGTTATGCTAAGCCGCTTTCCGTCCCGCAAGGGCTGATTATGCTGATGCCGCGGTTCGGCATGGAGGTCACGCTGGCGCATCCCCCGGAATACGGCTTGATGCCTGAAACGGTGGCGGCAGCCATCGAGAATGCGCACACGAGCGGCGGCAAATTCCGCGTAGTGGACAACATGGACGAAGCGTTCGCCGAGGCTGATGTGGTCATACCCAAGAGCTGGGGCTGCCTGGACACCATGGGGAGCAATCCGGCCGAGTCCTTGCGCATCGCCAAACAGTACACAAGCTGGATCTGCGATGCGTCTCGCATGAAGCTCGCGCGGCCCGACGTGCTGTACATGCACCCGCTTCCGGCCGACCGCGGCAACGAAGTGAGCGACGAGGTGATCGACGGCTCGAACTCGGTGGTGTATGCCGAGGCCGAGAATCGTCTGCATACGGCGAAGGCCATTATGGCACTCACCATGGCGGACGGCGAAATCGAGTATGCGGTCCATGCCTGAGACTTTGGTGATTGCGCTCGGCGGCAACGCGATCACGCGCCCCGGCGAGCCGGGCACCATCCCTCAGCAGTTCGAACACACCGCGGAGACGCTGGGACACCTGCTGCCGCTCTTCCGCAGCGATGCCAGAATCGCCATCACACACGGCAACGGCCCGCAGATAGGCAACATTCTGATCCGCGTGGAAGAGGGTGAGCGGCGCGTGCCGCGGCTGCCGCTGGACACCTGCGTCTCCGATTCCCAGGGCGGAATGGGATACATGATCCAGCGCATCGCCTGCCAGCTCTTCCGGCGCGAAGGCATCGGCCGCGGCGTGGCCACCGTAATTACGCAGGTGCTGGTGAGCGAATCCGACCCGGATATGGGGCACCCCAGCAAACCGATCGGCTCGTCCTACACCACCGGTCAAATCGACCAGATCCGCCGTGAGAAGCCGCATTGGGAGCTGCATGAGATCGAACCCGGCCGGTGGCGCCGCGTCGTTGCCTCGCCGCATCCCACCCGCATTCTGGAGGAGGCTGCCGTCGGCTGCCTGTTGAACTCCGGCATCGTGGTGGTGGCTTGCGGCGGCGGCGGCATTCCCGTGGCCTGGGAAGGCGACCGGCTGGTGGGAGTGGAAGGCGTGGTGGATAAAGACCTGGCATCGAGCCTTCTGGCGCGGAACCTGCACGCGGACAGGCTGGTCATCGTGACGTCGGTGGACCGCGCCGCCATCCGCTTTGGCCGCTCAGACCGCAAGTGGCTCGATCGGATCGACGTCCAGCAGGCGCGCGAATATCTCGCCGCCGGTGAATTCCCGCCCGGCTCCATGGGCCCAAAAATCGAAGCCGGCATCGAGTTCGTGGAGAACGGCGGCCGGGAGTGCATCATCACTTCGAGCGAGCGCGTGGCGGAAGCCGTTTGCGGAGCCGCCGGCACGCACATTGTGCCCTCATGATTCTCACCAACGCCCGCATCCTTACCTTCGACGCCGCCAACCGCGTGCTCGATTCCGGCAGCGTGGAGGTCAACTCCGACGGCGCCATCGGTTTCGTGCGCGGCGGCAGCGCGTTGGGCCGGAACGTCATCGACCTGGACGGCGGCCTGCTGATGCCCGCGCTCATCAACTGCCACACCCACCTGTACAGCACGCTGGCGCGCGGCATGCGCCTGGGTGGACCGCCACCGGCTGATTTTTCCTCCATCCTGAAGAAGCTCTGGTGGCGCCTGGACCGCGCGCTTAACGACGAAGACGTCTATTACAGCGCGCTCGCCGGGCTCATCGATTCCGCCAGGTGCGGCGTCGGCACCGTGATCGATCACCACTCCAGCCCCTGCGCATGCGCCGGCAGCCTGGATGCGATTGAGCGCGCATTCCGCGAAGTCGGCTTGCGGGGCGCCACCTGCTACGAAGTGAGCGACCGCAACGGCAAACGCGCCGCCGAAGACGGCATACGGGAAAACGTTCGCTTCCTGGAGCGGACCTCGCCCGGCGCACAGGTAGGCGCGATGTTCGGCTTGCACGCTTCCTTCACCCTGGGCGACCGGACTCTTCGTGCCTGCCTGGAGGCCAACCAGTCCCTGCGCGCCGGCTTCCACGTGCATGTCGCCGAGGACCGCTGCGATCGCGGAGCCGTCCGCCGCCTGGTGGAATTCGGTGCTCTGGATGAAAAATCGATTGCCGCGCACTGCGTCCACGTTTCCGCGGCGGAGCGCGCCATGCTCGGTCGGCGGCACGTCAACGTAGTCCACAATCCGCAGTCCAACTGCAATAACGCGGTGGGCATCGCCGATCTTCCAGCCCTGTTCCGCCGTTCGGTGTGCGTCGGACTTGGCTCCGATGGCTGTTCGCCGCGCATGTGGGACGAATTCAAGACCGCATATCACTTGCAAAAGGTGCGGGCCCGCGATCCGCGCGCCGCCGGCGCCGAGGCGTTCGCCGCGGCATTCTCCAATAATCGCGAAATCGTGAACAAGATCTGGGGTGTAAGCGTCGGCCGTATCGAACCTGGCGCCAAGGCCGACCTGCTGCTGCTCGATTACCAGCCGCCCACTCCCATCCACTCCGCAAACCTCTTCGGCCACCTGTTGTCCGGCATTGCCAACGCCGCCGTCCGCTCCCTGATGGTAAATGGACAGTGGGTGGTGCGCGGCGGCCAATGTACGCAGGTGGATGAGCGCCGCGCCGCCGAGCATGCCGCCGCGCGCGCCAAGGCCCTGTGGGAGAGACTCGGAAAGAAAAACCTATGACTTCGTTCGTTCCCGGACCAACTTATAAAGAGATGCTTCACCCCGAGCTGCAGCCCGCGGGCGTGCGCAAACTCGCCCTGGCCGCCGCTCATGAGTTGGACCCCATCCATCTGTTCAACATCACCTGGCGCCGGCCCGAAGGCGGCATCCGGCACGTCGTCCTGCCCAAGGAACTTACGGGCACAAAGGCGAACATCATCGTGTTGGAGGGCCGCCACTTTCCTTCGGGCAGCCACAAAGTCGGCCCGGCGTACACCACCCTGATGGAAGGCGAGCTCGCGGGCGAAATCGATCCCGCCGTCCACACCATCATCGGGCCTTCCACCGGCAATTTCGGAATCGGCGTCGCCTACATCTCGCGGCTCAAGGGCTATCCGGCCATCGTCATCATGCCCGAGGGCATGAGCAAGGAGCGCTACCAGCGCATCCGCCAATACGGCGGCTCTCTCGATCTCACTCCCGGCTCCGAGAGTGACGTCATCCTGGTTCTGGAGCGCACGGAATTCTATAAGAAAGATCCGAAATACAAGGTGCTGGCGCAGTTCGAGCTGCTGCCCAACTACCGTTTCCACCGGTACGTCACCGGGCGCAGCGCCATCGAAGCTGCGAGCGCTTATGGCAACGGACGCGTAGCCGCGTTCGTCTCGGCGCCCGGTTCGGCCGGAACGCTGGCCGCAGGCGACGAGATCAAAGCGCGGTATCCCGACTCGTTGGTCTGCGCCCTGGAACCGAAAGAATGCTCGACGCTGTTCGACAATGGGCGCGGCACGCACCGCATCGAAGGCATCGGTGACAAAATGGTCACCTTGATCCACAACGTGCTGACCACCGACTACGTGATGCGAATCCACGACGACGATTGCGTCATGGGTCTGGAACTGATGGAGCGGCGGCAGTCGCTCGTGGCGGAGCTCACCGGATGTGACCAAGGGAGTCTGGCTCTACTGGAGGGGCTGTTCGGCGTATCTGGAATTTGCAACGTCCTCGGCGCCATGCGTTTCGCCCGCCATCTGAACCTCGGCTCGAACGACAACGTGGTCACCATCGCCACCGATGGCTTCGACCGGTACCCTTCCGTGCTCGCCGACCTCGCGGGCCGCTGCCAACCCCTCGATCGCGCGAAGTTGTGCGGCTGGCTTGAGACAGTATTCCGAAGTGCCAGCCCGGACGACACCCTCGACGTCCGTGCAACCCCGGAAAAAGACCGCCTGTTCGCATATAAGGAACAAGTCTGGTCGAATTTCGGTTATTCGCACGACTACTTGGCGCAGATGCAGGCGCAATCTTTCTGGGACGCTCAATTCGAGGCCATCGATCGAATCGATCAGGACCTAAAGCAGACGCGAAATTGCTAGCAGCCGGTGCCCCCAGCACATCCATGGCTTTTGATCCGCCGAATCCGATTGACTGGCCGCTCCGATGGGTAGATACTCTGGACAAAGGGGGGCTTATGATTCACCCTCGGTTCGCCGTGTTTCCGCTGCTGGCAATGGCGGCGCGGTTTCCCGTTGTGGCGCAATCGGTCGTCTCCACGCATTCGGGCGTGGTCTATTTCTTCCAGGGCGCGGTCTGGATCGGTGGCGAGCAACTGGAGCAGAAGTTTGGTAAGTTTCCGGACATTGGCGAAGGCCGCGAACTGCGCACCGAACACGGACGGGCCGAAGTGCTGCTTACCCCAGGTGTCTTCCTGCGCATCGACGACAACAGCACGATAAGAATGATTTCGGACAGCCTATCCGATACGCGCGTGGAATTGCTCGGGGGATCGGCCATCCTTGAAGCCAAGGACAGCGGCAAGGACACGTCGGTCACGCTCCTCTACAAAAACTGGCAGGTGAAGGCTCCCGAACGCGGAGTTTGCCGGCTTGACGCCGACCCGGCGCAGATCGCTGTGTACGAGGGCAAGTTCGCGATTTCCAAGGCGGGTGGCGCGGACTTATCCACCGTGGACGAAGGGAAGACGCTATCTCTTGAGAAAGAGCCGGCGGCCAATCAGTCCGCACCGCCGCGCGACGACCTGCTGGGCGACAGCTTCAAGGATTGGGCTATGAGCCGGAGCGAAGCCATTTCCGCGGACAATACCATCGCCTCACAGATTATCGAGGATCCGAGCCAGATGGCGGGCCCCGGCCTCGACCTCGGGAGCTTGGGGGGGTTCAGCTATTTTCCGTTGACCGGTATTCCTTCACTCGGAATCACCGATCCCTACGGCCTCAGCTTCTGGAGCCCATACCAATCGACCTTGATGTCGATCTACTTCCCGACCTATTTATACGGACCCCTGTACCGTGGATGGCCCGGTAGCGTTTCACACTACCCGCGGCGCATCACGTTTCCGGGGCTCGGTACCGGTCTGCACCCGGGCGGGATCGGTGGGCCCGGCTATACCTTCCGGCCACCCATTTCGCCGGCTCCCATCAGAACCGGTCCCCACGCTCCAGCGGCTCCGGTAGGAGGCCACCCGGGAGTCCACGTCGGCGGTCATCGTTAAAAGAAGCCTGCTATTGCGAACGGGCGTAGTAGCCGAGCCTCCAGCGAACTTTAAGACTTGGCATGCCAACCGGCTCGCTGATTTTCAGCTCAACGTTGCGGTACTTGCCGTCTTTGTCCTGGTTCTTCGGTGAGTAAGCGAGCACGTACTGGTTCCGCAGTTCGATACCGATGCGGGCGGCCACATTCGGAAGGTCGTTAGGATCCGAGGCGCTGTAAGCCCGCCCTCCGGTCTGCCCCGCAAGCTCGGAAAGCAGGCGAGGCCCCGAAATCTCCTCCTGGGTCAAACCAGGAATGGATGGCTCGAACACACCCATGGCGTAGACCTGCACGTCCGCTTCCCGAACCAGGGACTCGATCTCGGCTGCCGTATAACGGCTGTGGTTGTCGCCGCCATCCGAAATAATCAGGATCGCCTTGCGCGGGTTCTTCGCCTTTTGCATCTCGTGCAGCGCCATCTGCGCCGCATCCAGCATGGCCGTAAGACCGTGCGGATCGACCACGATCAGCTTGTCGCGGAGCGCCTCCACCTGGCTGGTGAAACCCACGGAGAGTTCCGCCCGGTCTCCGAACTCCACCAGGAAAGCTTCGTCCTGCGGATTCATGGTCTTGAGGAATTGAAGCGCCGCTTCGCGTGAAACTCGCAGCTTGTCTCCCATGCTGGCGCTGGTGTCGAAAACCAGCCCCAGCGAAAGAGGAGCGTCTTCACCGGAGACGTGCGTAATGGTTTGTTCGGCACCGTTTTCGAACAGGTGAAAGTCCTCCCTGCGAAGACCGAGCACGAAGCGGTTCAACGGGTCCGTGACGGTAGCCGGGATGAGCACCAGGGTGGATTCGACATTGAAACGGGGAGCGGTCTGCTCCTCGCCGGCGGCTGGATGCTCGGCGATTGACTGACCCGCCGCCTCGCCTGCACACGCAACGCCCAGGAAAGTGATCGATATTACAAATCGGTTGAGAGCGCCAGCTTTGACCAGCCGCACGAGTGAACCCCCCGGCTAGCTGAGAGTGTATCAGTTCGAGCCGGCTTCGGGAAGCTAGAAATGTCGCTGCTTTTTGCGCTCACTTTTTGGGTTTGTATTCGACAAACAGTTCCGGAAACTGCTGCTTCAAGGCTTCGATTTTCGGACGGTCGCAGACTTGAATGTACGGATTGTCGGGATGGTAATAGGCGTAGTCCTGATGATAATCCTCGGCCCGATAGAACCCTTTGAGCGGTGTTACTTCGGTCACGATCGGTTTTGGAAAAACTCTCTGCCGGACGAGCTGCGCGATATACGCCTTGGCCAGCCGCTGCTGCTCCTCGTTGGTGTAGAAAATGGCTGACCGGTATGACGTCCCCACATCGGGCCCTTGCCGGTTAAGCTCTGTCGGATCGTGCGCGACGGAAAAATAGATCCGTAATAGCTGGCCATAAGTGATGCGCGAAGGGTCGTAGAGTACCTCGACCGATTCGGCGTGCCCGGTAGTCTCGGTAATTACCTGCTTGTAGGTTGCGGTTTTCGGGGATCCCCCCGCATATCCGGCGGCAGTAGAAAGGACACCCTTCACCCGTTGAAACACCGATTGCACGCCCCAAAAACAGCCTCCCGCAAAGACAGCCGTTTCTTTACCGGCCTGTTGGGCGAGTGGAATATCGCTCGATAAGGGCGGAATTGGCGCCTTCGGAGCTGCCAAAACCGCGGTGGCCACGGCGAAAATACCGGTCGTGACAGGGCGCAGCGCGATGGGGAAACGCATAAGTAAATCCTCGCTCCCATCATATTCAATCACGCGCCATTTCTGCCGGCAAATGTCGGTTTCGAATCTCCGACTCACCTACAAAGTGAATGGGAAGAGCGTGACCGAGAGCTTCGCCAGCCCCGCCGCGCAGAGGAAGGCGGAAACCGAAGTCGCGACCTTCCGCCGGTTTCAGCAGTGGAGCCGGTCCTTTGTGGAGGTGAACGAACAGATTTGTCGGACGCGGCCGGTGGAGGAAACGCTTTCACCGCTGAAAAAAACGGCAGAAGCAATCCAACGGGAAGTCGCCCAAGAGGTAGGCCGGATCGTACAGATCGTCTTCGCCGATTGGCATAAGACCGGCACGATCGATCTGGAGGCCGTTCCCGAGATCACCGATACCGACACGACGTATTACGACCGGCCGATGCTCAAGCAACCGGTGTGGAGCATCCATATCCCCATCTACTATTTTCTGGGCGGAACAGCGGGAGCCGCGCTCACGCTGGGTGCGGCTATTCAGCTCGTCTCGCCGCGCGGACGCCACCCGCTGCGGCGGCTCTCGGCCATCTGCCACTGGACCGGTATTATCGGATCCACCGCCGGGGCGGAATTCCTGATTCATGACCTCGGCCGCCCGTCACGGTTCTTGTATATGATGCGGGTCTTCCGGCCGACCTCCCCTATGAACATGGGGGTTTGGATTCTTTCGGGAGCGGCTCCCACCGCCATTGCAACGGGGCTGCGCGTTAACGGGCACGATAGGCGAGGCCACCGGGTATCTCTCGGGGATATTCGGCGCCGCGCTGGTCGGGTATACGGGGGTGCTGGTTTCGAACTCGGCCATCCCCATATGGCAGGAAGCCCGCCGTTGGGTCCCGGTGATGTTCGTTGCTTCGAGCGCGGCTGCTGCCGCGTCAGTCATCGATGTCATCTCGCAAAGCGAGCGGACCCGCGTGGTTACCCGAATATTCGGAACGGCCGGTAGGATAGCGGAGATTGCCGCCGCCAGGAAAGTGGAGCAGGTGGCTTCGGCGATTCCGAAGATCGGAGAACCTCTCGAGCGGGGCGGCACCGCACTTCTGTGGAGAGTCTCGACCGGGCTCACTGCCGGCAGCCTGGCCGCGTCACTCCTGCCGGCACGCCGGCGCAAGACCAGCATTGTTGCGGGCCTGTTGGGAATCGCCGGTTCTCTGTGCCTCCGCCTGGCCGTACACTTCATCGGCAACGCTTCCGTCCGCGACCCCAGAGCCTCATTCCAGCAACAACGTCTCCGGCAGCGTTTGCCGCCTGACACCCCGTAACCGCCACAGTAATCGTTAACTGACCCGGCTTTTGAAGGGCCGAGAAATGCGGTACAGTCAACGATACGATGGCTGCCCGCCTGAAAGACATCGCCCGCGACCTGAATTTGTCGATTGT
>Ga0335081_10007303_pt1 | contig 17668 bp, 11 predicted proteins | sample Lox_Sample_35_FD_206713 | JGI IMG/M metagenome (GOLD analysis project Ga0335081, IMG submission 206713) | Soil microbial communities from Loxahatchee National Wildlife Refuge, Florida, United States - Lox_Sample_3.5 | ecosystem: Environmental > Terrestrial > Soil > Wetlands | place: USA... | reverse complement strand
CGCTGGTGTGCAGTTGCGCGTTGTGGATGCTGATTCGCGCCGCCATACTCTGGAAGCCCTATTTCCCCTGGCTGAGCCGGCCGGTGGTGGCGGCCGTGGTGTTCGTGATGGGCTCGGCCTTTTTCGGTGTTCTGCTATGGCTCCTACAGGAGCGCGGCGGTTTTGTGGATTGCTATCTGAAGCAGACCCGCCGGACGAATTTGGATCGCGAGTACGCAACGGTGCTGCTGTGGCTGCTGCCGGCGCTCAGCGGGATTCTGGGCGGATGTTTCATAACCGCATTGACGTGGCTGTTTTGGGACTGGTCAGAGAGTCCCGATTCGGGCTTGTGGCAAGTAGCCACATGGGGAATGCCGCTGTTTATGCAGGTGTTCGCGCTCACGGTGGTCCTGCATATCGGGCTGATGGGGCGTAATTTTCCGGACGACCGCCGCGAATGGTGGAGCCGCATTGGCGCGTGGACCGGAATTTTCAGCGTGGCCTGGATGGCTCTGGCCTTTGTGTCGGTTTATGGACCGTTGGCCGCTGCCAAGATGGCATACTGGAGCGGCACGGTGGCTGCCGGCGCCGGTGGCTCATGGGTGGCGCTCACGGTCGCCGGGCTGCTGGCGGGCCGGAGCCCCAAGACCGGCGGCGTCGCCAAGCGGAACGGTTCTGCAACGCTGAGCTTGATCGCCACCGCGGCGCCCTATGTCTTCATTGCGGGCCTGTTCCTCGGGCTGGCGGTTTTCCTGCAGACGCTGCTGCCGCGCATTCAGGCGCTGGTTGGCGGGACGTCTCGTTTTTGCTCGGGGGCGGCGGCCACGGGGCCGCTGAAGGTCTACTGCGATGCCCTTGCAGGCCGCGGATCGGTGACCTGGGGAATGCTGGCGTACGTCCACTGGCCGTTGTTGAACGCGGTGAGCAACATCCTGGCGGGGGGCGTGCTGCTTTTCTTCGTGGTGGTGATGGTTGGTTTCGCGCGCACGGTGGATATCAACGAATTCTCGATGCATCACTTCTACCGCAATCGCCTCGTCCGCGCCTATCTCGGGGCGTCGCACTATCCTGCCCGAAAGCCCAACCGGTTTACCGGGTTCGATGAAAACGACAACGTCCTGCTCGCCCTTTGTCAGCAGGAACCCGAACCCGGGATCTTAGATGACAATCTGCGGGAGTATGACGGGCCCTATCCGATTTTGAATACATCGTTGAACCTGGTTCACGGAGACCGGCTATCGTGGCAGGAACGCAAAGCCGCGTCGTTTGTGATGACCCCGCGCTACTGCGGCTACGAATACCAGGCATTACCCGGCGTTTATGCGGAACCTCCGCTGCGGGAATACGGCTACCGGCCCACCGTATTGTATGCGTATCGAGATGGCGGCTGCCATCTGGGAACCGCCGTCGCGATCTCGGGCGCAGCGGCCAGCCCCAATGCCGGATACCACTCTTCACCGCCGCTGGGGTTCCTGCTGACGGTCTTCAACGCACGCCTGGGCTGGTGGCTGGGAAATCCCCGCCACGATGAGGGGTGGACTTTCCCTGGACCAAAGTTGGGTCTCATGTACCTGGTTCGCGAACTTTTTGGCTTGACCAACGACCAATCGGAATTTGTGTATCTTTCCGATGGCGGTCACTTCGAGAATCTCGGGATTTACGAGCTGATCCGGCGCCGCTGCCGACTGATTGTGGCCTGCGACGCGGAAGAGGACCATGCGTTCGGCTTCGGCGGGTTGGGCGGCGTGATTCGCAAGTGCGACGTGGATTTCAATGTGAAGATTTCCATCGATGTCAATCGCATCCGGCCTCTGAGCGTAGACCAGTTCTGCCCGGCGCATTGCGCAATCGGCACAATCGTGTATCCCGAGACGGATGCCTCGGGGCGGCAGGAGACCGGAATGCTGGTTTATCTCAAGTCTTCCATGACCGGCGACGAGCCCACCGACATACGCGAATACAGGTCGCGCTATGAGCAATTCCCGCACCAGTCCACCGCCGATCAGTTCTTCAATGAATCGCAGTTTGAGAGCTACCGCAAGCTGGGACAGCACATCGCCGAACAGGTATTCAACCCGGCGCGCGGGTTGCTGCTCTCGCAGCGGACATGGGGCCGCGCCGACATCGCGGACCAACTGGAAGATTTCACGGGAAAACTGGAGGCAATTATGAGCGATTTGGCGAGCGATCTCTCCGCGGCCCAAGCGCGCGCCGATCTGGAGCCGCGCATTCTCAACACGATCCGGTGACCGGTTATGAGGAACCCAACGTCGCGGGAGTTAGCTTTGTACAAGCGCTGCGTGGACTTCCTGTTCGCGTTCTGCGCGCGAGTCAGGCCCGCGGATTTCGTGCTATCCGATTTCGATGGTTACGCCCGCATGTTCGCGCAATGGGCCGAATCCGAGGTGTTCCGCGTAGTGTGGACGGCGCGTGCGCTCCGTTTTGGAATCGACCGCGGCGGCATCCTCGAGCGTTACGCCCCGGAATGGGGCTTGGGGTTGGACGCAATCCGATTGACTCGTCATACCTGGAGCGAGAGAAATGACCTCCCGCTCGGAGTTGGCTGCCAGGCGGCATGGGAGAAGTTGGAGAAAGAAAACCCGGTTCTGCTTCTTTCGCCGGCGGAACGGAATGCGGCACACATTGCGCTTGTCCGGCTATTGACCGAAGACAGCGAGGCGGTCGGGTTCGCGCTCGTCATTCCGGCGGGCGTATTCGTCTACTGCGATGCGCCGTGGGCGGAGCTCGGCCTGGGCACTCTGCTTCTTGCTCATTGCGGCTCCGGCGAGTGGAGGAATCTGCTGACGGGCATGGACGAGGAAGCCAGCGACGAGGCGAAAAGCTTCATCGACCGCAGCGCGCGCGCGGAATCCGCGGGGGCGTAAGTGGCGCCTGACCCAGCGGCTAGGCAGCGGCTTCGCCGTTCGCCGTCGTTGCCGACTCGAAGAACTGCGCACTTTCCGTGGACCCCTCCATCGCCGCGGTTGCAGATCGGCCGCCGGTTACGGCCTGCTGCACGGCATCGAAGTATCCGGTTCCCACGAAGCGTTGGTGGCGGACGGCCGAATAACCGTTTTCGGAGGCGAGCGCAAACTCCCGCTCCTGGAGATTGGCATATGCGGTCATGCCGGTCTGCAGGTAGTCTTTTGCCAGTTCGAACATTCCGCTGTTGAGCGAATGAAAGCCAGCCAGGGTGACGAACTGGTATTTGTATCCGAGGTGCGCAAGCTGCGTCTGAAAACTAGCAATTTCATGGGGCGGCAGCAGTTTATTCCAGTGGAACGAGGGCGAACAGTTATAGGCCAGCAGCTTGCCCGGATAACGTGCGTGCACGGCATTGGCGAATCGCCGCGCCTGGTCGAGATTGGGTTCGGAGGTTTCGCACCACAGCACGTCGGCGAAGGGGGCGTAGGCCAGCGCCCGCACAATGGCCGCGTCGATGCCGCCGCGGTAATGGTAGAACCCTTCTTCCGTGCGGCCACCGGTCAGGAAGGGCTCATCCCGGCCGTCGATATCGCTGAGGAGCAGGCGCGCGGCATCGGCATCGGTGCGAGCCACCAGGAGAGTCGGCACGTCCAGAATATCCGCGGCCAGGCGCGCGGCGATGAGCTTCTGGACAAATTCGCAGATCGGCACCACCACCTTGCCGCCGAGATGACCGCACTTCTTCGCCGATGAGAGCTGATCTTCAAAATGGACGGCGGCGGCTCCCGCCTCGATCATCGCTTTCATCAATTCGAAGGCGTTCAGCAGCCCACCAAAACCGGCCTCGGCGTCGGCCACAATCGGGGCGAGCCAGTGCGTTTCTGTGTTACCGTCCATGCGCGATATCTGGTCGGCGCGGAGTAGAGCATTGTTGATGGCGCGAACCAGGGCGGGCACGCTGTTCGACGGGTAAAGGCTCTGGTCCGGATACATTTGCCCCACAAGATTGGCATCTCCGGCCACTTGCCAGCCGCTCACATAAATGGCTTTCAAGCCGGCCTGCACCTGCTGGACAGCCTGATTTCCAGTGAGCGCGCCCAGGCTCTGCACGTAGCCTTTGGAGTGCAGGATCTCCCATAAGCGCTCGGCTCCAAGCCTCGCCAGCGTATACTCGATGCGGACGGACGGCCGAAGGCGATCGACCACCTCCTCGCCGTATGACCGCACGATTCCATTCCATCGCGTCTGCATTTTCATCGCATTTTCCCCCCGACTTAAGTGAACGGCACTGCACCCCTTTTTGGCAACGCTTCCTGTTCGGATCGGACGAGTGGTCCGGATCGGTCGGGCGGAGAAGCTTTCGCCAAGACTTCTGCGCTACCATCGGCAGCAGGAAGGGAGCCATCTGTGATTGCCACACAAAACGACCCAGTCCGCGTCGAGGGGAACGCTACCGGGGCCGAGGAACGTATTCTTACCCCTGAGGCAGTGCGGTTTCTGGTGAAACTGTCCGCCTTTTTCGAGGCGCGGCGGCGGCGGCTACTGGAGGCGAGACGCGCCCGCCAGGAGCAAATCGACGCCGGTGAGCTGCCGGAATTTCCCGCGGAGACGGCGGAGATCCGTGAGGCGCCGTGGAAAGTGGCCGCGCCTCCCGCCGACCTGATGGACCGGCGCGTCGAGATCACGGGTCCAACCGACCGCAAGATGATCATCAATGCGCTGAACTCCGGCGCCAGGGTTTTCATGGCGGATTTCGAAGACTCCAATTCACCTACGTGGAAGAACATCCTGGAAGGCCAGGTGAACCTGTGCGACGCGGTGAATGAAACCATTCAATATACCAGCCCCGAAGGCAAAGTCTACCAGCTTTCGGAGACTCCCGCCGTGCTTATGGTGCGCCCGCGCGGGTGGCATCTGGATGAAAAGCATTTTTTGATAGACGGCCAACCGATTTCAGCATCGCTATTCGATTTCGGACTGTACTTTTTTCATAACGCCCGCCGGCTGACTAGTAACGGCACCGGTCCGTACTTCTATTTGCCGAAACTGGAAAGCCGTCATGAAGCGGCCCTTTGGAACGATGTATTCTGTGTAGCGCAAGATACGCTTGGGATTTCGCGTGGCACCGTTCGCGCGACGGTTTTGATCGAGACCATCCTGGCGGCGTTCGAGATGGATGAAATTCTCTGGGAACTGCGCGAGCACTCGGCCGGATTGAACTGCGGCCGGTGGGATTACATCTTCAGTTACATCAAGAAATTCCGCAACCACCCGAAGTCTCTGCTGCCCGACCGTTCCAAGGTGACGATGACCAGTCACTTCCTGGCGTCCTATGTGGAGCTACTGATCGCGACATGCCACCGCCGGGGTGCCCACGCCATGGGCGGCATGGCGGCGCAGATCCCGGTGAAGAGCGATCCGGAGCGGAATGCCGCCGCCATGGCCCGCGTGCGCGACGACAAACTGCGCGAAGTGTGGGCGGGACACGATGGAACCTGGGTGGCGCACCCAGGCCTGGTTCCGGTAGCCAAATCGATATTCGACACATACATGCCGTTTCCCAACCACATAGACCGCATGTCGTCCTCGGGCGCGACACCGCAAGATCTGCTTTGCCAGCCTAAAGGAACAATCAGCGAGGCGGGGCTGGAACTGAATGTCGATGTGGGGCTCCAATATTTGAGCGCGTGGCTGGGGGGCAATGGCTGCGTGCCGATCTACCACATGATGGAAGACGCCGCCACAGCCGAAATTTGCCGCGCACAGGTCTGGCAATGGCTGCGTCACGGGGCGGTGATGGAAGACGGCCGGACCGTTGACCAGGATTTGGTCACCGGAATCATAAAGCGGACGGTTGAAGAGCTTCGCGACAAGATACCGGCGCAGCAACTCAGCGATGCTCAAGAGCTTTACGAAGAGATGATTCTCAGTCCGGAATTCCCCGAGTTCCTGACGCTGAGCGCGTACGACTACCTGGATTGATTTTCTGGACATCGCCGTGCCATGGGCGCATACTCCGGTCATGGGCCCCGAGTTGGACTCTGCAGCGCTGATCGAGCGCTTACGGGACGATCTGGGCCATCGCCGGATCGAACAAGGTATTGAAACGCTAGGGCAGGCCCGCCCGCTCCTCGACAAGGTGGGTCCGCGGCCGGGTTGTGGTGTTCTGGTCGGTCTGGTCGCGCAGTGGGTGGATGCGGGTTTCGATCAGCCCGCACTCCTTGACTGCCTGCTGCAAAAATTCCCGAAAGAACACAGATCGGGACTATCGGTTACGGACTATCTGCACTTGCGGATGGCCGAAGCGGTGCTGGCCATGGCGGACGAGGATTTCGAAACCGCTACGCGTTGCCTGGGGGCTGTAAAGTCGTTCGAGAATGAAATCAACGACGCCGAACTACTTGCCATCGCTAACTTCTGGCTCGGCCGCTGCTACCGAAGAATGGGCCGGTACGGTGAGGCGCTCCAATATACGGAGCGTGGCGAAGCTCTGGCGCTGGCCTGCGGCTATCCGCAGATGGCAGCCATCATGCAAGTGACGCGGAGCTGGCTGGCTTTTCAGCGGGGTAAGCTCCAGGAGGCGAATGCGCTGCTGCGCCAGGCGGAGGCGGCGCTGAATCCAACCAGCGATTATCTCAACCGCGGGAATATTCAATCCGCCTACGCCCGCATCGCGCGCCGCCAGGGCAAATACGACCTGGCGCTGGAACACTTCGAGCGAGCCATTGCCGAATACCGGGCCGGCGGCGGAGGCCACCTGCAACTGGCGCGGGCACTGCTCAACATGGCGTTCGTGGAGCGCTTAATCGCCCTCGATGCGCAGCGAAATCTGGATCTGGCCGCGAGTTCGCGCCGTACGGCGGCCGGCGGGTCTTCCGACACCGCGCGGGACCAGCGCGCCCGCATCGAGACGATTCGCCGTTCCGCGTCGTCGCATCTGGCCGAAGCCTATGAGACTTATGCGGGTCATCAGAATCACCGCGGAATTGCCGGGGTGCAAATCAACCGTGGTTTTCTCGCTCTCGATTCCGGGGATCTGGAGCGCGCCGCTTCAGAAGCCGCCGAGGCCTTCGCTTGCGGTGCCGAGAAATCCGACACCATCGTGATGGCACGCGCCCGAACCCTGCAATGCATTGTGGAAAATGCCGCCACGGAGGAGCAGGTTGGCGATTCGGAGCATCACCGCGATGCGGCGGAGGCGTTTGCGCGAGAGGCCGTAACCTTCGCCGGCCAAACCGAAAACCGCCGCTTGCTGGCACGCGCTTATGTTTGGCAGGGGCTCACGTTTACCGCCGAACCGGCCGATGTGGATGCCGCGCGGCGCTGCTGTGAGCAGGCCATGGCCTTGCTCCAGCCGGAAGGCATGGAGAGGCAGTATACGTGGGACGATCTGGAGGCGCTGAAAACCCGCGTGCTGCGCGCGCGCCCGGTGGAGTCGGTTCTGCGCGCCTGGAGCGCCGGAATCGTGGAGAACACGACTTTTCAGCAGATGACGGAGGAATTCGCGCGCATCGTCATTCCCAAAATCTGGGAGCGCGAGGGCCGCAAGATCTCCAAGGTGGCGGAGAAGCTTTCGATCTCGCCCAAGAAAGTCCGGCGCATCCTTCATTCGGCGGGCGTCAGCGAACGCGCCTCACCTGCCAGCGAGGACCGAAATGACTGAAAGAATTGCCGTTTTCGATACGACGTTACGGGATGGGGAGCAGGCGGCAGGGACCCGCCTCGGCAGCCGCGAGAAACTGACCATCGCCCGGCAACTGGCCAAATTGAACGTCGACGTGATTGAAGTGGGTTACCCCGCTTCTTCGCCGGAAGACTTCGAGGCCGTCGAAATCGTGGCGCGGGAGATTGAGGGCATCACCATCTGCGCTCTGTCCAGAGCCGTTCCCAGCGATATTGAAGCTTGCGGGAGAGCCCTGAACAAATGCAAGCGGCGCCGCATCCACACCGGGATAGGGGCTTCGGATATTCACATCACCGGTAAGTTCCAGGACGAACGGTATGGGAAACGCCTGGGGGAGAAGAAGCGCACCATTCTGCGGATGGCGACCGATGCCGTCAAGCTGGCCCGTGAGTTTGCCGATGATGTGGAGTTCTATGCCGAGGATGCCGGCCGTGCCGATCCGGGCTACCTGTTTGAAATGATTGCAGCCGCAATCGACGCGGGCGCCACCGTGGTCAATATACCGGATACGACCGGGTATGCAGTGCCGGCGCAGTATGGGGCGCTGATTCGGAGCGTTCGCGAGAAGGTGCCGGGGATCGGGCGCGCCACCATCAGCGTGCACTGCCACGACGATCTAGGCATGGCGGTAGCGAACACGCTTGCCGGTGTGCTCAACGGCGCGCGGCAGGTGGAATGCACCATGAACGGAATCGGGGAGCGGGCGGGGAATGCGGCGCTGGAAGAGATCGTAATGGCTCTCGCCACCCGCTCCGACTACTTCGGCGCGCATACCGGCGTCGATACGCGCGAACTCTTCCGCACCAGCCGCATGGTGGCCGATCTGCTTGGCCTCCAGGTGCCGCCGAATAAAGCGGTTGTGGGCGGGAATGCCTTTTCTCACAGCTCCGGCATTCACGTGGACGGGTTCCTGAAGGAGCGGGAGACATACGAAATCATGCGCCCGCAGGACGTCGGCGTTCCGGAAAGCCGCGTCGTATTGACGGCGCGAACGGGCCGGGCTGGACTGCGCGACCGGTTGAAGAAACTGGGCTACGCGCTGTCCGAAGAGGAGCTGAATCAGGCTTACGAGCGCTTCCTGGTAGTAGCCGACAAAAAACAGGAGGTATTCGATGAAGACCTGGTTGCCATTCTCCATGACGAGATTCGTGAGGTTCCGGAGCTGTACCAGCTCGAGTACCTGCACATCTACAGCGGAACGTCGGCGATTCCTACCGCCACAGTCAGGCTGCGCGCCCCGGATGGTATGCGCGAGGGAGCGGCGATTGGCGATGGCCCGGTGGATGCCGTCTGCCGGGCAATTTCGCACGTGACCAAAACATCCGCACGCCTGGAGCGCTATGAGATCCGCGCGGTAACGAGCGGAACGGAAGCCTTGGGAGAGGTCATGGTCCAACTGGAGGACGAGGGGCACAAAGTGGTGGGCCGCGGCGTTTCCACCGACGTGATCGAGGCCAGCGCCAGGGCATTTCTCGATGGATTGAACCGGCTTTCGCGGGTGCGGCGCGAGGGGGACCAACGCCTGGTACGGCCTGCCGCTGCGGATTCCAGGTAGTGAAATGCACGACCACCGCTCCGTAGGGCTCCCAAACTGCTAGCCTGAATGGCAGATGCCGTCTTCTTCACGGGCCAACGTTCGCAAGCAGCACGAGGCGGTTCGATTGCCGATCTGGCTGGAAGCGCTGGTAGGGATTGAAATTGTCTTCCTGAGAATTTCGCCGGTGTATTGGGGCTTCGGCGTTCCTAAGGGCGACGGGTCGGCAGTGGTGCTCGTTCCGGGATTCATGATGAACGACCTCTACCTGTCGGAGCTGCGTGCGTGGCTGGGGCGCATCGGATATAAGCCCTATTTTTCCGGCATCGGTTGGAATGCGGAGTGCCCTAACCTGCTCATTCGGCAGCGCCTCACCGAAACCATCCAGAAGGCTTGCCGGGCTACCGGGCGGCGGGTGCATCTGGTGGGGCACAGCCTCGGCGGCGTAATCGCCCGTGCGGCCGCGGCTCAAATGCCGGAGAGCGTAGCTTCGGTAATTACCCTGGCTTCCCCGTTCCAAGGCGTCGCCGCGCATCCATCCATCCTGCGTCTGTCCGAGTGGGTGCGAGCCAGGATCCATAAGCGCCACGGAGGCAGCGTCTTGCCCGAATGTTACACCTCTGCCTGCACCTGTAACTTTCTCGAAGCTATCGTCAAGGACTTCCCGCCGTCTGTCGGGCAGACTGCCGTTTACACCAAATCCGATGGCATCGTGGACTGGCACGTGTGTAAAACGGGGGATCTTTCGATTGATCGCGAAGTGTCGGCCACCCATCTCGGGCTGATATTCAGCCCGATCGTGTATGACCTGATCGGCCGCCGCCTGGCTGTGGCCCAGGAGAAGAATCCCCTGACAAGCCGCTCCGCGTAGAATTTTAGTTACTACTCCAGTGACTCGGAGTTACTAAGCTGACAGGTGTGAGAAAACTCACTTACGCATCACCCAGCGCAATTAATCGGATATTTACCGGATGACAAACTAAATATATTAAGATAAAGTAATCCTAAATTAAGGTGGCCGCTTAGCCGGTGGACGCATCCGGCGAAGCCGACACCCTAACAACCGAACTTTCGCGGGACTAACCAGCGGCCATCGGCAGGGTGAAAGCCGTGGGTGCTGGCCGGAAGGAAGTACCATGTCCGCTGAAGAGATCGACCAACCCTTCGATACGATCGAAAGCGCCCAGGAATTCATGAATGTCCTGGCGGCCACGGTTCTGGACGTCATGAAGGAGTTGAGTGACGCCCGCCGCCAAGCGGAACGGGACGGTGAAGAGCGGCGAGCCAAGGCCATCGACTTAGCCGTGTTCAAGCTGAAGACACTCGGCTGCTACGTCCATAAAAGCCGCAGAGCGCTCAACGACTTGCGGATTATTCGACGCTTGATTCTGAACGAGCGCCTGACTGTAGAAAATATCATCGCAACCCTATGATCCCATTGCCGCGGCTCCGGATGAGCCTCGGATGGCAAGGGAATGGCGAATCAACAAACAAGATGCATGGCGTGACTGAGGAAAGAGCATGGAGTCGCTCGCGCACACCACATTCTGGTTTGTCAGCGGCAGAGAACTGTTTCTCTTTCTGCATCTGCTCGGCTTGGCGTGCTTTCTGTTTATTCTCTCCCGGCGGCTTCGGCCGTTGCTAGCCGCGCAGCGCGATTTCCGCTTCGATCATCCATTGCTCAGGCTGGGTCGGGTGCTCGAATACTGGCTGGGGCAGTGGCGCCATCCGCGATTCCGCTACGCGGGGGCAATGCACATCCTGATTTTCGCGGGATTCCTGATTCTGGCCAGCCACGCCTTCGCGCTCCTGGGGCTCGGAATTTCGGACCGGTTCGCCACGGCGGAATCCGCCCTATACGGGGCAATCCGCCAGTACGCCGCCACTGTGGTCTTTCTTTGCATGATCCTGGCGGCTGTTCGCCGTCTGGTGCTGAGGCCGGCGCGCTATCCGCGTTCCGCGGACGCGATTTTCCTGCTCGGACTGATTGCCCTCCTGATGGCAGCCGACGGCTTCTTTGAAGGCAGCCAGGCAGCCACGCATGGGAACTTACTCGCCACTTTCTCGCTGGCATGGTTCGTCGGAAAAGGACTGGCTGCCGCTTCCTTCGCGCATTTGCGAAATATCCACCTGGGCGCGTATCTCACTCACGAAGTCACATTCTTCTTCCTGCTCTGTTACCGGCCGTTCGGTATCCAGTTCCATGTCGAGACTTCTCTGTTTTCGATTTACTTCGCCAAGTTACAGCGTGGGACGATCAAACCCGTCCGATGGGGCGTTCCGGAAGACCGCCTGGACGGCCTGGCCTCCTTCGGTGTTAAGCAGTTCGAGGATTTTACCTGGAAGCACATCCTGGACTTTTACTCCTGTGCGGACTGCGGCCGGTGCGCGGAGCTGTGCCCGGCCAATGCGGTTGGAAGGGCGCTGTCGCCGCGGGCGCTAACCATCAAAGCGCGGGATTACGTATTCCGCCGGTATCCGGTGTTTGGCCCATCCCGCGATGGCGTTCCGCTGGTTGGCGGCCTCTTCTCGGAAGACGAAATCTGGTCATGCACCACCTGCGGGTCGTGCGAAGCCGAGTGCCCGCTGCTTGTCGAATATATCGACAAAATCGTGGATCTGCGCCGCGGATTGGTGGACGACGGCAAAGCGCCGCAGTCGCTGCACAAGCCGCTGAAGGCTTTGGAAAGCCGTGGCAACCCGTTCGGGAAGATGGAAAAGAAGAGGGCCGATTGGGCGCAGGGCACCGTCCCGGTGGTGAACGGCGCGGTCGTCCGGACGCTCTATTTCGTCGACAGCATCACCTCCTACGATGACCGGATGCAATCGATCGGACGAGCGGTAGCCCGCATTCTCGGGCGCATGGAGGAGAATTTCGCGATGCTGGGCGCCAGGGAGCGGGATAGCGGCCACGACGTGCGCCGTTTCGGCGAGGAGACACTGTTTCTGGCGCTGCGCGACCACAACACGGAGGCGATCCGCGCTTCAGGCGCGAGCCGCATCGTGACCGCGGATCCGCACGCCTTCAACGCCCTGAAGCACGATTACAAAGATATGCCGCCGGTCGAGCACATCAGCCAGGTGGTGGCGCGAGCGGTGAGGACGGGACAGATCCGGCTGAAACCGGCAGATGGCAGCGTGTACACCTATCACGACCCTTGTTATCTCGGGCGGCACAACGGCATCTATGAAGACCCGCGCGAAGCCATGGATGCCATCCCGGGCTTGCGCAGAGTTGAAATGGAACGCTCGCGCGACCGCTCGTTCTGCTGCGGAGGCGGCGGGCTGGCGCAGTTCTACGAGGCGAAAGAACGGGAGCGGATGGGGTTGCGCCGGGTCCGGATGGCGGCCGAAGCCGGCGCCAACGTAATGGTTACGGCCTGCCCGTTCTGCATGGCGAACATCGAAGACGCGATCAAGGTGGCTGGATTGGAAGGGCGGATGACGGCGATCGACCTGGCGGAACTGGTGGATCGGCAGATGGAAACAGCGGATTCGGGAGCTGGGAATTAGGAGACGCGATATATGGAAATCCTGGTTTGTGTAAAGCGCGTGCCGGATACTTCGGAGAACGAGATTCAACTGAACGCCGCCGGCACGGATATCGAGCGCGACGACCTCGTCTATGCGGTGAACGAACCGGATAACTACGCGGTCGAAGAGGCGTTGCAGATTGTCAGCCGCACCGGTGGCAATGTAACCGTAGTGACCGTGGGCGGGGAGGAGGACGAGGAGGTCCTGCGGCGCGAGATGGCCATGGGCGCCCAGCACGCCGTGTTGATCTCCGACGACGCCTTCCGCGAATCGGACGGGCGGGGGATCGCGGCCCTGTTCAAGGAATTTGTCGAGGCGGGTCACTACGACCTGATCCTGACGGGCGTGCAGGCTGACGACGGCTGCGCGCAGGTCGGCGGGATGCTGGCCGCCATGCTCGACTATCCATTCGCTTCGCTGGTTACCGCCATCGAGGTGGTGGATAGCGGCACGCTCAAAATTGCCCGCGAGATCGAAGGCGGCTGCAAGGAGATCCATGCCATAGATTTGCCCTGCGTGCTCTCCATCCAGACCGGAATCAACGAGCCGCGATACGTGGGGATGCGCGGTATTCGGCAGGTGGCATCGGTACCGATTCCGCAGCTCAGCGCACCGGACCTCGCGCTGGCTTTGGCTTTCGCCGGCAAGAACAACGCCCGGGTGGTGCGGACGGATTACTTCGTGCCTCCGGCTGGCAAGGGCGCCGAGATACTCGCCGGAAGCCGCGAGGAAGTCATCGAGAAGTTACTGGATCTGCTGAAAACGAAAGGCGGGTTGAACTAATGGCACGCATCTTCGCTTATATCGCTCACAAAGGGGGCGTGGCCGACGACTCCGCCGCTGAACTGCCGGCGGTCGCAAGTAAGATCGACCCGGCACAGCCGCCCACGGCCATCGTAACCGGATGGGGCGCCGGGCTGGACCAGGTCTGCGAAAGCCTGTGCTCCACTTACAGCGAAGTCTGGAAGATCGCCCAGGAGCCGCTGGCCTATCCCAACGCCGAACTGGTGCGAACGGCGCTGGCAAGCGTACTCCCGGCCGGCAGCATTCTGCTGGTCCCGCACAACCACTTCGGGGTGGACCTGTCGCCTGGGCTCGCCATCAATCTGGATGCCGCTTATGTGCCCGACGTAGTCGAGATTGAAGGCGTCGAAGGCAGGTGGCTGAAAGCGGCGCGCCAGGAGTTCGGCGGCCTCATCAGCGCGCACGTCCGCTGCGACATCTTAACTGGCGCGGTGCTGAACATCCGGCCAGGCGCGTTCCGGGCAGCCGAAAGCGCTCCGGCTGGTGGACGCGTCGTCGATAAAGCGGCGGAGGTGGGCCCGTTATCCGCGCGGCGGCGGTACGTGGAAACCATCGCTGCCGAGGTGGGCGATGTCGACATTACCAAGGAGCCGGTGCTGGTTTCCATCGGCCGCGGTATCGGCGAGCAGGAGAACATTGCGATTGCCGAGGACTTAGCCGAGGCCATGGGAGCGGCAGTAAGCTGCTCGCGCCCGGTGGTGGACGCCAAGTGGATGGACAAATCGCGCCAGGTGGGCTCTTCCGGGAAAACAGTGCGGCCCAAGGTTTACGTGGCGTGCGGAATCAGCGGGTCGTTCCAGCACCTGGCGGGGCTCAAAGGCAACCCGTTCCTGGTCGCCATCAATAAGAACCCGAAAGCGCCGATCTTCCGCGTAGCCGACGTCGGCATAGTGGACGACATGCTGGAATTCCTGCCCGCGCTGGCCAATGCCGTGCGTGAAGAGAGCGTAATTCCCGGCAAGAGAGGCGGAGCTCATGATTAGTCCCAAAACGCTCAAACTCAGTTTGAAATCGCTGCGCGAATTTGCCAAGAAGCGCCTGACCGACGAGGAGTTGATCGCGCTGGACGAGCGCGACGAGTGTCCGATCGAGATCGTGCGGCACATGTGCAGCCCCGACAAGTTGGGAATCCAGCTTCTGTTCATTCCCGAGGAATACGGGGGTTTCGGCGGCGGCGCCTTCGACGTTTACTGCGTGTGCGAGGAAATGGCGCGCATCGACCTGGGAGTTGCCACCGCCGTATTGGCCACCTTTCTGGGCAGCGATCCAATTACCGTCGGCGCCACCCCGGAGCAGAAAAAGCTGTGGCTGTCGCGCATCGCCAACGACGGATTGTTATTCGCATACGGCGCCACCGAGCCCGATGCCGGCAGCGACCTCGGCGCCTTGCAGACCACCGCGGACCGCGTTGTGGAGGATGGCCGCACGGTGGCGTACCGCATCAACGGCAGCAAGCAGTGGATCAGCAACGGCGGCATCGCGGACGCCTGTAGCGTTTTGGCGAACACGCCCGCCGGCCCAAGCTGGTTCGTCGTCGAGCGAGGCGCGGCAGGGTTCACGCAAGGCAAGCCGGAGAACAAGCATGGCATCCGCCTCAGCAATACGGCGGCGCTTTCGTTCAGCGATGTACGGGTGGATCCCAGCCGCCTGATTGGCGAAGTGGAAGGGCAGGGACTGCTCCAGGCGCAGGCGGTGTTCGGCTATACGCGCCTGATGGTGGCGGCGTTTGGATTGGGAGCGGGATGGGCGGCGCTGGATCGCGCCATTCCTTATTCCACCAAGCGCATCCAGGCCGGCGCGCCGCTTTCAGAAAAGCAGGGGTACACACACAAGTTGATCGTGCCCAATGTAGTGCGGCTGGAGGCCGGCCGCGCCTATATAGAGGAGACGGCCGAGCGGATCGACGCCGGAGAAGGCAGCCTCAACACCGAAGGCGCCATTGCCAAGTACATGGCAACCGAGGCGGGCAATGCGGCCGCCGAGGCCGCCATTCAGGCGCTGGGGGGATACGGCTACACGCACGAGTACATGGTGGAGAAGATCAGCCGCGACGTTCGCATCACCTGCATTTACGAGGGCACGTCGGAAATTATGGAGATGACCATCGCCCGCGACCGCTGGCAGTTGCACCTGAAGAGCCGCGGCCAGCACTACCACGAGCGGGCGCGCGAATTGGAATCGCTGGAGACGCGCCATCCGGATGTGGGCGCGGGGACGGCTGCCATGGCATTGCATGCCTTGGCGGAAGTCATGGAACGGGCGCGGCTGGGAAGGCTGACGCGGTTCCAGCATATCCTGTTGCGGCTGGGCGAGTGGATCTCTTACGCGGAATGCGCCGGCGCTTTGGCGCGCCGTGCCGGGCGGATGGCGGAAGGCAAACTGAACGAGAAGGCGAATCGCAGATTCGATCCAGCGGGTATGGCCGCAATCAGCCGGATTTTCGCGCGTGAGGCGGCGCTGCGGGTGGCGCAGGAAGGCCTCAAATGGGTGATCGGGGCTGGCGGCGAGGCAGTAGCGCTGGATTTCTCCGCGCTGCACCGTGCCCAGGCAGGCCTGGTCTCGGATATGGATTTTGTGGCCGACGCGCTCTACGGCCGGGCTGCCAAGCCGGCCGCGCGCGTAGCCTAGCAGGTTGCGGAAGAAGGGTTAGCCGCCGATGAACACGGATGAACGCAGATCGGAAACGAAGAAGTTATCAGCGTTAATCTGCGTTTATCTGCGGCCTGGAATGGGTCTTTCCGCATTTTGCTGGACCGGGCGTTAAAGCTTTCCGGAGGATCTTATGCAGGACACAGGTTATCGGGCAATTGCGATCGTGGGGGCGGGCGCCATTATGCCCGATGCTCCCAACGTGCCGGCGTTTTGGAACAACATCAAGACCGGCCGCGACAGCATCAGCGAGGTCACGCCGGACCGCTGGAATCCTGCCCTGTATTACGACCCCGACCACGGCGCGCCGGACAAGACGTACTCCAAGATCGGTGGTTGGGTGCGTGAATATGCGTGGGACCCTTTTCAATGGCGTATGGCTATCCCGCCGCGCGTGGCGGACGCCATGGATGGCGCGCAGCGTTGGGGAATCGCGTGCACGCGAGAAGCGCTCATGGACTATGGCTACCCGGACCGCCCGCTGGATACCGAGCGCACCGCGGTGATTCTCGGCAACGCCATGGCCGGCGAGATGCACTATCTCACCGCCTTGCGTGCCTTCTTTCCCGAATACGCACGCGAGCTCGATGAGTCCGCCACGTTTGCCGCGCTCCCGCCTGCCCTGCGGCGCGATATTACGCGGGAATGGCATGAACGCCTGGCCCGCCACCTGCCGCCTATCACGGAAGATAGCATGCCCGGCGAGTTGGCCAACTGCCTGGCCGGCCGGATAGCGAATCTCTACAACTTCCGCGGGCCGAATTTCACCTGCGACGCGGCATGCGCCTCCGCCATGGCGGCTATCCGCGCGGCGGCCGAGGGCTTGGTGGAGCGCGATTTCGACGTTGCGGTTAGCGGCGGAATCGATCGCAACATGGGCCCATCTACCTTTATCAAATTCTGTAAAATCGGCGCGCTCTCCGGCACCGGGTCGCGGCCTTATGCCGAGGGCGCTGACGGTTTCGTGATGGGTGAAGGCGCGGCCGTCTTTCTGATGAAGCGCCTGGAGGATGCCGAACGCGAGGGCGACAAAATCTACGCCGTGATCCGCGGCATCGGCGCATCGAGCGATGGCAAAGGAAAGGGCCTAACTGCGCCCAACCCCGCCGGGCAGAAGATCGCCGTGGAGCGCGCCTGGCAGAACGCCGGACTTTCGGCCTCGAGCGCGACCCTCATTGAAGGACATGGCACGTCCACCAGCGTGGGCGATGTGGTGGAAGTGGAAAGCATTGCGGCAGTGCTGAGAGAACACGGCGCAAACGGGCGGAAAATCGCGCTCGGGTCCGTCAAATCGAACATCGGCCATCTGAAAAGCGCGGCCGGGGCGGCCGGCATTCTGAAAATTGCGCTGGCGCTTCGCGACAAAGTGCTGCCGCCCAGCGTGCATTGCGAACATCTCAATCCCAATATTGACTTCGCCCACTCGCCGCTCGCGGTCAATACGGAACTGCGGCCGTGGACGGAGACGTCGGATGGCGTCCGGCGCGCCGCCGTCAGCGCGTTCGGATTCGGAGGGACGAATTTCCATGTCGTGATGGAGGAGTATGTCCCGTATCGGA
>Ga0335081_10007302_pt1 | contig 17668 bp, 17 predicted proteins | sample Lox_Sample_35_FD_206713 | JGI IMG/M metagenome (GOLD analysis project Ga0335081, IMG submission 206713) | Soil microbial communities from Loxahatchee National Wildlife Refuge, Florida, United States - Lox_Sample_3.5 | ecosystem: Environmental > Terrestrial > Soil > Wetlands | place: USA... | reverse complement strand
TTCCAGGCCGGCTCCTTTGCGCGGCTGGCTGTGCCTCTCGCGCTGGTAGCGAGGCTCGAGGAGTTTCCGCAATCTGCGGTGGAGCGCGCCGGAGGGCATCATGTAGTGCAGTACCGGGGGGGCATCCTGAGGTTGGTGTCGCTGTCTTCCGTGCTGGAGCCGGAGGCGCCTAATGCAGCGGCGGCGCGCGATCCCGTACAGGTGATCGTCTTCGTGGATGGTGCGCGCAGCCTGGGTATTATGGTCGACCAGATCCTCGACATTGCGGAGGACGCGGTCGCAATTCGCCAACCTAGCAAACGGATTGGGCTGCTGGGCTCGGCGGTAGTTGGCAAACAAGTCACTGACTTTCTCGACGTGCGCGCGGTCATTCGCGCGACCGCATCCGATTGGCTCGATCCGGAACAGGCGCGCAAGGGCACCAGCGTCATGATCGCGGAACCTTCGACGTTCTTGCGCGGGTTGCTCCGCAGCGAATTGGAGATGGCCGGGCACCGGGTAGTGGAAGCCGGCAGTTCGGTGGAGGCTCTCAGCCGGTTGGAGCATCGGGAAATCAGTGTCGTGCTGGCGGCCATGGACCTGCCGCCCGAAGGCTGCGGCGGCCTGCGGAAGGCCATGGACCGGCAAGGCAGCCTGGCACGGATCCCGATCGTGGCTCTCGCTGGCTCCGAGGATCAATTGTGCGAGCGGCCACAAGGTTTTGCGGATTGCCAGATGAAGCTGGACCGCGAAGGCATGCTGGCGTCCATCGAGAGATTGGCATCGGCGGTGGGGAGCCGGGAAGCAGTAGAACCGGCGGCGCCCGTGGAGGAACAGGCATGAGCGCGTCAGAGATCGGCACGCAATACGCCACGTTTATAGTGGGCGAGTTGTTTTTTGGGATTGACGTTCTGCGGGTGCAGGAAGTCCTGCGCTATCAGGAAATGACTCGCGTGCCGCTGTCACCGGTTGTGGCCGAGGGGTTGATCAATCTGCGCGGGCAGATCGTCACGGCGCTCGACATGCGGCGCCGCCTGGCTTTGCCACCTCGGCCGCCGGAGCGGTTGCCGATGAACCTGGTGGTGCGCGCGGACGAAGGTCCGGTGAGCCTGCTGGTGGATGAGATTGGTGATGTGCTGCAACTGGACCAGTCGGCATTTGAAGCCGCGCCGGACAACGTCAGCACCTCGGCGCGGGATCTGATACGGGGTGTGTACAAGCTCAAGGACCGCCTGTTGCTGGTCCTCGATCCCGACAAGACTTTAGACGTAGACGAGTTTTTCGAATCCCGCACGCAGGGTTCAATTTGACAAGGAGTTCAATCGTATGGCAACACCTCTGAAAACTGACAATCTGCGATCCAGGCCGGATGGCTCGGTCGCATTATTGGAGCGTCGGACACACCCGGTGCGGAAGGATGAATCGGCCGCCGAGACCGAACGGCTGTTCCAGGAAATTCACCGCATGGCGGACCTGCACAATCAGGGCGACATCGACGCCCGCATTCCCGCCGAGAACTTCGAGGGCGGCACGCGGGCGATGGCCCAGGCCATCAACGACATGGTCGCGGGTCACATCCAGGTCAAGAAGAAGGCAATGGCCTGCGTGGACGAGTTCGCGAACGGCAACTTCGACGCCGCGCTGGAGCGCTTCCCCGGCAAGAAGGCCTTCATCAACGACACCATCGAGAGGCTGCGGGCCAACGTCAAGTCATTCATTGCCGAGATGCGCCGCATGTCGGACGAGCATAACAAGGGTGATATCGACGTGGCAATTCCCGCCGACAAGTTCCAAGGGGCGTACCGGGTGATGGCGGAAGGCGTCAACGACATGGTGGCTGGCCACATCGCGGTGAAGAAGAAAGCTATGGCGTGCGTGGACGAGTTCTCCAAGGGCAACTTCGACGCCGCGCTGGAGCGGTTCCCGGGCAAGAAAGCCTTTATTAATGAGACCATCGAGCGCCTGCGCGCGAACATCAAGTCCTTCATCACCGAGATGGGCCGGATGTCGGACGAGCACAACAAGGGCGACATCGACGTCGTGATTCCCGTGGACAAGTTCACCGGCGATTTCCGCATGATGGGGCAGGGCGTCAACGACATGGTTGCCGGTCACATCGCCGTCAAGAAGAAGGCCATGGCCTGCGTCGCCGAGTTCGGCAAAGGCAATTTCGAAGCGCCATTGGAGCGGTTCCCCGGGAAAAAGGCTTTCATTAACGAGACGATCGAGCAGGTGCGCATCCATTTGAAGAACCTGATCACGGACGCCGAGACGCTGGTGAATGCAGCCTCCGACGGCAAGTTGGACGTCCGTGCCGATGCGGCTCGCCACCAGGGGGATTTCTCGAAGATCGTACAGGGTATCAATCGAACTCTGGATGCCGTGATCGAGCCGGTCAAAGAGGCCTCAGTGATCCTGGCGAAGATCGCCGAGGGCAATCTCGCCGCTCGCGTGCAGGGTCAATACCGCGGCGATCATGCCCGCATCAAGGAAGACATCAACAAGATGGCCTCCAATCTGCAAGAGAATTTTCGCACTATCGGCCAGAACGCGCAGACCCTGGCTTCGTCCTCCGAAGAACTGACCGCGGTCAGCCACCAGATGGCTGGAAATGCCGAAGAGACGGCTACCCAAGCTGGTGTGGTCTCCGCCGCCAGCGAGCAGGTTTCCCGCAACGTGGCGACGGTGGCCTCGGGCGGAGAGCAGATGCAGAGCTCGATCCGTGAGATCGCTAAGAACGCCAACGAAGCGGCACGCGTGGCCAAGAACGCCGTTCACTCGGCGACGGCCACCAACGAAACCGTCGGGAAGCTGGGCGAGTCCAGCGTCGAGATCGGCAACGTGATCAAGGTCATCACGTCCATCGCACAGCAGACCAATCTTCTGGCGCTCAACGCCACCATCGAAGCGGCGCGGGCAGGAGAAGCCGGCAAGGGATTTGCCGTAGTCGCCAACGAAGTCAAGGAACTGGCCAAGCAGACCGCCAAGGCCACCGAAGAAATCAGCCAGAAGATCGAGGCAATTCAGGGCGACACAAAGGCAGCCGTAGGCGCGATCGGGGAGATTACAACCGTCATCAACCAGATCAACGACATTTCCAACGCCATCGCGTCCGCCGTTGAAGAGCAGACCGTCACCACCAACGAGATCAACCGCAGCATGGCCGAGGCTGCCAAGGGCGTGGGTGACATCACCAAGAACATCACCGGCGTCGCCACGGCGGCCAAAGATACGACGCAAGGCGCGAACAACACTCAGAAAGCCGCGCAGGAGCTGAGCCAGATGGCCGGACGCCTGCAAACGGTGGTGTCGCGGTTCACCTTTTGACGCTTAAGGGACGAACGGGATTCTGCCTGGGATCCCCTGGTGGGAGCCCGGGCAGGGTTACCGCTCGCCCATGAAGGAACGCCCGATGCCCACCGCTATCGTTGTAGATGATTCGCGCGCCATTCGCATGGTCCTCGCCCGCACTCTGCGCGAGCTCGGCTACGAGGTTCGCGAGGCCGGCAATGGAAGGGAGGCCCTGGAATCCATTGGATCCGCTCCCTCGGTGGATCTGGTGATTGCCGATTGGAACATGCCGGTGATGGATGGTCTGGCGCTGCTTAAAAACCTGCGTGTCAGCCCGGTGCACGGCGGCGTTCCGGTGGTAATGGTGACCACGGAGGCTGAAATCGAACAGATGTCTTTAGCTCTCGAGGCCGGCGCGACCGAATACGTGATGAAGCCTTTCACCAAGGAGATCCTGGCCGACAAGCTCCGCCTGGCTGGCTTGCTGGCGTGACTCAGCATGCGCGCCCGTTGCATTCGAGCCCTTCGACCGGGCCAGAAAATTCGCGTGCTGGTGGTGGATGACTCGGTGGTGATCCGCCGGCTGGTATGCCACGCGCTGGAGGAAGACCTCGCCGTGGAAGTGGTGGGCGTTGCCGCCAATGGCCGGATCGCTCTCAACCGAATCCCTCAGCTAAATCCGGATGTGATCACGCTGGATATCGAGATGCCAGACATGAACGGCCTGGAGTTGTTGCGGGAACTGAGCCGCCGGGACCTCGGCATCCGCGTCGTCATGTTCAGCACCATGACCGAGCACGGCGCTCTCGCGACCTTGGAAGCGCTGGCTCTGGGCGCGGATGACTACGTCACCAAGGCATCCAACGTGGGATCGCTGGACGTTTCCCTGGCCAACCTGCGGCGAGAATTAATTCCCAAGATACGCCAGTTCTTCCAGTTCGGCGGAGCGGGCGAATCCCAACAGGTCGTTCCACGGTCGTGCCCCGCCACCCCTATGCCACGGCTGGCCACGGGACGCGCGTCTTCAAGACCTGAGGCCGTAGCCATCGGCGTGTCCACCGGGGGTCCGGCCGCACTGGCGGAGATCGTGCCCCAATTCCCAGCGAATTTTCCGCTGCCGGTCTTTGTGGTGCAACACATGCCTCCTCTTTTCACGCGCTTCCTGGCGGAGCGCCTGGCGGGGCTGACACAGCTCTCCGTCAAGGAAGCCGCCGGCGGCGAACAACCACAGCCGGGATGGATCTACATCGCGCCCGGCGACTTCCACATGCGTATCAGCTCGACCTTGTGGGGAGCGGGGATCGTACTGGACCAGGATCCGCCGCTTAATTCCTGCCGGCCGGCGGTTGACGCGCTGTTCAGCTCTCTGGCGGATGCCTATGGCGGCAAGGTGGTGGCCGCGATTCTGACCGGCATGGGCCAGGACGGCCTACGCGGCGCCGAGCGCCTTCGGGCGGCCGGGGCGCACATCCTGGCACAGGATGAGGCATCCAGCGTCGTCTGGGGCATGCCGGGCGCCGTGGTCGGAGCGGGCGCCGCCAACGAAGTACTGCCCCTAGAGGCAATCGTTCCGGCAATCCTCAAAGAAGTTGGTGCGGCGTGAGCTTTCCTCAAGCAGCGATCGCTCCCGACAATCTCAATTTCTTGCAGCAGCACGTCTACGCTGGTTCGGGCATCGTGTTGGAATCCGAAAAACACTACCTGCTGGAAGCGCGCCTCGCGCCCATCCTGCGGGAACAAGGGCTGACTTCCATCAACGACCTCTGCGCGATCCTGAAAGCTACACAACCTTCTCCGCTGCATCATCGAGTGGTGGAAGCGATGACCACCAACGAAACCTATTTCTTCCGCGAGCCGGCTCAATACCAGGCCGTCCGCGACGCCATCCTCCCGGAACTGCTGGACATGCGCCGCGCGAGCCGCAAGCTGTGGTTCTGGTCGGCCGCCTCCTCGACCGGCCAGGAGGCGTACAGCCTGGCCATGATGTTGCTCGACATGGGCCTCGGGGACTGGAACATCGAGATCCTCGGCACCGATCTCTCCGCGACCGTGGTAGAGAAGGCGAAATCGGGCCGGTACACGCAACTGGAAGTGAACCGTGGCCTGCCGGCAGCCCAGCTAATGAAACATTTCCGCCGGGTAGGTCTCGAGTGGGAACTGAAGGAGGAAGTTCGGCGGGCAGTCCGCTTTCAAACCTTCGACCTGCGTTTCAAGATGCACTCACTCGGCCCGTTCGATATCGTGTTCTGCCGGAACGTCCTGATCTATTTCGATCAGCCCACCAAGAACCGCATCCTGGAGGAGATCCACGGGAGCCTGTTTCGCGGCGGTTACCTCCTGGTAGGCACGACCGAGGCGGGTATTCCCCCGGGAAACCGCTACGAAAGGCGGATCATCGGCGACACTGTCGTCTACGCGGCCCGCTGAGAGGAGATCTATGTTGGTCGATTCCACAGTCCAATGGCACAAGGCGGACCTTGAGCAGGTTGTCGCGTCTGTGTTCTCCACGATGATGGGCATCGCCGCCGAACCCTCGGAAGCAGCTTGCCCCGCCTCTGCGGGCCTGCTTACGGCAGCCATCTACCTGACCGGCGAGTGGAGAGGGGCGGCGTTCGTACACTGCTTCCCACGGCAGGCGTGCGAATTTGCCAGCCTGTTCCTTGCCATGCCCGCTCCGGAAACCGTGGACGACGATGTCCGCGACGTGATGGGCGAGTTGGCCAACATGATCGCCGGCAACTTGAAATGCACTCTTTGTCCCGGCATCCGGGTCTCGGTTCCGTCCGTGGTGGACGGATACGATTACTGCCTGCGCGTGTGTGGCGGCCGCGTGGCGTGCCAATGTGGATTTGAAACTCCGGTGGGCCCGATGTGGATCACCCTCGTGGATACGCCCGAGGATACCGGCAGTTGAGGACAAGAGCCTGATCGTGGCTAAACCGGCTTCGTCATCCCCAGTACGGCGTTGATCAGCACCGCCGCCATGCCCACCGGGATCGCGATCTTCCAGCCAATGTTCATCAACTGGTCGTAGCGGAATCGCGGAAACGTCCCCCGGAACCAGATCAGCAGGTAGATGATGGTCGATACTTTGACCAGGAACCAGAACATCCCGATCACCGCCTGACTCACTGCCGGGATCAGGAATGGTACGGCAAGAGCCATCAGCGCCAGCGCGGCTACCACCAGCACTTTCTGCTGCATCGAGTCCTTGAGGCGCCCCACCAGGGTCAAGGTCAGCGCTCCCGAACCGAGGAACAGAACGACCGGGAAAACCACGTTCAGCGGCAGTGCCAGCCAGGCCACGCTCGGAAACGGACGCAGCCAGCCGCCCCAGAACAGCGTCACGGCCACCGACGACACCACGAAAATGTTGGCGTACTCCGCCAGGAAATAGAGCGCCCAGCGGAATCCGCTGTACTCCGTGTGGAATCCGGCTACCAGTTCGGACTCGGCTTCCGGCAGGTCGAATGGCGCGCGGTTGGTTTCCGCTGTGGCGGCGATCAGGTAGACGGCGAACGGCACGATCATGAAAAAGTAGTTGTCGAACACGAACCAGACGCCGCGTGTGGCTTGCGCCTTGACGATGCCCTGCATGCTGAGCGTGCCCGCCGCCATCACGCCGGAGAGCAGTGCGAACGCCAGCGCCACTTCGTAACTGACCAGTTGCGCCGCGCTGCGCAGCGCACCCAACAGCGAATAGTGGCTGTTGGAAGACCAGCCCCCTAGGATGATCCCCAGGATTCCCACGGCCGAGACCGCCGACACCACCAGCAACCCTACGTTAACGTCTGCCACATAGATCGTCTTGGTGAACGGCAGCACCGAGAAAGCGGTGAGCGCTGTAATCGTCGATACGCACGGTGCGAACCAGAAAATGGCCTTATCCGAGTCGGTCGGAATGATGTCTTCTTTGAGCAGCAGCTTCAGCGCGTCGGCAATCGGTTGCAGCAGCCCGTGCGGGCCCACGCGCATAGGGCCCAGCCGCACCTGGAAATCGGCCAGCACCTTGCGCTCTATCAGAACGATATAACCGGCCACCAGCGGGAAGGCCGCGATGATCACCACCATAGTGACCATCGGGATAAACAGCGGATGGTGAATCACCGTCTCCAACATATTTTCGTTACCGTAACAGCGACGTCTGGGCCAGCTTCAGAAACGGCTCTGGGTAGACCCCGATCGCCAGGGTCATGAACCCGCTCACGCCAAGCGCCAGCCGCAGCCCGAAGGTCGTGGCCGGCGGCACTTTCTCAGCCGCCGTCGGCTCGCTCAGGAACATGCTGCGCACAACTTTGAAGTAGTAATAGATGGCCACCGCCACATACAACGTGGCTACCACCGCTAACGTGTAGTGCTGCGTCTGGATCAGCGACAGGAAAATGTAGTACTTTCCCAGGAAACCGGCCGTCGGCGGGATGCCGGCCAGCGAGAGCAAAAAGATCAGCATCAGGATGGCGTAGCCGGGGCTCTTGTGCATCAGGCCGGAGATATCGTCCAGATCCTCGCCGATGATTTTCTGGCGCCGCAGCGCCACGATCACCAGGAACGCGCCCAGGTTCATGAACGTGTAGACCATGATGTAGACCGCGATCCCGTTGATGCCGGTCTCATTGCCGGCGACAAGACCCAGCAGCATGTAACCCGCGTGCGAGATGGAGCTGTACGCCAACAGCCGCTTGACGTTGGTTTGGTTGATGGCCGCCAGGTTGCCCACCGTCATGGTGACAATCGCCACGGCGGCCAGCATCGGCGCCCAGATCTCGCGGACCGCAGCCAGCGGCGCCAACGGGCCCTGGAAAATGCGCAGCAGAAACGCGAAGGAAGCGGCCTTGGATGCCACGGAAAGATACGCTGTGACCGTGGTTGGCGCTCCTTCGTAGGCGTCCGGCGCCCACATGTGGAAGGGCGCGGCCGAGATCTTGAAGAGCAGCCCCACAGCCGTGGTGATCAGCGCCAGGAAGACCACCGGGTCCCAGGCGGGTCGGGCCGCAATCGCGGCGGCGATGTCCTCCAACTTGGTGGAGTGGGCAATGCCGTACATCACCGAAAAGCCGTACACCAGGAAGCCGCTCGAAAATGCGCCGAGCAACAGGTACTTGAGCGCGGCTTCGTTGGAGCGCTTGTCGGTGCGGAGGAAACCGACCATCACGTAGAAGCAAAGCGCCATCAACTCGAGCCCGATGAACAGCGTTACCAGGTCCGTGCCGGTGGCCAGGAAATACATGCCGCATTGCGCGAACAGGATCAAGCTGTAATACTCGCCGTGATGCTCGCCGGCGATTTCCAGGTACTTGTAGGACACGAGCGCCACGATCAGCGCGGCCACCAGGAAAATCCAGTTGAAGAAAATGCTGAACCCATCTACGGTGACGGACCCGCCGAAGCCCTGCAGGCTGGGGCTCATCTGGCTTCCGGCCGCCAGCCAGGCCTGCTGCTTGATCAGCCCGTAGCCGGTGAAGCCTTCGGCCAGCGCGACGAAAATTAGCAGCCATTTCCTCTGCCGCGGATCCGGGAAGATCAGAAAATCGAACAGCAGGATGGCGCAGCCGAACAACGCCAGCATCACCGCCGGGATGATCGAGAAGTGGTCGGTGGCGGTGTAATAGGACTGGATCATTGCGCGCCTCCGCTAGCCGCAGCCATCTCGGTTTTGGGAGCGGGCGCCATCGCCGCGTTCTGCACGGCGCCCCCATAATACCCCGGTCTCACGCGCTGGACGATTTCCGCCACTGGCTGCCGCAGAATATCGAAGTACGGCTTCGGATACACTCCGATCCAGAAGGCCCACACGATCAGCGGCAGAAAGACGGCCACTTCGCGCAAGCTCATGTCCGCGAGCACCAGGTTCTTGCCGTTGGTCACCTGCCCGAGCATCGTGCGCTGGTACAGCCACAACAGGTAAGCGGCGCCCAGAATCACGCCGGTCACCGCGAACGCCGCCCAAACCACGTTGGCTTCGAATGCGCCCTGCAGAATCGTGAACTCACCCACGAAGCCGTTGAGCAACGGCAGGCCAGCGGAACTCAGCATGGCGATCGCAAATATCGTCGCGAACCGCGGCATCACGTGCGCCAGGCCGCCGTATTCCGCGATCTCGCGCGTGTGCCGGCGCTCGTAAATCACCCCGATGATCAAGAAGAGCATGCCCGTCGAGATGCCGTGGTTGAGCTGCTGGATCACGCTGCCGGCAATGCCGTTGGGATTCATCGCAAAAATGCCAAGCGTGCAGAAACCGAGGTGGCTCACCGAAGAGTACGCCACCAGCTTCTTCCAGTCTTTCTGCATCAGGCACACCAGCGCCCCATAAATGATGCCGACAATCGAGAGCACCGCCAGAATCTGCACGATGGTCCGGTCCACCGAGGCTTTGGGCAGCAGCGGCAGCGAAAACCGCAGGAACCCGTACGTACCCATTTTCAAAAGGACCGCCGCCAGGATCACCGAGCCGGCGGTGGGCGCTTCCACGTGCGCGTCCGGCAGCCAGGTATGGAACGGGAACATCGGAACCTTGATGGCGAAACCCAGGAAGAAAGCCCAGAAGACCCACTGCTGCATCCCGAGCGGCATGTCGGTCTTCATCAGTTCCGAGATCTCGAACGTGTAGAAGCCGAATTGATGGAAGTGCTGGAAATACAGGGTGAGAATGCCCAGTAGCATCAGCACCGAACCGGCCAGCGTATAGAGGAAGAACTTGATGGCCGCGTAAAGCTTCCGCGGTCCGCCCCACACCCCGATAATAAAATACATCGGGACCAGCACCAGCTCCCAGAAAATGTAGAACAGGAAGAAATCGAGCGAAATGAACACGCCGATCATGCCCGTCTGCAGCAGCAGGAACATGGCGTAGTATTCCTTGGTGCGGTCCTGCACGGCGCTCCAGGATGAAAGGATCGAGAGGAATCCCATCACGGTGGTGAGCATCACCAGCAGCAGGCTGATGCCGTCCATTCCCAGGTGATAGTGCGCGCCCAGCGTTGGGATCCACTCCGCGCGCTCTTCGAACTGGAAACCGGCCACACCGGTTTGGAAACGCGAGACCAGCGGCAGGGAAACCAGGAACCCGGCGAAACCAGCCAGGTTCGCCCAGATCCGGATCAGGTCCTTGCTCTTCGACGGAATGAAGAGCAGGACCAACAAGCCGGCCATGGGGGTCAACAGAACGATGCTGAGCAGATGCTGGTCCATAGGGTTATCGCACGACGTAGTACCCGAACATCACCAGGGCGCCGGCCAACACGAAGAATGCGTAGGCCTGCACGCGCCCTGTCTGCAGGAGACATACCGGGTACGAGAGAATCTTCACGAAGAAGGCGGTGAAGCGCACGGCTCCGTCGACAATCCACGTGTCCCACCACATCGAAACCTTGGCGCTGAAGCGTGTCAGCCAACCCGCGCCGTTGACGCCGCCGTCCACCACGTTGCGGTCGAACGCTCCCAGCGCCTCGCCGCCGCCCTTGCACATCCCGTTCACGAACACGTAATTATAGGCCTCGTCCACGTACCACTTGTTATAGAGCACGGTGTGGATCCGCTGGAACGAAGTTTCCATTCGGTCGGAAAGCTCGGGCTTCTGATGGTATAGAACACGCGCCACGTATATACCGATGAGCGCCACTACCACCGAGGTGAGCATCAGCGTCCATTCCATCGACGCATTCTGGCCGGTTTCCCCCCCGGCCTTGATCAGCGGCGACTCAAACGCCGGCGCCAGCCACGCCTCAAACGCGCGGAACGCCTCGGGCAGGTTCCACAGCTTCGGCGTGCCCAGCCATCCGGCTAGCACGCTGCCCACTGCGAGCAGGCTCAGCGGCACGGTCATCGAAGCCGGCGATTCGTGGATGTGCGCGGCCACTTCCGGCGCCACGTGCGACTTTCCATAGAACGTCATGTTCATCAGCCGCCACATGTAGAAAGCGGTCATCGCGGCGGTGGCCAGGCCCACCACGTACAACGCTGTGGAACCGAGCGGCGAACTATACGCCTGCCAGAGAATCTCGTCCTTGGAAAAGAAACCGGCGAACCCGGGGATGCCGGCGATGGCAATCGAGCCCACCCACATGGTCCAGTGCGTCACGGGGATCTTGTCCTTCAACGCGCCCATCCGCCGCATATCCTGCTCGCCGCCCAGAGCGTGGATCACCGACCCAGAGCAAAGGAAGAGCAGCGCCTTGAAGAACGCGTGGGTGAACAGGTGAAAGATTGCCACCCAATACGCGCCCACGCCCGCCGCCAGGAACATGTAGCCCAACTGGCTGACGGTCGAATAAGCAAGCACGCGTTTGATATCGTTTTGGACAAGCGCGATGCTGGCCGCCAGTATAGCCGTGAAGGCGCCGATAATGGCCACGATCATGGATGCTTTGGGCGCCAACTGGAACAGCGCCGCGGAGCGCGCCACCATGTACACACCCGCAGTCACCATGGTGGCCGCGTGGATCAGAGCCGAAACCGGCGTGGGGCCTTCCATGGCATCGGGCAGCCAAACGTACAGAGGGACCTGCGCCGATTTGCCGGTGGCGCCGAAGAACATCAGCAACGCGATGAGGCTCAGCACCCCGAAGCCGCCTGATTCCACGCCGAACCGGCCACTGTGCAGAATCGAGTTGACGTCGGTGAATCGCACTGTGCCCAGCACCGAAAGCATCAGCAGCATGCCCAGCACAAAACCGGCGTCGCCCACGCGGTTCACTACGAACGCCTTGATTCCCGCGTCGGTAGCAGACTTCTTATGAATGTAGAAGCCGATCAGCAGGTAGCTGCACAATCCCACGCCTTCCCAGCCGACGAAGAGCAGCGTGTAGTTGTTGGCCAGCACCAGCATCAGCATGAAAAAGACGAACAGGTTGAGGTAGCCGAAGAAGCGGTAGTAGCCGCCGTCGTGGGCCATGTACCCGGTGGAATATACGTGGATCAGGAACCCCACGCCCGTCACCACCAGGATCATCACCGAGCTCAGGGGATCCAGCAGAAAGCCCCAATCCATTTGGAAAGTCGCCAGATGCCCGTTGGCCATGTGGAACGGCAGGCCGGCGATCCAGGTGAACTGGATCACCTGGTGCATCCGCTCCGGCTTCTGCGAAAGCTGCCACACCGCGGCGGCCGAGAGCAGGAATGACAGCAGGATCATCCCCGGGCATAAAAAGTTGATCAGGACCTTCAGCGGCGAGTGGGCATGTCCGTGTGCGTGATCGTTCCCATGAGCATGAGCGTGTCCGTGCCCGTGAGCGTGCCCGTGCGCATCGCCGTGGCCATGATCATCGTGCACCGGCTCCACGCCGGGAGCCACCGCCACATCCGACGCCGGCTGTGGATCGAGTCTCTTCCCGAGCAGCAGCATCAGCGCCGCTCCCAGGAGCGGGAACAGAGGAATCAGCCAGATTTGGTCCAGGAAGTTCACGGCTCTCCTACCACTTCAGCAAATCGATTTCGTCCGCCAGCACGGTTTCCTTATTGCGGAACAGCGCGATCAGAATGCCCAGCCCCACGGCGGCTTCGGCCACCGCGTCGGTAATCACGAAAATCGCGAAGATCTGCCCGCTCACATCCTTGAAGGCGTGCGAAAAGGCGACCAGGTTGATGTTCACGGCGTTCAGGATCAGCTCGATGGACATCAGAATGATCACGATGTTCCGGCGCGTCAGCACGCCGATCGTGCCGATCAGCAGCAGCGCCGCGCTCAACGCCAGGTAGTGCATTGTGGTTATCGGATGCATCGTCAGATCCTCTTCTTGGCCATCACCACCGAACCGACCACCGCCACCAGCAGCAGCACCGAAGCGATTTCAAACGGCAGCAGGTATTCACGGAAGAGCGCTTCAGCCAGCACCTCGGTGTTTCCGGGACTTGCTGCGGGCGCCGCGGTGCTCTCGGCGAAGTGAAAGGCATCCTGCCCGCGATAAAAGAAATACCCGATTTCCGCGGCCACCGCCGCCACCGCCGCCAGCGCCACCGTCCACTGCCGGTTGAATTGCCGCTCCTTGGCCGCCTGGTCGAGGTTCACCAGCATGATCACGAACAGGAACAGCACCATGATGCCGCCCACGTACAGCACGATCTGCACGGCAAACAGAAACTCGGCGTGCTGCAACAGGTACAGCCCCGCCACGCCCAGCAGAGACACGATCAGCGAAATGGCGCTGTGCACCGCGTTCCGCCTGGTTATGGTGAAAATGGCCCCGCCCAGCGTCAACAGCGCGAACAGGTAAAAGAAAACGGTGTCGATCAGCATTTGTATGGAGTGGGCTTCGGCCCCTCTTCGAGCATCTGGCGGTCCCAGATCTGGCCTTCGCGGGTGTAGGTGGCCAGCTCGAAATCCTGCGTCAGCTCCAGCGCGTCCACCGGGCACGCGTCTTCGCAAAGCCCGCAGAACATGCACCGCGACGTGTCATAAGTAAAGGCGGTCAACTCTTTGCGCCGGGTGGCCTCATTGCGCTCGCTGCCGACCACGATCAGGTTTTCCGGACACGCCAGGGCGCACAGGTTGCAGGCAATGCACAGCGTCTCGCCGTTGTCGGGGTTGATATTCAAACGCGGCGCTCCGCGATACCGCTCGGCCACCTTCGGCCTCTCCGCCGGATACTGTTCGGTATAGATGTTCTTGGGATGCTGGTAGCGAAACGTTACCCACAGTCCCTGAAACAGGTCCACGAGGAAAATCTTTCTGAGAAGCTTGCCCATAGAACTACCCTTCGCTGCAACTCGGAACGCCAACGGGAACCCTCCGCGGTGAAAACCAGTTCTTCACCTGTCGATCTCTCCCAACACGATATCCAGCGTTCCCACCACCGCTACTACATCGGCCACCAGGCCGCCGCGCACCATGCGGTCCAGCGCCTGCAGATTCACAAACGACGGCGGCCGCACCCGGCACCGATACGGCTGCGTGGATCCGTCGCTCACCACGTAATATCCCAGTTCGCCCTTGGGCGCTTCGATGGAAACATACGCCTCGCCCACCGCCGGCTTGATCACCTTGCCGATCTTGCCCTGGATCGGCCCTTCTGGAATCCCTTCCACCGCCTGCTGCATGATGCGCGCCGACTGGCGCATTTCCTGCATGCGGACAATGTACCGGTCGTAAGTATCGCCGTTCTGCCGCGTGGGGATTTCGAAATCGTACTTCTCGTATCCCGAGTAAGGCTGGGCCTTGCGCAGGTCCCATTTCACGCCGGCGGCTCGCAACACTGGCCCGGTCACGCCGTACTCTTTGCACTCCTCGCCGTTCAGAATGCCCACGTTCTTGAGCCGCGCCACCCAGATGCGGTTGTTGCTCAGCAGTTCCTCGTACTCGTCCACCTTGGGCAGGAACATCTTGCAGAAATCGCGCACGTCCTGCTCGAAGCCGTCGTAGGTTTCGTATTGCAGCCCGCCGATGCGAAATGCATGCGTGGTCAGCCGCGCGCCGCAGTACTTTTCGAATATCTTCAGCGCCTCTTCGCGCTCGCGCAGGCAGTAGAACACCGGCGTGATGGCACCGATATCCAGCGCGTGGGTTCCCAGCCACAACAGGTGGCTGGCAATGCGGTTCAGTTCCGTCAGGATCACCCGGACCGCCTGCGCGCGCGGCGGCGCCTCCACGTTCAGCAGCTTTTCCACCGCCAGGCAATACCCCAGTCCGTTGGAAACGGCCGCGACGTAGTCCATTCGATCCACGTACGGATTGAACTGCGCGTAGGTGCGGTTCTCCGCGATCTTCTCCACGCCGCGATGCAGGTAACCGATCACGCAATCCGTGCCCAGGACCTTCTCCCCATCCAGCTTGAGGATCACGCGCAACACCCCGTGCGTAGAGGGGTGTTGCGGCCCCATATTGAGCACTAGCTCAGTGGAGTCTAAGAATGTCGCATCCGGCATAGTGGTATCACTGGCCGCTTTCGATACCGAGGTTTTCCTGTACCCAGCGATCGTCCTGCTGAAGAATATTGTAGTCCTTGCGGAGAGGGTGGCCCGTCCATTCCTCGGGCAACAGGATGCGCCGCATGTCGGGATGGCCCGCGAACTCGATGCCGAACATGTCGAACACTTCCCGCTCCAGCCAGTTGGCTGTCAGGTGCACACCCACGGCCGTTTCCGGCTTGTAGCCCTCCGGAATATAGGTCTTGATGCGGATGCGCTCGTTCCGCGCATGGCTGTAGACGATGTACACGAGGTCGAATCGCTCGGCCCGTTTGGGCCAGTCCACCGACGTAATGTCCACCAGGTAATCGAAGTCCGCATCCAGCTTCAGGTACTCCAGCAGCGGCACCGCGGCGTCCGGTTTGGTCACCACGAAATTCTGGCTGAGGTAGGTCGAAGTCTCGACGATTCGATCGCCGAATCTCTCTTTTATCTCGCGCGCGAGTTCGCTGTCCCACGGCGTGGCCACCATGGTAGCGGGAGGCTTGGGAGGAGCGGGGTGAGCGGCGGCGGGAGGTTTCGGGGCTGCTGGCTTGGCGGCCTCGGCCGCCGGAGGTTTCGGAACCGCCGGTTTAGCGGCGTCAGCGGCTGGCTTTGGCGGCGGTCCCGATGCCTCGCCCACGGCAGGGGGAGGCGCTTGCGAGCCTTCGGGCTTTTGCTCGTCAGCCATGGCTTCTCCTGGCAAAGAACCCTACATTTATCACTGGCGGGAGAGGGGTGTCAAATTGATTCACAGGTGGCTGAGGAGGTTTGCGCTCATCTTCTTTCTCTCCGCAGGCCCTTCACTCTGTGTTCGCATAGACAGGCGTTTCACTGAATCCCGCTTCCAATCCGTGCCCATCTCTACCGTTCAACCCCGGTTAGTCGCCAATCAGCTCAATATCCATCGGCACATTCCTCTGATTATGTTGTAATGGAAGGACTTCGCCGTATGTCTGCCGCCGGCAAACATCTTCGGAGGGGATGGAAGGCGCTCGGCCGCCGCCTCCGCGAGGTCCGCATGATCGCTAGGGGTTTGGCTTCCACAGACCATCCCATCCTGGCACACGTGATCCCTATGCGGCGCTGCAATCTCTCCTGCGCCTACTGCAACGAGTACGACGATCATTCCAAGCCCGTTCCCGTCGACGTGATGTACCAGCGCCTCGATCGCCTGGCCGGCCTGGGAACCAACATCATTACCATCTCCGGCGGCGAACCCCTCCTGCATCCCGACCTCGACCTGATCATCGCCCGCGCGCGCAAACATGGCATGATCGCCGGCATGATCACCAACGGCTACCTGCTGACAGCCGAGCGTATTCAGCGTCTCAACCAAGCCGGCCTCGACCATCTGCAGATCTCCATCGATAACGTCATGCCCGACGACATTTCCAAAAAGAGCCTGAAGGTCCTCGACCGCAAGCTGCAGCTCCTGGCCGAGCATGCCGACTTTCACGTCAACATCAATTCCGTAGTCGGCGGCGGCATCCGCCATCCGCAGGACGCCTTGGTGATCGGAAAGCGCGCGCTGGAATTGGGCTTCACCTCAACGGTCGGAATCATCCACGATGGCGACGGCCAATTGCAGCCGCTGCGCGACGAAGAGCGCGAAGTCTACGCCGCCATGCGCTCGATGGAAAAGGCCAGCTACGCGCGCATCAATTACTTCCAGGACAACATCGCGCACGGCAAAGAGAACCAGTGGCGCTGCCGCTCCGGTTCGCGCTACCTGTATATCTGCGAGGACGGCCTGGTGCACTACTGCTCGCAGCAGCGCGGCTATCCCGCCAAGCCCCTGGCCGATTACGCAGTGGAAGACATCCGCCGCGAGTACCGCACGGCCAAGAGCTGCGCGCCCCGCTGCACGGTCGCTTGCGTGCATCAGATTTCCTACATCGATTTCTGGCGCGGCAAGCAGGACCTGACGCCGTCCCCCGTGAGCGAGCAGTCGGGTGAGCGGCTCGTGCAGATTCAGTAGGCCCGATCAACGATCACATCTTCACGTCGAACGAGAGCTGCTGAATCATCCTATCCAAAGCCTCCTGCCCGGCCGACAGCTGCGACTCCAGTTGGTCGCTCTCCTTGCGCATCGCTTCCAGCCTCGTCTCTTGCGTCTTCCGTTCCACACTGAGCAGGCGGCCGGTGATTACACTCGCTCCGTTCGTCACTTCCAGCCGCGCCTCTCAGTGCGCCGAGGAACTCCGAGAGAGAGGTGTGATCGCCTGCGGGCAGATGCAGATCGCCAAGCTGCCGCTCCACGGGCGCAGAAGAACCGTAAGCCACGCCCGTAATGCGGCCGCCTCCCATGTCCAGCGCGGTCAGCGATTTCAAGACGTCAGTGAGCTGGCTGGACGTAAAGTGCAGGTTGACATCCTGCTTGTCCCGCACTGTGCCCACGTGTTGGAAGTACCCGACGCCGTTCTTATACAGGACCACTCGCTTTCCTGGAAGATTACGGGTGTCCTGTGCCGCCAACAGCGGCACAAAACCAGTAAGCAGAATCCAGGACCTTTTCATG
>Ga0335081_10007301_pt1 | contig 17670 bp, 18 predicted proteins | sample Lox_Sample_35_FD_206713 | JGI IMG/M metagenome (GOLD analysis project Ga0335081, IMG submission 206713) | Soil microbial communities from Loxahatchee National Wildlife Refuge, Florida, United States - Lox_Sample_3.5 | ecosystem: Environmental > Terrestrial > Soil > Wetlands | place: USA... | reverse complement strand
AAATCTTTGGCTTCCTGGCTGGAAGTATTGCTTTGGGAAGCCGCCACGCCGCTCGATCGGAGAATGGCGGTGTTGCCAATCTCGATCACATGCGCCTTAAACGTCTTGTTTGGGATCGCGTCGACCGATACATCCGCGATCTGATTCAGCTTGACGTTGACAATATCGGTCTCGTCGACCTTCACTTCCGCGGTGATCAGCGACATATCGGCGATTGTCATGATGGTACTAGCCGCCGAGTTCTGCACACCCGGAACCACCGTTTCGCCGACCCGCACCGAGAGGTTGGTCACCACCCCGTTGATCGGAGCGTATGCATCATATTTTTGTAAGACATCGGTGGCCCGGGTGAGCCCCGCTCGCACCTGCGCTACCTTCTTTTGCGCCGAAGCCAGTTGCGCGGCGGACTGCTCCCGCTGCGCCTTGGACTGAACCAGCCGCGCTTCGGATTGGCGCACCAGCGCCTGCTGGCCGTCGTAGGTCGCTTTCTTCAGCTCATAGTCCTGTTGCGCCATCAACTTATCGCGGAACAACGACTGCGCACGCTCGAAATCCGATTTCATACGCGCCAGGTCGGCGCGGTTCCGGTCGATGTCGGCCTGCGCTGTGGTGACGGCTTCGTCGGCCGCCTTCAACCCAGCCTCGGAAGCCGAGGAGTCCGCTTCAGCCGCGTTGAGCGACGCTTGCTGCGCCTGAACGTCGGCGGCCGGCTGGATATTTTCAACCCGGGCCAGCAGTTGGCCCTTGTGCACCCGGTCGCCTTCCTTCACCGCCACTTCCGTCAGCTCGCCCATGGCGTTGGCGCCTATGTTGATGTAATTCTTGGGTTTAATCTCGCCCGAAGCGGTCACGACGCTGGTCAGGTCCTGCCGCACCACGCGCGCGGTCTGGACCGTGACCACGCCCCGTTTGCTGTACACCGTGCTGGCCCAAATCCCGACTCCCGCCAGGACCAGGGCCACAATCACGATAAGAATTCTCCACTTGGGCTTCACGATGACAAAGTCTCCCTGTTGGTGTTCAACCTCTTTAGACGACACGAGCGGGCCGGGAGTTCACTATTAGTGTACAATGGCCGCGGTTTGTATCAATGACGTTTGAATGACGCGCCTGTTAGCGTAGCCATTCGATAGAATCGGGCGTAGTACTTTCGCACTGCACCGACTGCGTCACCCCGGAGGCAAGCTGCGCGCAGGCATTGGAAACCGCCGTCCGGATGGCTTCCTGCTGGCTCGTGGCTGACGCCGTGCGGCAGTCGCGCTGCCCGTTGAAACTGACGCAGACCTGGCACCGGACGCGGTTCTGCTGGAACGTCGTAACTACAACCGTCCCAACGACTAAAACGCCGAAAGCGATCGCCACCCAAACCGTTTTTTTCACGCGAAGAAATTCCCCATTTTGCGAAATTTGGCATAGCGGTGCTCCACCAGCCGCTCGGGCGTGAACGCGGAAAGCTCGTCGAGCGACCGGGCGAGTTCGCACCGCAGACTTTCGGCAGCCGCGTCCGGATTCTCCTGGGCGCCGCCGGCAGGCTCCGGAATAATCCGGTCGATCAGCCCGAAATTCAACAGATCTTCGGCGGTCAACCGCAGCGCCGCCGCCGCCTGCTCAGCCTTCCCTGCATCGCGATAAATGATCGCGGCGCAGCTCTCCGGCGAAATCACGCTATAAACCGCATTCTCGAACATCGAAACCAGGTTGCCTACGCCCAACGCCAGCGCTCCGCCGCTGCCTCCCTCGCCGATGCAAATGGAGATCACCGGAGTCGGCAGGCGCGACATCTCGCGCAGGTTGCGCGCAATCGCCTCAGCTTGCCCGCGCTCCTCGGCGTCAATGCCTGGGTAAGCGCCCGGCGTGTCGAGTAAGGTAATCACCGGCCGCTTGAATTTGGCAGCCATCTGCATCACCCGCAGCGCCTTGCGGTATCCCTCCGGCTTCGGCATGCCGAAATTCCGCAGCAGCTTCTGTTTGGTGTCGCGGCCTTTTTGTTCCGCGACAATCGCCACCGGCCGGCCGGCGAATTGCGCCACCCCGGCCACGATCGCCGAATCATCGCCGAACAGACGGTCGCCGTGGACTTCTTGAAAATCCTGGAAGACTCGCTCGATGTAATCGAGCGCGTGCGGGCGTTTGGGATGCCGCGCAAGCAGGACGCGTTGCCACGCCGGATGCGCTTCCGCCGCCGTCGTTGCCGCGGACGCAAAGGGCGCGTTCTGCTCGGGCTCCACTGTCACATCTTAACAGTGGCGCTGGCGATCTTGTCGCCGGCTCCCGATTTGTGCGTTACCGCCCCATATTTACACGTTCGTGAGCAATCTGCATCTTGCCAATCCGGGGTATGAGGTTGAAACTCAATTTAGGAGGGGAGAAACAGCATGTGTGATTATTCGCTTATGGCCGTCCCGAACCGGCTCGCCAGGGAAGGGGAAGATTTGGTGGCGCATCGGTTCCCCACGGGATCGTTGGGTTTGGCGTCTCCCGGCGACCTGAAACATGCAACTGAACCGCCGCTACCTGTCCGCAAGAGCGTCTGGCGCCGGATCGCGGAATTTTTTGATCCGCCCCGGATCGAACCGGTTCCGGCTGTTTGCATTCCGCCGGGCGCGCGCCTGCAACTGCAGGATGTTTCCGCGCGCATGCAGCAGGATCTCGGTGTGAGCGCCGTGGAAGAGGTGACGTTCACGCAGATCTCGGCGTCCGTCAATAGCTACCGCGATGCGGTGCGGTTCCGCAACGGGCGGGAAGTCCGGTTGCAGGAGCTGCGCGAAGGGCAGCGCGTGAAAGTGCTCGACTTGTCGTTCGCAGACGAGCTCGATCTGGTCCGGCTTCGCGAAGAACGGGCCGAGTTCGCTCACCGGCTGCGCTAACGATCAGGCTTTCCGCTCAGGTTGGACGCGAGGCGCCGGGGTAGGCTCTGATTACTCCGCGCCCGGTCCGCCGCGCTAGACTAACGGATTGATCGACCTCCAACAACTCGAATCCTCTTCGGCGGCTGAACTTGTGTCGTGGGCCGTCAAAACGTATGGCGCTGCGTTTGGGATCAGCAACAGTTTTCAAAAAGAAGACATGCTGCTGGTGGATCTCGCCTCTCGCGCCGGCGGCGCTTTCCGCATTTTCACGCTCGACACCGGGCGGCTGCACGAAGAAACGTACCGGATGATGGAAACGGTTCGGGAGCGCTACGGAATCCGGGTCGAGCCGGCGTTTCCGGATCGCGACGAGGTGGAGCGGATGGTGGCCGAGCACGGCCCCAACCTCTTTTACGGCAGCGTGGAGGCGCGCAAAATGTGCTGCGAGGTCCGCAAGGTGCGGCCGCTCGAACGCAAGCTGGCCGAGTTTCGCGCGTGGGCAACCGGGCTGCGGCGCGAACAGACCCAAGCCCGCGCGGGCATCCGCAAGGTCGAGGAAGTGGCAGGGCGGCTGAAGCTCAATCCGCTGGCCGATTGGACCAGCGCCGAAGTCGAGGAGTATACGCGCGCGCACCACGTCCCGGTGCACCCCCTCTACGCGCGTGGATTCGCCAGCATCGGCTGTGCGCCCTGTACGCGAGCGATTGAACCGGGCGAGCCGGAGCGCGCCGGCCGCTGGTGGTGGGAGCAGGGTGGTCCGCGCGAGTGCGGCATCCACTTTGCGCCCGATGGTTCAGTTCGGCGGAACACCCCCGCCGGTACTGATGCCTAAAGACATACAAGGCTTCAGCTCGATCTGGGCTACACTAGAGAGCTTAGGTCTCAGTTCCCTTTGATCGATCTACACTCCCATACGAACGAATCCGATGGCACCTGCTCGCCCGCCGAATTGATTCAGGAAGCGGCGCGCGCTGGTGTGAAGGTGCTCGGCATTACCGACCACGACACCTTTCGCGGTTTCGATCAAGCCGCCCCTCTGGCACGCCAGGCGGGCATCGAAGCCGTCTGCGGAATCGAGCTGTCCACCAAACTGCATGGACACTCCGTGCACCTGCTCGGTTATTTTCTGGGCGACAACGGTCTCAAGAATTTCCGGACGTGGGTGCTCGAGATGCAGGCGTCGCGCAAAGAACGCAATGTGCGGCTGGCCGCACGGCTGCGGGAGTTGGGTTTTAATATCACGCTGGAAGAAGCCGAAAGACGCGGCCGCGGCATGACCGGCCGGCCGCATTTTGCGCAACTGCTCGTGGAAAAAGGGTACGTCGCGAGTCTGCGCCAGGCGTTCGACGAGTACTTGGACGAATCGGCGAAGGGCTATGTGCACCGCATCGAGCCGCAATTCTCGGAAGGCGTCGCGCGGATTCGCGAAGCGGGCGGCATTGCCTCGCTCGCGCATCCGGTTCGCGTCCGCGGCGATGTGCCGGCGCTGCTGCCGGAGCTGTGTGAGGACGGGCTGAACGCCATCGAGGCGTATCACAGCGACCACACCCCGGGCGACACGCAGCAATACCTTGGATTGGCGGAGCGCTACGGCTTGAGGGTCACCGGCGGCTCGGATTTTCACGGCGCGGTGAAACCGGGAGTTCACCTCGGCACCGGATATAACGGCAATCTGCGAATTCCCGCCGATCTTCTCGATCAGCTCAGAGAACGCGTGCGCTAACCTCGCCGGCTTGAAGGCGCGTTCCGGGTTGCGCGTAGTTCGCCCGAAGAATCGCCAGGGCCGCGACGCGGCCCGTTTCGGAGGAATGCACAGAGGAAGTGATTTCGCCGGCGTCACTGCCGCCGGCGGCGAGCTTCGTGCCGGCCGCGAGAAGCTCGGACGATTCGACCTCCAGACGCGCCAATAATTTGTTGACGTGACCCTGCGCGCGAATCCGCTCGACAATCTCCTGGCCGACGTAACAACCTTTGGTGAAGCTCACGGCCTGCATCTGCCGGGTCTCTTGTGGCAGAGAGGTCTCGCGGATGTCTTCGCTGTATCGCGGGTTTCCGTTTTCGATGCGGACGGTGCGCGCGTCGTCGGCGCTCGCCGCGACTGTGCCGGCGCTCTCGGCGAGACGCACCCATTCCGCGAATTGTTCAGCCGGGCCGATCACCCGAAATCCAGGCTGTCCGGTGAGACTTGCGTCCAAAGCATCAGGGAAGACGCTGCGGAGCGCGGGCGCATTCGGCCCTTCGATGCCGATCGACCTCGTCTTTTCCGTCACGTCTTCGAGCTCCACCTGGTCGGCGACTTTGTATTTCAAGACCAGAGCGGGCAGCTTCTCGCGCAATTCCGGCTCGGTGTCGATGAGGAAGTGCTCCGCGAAGCAGAACAGATGCAGGTCGCCCTGGATGCGTCCCTGCGGTGTGAGCAGGAACGCGTAGCAGCTCGAGCCCGGCGTCATTTTTTTGATTTCGTTGCTGGTGACGTTGTGCAGATAGCGCGCGCGGTCGCGCCCGCGCACCACAAAGCGCCCGCGCGCGGAAAGATCGAGCCAGGCAGTGCCGTGGCGCAGAGCCTCGTAACCTTTGGTCATCAATTTCAGTGTAGGAGATCCGGCGGGGCGGCCTTCAGCTGCCTGAAGTCATTGCGCACAAATCACCAATGAACCAAACGCAACCCGCGGACGGCTTCGAAATGATGGTCGCGCGTCACCAGCCGGCAGGCGTGTTGCCGGGCTAGAGCCGCGGTTGTGTCGAGGATTATCGCCATTCTTCTTCATCGATCTTCTCGAACTCGGCCTCAATCAGGCGGTCAATTTTGAGGTTCTCACGATGGAGTGATTTCAAACCGCCGAACGCCGCCTCCCAGGGCTTTGCCCTCGGACCCGCTCTGGGGCCGCGGCGCAGCCGCTCCGTCACGGCCTCGGTCAGAATCTGCTTGATGCTGCGGCCCTCTTCGGCAGCGGTGGATTTCAACTTTCGATACAGCGCATCCGGCAGTTCGACCGTAGTTTTCACGCTGTCATGTTCCCATAAATATGGGTCAATCGAAAAATCTGGCGTAGCTCGTCGTGCGCGGGCGTCGTGCGCAGATTGGATTGACGTCGATTCAGCGGACCTTCAGCGGGTTTCGCGCAGTAGCAGGCGGGACGATGTGGTTCATGCGAAGGTAGGGAACGAGTTGCCCATAGGTGTCGGCGATGTGCCAGACTGCCGCTATTGCTACGGTAAGGCTGGTGTTGTTTCCCCAGTATTGACCCGGCGGCACCTTTTCCTTGGCGCTCGTGTCCGTCATTGCCGCGAGGACCTTGTTGCCATAAGCGAAGGAATCACGCAGATATTGGATTAGCTCTGATTTCGTCGCAGCCGTCGCGGGGCCGCCGTTTTCACAGTGTGGGGGCGGAGTCTTGTGGTCGATCTCGTTGAAGAAGGCGAAATTGTTGCACGCGACGTGTTTGATCTGCTCGGCAAAGGTGCGAACTCCCTCGAATCCAGTCCCTGGGGGAACAAAGCTGTAGAGTCTTTCGGGCATCGCTTGTGCGACAGAGAGAAACTGGGCTTCCGTATGCTCCAAGACAGGTTTTACACTATCGGGTACGCTCGCTAGAGCGGCATCGGCTGCCAATGCCGGAACGATGAGCGGAGACCCCAGTGCCAGAACTCTCAGCAAGAATCTCATTTAGATTCGCCTCCTCAGGGTGACGGTCCATAGTATGCGAGTCAGAGCCCGCGGTTTTGAATACCAGGAAATAAGTATTCCCACTGCCAGTTGATCAGTAGGACTCTCCGCCCCCAGCCGAGGTTTCTGAGATGTGTTCCGATTTTCACTGCGCCATTTTGGGATGAATCGGGCGCAATCAGAAAATTCTTCGCAGATAGGCCGAGATCAGGATGATGAGGAAGCCGGAGATGAAGGCGCCGGTCATCTGGCGGGCGCGGCGCGGGTTGTTGGGACGTACGGCGAGCATCCCGGCGGCGAACACGTGGGCTACCAGCAGGAGCTTGACGGCCAGCACAATGCGGTAGCTGGTGGTGTGCCCAGGAGTCGTGATCAGGTTGTAGGCGCCGGAAAGGATCAGAGCCGCCATCGCGGTCAATAGCCAGGGGCGGAAGCGGGCGACGGCTGTCTCGAGCGCTACGCCCACAGTGGAAGCGGCCAGGCTGCCGAAGAAAAGTCCGCCGACCAGCGTCGCCACCGAGGCGAGGTGCAGCCAACGCATGATCAGAAAGGGGACGTCACCCATACGCTAGAGTATACAATCGGCTTAATGATCCACGAGATCCTGCCGGTCGGACCGCTGCAATGCAACTGCTCGATTTTCGGCGACGAAACCAGCCGGGAAGGGCTGGTGGTGGATCCGGGCGACGAAATCGACGAGATCCTGGAAATCATCAACCGCCACGGGCTCGCGGTGAAAGCGATCGTGATCACGCATGCGCACATTGACCACATCGGAGGCGCGCAGAAACTCAAGCAGGCTACCGGCGCGCCGGTCTACATGAATCCCAATGATGTTGAATTACAGAAGATGCTGGATGTCCAGGCAGCGTGGCTGGGCATGCAGCCGCCGGAAGCGGTAAGCATCGACGTGGACGCCAAGGACGGCGACCGGCTGGTGATGGGGGCGACGGAATTTCACGTCCTGCACACGCCCGGACACACGCAGGGCAGCATCAGCCTGTGGATACCCGGCGAGAAGAAGCTGGTGGCGGGCGATACGCTGTTTCGCGACAGCATCGGCCGCACCGATCTGCCCGGCGGCGACGGCAAGCAGATTCTGCGTTCGATTCACAGCAAGCTGCTGCCGTTGCCGGAAGACACGGTGGTGGTTCCGGGGCACGGCGACCAAACCACGATTGGCCGCGAGAAGCGCTTCAACTATTTCCTGCAGAACCCTGCCTGACTACGTAGCCGCGGGATCAGGACTGACTTCGATTCCCAACAGACGGTCGCCACCCAGTTCGAGAAAAACGGCTCTTGCCTTCCGGCTCTGTTCGGCCGCGCGCTCGATAAGCTGAGTGAAGGGAAGTTCGGAGCGCAATGAATCCAGCCACCGATCATGCAAGAGGCCGTGGTGGCACGCGTATCCGTTTTCGATCGCGAGCGATAGGAGCCGGAACGCACGATCGTGGTACGCGGCTTTCGCCATGAGACAACCGTTATAGAAGTGCGCTTCGGGATCGGTGAGCTTGGCAGCTCGATCGAATATCTCCACACCCTTCTGGTGATTGCCCATAAAAAAAGCCAGCCATCCGGAGAACCACCATCGGAACGGCTCCGAAAGAGTTTTTTCCAGTTCCTTGGCCGCGGTGATTGCTTCCGGTACGCGTCCCAGAGCTTCGAGCGCCGGCGCAACCACGTAGAAGTCGGATGGAGCAGGGCAATGATCCAGAGCTTCTTGGAACTGCTCCAGTTGAAGGTAGGTATAAGCCACGCTCGTTTTTACGTGAGGATCGAGTTTGTTTGCCAGATGGTGCGCGGCAAGCGAAGCATCGAGCAGACCGCAGTACCGAAGAGCTTGAACCAGTCCGGTAAGCAAGTTGGGATCGTGGCGGTGCGTTCGAGCGCGTTCGATCAGCCGTTTCATGGCCTGGAGCGACCGCCCGGAATCGCATTCGTGAGCGGTATAGAAGTTGTGCGCCAGCGCCAGATCCGGATTCAAGTTGAAGGCGTTTTGAAACGCATGTTCCGCCCGGTCGGTATTTTCGGTCGCATCGTCCACAAACTTGCCGACGTACCGGTGAGCCCGACCCAGACAGGCCCAAGCCGGCGCGTATTGCGGGTCCGCCGCCACGGACTGCAGGTACAGATCTCTGGCGAGGACCATATTCGCCGCGTTGTAGCCCGCGGCCACCAGTTGATTGGCGCGAAGGTAGAATTCATAACCGGCGGCGTTAGCGGGAACATCGTGCTTCAGAGCGTGCTGTTCGCGGGCGCTCAGTGGAAGCGCGAGAGATTGGACAATGTGGGTGACGATCTCATCCTGGACCTCGAAAATATCATGGAAAGAGACCTTGGACGTGCTGGTCCAAAGCACCGAGCCGTCCGCCGCGTCGACAAGCTGGGCATTCACGCGCAAATGCTGGCTGTCGGACAGGAGCGTGCCCGTGAGAATTGCATCGACCTGCGCTTTTTCGGCAATGGACTTGATGTCGGTTTCGCCGCCAGCGGCGAGCCGGGACGCGGCCATCGTCGAGCGCACGACCAAAGAATCGATCGCCGCCAGGGAAGTGGTAATGGCATCGGGCAGGCTCACAGAGAGGAAATCGGATGCCTCATTTTGCCGGAGAACCCGAAACGGAAGCACGATGAGCCGCGTCAGCGCGCGGCGAGATGCAGGACGCGCTGCAGGCCTGGCGAGCGCATCCAAAACCGCGGCGGCCGAGGCGTAGCGCTGCTCCCGATCTTTGCGCAAGAGCCTGTCGACGACACCGCCCAGTTCGGATTGGATCGGCCGCGGGATGTCGTGAAGGATAGCGTGCATCGTGTCGACGCCGCTATTGCGCCGCCAGGGATGCGTGCCCGACAGCATTTCGTAAAGTATGGTCCCTAGCGCGAACAGATCGCTGCGGGCATCGACTTCCTGGCCGAGGACCTGCTCCGGCGACATGTAGGCCACGGTTCCGAGGATCTGTCCGGCAACGCTGATACCGACGCTCGCCATGTCCTCTGTTTCCAGTGCTCCCGCGGACGGCATCCGCTTGGCGAGACCGAAGTCCAATACTTTCACATAGCCGTCGGAACGCACCATGATATTGGCCGGCTTGAGGTCGCGATGAACGATGGCGGCTTCATGAGCCGCGCGCAGCGCCTCAAGAATCTGGCGCGCGACTTCGATTTTGCGATCGGGAGCTGGTGAACGCTCGAGCCACTCTCGCAGGGTCTCGCCTTCCACAAATTCTGTTACGAGATACATGGATCCGGAGGCCAAGAACCCGATGTCGTAGAGCGTGCAGATGTGCGGATGGTTGAGGGCGGAAATCGCCTCCGCCTCGCGTTGAAACCGCTTGCTGAATTGTCCCGCCGAGGTTTTGATGGCGACCGCACGGCCCAGGCGCGTGTCGACGCCGCGATAGACCGAGCCCATTCCGCCGGATCCAAGGCGCCCGATGACCTGGTAGGGGCCTAGGGTAGCGCCCGCCGTCAACCGGACCTCCGGCTCCTCGTGTTCTGCCAGTTCGGCTCGCGCGGCCGGCAGCGTGAGCGTCTGCATGAGGAAGCTTTCCACATCCCGGCGCAGAGTTTGATCGGAGCCACACTCCGCATCAAGAAACGAGGCCCGGTGTTCCTGGCTGTGCTCCAGAGCCAGGCGGCAGAGCCGTTCGATTCGGTGATGGCGCTCTGCATCCATGGAGTATCGCAGGATTGGTTTCACCATATTACCGAAGTGCAGCCTCATCGAATCGCGTCGCTTACAATTGAACGTGACGAAGATGGTTACAGAGAGATACTCTGCCGCCGTGCTGCCGGCGGCGCAGGCACCGATTGTGGTTACATCGCTGGGATGCAGGCCGCCGGGCGCCGGTGAAGTGCTGGTGCGCATGGAGGCGTGCGGCCTCTGCCATTCCGACCTGTTCATCGCTGGTTTGGAAAAACTGGCGGCCGCGCCGGTGACGCTCGGCCACGAAGGAATTGGCCGCGTGGAAGCGGTGGGCCCGGGCGTCCGCGATTGGGCGGTGGGCGATCGGGTCGCGATCACGTATCTCGGCACCACTTGCGGCGCGTGCGAATGGTGCCTCTCGGGGCGGCGGCGCTTTTGTCCGGATCAAACCAATTTCGGCTACACGCTGCCGGGCGCGTTGGCGCAATACGTCGCTGCTCCGGCTTCGGCGCTGGTGCGGGCACCCGATGGGATCTCCGCCGAACAGGCCGCGCCGATTTGCTGCGCGGGGTGGACCGCGATGGGCGCGCTGCGCGAAGCGGGACTGCGCGCCGGAGAATCGGTCGCGTTATTCGGATTGGGCGGCCTCGGACATCTGGCGCTCGAGATTGCGCGCGTGCAAGGGCTGCGCGTCGCGGCGGTGGATGTTTCCGAGAAGAAGCTCGAGCAGGCGCGGGCGGCGGGCGCCGAGATCGCGCTTTCCGGGTCGGAGCCCGGGCGCGTTCTGCAGAAAGAGCACGGTGGAGTGGATGCAGCGATTGTCTTCACGGCCGCGCCAGCCGCGATTCCGCAGGCGTTCCGCGCGGTGAAGCGCAATGGCACGGTGGTGCTGGTGGGGATCTCCCGGAACTCGTTTGAGCTGCCGCTGGTCGAAACCGTGACGCGCGGCATCACGGTTCGCGGCAGCTATCTGGGCGCGCGGCAGGATCTGGAAGAGGCCTTTCAACTTTTGCAAACCGGGGCTATCCGGCCGCACATTCACACGCACGTGCTCGACGAAGTTCCGTCTCTGCTGGAGCAGATGCGGCGCGGCGCGCTGCTGGGACGGGCTGTAATCTCGTTCTGATAAGATTTTCGCTATGGCTCAACCCGACGTCTATCCTCCCAGCCCGGAGTTCGTACAGCACGCGCGCGTTCGCGGAATGGACGCGTATCGCGAGCTGTATCGCAACGCCGCGGAAAAGCCGGAGGCATTCTGGGGGGAGCTGGCGGAAAAAGAACTGTTCTGGTTCGAGAAGTGGTCGCACGTTTTCGAGTGGCATCCGCCGGCGGTGAAATGGTTCGCGGGCGGGAAGACGAACGTTTCTTATAACTGCCTCGACCGGCATCTGGCCACGCCGCGCAAAAACAAGGTCGCGATTCTGTGGGAGGGCGAGCCGGGCGACCAGCGCATGATCTCGTATCAGGAGCTGCATCGGCTGGTGTGCCGCTTTGCCAATGTGCTGAAGGCGCGCGGCCTCAAAACCGGCGACCGCGCCATCATTTATATGGGCATGGTTCCGGAGCTGCCGATTGCCATGCTGGCCTGCGCGCGGCTGGGGATCATCCATAGCGTGGTGTTCGGCGGCTTTTCGGCCGAAGCGCTCAAGACGCGCATTCAGGATCTGGAAGCCCAGATCGTCATCTGCGCCGATGGCGCGTGGCGGCGCGGCCGCGAGGTGCGGCTCAAAGACGCGGTCGACGAAGGGCTGACGGAGTGCCCGTCGGTGCGCGACGTCATCGTGCTCAAGCGCACCAGCAGCGCGATTCAGATGAAAGAAGGCCGCGACCATTGGTGGCATGAGCTGGAAGAAGGCGTGAGCGAGCAGTGTCCGGCCGAGCCGCTGGATAGCGAGCATCCGCTGTTCGTGCTTTACACGTCGGGGACGACCGGCAAACCGAAGGGGATTGTGCACACCACCGCCGGCTATCTGCTGCACGTACACATGACGTGCCAGTGGGTCTTCGACTTGCGTGAGGAAGACACGTTCTGGTGTTCGGCCGATATCGGCTGGGTGACCGGGCATAGCTACATCGTGTATGGGCCGCTTTCGAACGGCACCACGAGCGTGCTGTACGAAGGCTCGCCCGATTATCCGCAGCCGGACCGCATGTGGCGGCTGATCGAGAAGTACCGCATCAACATTCTGTATACGTCGCCGACGGCGATCCGCGCTTTTGTGCGCCACGGCGACCAGTGGCCGAACGCGCACGACATGTCGAGCCTGCGACTGCTGGGTTCGGTCGGCGAGCCGATCAACCCGGCGGCGTGGGAGTGGTATTACAAGACGATCGGAAAGGAGCGCTGCCCGATCGTCGATACGTGGTGGCAGACCGAGACTGGCGGCATGATGATCGCGCCGATGCCGGGCGCGGTGCCGCTCAAGCCAGGCTCGGGGACGCTGCCGATGCCGGGCGTGCTGGCGGAGGTGGTGGATCTCGAAGGCAAGCCGGTACCGGAGAATCGGGAGGGTTTTCTGATTGTGCGGCGGCCGTGGCCGGGGATTGCGCGCACCATTTGGCGCGATCCCGAACGCTACAAGCAGCAATACTGGGAGCGGATACCCGGCGTCTACATGACGGGCGACGCGGCGCGGCGCGATGAAGACGGCTACTACTGGATTCTCGGGCGCGTCGACGACGTGATGAACGTCAGCGGGCACCGGCTGAGCACGATGGAGCTGGAATCGGCGCTGGTGCGGCATCCGGCGGTGGCGGAGGCCGCGGTAGTGGGCAAGCCGCACGAGATTACGGGCCAGGCGGTGGCGTGTTTTGTCACCTTGAAGAAAGGCGACTGGAACCACACGGAGTTGGCGGAAGACTTACGCAAGTGGGTGGCGCACGAGATCGGAAGCTTCGCGAAGCCGGAGCAGATCCGGTTTACCGACGCGCTGCCGAAGACGCGCAGCGGGAAAATTATGCGGCGGCTGTTGCGGGAGATCGTGACGTCGAATGCGGTGACGGGGGATGTGACGACGTTGGAGGATTTGTCGGTGGTGACGCGGCTGGCGTCGCAGCACGACGAGGATTGAGGCCTGTTGGACCCGGTGGTAAGCCGGTCCGCAGGGATGGCTTCGCAGGTGAAACCGCCGGCGACAAGATCGCCGGCGCCACGTACCCGGCTGGAAAGAGAGTGCTGGCTATTTTTTCGGCGGCGGCTCCATCGTCGGGATGTCGTTGCCGGCGACGCGGCGGCGGAATTTCCAGTGGCCGTTTTCACGGACCAGCTGGTCATCGTAGTGGCCGGCTTGCGCCATGGCGGGGCGCTTTTCTGAGTTCGGCGTGATGTACGCCCAGCGCGACCACGCGGTCGCGGTATCACCGTGAACTTCGATCACAAAGTTTGACAGCAGGTGATAGGTGTTGCCGGTGTTCGGGCCGGGGATGTTTTTCTCCATGAAGGCCTGGATGGCGGCCGGGCCTTTCACGGAGCCGAAACCGCCGGTCCATTCACCGTCTTTGGCGAAAAGTTGCGAGTATGCGGCAAAATCGTGGGCGTCGAGATAGCGGCCGTAGTTGAGCAGTACGACACGGATCTCTTCCATGTCCTCGAGGCGCTGGATACGGGCCGCGAGCGACGGGCTCTCGGCCGCCGCCCAGGGGGCCAAAAGAATTGCCGCCAGTGTCAGGACCAGTCCGCGTTTCATAAAATCCGCCCTCCTTATCGACGAGAGTGTATCATTGCCGGAAGTGGAACCATGGCGGAGGAGAGTCGGATGAACGAGAGGGTGACGTATCGGGGGGTCGTGTATCCTTCGCACTGTGACCACATGGGTCACATGAACGTGATGTGGTACGTCGGCAAATTCGACGAAGCCACGTGGCAACTGCTTGCCTCGCTCGGGCTGACCGCGTCACGGCTGAGCGAGCAAAATTGCGGCATGGCGGCGGTCGAGCAACACATCGAATATAAGCGAGAATTGCGCGCCGGGGATGTGATTACCGTGCGCTCGGCGATTCTCGAAATCAAGGAAAAGTCCGTCCGCCTGTCCCACGAGATGCGAAATGACGTAACCGGGGAAATCGCTGCGACTACCGTGATTGTGGGGGTGTATTTCGATACGGTTGAGCGCAAGGCGCGTCCGCTGCCGGAGGATGTCCGGGAGAAAGCACGCGATCTGACCGGCTAGAGCAGGGCTACCTGGCGTCGAGCTCGAAGATGCGCTTCGGGCCGGCGGGCGGGACGTACGGCACGGTGGTGCCTCCCTCATCCAGAGACTTGGGATTGAAACGCGGGCCCCGCTTGGCGCGCTTTAATTCCCATTTCACCAGAACCCCCATGCATGCCAGGATGCTTCCAAATAGGAGGATCGCCACCACGTTCATCATGGTCAGACGGTAAGCTGCCGCCGGATGAAAAACAACGTGCACTTTGGAGTACGGAAGTGTGCCGGACACCGTTAGTTACTGGCGGGTGAACAGGTAAATCCCGCTTGGGTCATCGGCCGATGAATCCTCCGCGGGGAATTTCAAGCCGCGGGAGGCCGCCACGGCAAAACCGGCGTTGGCGTAGTCGCGGCGCACCGATTGACGCCAATCGTGGCTGGAGGCCAGATCAAGGATCTGCTGGCCTTGCACGCGGTCGGGCGCGCGCACTTTTTCGATCTCTTCGAGCGTGCCCTGATGCGCATTCTGCATCAGGCGGTGCGCGGCGATGTCGAGCAGCCAGTGACGGGCGCCGCTTCGCTGCGGAAACCCGGTGGCGAGCGCGGCGGTTGTGTGCGCCGGCAGGTAGAGCAGCAAGCCTTCCGTGACAAAAATGCCGGGCGCGTTTCCGGCGGCTGCGTAGACCGCTTCGCGATCCGCGGCTGCCGTCAGGTCGGCGGCGATTTGCTCCAGGTGGCAACGGGGCTTTTCCGACGCAAGCAGCCCGGCTTTGTACGCGAGGATGGGAGCGAAATCCACTTCGATCCAGTGAAGATCGCGCGGGAGCTCGAGACGCCAGGGGCGCGTGTCGAGACCGGCGCCGAGCACAATGACAGTGCGGAGGCCGTAGGCGGCAATCGCCTCGAGCAGCATCTCGTCAATCGTGCGGCAGCGCAAGCCGACGCCGATGCCCAGCCAATCGGACGAAAGCAGCTTATCGGCGAGGGCAGCGCCGCGGAGGCCGGCTAGCCGCTGGGCGAAGGGATCGCGCACGACGCCATCGGGCCGCGCGGTTTCGGCGGCGCGCGCGGCGGCCACCATTAATGCGGTGTCGCTGACGTGCTCGACGCGGATTTCGCCGGAAGACATATCCTCATTATCGACTGGGTTCGCCGACGGCAAGACCGCCGGCGCCACCGCGCACCATATACTGGTCGGCATGTTGAAAGACAAAGTGGCGATTGTGACCGGGGCTAGCCGGGGCATTGGACGGGCGATCGCCGAAGCGTTTGTCCGCGAAGGCGCGCGGGTCGTCATCTGCGGACGCAAGGCCGAAACCTTGGAGCAGGTTGCACGCGAGATCGGTCCCGCGGCGAAGCCGGTGGTCTGCCATGTTGGGCGAGCGGATCAGATCGCGCAGCTCGTGGAAGCCACCACGCGCGAGTTCGGGCGCATCGATATTCTGGTGAACAATGCGGCCACCAACGTGGCGCAAAGGCCGTGCCTCGAGCTCGACGAAGGCATGTTCGACAAGATGATCGAGATCAACTTGAAGAGCGCGTTCCGGCTGATTCAGGCGGTTGCACCGGGGATGTGTGCGCGCGGCTCGGGATCGATCATCAATATCTCTTCGGTCTCCGGCATCCGGCCGCAATTGGAAGGGCTGCTGTACAGCATGACCAAGGCCGCGCTCAACATGATGACGCAATCGTACGCGCTGGAGCTGGGGCCGAAGGGCGTGCGGGTGAACGCGATTGCGCCGGGGCTGATTCAGACGGTGCTGAGCGAGTATTACTGGAAAGACGACGCGCGGCGCGAGAAGCGCATCGACGATCAGCCGATCCGGCATCTGGGGCAGCCGATGGAAGTGGCGGAGATCGCGGTGCTGCTGGCCAGCGAGCGATCTTCGTTTGTAACCGGGCAGACGGTGGTGGTGGATGGCGGAAGGCTGCTCTCGGCGATCTAGAACTGTGATCTTGTAGCTGGTGCGGACTCGCCGGCGACAAGATCGCCGGCGCCACTAGCCCGCCTTAAACGTCGAGAGCTTTTCGGCGTCGTGCACGGATGCGGCGGAGCGCAGCTTCTCCGCGACGACCGTTTGCTTCTGCGCGATCCATTTCTGTGAGGCGTCGCGTTCTTCGTCGGAACGGTTCATGGCGAAGGCGGCGACGAGGCGCTCTTTTGAGAGCCACCAGACGCTGAAGCTCTTCGACGACAGGTCGCCGCGTTCGACGACTGCGTCGGCTCCGGCCGGATCGCCCCAGAACTCATACGATAAATCGAACACATCGGAAAAGAAATACGGCACGTGCACGAAGGGGGTGCGCTCGCCGGTCAGGATTCGCGCGCAGTGCTGGCCTTGGGAGACGGCATTGTCCCAGTGCTCCACGCGGCGGCGCCTGTCGAACAGGGTGTCGCGATAGTTGGCTACGTCGCCGGCGGCGTAGATGCCGGGTACAGCAGTTTCGAGAAACTCGTTCACGACGATGCCGTCGGTGATCTCGATGAGGCTGGTGGAGAAGGGTTCGGTGACGGGCCGCACGCCCACGCCCGCGACCGCCAGATCGCAGGGGACGGAACGGTTATCGGCCAGCGCGACCGACTCCACTCCGGCCTTGCCGCACAGCGCCTCGACCTTGGCTTGCTTCACAAATTCCACGCCGTGGGAAGAATAGTAATTCTCGAAGAAGCGGGACATCGACGGAGTGAAGAACTGTTTCCAGATGCGGTCGTCGCGCAGAATCATGGTGGTTTTGACTCCACGCTGCGCGAGCACCGAGGCCACTTCCATGGCAATGAAGCTGCCGCCGATTACCGCGGCGCGCTTCGCGCTTTCCGCGTGCTGGCGAATGCGCTTGGAGTCGTCGAGCGAGCGGAGATAATACAGCCCTGGCAGATCGCTGCCGGGAAGCGAAAGGGTACGAACCCGGGCGCCGGTTGCAATGATCAGGTTTTCGAAAAGCAGATCCTGCCCGGACCTCAGGTGCAGGAGTTTGCGGCCCGTGTTCACCGCGGTGGCTTCCGCTCCCAGCTTCACGTCGATTCCGTGCTCGGCATAAAACTTTTCGGGATTGATCCGAATGCTATCTTCGGAGTCTTTGCCGGCGAGGAAGCCTTTCGAGAGCGGAGGCCGCTCATAGGGAACGGAATCATCCGAGGAGACGATAGTCAGCTCGCCCGGCTTCAGTCCGCGCTCCGCCAGCTCTTTGGCGCAGTAGCCGGCCACCATTCCGCCGCCCAGAATCACGTAGCGTAAGGTATTCATGTTGAGGTCCGCTCAAATAGCCTAACAGGGGAAAGCGTGAAAAGCGCTGCGGGAAGTTACTGACTTTCAGAGGCGTGTATGCGAATTTACAGAGCGGCCGGGCGCGGCTGCGGGACGGGCA
>Ga0335081_10007299_pt1 | contig 17670 bp, 12 predicted proteins | sample Lox_Sample_35_FD_206713 | JGI IMG/M metagenome (GOLD analysis project Ga0335081, IMG submission 206713) | Soil microbial communities from Loxahatchee National Wildlife Refuge, Florida, United States - Lox_Sample_3.5 | ecosystem: Environmental > Terrestrial > Soil > Wetlands | place: USA... | reverse complement strand
CCTTCCCGTGGTCACCAGGCGTGCGCCGGCGACGCCATCCTCCACTACGAACGCCGATTGCAGTTGCCCGTGCTCCACCACCGCCGAAGCGGGAACGGCAAGCACTTTCCGGCTGCCCAGCGGAAACCACGCGCGGCCGAACATGCCCGACCGCAAATTGGGAAGCGGGGGCAGCTCGATCTTCACGGTGTAGGCTCGGGAGGTCGCATCGACCGCCGGGACAATCTCCGTGACGCGCGCATTCAGATGCCGGTCGAGCGCCTGAAGCGCAACCTCGACCGCTTGTCCTTCTTTGACGCTGGGCATTCTGGATTCATCCACCGATGCTTCCAGCCGGTACGCGCCTTCTCCCTCGATAGTGAGGAGCGGCGCGCCGGGAACCGCCAGGTTGCCGGGTTCCACGGATTTGGCCGTCACCACGCCCGCGAACGGGGCGGCGATGCGCGTGTAATCTCGCACGATGGTGGCGCCGCGTATCTCCTGCTGGACCTGAGCCAGCCTGGAATCCAGTTGCGTGCGTTTTGCCCGCGCCATATCGTATGCCGCCTGGGCCGACTTCAGCCGCGCGGAGGCTTCATCGAACTCCTGGTTCGATATCGATTTCTTCGCCGCCAGTTCTTCCATGCGCCGGAAGGTGCTCTGTGCCAGGTCCAGGTTGGCCTTGGCTCCTGTGATGCCGTTGTCGGCTTCGGGAATGGCGCTGCGGACCTCGGCTTCGGCGGCTTCCGCGCGGCGGACGTTTGCGTCCAGGTCCTGCGACTCCAGCGTGACCAGCAGTTGGCCTTCGCGAACATGCTCGCCCACCTGCACCGCCACGTGCTGAACGTACGCCATAACCTTGCTGGAAACCACCGCCGTTGTGCGGGCGCGCACCGTCCCGGTGGCCTCGTATTGATCGGGCCAATCCTGGCTGCTCACCATCGCGACCTGAACTGCAACAGTGGGGGCGTTAGAGGCCGCCTTGGAGCGAATCTCGCTCCCGCCGCACCCGCTTAGTAACCCCATCGAAGCCAGGAGGCTGACTGCCGATCGGCGATTACTCATCGCTTGGAACATCATCAATTCAATACCTCCGAATCAGGCGAGAGTTGCCCCGCGGCTAGTTCGAGTGCCGCGGCGGCGATGCGTTGATCGTGCACCGCGGCCAGGTACCGCGTGCGGCTTTCCAGCACCGCGGTTTCGTTGCGCAGCAGGTCCGTCACGTTGCTCATGCCCGCTTCATACCGGTTCTGGGTAATCCTCAGGCTTTCCCCGGCCTCCGCCACCGAGGCTTTCGCCACTTCGATGCGCTGCCCGGCCGCCCGCAGATCGGCCCACGCGCGGCGCACTTCCAGCCGCACCGCCGAATCCACGCGCTGCTCATCGGCGTGCGCGTGCTCGAGCCAATGGCTCGATTCCTCGATCCGCGCCTTGTCGCCGAAGCCGTTGAACAGGTTCCAGTGCAATCCGATGGAGGCCAGCCAGTTGGCCCCGCCTTTGTGGATGAACTGCTGGCGGTCGGCTTCGAATCCGGCGTGAAACACCACCTGCGGGAGCAGCGCGCTACGCGCCGCATCTGCCTGCGTTTTGGCGAGGTCCGCCGCCAGGTGGGTTTGACGGGCCTCCGGGCGAGTCGTCGACGCGTCTCGCTCCAGGGAGGCGAGCGTCAAGTCCGGCAGGTCCAGCGGACTCAGCGCGGTGGTCAGAGTGTGATTCGCGTCCAGAGGAAGTCCCAGCACGTCGTTCAGCGCCGATTTCGCCACGTCCAGATCCGCCGCTCTCTGGATGCGCTGCTCGTTCACCGCGGCAAGATGCACCCGGATCGATAAGACATCCACGTCGGTCGACATACCAGCCGCGCGGACCGATTCCGCGCGCTTCAAATCCGCCTCGGCGGACCGCAGCGCCTGCTCTGCGGTTCTCAGGCTTTCAGCCGCGAGAACGGCGCCGTAGTAAGCTCTGGTCACTCCCGCGATCACCTGCATTTCGGTCCGCCGCTGTTCCTCTTCGGTCATGCGCTTCGACAGGCCGGCCGACTGCACCGCGTTTCGCGTCTGCCCGGCGTCGTACAACACCTGGTCCACAGTGAGTTGCGACTGGAAATTGTTCAACGAATCCGGCCGGTTCAGCGGACCGATGTTGAAATTCTGCAAACCGAACTGGTGCTGCGTGAGCAGCGAGCTGAACACAAACACTGGGTTGTCGCTGCGCGCGTACGATTCCGAGTAATTCAACTTGGGCAGCCGGCCGGAGCGGGCCTGATCGATGCGGGCCGCGGAGGCTTCGACGGCTGCCGCCGTGGCGGCCAGCGCCTTGTTCTCATCGAGCGCCAGCCGCACCGCTTCATGCAGCGAGAGCGGCTCCTGAGCCCACACGGGTACCGCCAGAAATAACAGAAACGACTTTCTCATGACTTTGGGATCTCAATACTCGGCGTCATTTCTGAAGATGCAAACCGCCGGCGTTGGTGACAAGGCCGCGTTTTCGGGGGAATAGGAGGCTGGACAACAACTGAGCCGCGGATCAACGCCGATCAACGCCGATAACACCCCGTTGTTGTCATCTGCGTTGATCCGCGTTCATCCGCGCCCAGAATCATTTCTCTCGTTTTGACTTCCAACGGATTCTCGGCGCCCGACCGGCGCCCGGTCAGCGCGCTCAAGTGAACCTGCCGGAGCCGGATGGCGCGCATCCGCCGGCGGCAAACGTTGAGAAAAGCCGCTCGATCTCCTCGGACCGGCACTCCGGGCATTCCAGGTCGCGGTCGGCGTCCTGCATCCGGCGCAGCATTTCAAAGCTCTTGCCGCACTTCTGGCAACGATACTCGTACAGAGGCATGGCTGCTTCTACTCTTCTTAGGATGCAAAATGCCGCTGCCTGGTGACAAGTTCGCCCGGTAACCGAGCTACCACTTCGCGACGCGCCGGCTTGCCCTCACTTCCCGTTTTTTGGCGGCACGGTCCACAAGAACAGCCGGTGGCTCAGATAGGACGCCTCTTCTGAGTTGCCCACCACCACTTCCTTCTCCGGCTTCCAGTCCCCCATATCGAACGTGTTCGAAACGATCTTCGTCCCCGGCTTCAAATCGGCGAGGAGCTTGGGCCGCAGCTTCAGATTCACGCTCGAGAGCAGGAACAGCGTAACCACGCTCGCCTCCTTGATGTCGGCCTGAAAGAGGTCGTTCTCCTCGAAGCGCACCAGCTTTTCCACCCCGGCCTTCGTGGCATTCTCTTTCGCCTCGGCGATGCGCTGGGGATCGATGTCGATGCCCACCGCCCGCGCGCCGAAATCCTTCGCGGCGGCGATCACGATGCGGCCGTCGCCGCAGCCGAGATCGTAGACTACGTCGGTCTTCTTGACGTCAGCCAGTTTCAGCATGGCCTGCACCGCCTCTTCGGTAGTGGGAACGAAGGGCACATCCGGTATGCGGCGCGGCGCGGACGCGTCCTGGGCCGCTGCCACCGACGCGAAAAGCATGGCCGCTGCCAACCCCGGGCGCCAAAGCGATTTGCGAAAGAGCATCTGGTTACCTCCGGCTTCTGAGATTATCGCATCGCGCCCCGCCGCGGGAATGTTATGAAACTTCCAGAGCCGCCATAATGTGTTTAGAACGCCGACGCCGAAGGAAGCCACGCCATCACCGGCGCCCGCGAGCAGGCTCACCACTTGATTGACCGGCTGCCGGAGATGCAGCTTGCGGCATTGGTCGGCTTGCTGGAGACCATGGTCGATCCGGCGCAGCTTCGGCGTCCGGCATCGGTCGGAAGCCTACAGGCGAACCGGGAGTCTCCTCTCAAAAATTCTGGAAGTTCGCTCCCTTCCCGCTGCAATAACGTCTTACAAGCCGTGGAGGAATTCGAGCCCCCGACCGACCGCGACCTGATCGAACGCTTTCGCGCCGGCGACCGTGACGCATTTGCAGCCCTTTACCGGGCTCATCATCCGGCCGTGTTCCGCTTCGCCCTGTATATGACCGGCGATCGCGCGCGGGCGGGCGAGGTGACCCAGGACGTGTTTGTGTGGCTGATTCGTCATCCCGATTCGTTCGACGCAGGGCGCGGCGCCCTGGCGGCATTTCTGACCGGGGTCGCGCGCCAGTTCGTCCGGCGGCGCAAGCAGGAGGACTGCCGATGGCTCCCCTTGGACGAAAGCGCGGCATCCCGCCTGCACCTGATCAACCGCCCAGCCGTGCCTCGCGAAATATCGGCCGCGGAAGATGCCGCGGACCTGTGGAAAGCCATCGCGTCGCTTCCCGAGCCTTACCGGGAAGTGGTCGTGCTGTGTGATATGGAGGAGATGAGCAATGAAAAGGCCGCCGCAGTCCTCGGTTGCGCGGTCGGTACGGTGTGGTCGCGCCTGAATCGCGCCCACGCTCTGTTGTTTCGAAAGCTGAAGGGAAAGGAAACGCAGAGGTGCTCGGTATGAATTGCCCGTTGTGCGGGCGCAGCCTGTCAGTGGCAGATCAGCGAGTCTGCCCCGCCTGTGCGGAGCTGCGGGAGCGGCGTCTGGCGTTGGGCCCGGCCATCCGAAGTCTCGCCGCGCATGTGGCCGCGGTCGAACCGCCGGCCGATCTCGAACCCGCGCTGCTGGTTGAGTTTGACCTCGCCAGCCGCCGCCGGCGCAATCGCGTCCGGACGCGCTGGTTTGCCGCCGTGGGCGGCGCCCTGGCAGCCTCGGTCCTGGCAGGCGCGTTCTTGGTTCACCAGCAGCCGCCGGGCGCTGGTCCCGCGGCCGCACGCACCCCATCGGCAACCGACACCGAGCCGTTTCTTCCCATCCCTTTTACTCAGCCGCTGCAACCCTACGAACGGGTTCTCGTGGTCGAGACCGATGTGCCCGTCGCCGAATTGACGGCCGCCGGTTTCCGCGTCCAGACTTCCGACCCCCGCGCCAGCATTCGCGCCGACGTGATGGTCAGTCAGGATGGGCGGCCTCGGGCTATTCGCCCGGTGTCTTTCAGTGTGGCAGGCAGGAGGTTTTGAACAATGAAGAAACTGTTTTTCGCGGCCGCTTGGGGCGCTCTTGTCGTGTGCGTGGCCCGGGCGCAAGTGAACCAGGAAGGCCCGCTGCTCGCCGAGCAGCAGTCTGTCGAGCGGCAGACTGTGGTGGTGCGGGCAGGACATTCGGAGGCTTTGACCGCTGGAACGGTGGGACCCGATGGACGGCTCGGCATGCTCAACGTCGCTGGAAAACCCTTCAGCGCCACGGAAACCCGCCGCACCCTGCAAGTACTGGCCAACGGCGCCCGCATCGAGCACTCCGACAACAACCAGCTCTATCGCGACGACCAGGGCCGCACCCGGGCCGAGCAGACCTTCAACGGAAAGACCATCATCGTCATCATGGATCCTGTGGCGAAATCCGTGCTGATTTTGGACCGTGAAGCGAAGACGGCCCGCAAATCGTCGATTCCTGCCAAGGCCAGCCGGGGCGCGGTGTCAGTGGTCAACGGCGCCATCACCATGCAATTTGCCGCCACCTCGTCGTCTTCACCACCGGCCGATGGTCACGCCGTCGTCCCGCTCCCAGGGATCGAACTCCACCCGCGCCTCGAGTGGCCGGGCGCGGTTGCCAAGCGTGCTACCGAGGACTTGGGAACCCAGGCCGTGAACGGCGTCATGGCGCAAGGCACGCGCGAAACCCTGACCGTCCCCGCGCACCAGATCGGAAACGACCGGGACCTGCAGATCGTGGACGAAAGGTGGTACTCCTCCGACCTTCAGATGCTGATCAGAAGCCTCAACTCCGACCCGCGCTTTGGCGAAACCACCTATCAGCTCACCAACATCGTGCGTGCCCCCCAGGACCCCGCACTGTTCCGGGTGCCCGCCGACTATACCATCACCGAAAGCGTCCACGTAGTCATGCACTAATCACCAGCCCTGGCATTTGCCTCGGTTATTGGAGCCGTCACAAATCCTTGCGGCCCAACGTTTTCCCTCTTTGAGCGCTTTGACCACAAAACCAACAGAATTCTTGTGCCTTTCCGGTGTTTCCCCTGCAATATCGGGCATCAAGTGGCGTCTATATGAAAAAGCAGTCCCCGGCGTGTGGAACAAAACGCCTGGCGACCCTCGTAACATCATGGAGAGCCACAATCAGATGCCGCGTTCACTTCGTGTAAGCCTATTTGTATTAACAGCTTGCGGAGCCTTCGCCCAGTCCGCAGTTCCCACCTTCGAAGTGGCTTCCGTCAAGGCCGACAACCTCGGCGCCGGCGAGGGGGCGGGCCGCGGCAGGCAGAAGATCACCAGCGACCCCGGCAGCCTGTCCATGACCAACGTAACGCTGAAAGCTGCCGTCGGCTGGGCCTACCACGTCCGGGCGTATCAGGTCACCGGGCCGGGCTGGATCGATTCCGAGCGTTACGACATTGTGGCCAAAGCCGGCGGCGCGGTACCCGAAGATCAACTACGTCTTATGCTGCAGCAACTGCTGGCCGATCGGTTCAAGGTGGGGCTCCATCGCGAGACCAAGGAGCTTGCCGCTTACGTCGTCACCGTGGCAAAAGGCGGGCCGAAGTTCAAAGAGTCCCAGGACGAAGGCGAAAGCGAGATCAGACCTACCGGAAGGATGGCCATCAGCGTCAAAAGAACCACGATGGAGCAACTCGCCGGACTCATCGATTCCAGCCCCCTGCCCTACGCCGTCGTGGACGAAACCGGCCTCAAGGGCCGTTACGATTTCACCCTGGACCTCGCGTCATTCGCCACCGGTTTCACCGAGCATCCCAACAGCATTGACGATGTCATACAGATCCTGTCCCAGGCGATCCAGGAGCAGCTTGGGCTCAGGATCGATCAGCGCAAGACCCAGGTCGAGATGCTGACCATCGACCACGCGGAGAAGGTACCCACTCAGAACTGAAAATGGCACGAAAACTTCGGGAAGTCTCCACCAATTCGCTTGCAATACCGTCATACACAGAGGCGGTCGCGTGCATGAATTGATTATGCTTACGAGAGGTGTAGGCTCTCGGAGCAGGCGATCACAGTGTGAAGCGAAGGAGAATTCTATGTTACGAAGCGCAATGTGTGCCAGTTTGATCGCCATCGCACCCTTGGTGGCTTTTGGACAGGTGGCGGCAGACGCACCGGCTTTCGAGGTGGCGTCGGTGAAACTCGCCACTTCAGGAACTTCCGTCGGTCCCGGCGGGGGTGTCATGATCCAGCGCCGGATGGGCGGTGACCCTGGAAGGGTCGACTACGCCAACGTGACGCTGAAACTCGTCCTCGCGCGGGCGTACGGCGTAAAGGATTTCCAGATCTCGGGCCCGGAGTGGCTCGACAGCCAGGGCTACGACATTACCGCCAAAGTGCCCGAGGGAGTGCCCACGTCCATGGTTCCGGCCATGCTCCAAAGGCTGTTGGCCGAGCGGTTCCACGTCGTGTCGCACAAAGAGATGAAAACGCTGCCGGTGTATGCCCTGACCATAGCCAAGGGCGGACCTAAACTCAAGGAAATCGACCCGGCTATCGTGGCTTCCTACAACACGGATAACGCCGGGCGCGGCGGCCAGGGGGGCGCGCCGCCTCCACCGCCCCCACCCGACGCTCCGCGGGTCGGCATGCGCGGCGGCGTTCCTGTCGTGGCTGGTGCCGGGCGCCCCGGCGGGATTGCCGTTGCCATGGGATCGACAGGCATCACCCTGCGGGGCCAGATCACCCTCGCATCTCTCACCAATTCGCTCTCGAATTTCATGGACCATCCCGTGCTCGACCAAACCGGCCTCTCCGGCACTTATGATATCGATCTGACCTGGATGCCCGATGAAACCAGCCGCACGGGGGGCCGGGGAATGATGCTTGGCCCGCCGCCAGGCGCGGGTGCGGCCGGCGGTGGCGAGGGTCATGGACAGCGCACGGAGGCCAACGAGCCCGTCGGCAACGTTTTCCAGGCGCTGCAGCAGTTGGGCCTGAAACTGGAGGCCACCAGGAGCCCGGTTGAAACCATAGTGGTCGACAAGGCAGACAAGGTCCCAACCGAGAACTGATAACGCATGTTGCTGTTAACGCACAGTGTGACCGATGTGGGGCAGCCAATCTTGGCTGCTGGCCTGCTTTCTGGCAGGCCAAGCCGGCTGAAAGCCGGCTGCAGGCAGGATTGCCTACCCCACACCGTCCCAAACCTTTTGCAACACCTCTTTCACGAAGGAGCAATACTCCCGATGTACTTGAAGGGAATCCCAAGGTATGCCCGTTACTGCGCCATCGCCTGCCTGGCCGTTTTCGGCCTCGCGGCTTCGGAGCATCACGGAGTAGTCAAGTTCGGCAGCGTCCCGGTGCCGGGCGCCACGGTCACTGCGGTACAGGGCGACAAGAAACTGGTCGCCATCACGGACGATCAGGGTGTCTACTCTTTCCCCGATCTGGCGGACGGCGTCTGGTCGATTCAGGTCGAGATGCTGTGCTTCACCACCGTCAAGAAGGATATCGGCGTGGCGCCCAACTCCCCAGCCGCCGAATGGGAAATGAAGATGTTGTCGATGGACGAGATCAAGCCCTCGACCCCCGCCGCTGCGCCCCCGCCCACAGCCACGGCCAACCCGTCCGCACCAGCGGCCACCGCCGCTGCCGCGCCCGCCGGCGCCAATGGCCAACCTGCTCCTGCCGCCAGCGGAAACGGCGCGCCGCCGGCGCCACCCGCCAAGGGATCCAAAAACGCCAAAAACGGCAAGAACGGCGCCGCCCCCGCGAACCCGCAAAACGGTTTTCAGCGCACCGACGTGAACGCCAACCCCGACAGCGGTGCGGCCGCCAGCCAGGGCGCGCCCGCAATCGCCGGCGCCGACGCGAGTCAGAGTGCGTCCGATGCTTTCGTGGTCAACGGCAGCACCAGCACCGGGATCGAAAGACGCGCGTTCGGCAACAATCGGCGCGGCTTCGGCTCACTGTTCAACGGCGGCATCAATTTCACCATCGACAACTCCTACCTGGATGCGCGCCAATACTCCCTCTCCGGGCAGGATACCGCCAGGCCGGTGGCCAACCACATTACGGCCGGGGCCGCCGTAGGCGGGCCGCTCTACATTCCGCACCTGTTCCGCTGGCAGGGGAATTTCTTTGCGACTTACCAGATGTCGCGCAACCGCACCGCCACCACGTCCACCAGCCTGATGCCGACCGATGCGGAGCGTAAAGGCAATTTTTCGCAGGCGCCTTTCCTCATTTACGACCCCCAGACCGGCCAGCCGTTCCTGAACAACTCGATTCCGGACTACCGCATCAGCCCGCAAGCCAAGGCCCTGCTGAACCTGTATCCGGCCGTGGGCAACCCGGCCGGCGCCACTTTGTGGAACTACCAGATTCCGCTCGTCAGCCCGCAGGCCATGGACGCGTTCCAGGTGCGGGTGAACAAGACCATCAACATCCGGAATTTCCTCAACTTCAGCTACGGTTACCAGAACATCCGATCGACCAACCCGAATGCGTTCTCCTTCAACGATCACAACGGCACGCTGGGGATGAACGCCAACGCGACCTGGCGTCATCAATTCAACCGCCAGACCAGCGGTATCTTCGGAGTCAACTACAGCCGCCAATCCATCCGCAATACCCCGTACTTCACTGGTCTCGGCCAGAACATCTCCGGCCTCGCCGGAATCACCGGCAACGACCAGGACCCCGGAAACTACGGTCCGCCCACACTCAACTTCACCAGTGGTATCGCGGGACTAACGGATGGCACTCTCTCTTTCAGCCGCAACCAGACCACCGCGTTTTCCGCGACCATCAACTGGACCCACCGGCCGCACAACATCACCTTCGGCGGCGATATCCGGTTCCAGCAGTTCAACTATTTGTCGCAGTCCGATCCGCGCGGCACGTTCGGGTTCACCGGCGCCGCCACCGGCCACCAGGTCAACGGCACATTGGCGCCGGGCTCCGATTTCGCGGACTTTCTGCTCGGCATTCCGGACACTAGCGCCATCGCCTTTGGCAACGCCGACAAGTATCTGCGCTCCACGTTCTCCGATGCTTACTTCACAGACGACTGGCGCATCAGCCCGGCCCTGACCATCAACGCCGGCGTGCGCTGGGAATACGGTTCCCCCATCACCGAACTGTACGGGCGCCTGGTGAACCTGGATGTCGCGCCGGGATTCACTGGAGTGGCGCAGGTCGTGGCGAATCAGCCGGCCGGGCCGCTGACCGGCATGCGGTATCCCGATTCGCTGGTCAATCCGGACAAGCACGCATTCCAGCCCCGCATTTCGTTTGCCTGGAAACCGATCTTCGGTGCGTCTACGGTGGTGCGCGGCGGCTACGGCGTGTACTACAACACATCGGTCTATCGCTCCATTGCGGCGAGCATGATGCAGCAAGCGCCGCTGTCGAAAAGCCTGAGCGTGCAGAATAGCGCCACCACTCCGCTCACCCTGGCCAACGGTTTCAACGCTTCCCCCAACATCACCACCAACACGTTCGCCATCGATCCGAACTTCCGTATCGGCTACTCGCAGAACTGGCAGCTCTCCGTCCAACAGAATGTGACTGCTTCGATGGTGATGACGGCGACCTACCTGGGCATCAAGGGGACGCGCGCCACGCAGGAGTTCCTGCCCAACACTTATCCCACCGGGGTGGCTAATCCGTGCCCGTCCTGCCCGGCGGGGTTCTACTACATGACCTCTAATGGCAATTCGACGCGCGAGGCCGGCCAGCTCAACCTGCGGCGGCGGTTCCACAACGGCTTCTCGTCCAGCTTCCAGTACACCTACGCGAAAGCCATCGATGACGCCAACCTGGGAGTCTCCACGGCCGGCGCCGGCAGTGCGGTGATCGCGCAGAACTGGCTGGACCTCAGCGCCGAACGCGGGCTCTCGAGCTTCGACCAGCGCCATCAGTTCCAGGCGGATTTTCAATACAGCACCGGCGTAGGCGTGCACGGCGGAGCGCTGTTGAGTGGGTGGAGAGGCGCCATCTTGAAAGGGTGGACCTTCCTCAGCACCATCAACTACGCCAGCGGCGTGCCCCTGACGCCGATCTATCCGCTTCCGGTCAACCGAACGGGAGTGAGCGGAACGGTGCGCGCCGATTACACCGGACAGCCGGTCTACGATGCGCCGCCGGGCCTGTTCTTGAATTCCGCCGCCTATGTGGCGCCGCCGGCCGGCCAGTGGGGTAACGCCGGCCGGAACTCGATCATCGGGCCGAACCAGTTCACCATGACCGGCACGCTGCAGCGCACGTTCATCGAGAAGTTCGACTTCCGGCTCGACTCCGCCAACATCCTGAACCATCCCACCTTTACCGCCTGGAACACGTCCGTGGGCAACCGGTTGTTCGGGACAGCCAACCCTCCCAAAGGGATGCGCGCCTTGCAACTCACCTTCCGATGGAGATTCTAACGATGCGACCGATTCCTTTTGCCTTGCTCCTGACTCTGCTGGCAGCCAGCGCCCTGCTGCCGCAGCAAAAGCCACAGCCGCCGAAAACTCCGCAGCAGGCCGTCCAGCCCAGCAACGGGCCGGCCAAGTTCTCCGCCGGCACGACCCTGGTGGTGGAGACGGTGTTCGCCAAAGACAAGGATGGCAAGACCATCGAAGGACTCACTGCCAAGGACTTTACCGTCACCGAGGACAACGTCCCGCAGGAAATCCGCTTTTGCGAATTCCAGAAACTGGACGATACCGTGGCGCCCGCGCTCAAGGAGACGGTCCCCACCATTCCAACGGCTCAGGAACCGGAGAAGCCAAAGACCGATCCCATCACCCGCGTCCAGATTCAGCCCGAAACGCCGGGAGACATCCGCTACCGCGACAAACGCCTGCTGGCCCTGTATTTCGACATGAGCGCCATGCCCGTGCCGGACCAGTTGCGCGCCCTGGATGCGGCGGCGAAATTCGTCCGCACGCAGATGAAGACAGCCGACATGATGGCCATTATCCAGTACGACGGCGAGGCGGTCCGCGTGCTCCAGGACTTCACCGAGAGCCGCGATGACCTCATGAAGTGCATCAACAAGCTGGTCATCGGAGAAGGCTCCGGCTTGGACGAACTGCTCAATGACGCGAGCGCGTCCGACACCGGATCGGCGTTCGGCGAGGACGACAGCGAATTCAATCTCTTCAACACCAACCGCCAGTTGGCGGCGCTGCAATCGGCGGTCAAGATGCTGGGCGCGCTCAACGAGAAAAAGGTGTTGATCTACTTCGCCAGCGGACTGCAACTGAACGGAGTGGACAACCAGTCGCAATTCCAGGCCACCACCAACGCAGCCATCCGCGCCAACGTGACCTTCTGGTCCATCGACGCGCGCGGCCTGGTGGCCATGGCGCCCATGGGCGATGCCACCAGGGGTTCACCGGGCGGCATGGCGATGTATTCCGGCGCCGGTGCGCTGGCCAACACCGCCCGGTTCCAGAAGTCGCAGGATACGCTCTTCGCCCTGGCCACCGACACCGGCGGCAAAGCGCTGCTCGATAACAACGACCTCGGCAAGGGCTTGCAGGACGCCGAAGCTTCCATTTCCAGTTACTACATCATCGGCTACTACACCACCAACCAGGCCCTGGACGGCAAGTTCCGGCGGATCAAGATCGCGCTCAAAGAGAACACCGTGGCGAAACTGGATTACCGTCAGGGTTACTACGCCAACAAGACGTTCAACAAGTTCACCACGGCCGACAAGGAACGGCAGCTTCAGGATGCGCTGATGTTGGGCGACCCCATGACCGAGATCAACATCGCCATGGAGGTGAATTATTTTCAGTTGAACTCCGCCGAGTATTTCACGCCGGTAGTGATGAAGATTCCGGGCAGCGAGCTGGCGCTGGCGCGCAAGGGCGGCGCCGAACGCACCGTGATCGACTTTATCGGTGAAGTGAAGGATGAATACGGAACCACCGTCGCCAACGTACGCGACAAGGTGGATATGAAGCTGAGCGGCGCCACCGCGGGCCAGTTGGTCCACCAGCCGATCGAGTACGACACGGCCTTCACCCTGCTGCCGGGCCAATACACCATCAAAGTGCTGGCGCGCGACGACGAGACCGGGCGCATCGGCACCTACATGAAGAAGTTCAACGTTCCGAACCTCCTCAAGGAGCAGCAGAAGATTCCGATCAGCTCGGTGGTGCTGAGCGGCCAGCGCATCGACATGCGCGAAGCTCTTTACACGGCCGGCAAGGACAAGGGCCCACAGATCAACCCGCTGATTCAGGATGGACTCAAGCTGCTGCCCAGCGTGAACCGCGTCTTCAGCAAGAGCCGCGACATGTACGTCTACCTCCAGGCCTACGAGCGCGGGGCGGACACCATGAAACCGCTGGTCGCCTACGTGACCTTCTACCGTGGCCAAGCCAAGGCATTCGAAACGCCCGCGCTCGGCGTGACCGAAGGGATGGATCCCAAGTCGAAGGCGGTCCCGTTGCGATTCAGCCTGGCGCTCGCCAAGCTGCCGCCCGGCCGTTATGACTGCCAGGTGACCGTGGTCGATCCGGGCGCGCAGAAGGCCGCTTTTTGGAACGCCCCGGTGCTACTGGTCCCGTAGCTCTCTTGGGTGGGGTTGGCGGCGCCGCCTGCCCTTGCTCGGCTTACCTCTGAGCCCGTACCTTGCGGCGGCGGATCGCGAAAACCAAACCCGCGACCGCGATCAGGTCGACAATCAAGAGCAGCGAAGCCGGCGGCTCGGGCATCGCGATGACCGTCTTGTGTGGTGATGTGACCCTTGCCGGCAGCGCGCCTGCTTTCGTCTGCCCAAGACACCACGGCGTGGCGCACAGCGCAAACAGCGCACTCCCACAGCACAGCTTTCGAAGGTAGTTCCTCATCCTGTCTCCTCCTGACGGATGCATCCCGGGACTCTCCTCCCCCAGGTGCTTTCCTGGCGATTTGGCCCCAGTGGCGAGTCCTCACTGCACCTGTGTGGCCGAACGATAAGTACTGAAATACCAACTCTGCTTTATGAGTATTCCGGATAATAATTCGCTGTATCTCTGATTCTTTTTCCCTTGGTAGGATAGTTCGATCGTACAAAAAGAGCGGAAAGTACTAAGGTTGAACCGGCAGATCCCCGCTCGTTCTGCCATCATTGGACACCGAGATGAACAGAAATGTTCTTTTGCTCGGACTCGGCATGCAAGGCCAGGCGGCGTTGTACGACCTGGTGAACAGCGGCGAGATCGCGCACGTTGTGGCTGCCGACAACCGCGCGGACCTTGCGGCACTGTTGAGCCATTACCCTTCCGAAAAAGTGACCGGCGTGCCGCTCGACGTGAGCGATGAAGCCGGCGTGGAACGGTTCATGCGCCAGGCCGATATCGTCGTCGAAGCGCTGCCGGCCGTCGTGGTCCTGCGAATCGGCCAGTTGGCGGCCAAATGCGGCGTCCCACTGGTCAGCAGCATGTTCTATCTCAATCCCGAGGGGCTGGATGAAGGCGCCGTCGCGGCGGTCAAACGAGAAATTCGCGACCTCGACCTCCTGGCGAAAGAAAAAGGCATCACTATCCTGACCGAGTTCGGCATGGACCCGGGACTCGATCTGGTCATGGCGAAGAAGGCCGTCAGCGAACTGGATGAGGTGCACGAGTTCCATACGTATGGCGCCGGGCTGCCCGCTCCGAATGCGCGCGGGAACCCGTTGCAGTACAAATTCTCCTGGTCGCCGATTGGAGTGATGCGCGCCTACAAGCGGCAGTCGACCATAATTTCCGGCTGGCAATCGGTGGATGTGAACGAGGACGCCATCTTCGAGCCGCGATACCGCCACACCATCGAGGTTCCGGAAATCGGCGCGCCGATGGAGTGTTTTCCCAACGGCGATGCGGTGCACTACGCCGAGTTGTTGGGGATTCGCGCTTCGCTCAAAGAATCGGGCCGTTACACCGGCCGGTTGCCTGGCCACTGCGCCTTCTGGGACACGATGGTCAAAAGCGGCTTTCTGGATGAGCAACCCGTCCGCGTCGGCGAGATGCTTGTTTCCCCGCGGGAGTTCACCACCGCCCTGCTTGCTTCGCAGACGCAATTCCAATTCGGCGAAGGCGAACAGGACATGACCTTCATTCGCGTGGATGCGCGCGGCGTACACGCCGGGAAAAAGAAGCGCGTAGTGTATCAATTGATCGACCTGCGCGATCTGAAAACGGGATTCACTTCCATGCAGCGCCTGGTGGGCTTCACCATGAGCCTGGGCGCGCGCCTGATCTTGAGCGGCAGTTTCCGCAAGCCGGGAGTGCTGACGGGATTGGACGTGCCCTATGAGAGCGTGCTGCCGCCCTTAGAAAAGCACGGCATCCGCGCGACGCGCCAAGAATGGCCTCTGTGCCGCGAACGTGAGTGAGCGGAGGCCGCCCCACTTATTCGCAGCGCAGCGCCGCCATCGGATCGACGCGGGTCGCACGCCGCGCAGGCAAATAGCACGCGGCCAGGCCCACAAGCATCCACACCAGCGCCACTCCCGCATAGGTGAGCGGGTCTGTGGTGGTGATGTGGAACACCATGGTCGCGATCACCCGGTTCAGGGCCAGAGCGCCCGCCACTCCCACAAGCTCTCCGGCTAGCACCAGCAGCAAGCCTCGGCCGACCACCAGGGAAACCACGTCGCCCCGGTGCGCGCCCAGCGCAATCCGGACGCCGATTTCGTGTAGCCGCCGGCTCACCGAATAGGAAACCACGCCGTAGATGCCGATCGCGCCCAGCGCCAGTCCCAGCGCGGCGAACGTTACCAATAGCAGCATGTGGGCTTTTCGCGGCGCCAGGTCTTCCGCCTGCCGTTGCTCCATGCTCATCACGTCGTCCGGAGGCTGGTCCTTGTCGATGGCCGCCAGCCGGCCACGAACTGCCACGGCAAGGCTGGCGGGATCGCCCGGGGTTCGCGCCGCCAGGTGCATGAACGACCGGCCAGACTGCAAATAGCAGAAATACATCTGGGGCCTGGTCTCTTCCTCGGCGCCCAGGCGTACGTCGCCGACGACTCCTACAATGCTCATCCACTCGCCTTTGCGGTTCCAGCTCTTGATGCGCTTGCCGAGACAATTCTCGCCTGGAAAAGCCCGCCTGGCAAAAGACTGGTTCACCAGCACTACTTCCGGCGCACCGTCGCGGTCCGCATCCGTGAACCCGCGTCCCGCGATCAGAGGGATGCTCATCACGCGGAAGTAGTCCGGCGTCACAGTTGGTGCGTCAATTCGATCGATGCTCTCCGTTCGGCCCTCGATTTCGGCGCTTCCACCGACGCTGAAGGCCCCAAGGGGAAGTTCATCGACCGCGCCGGCCAATTGCACGCCGGGCACGCTCCGAATCTCCTCAAGTGCCCGCTGAAAGAACCGCGACTGATCGCGCGGCGTCGGGTACTTCGATTCGGCGAGATGTAACGACGCGGTGAGTAGATGGTCCGCCTGAAATCCCATGCTCGATCCCCGCATTAACAGGAAACTCTTGAACAGCAGACCGGCTCCGATCAGCACCATCATGGCGAGCGCGACCTCCGCCACTACCAGCAGGTTTCGCAACCCGCTGCGCGACGGGCCGGCAACGCCGCTGCGGGCGGATTCCTTCAGCGACTCCATCAGCCGGACTCCCGAGCTCTGCACCGCGGGCGCCAGGCCAAACGCCAGCCCCGTCACCACGGCGACGCCGAGCGTGAAACCGAGCACCCGAAAATCCGTGCGGATCGCCTGCACCACCGGCAGGTTCCGGGAAAGGAACGACACCAGCAGATCCTTCCCCCAATAGGCCAACGCCAGGCCGGCACTGCCGCCGGCGACCGCCAGCAGCACGCTTTCGGTGAGAAGCTGGCGCACGATGCGAGGCCTGCCCGCGCCCAGCGCGCGCCGCACGGCGATCTCTCTTTCCCGCGCGGCGGCGCGCGAGAGCAGCAGATTCGCCACGTTGACGCAAGCGATCAGCAAAACAAAGCCAATCGCCGCCAGGAAGAAGAACAGCGACTTCCTCACGCCGCCGGAGATCTCGTCGTGCCAGTCCACCAGCACGACGTGCTTCGTGCGGCCTTTTCGCAGCAGGGGCTGGAGAATGGTGTCCAGTTCCGCCTGCGCGGTCGCGCGGCTGACCCCTGGTTTGAGGCGCCCCACTGTTCGCAGCAGGACGAAGCCCGACGCGCCGGTGGAGTCGATCCCGAACGGCACCCAGACGTCGTAGTCGCGTTCTTTGAGTGACGAGTAGCGGTCGGGCACGCGGAACGCCGCCGGCAGCACGCCGATCACCGTATAGCTTTTGCCGTCAACCGCCAGCGTCTTTCCAAGAGCCGCCGCCTCACCGCCGAAGCTGCGCTTCCACAAGGAGTAGCTGATCAGCGCAACCGACTCTCCGCCGGCGCGCTCCTCCTCCGGGCGGAACACCCGCCCAAGCACCGGTTGAGCGCCGAGGAGTTCGAGAAACGAAGCCGTGACCGCGCCGCAAACCACGCGTTCAGCCGGCCCCGCCCCGGTAAGCGTGGCCCGATCCCACATGTACGCACCCAGTTGGCTCATGGTCTGGCTCTGCTTTTGCCACGCGACGTACTCCCGGGGTGTGGAGAAGAAATTCAGCCCGGTGGCGAGGTTCTCCTTGATATAGACCAGGCGATCCGGTTGCGGATAGGGCAGCGGCCGCAGCAGCACTGCGTACACCACGGTGAACACTGCCGTGGTGGCGCCAATGCCAAGGCCAAGCGTGAGCACGGCCGCCGCGGTGAAGCCGGGGCTGCGGCGCATGGCGCGGATGCCGTACGACAGATCCTGAGCCATGGTCT
>Ga0335081_10007298_pt1 | contig 17671 bp, 14 predicted proteins | sample Lox_Sample_35_FD_206713 | JGI IMG/M metagenome (GOLD analysis project Ga0335081, IMG submission 206713) | Soil microbial communities from Loxahatchee National Wildlife Refuge, Florida, United States - Lox_Sample_3.5 | ecosystem: Environmental > Terrestrial > Soil > Wetlands | place: USA... | reverse complement strand
GAGTTCCCCTTTTTAGCCCTTATAGTTTCCGGCGGGCATACAAGCATATACCTCATGAAAGAATTTCAAGATTTTCGTGTGCTGGGCCAAACGAGGGACGATGCTGCAGGCGAAGCATTTGACAAGGCGGCCAAACTCATGAATATCGGCTATCCCGGAGGTGTCATTATTGACAGGTTGGCAAACAAGGGGGACCCGGGGCGTATAGATTTCCCCAGGGCCATGAGGGATAGCCTGGATTTCAGCTTCAGCGGCCTGAAGACATCTCTATTGGTGCTGATAAAGAAGAGAAAATGCCCTTTCGCCGAGCACGAGCTGCCGGATGTTGCTGCGAGTTACCAGGAAGCGATCGTTGATGTCCTCGTAGAAAAGACTCTTAAGGCTGCGGAGATTTATTCCATATCGAGAATAGTAGTATGCGGCGGGGTTGCCGCCAACAGCCGGCTGAGGGAAAGATTCACCGATGAATGCAGGCGCAGGGGCGTTCATGTTTATATCCCTCCGCCAGTTTTGTGTACGGATAACGCGGCCATGATCGCTGTAGTCGGCGAACATCTATTGACAAGAGGTGTAAGAGATTCTTTGGACCTTAACGCAGTTTCCAGATGGCCTCTTGATTCTTCATTATGATATGTTCACACGTCGGGCAGTGTCATCCGTGCCGGAACGAGCAATTATGACGACAGCAAGAAAAATTGTCAGAGATCATGGAATCCGGCCCCTCAAACATTTAGGTCAATCTTTTCTTGAAGATAAAAATGCTATAAACAAGATCATCAAGATAGCGGATATCAAGAAGGATGACGTCATAGTAGAGATTGGTGCGGGTGTGGGTCTCATGACAGAGTCCATAGCACAGAGAGCGAGGAAGGTGATTGCGCTGGACATAGATCCAAAGATGGTCGGTATTTTGAAAGAAAGAATGGTGTCTTACCACCATGTGGACATTGTCCTGGCAGATGTCCTCCAATATGATTTTTCCTCGGCCGTCGGTGACTTGCCGTCGCGTAAGATTAAGGTTATCGGAAATATTCCGTACAACATTTCCTCGCAGATATTATTCCGGTTGTTGGACTACCGGGATCACATATCGTCGATGACTCTCATGTTTCAAAAGGAACTGGCTGACAGGCTTATCGCGAAACCCGGGACAAAGTGCTATGGGGTGCCGACGGTTCTCGTTTCAATGTATCTTTTATGTTCCCGTGAAATGGTGATCCCCCGCGACTGTTTCTATCCCCAGCCAAAGGTGAGATCCTCCGTGCTGAAAATGGTGATGCGGGACATGCCTGTAGTGGATTTGACAGATAACGATTTTTTTTTCAAGATCGTAAAGACCGTTTTTGCCAGGAGGAGGAAAACGCTGCTGAATAACCTCAGGAGTCTGCGTTTGCTGGGGTATTCGGATATGGATGTGGCAAAGGCCCTCAAGGATTCGGGCATCGACGGCGGAAGAAGGGGTGAGACACTGACGGCCATGGAAATCGGCCGACTGTCAAATGTTCTGCATTCGGTAAAAATCCGGTAAAAATACCTTGACACGAGCGTGTTATTTTGTTAGGGACAAGCCACCGCTTGGATCCGGTTGTGGACTGAGACGGGGGTTAAACTAAGGGCATGCTGTACGGTTATCTATGAAGCCTCACGTCTCTGGCGTAGAGGCTTTTTTTACGCGTCCGGGATAGATATGAAGATCGTTAATTCCATCATAGAGATGCAGGCATTCTCCGAATCCATGAGGAACAGAGGGGAGAAAATATCCTTCGTTCCAACAATGGGCTACTTTCATGACGGACATCTGAGTCTGATGAAAGAGGGAAGACAGCGCGGGAACTGTTTGGCTGTCAGCATCTACGTCAACCCGACACAATTCGGTCCGACAGAAGACTTTAAAAAATATCCGAGAGATTTTGAGCGGGACAAGAGCCTGGCGGAAGGCATCGGGGTTGATGTGATCTTCTATCCGGATGATAAAGAGATGTACCCCGAACTCTATCAGACTTATGTTAACGTTGAGAACGTTACGGAGAATCTCTGTGGGCTTTCGAGACCCGGGCATTTCCGCGGCGTCACTACAGTTTGTGCAAAACTTTTCAATATCGTGAAACCTCACTATGCAATCTTCGGCAAAAAGGATTTCCAGCAGCTTATAGCGATCAAGAGAATGGTCACAGACCTTAATATGGGTGTAGAAATAATCGGCATACCCATAGTGAGAGAGGCTGATGGCCTTGCCATGAGCTCGCGGAATGTTTACTTGAAAATGGAGGAACGGGAGTCGGCTCTGAGTTTGAGCCGTTCCTTAAAGCTGGCAAAAGAGATGTATGATAACGGAGAAAGGGATGCCGCCAGAATCCTGGAGAAGGTGAGAAAGTTCATAGAAGGGCATATCCATACGTATATCGATTATGCCAAGATATGCGATACAGAGACGCTCAAGGATGCTGGACGTATTGAGAGTGAGTCTGTTTTGGCCCTTGCTGTCAAGATTAATAAGACGAGACTCATAGACAATTATGTATTCGGGAATCAGCTTGACACCTAATGTTTATTCGGGATCGTGAAGTTCAACTTTCACGGAGAAAGGTGGACACAACATGCAAAGGTTCATGCTCAAATCAAAACTGCACAGGGCCACAGTGACCGATGCTAATCTCCATTATGAAGGGAGCATCACGATCGACAAGGGGCTGATGGAGGCTGCGGATATAATACCCTATGAGAGGGTTGACATATACAATGTGTCCAACGGGGAGAGATTTTCCACCTACGTAATAGAGGGCAAAAAGGATTCCGGTGTCATATGCCTCAATGGAGCCGCTGCATGGAAGGCCTCCACGGGTGACATTGTAATTGTCGCGAGCTATGCTGCCGTTGACGAACCATCGCCAAAGAAATGGCGTCCTAAATGTATCTTTCTCGACGATAAGAATAGGGTAAGAAAAAAGAAATAGTATATCCGATCCCGCTTTCCTGAAAAAGCATCAATTCGAGACCTGCCCCTTTAAAAGGGGGTTTGGTGCAGTTGCACCTACCCCCTTTTTAAATAGCTATTGAAAACAGTTCTGCTTTTTGTTAAGTAAATACACTTTTAAAATGGGATAAAGGTCATCGATTATTGAAGAAAAAGCTGAAACAGATTTTTTTGACGGGACTTGCCGTTACCGTCCCAATAGGATTGACACTTTACATCCTTTTCTTTCTCATAGATATAATGGATAGCCTGCTCAAGATTATCCCCTTGAGATATCATCCTGATACGTTACTTGGCATCCACATTCCCGGACTGGGAATCATTGTCACTGTGATTTTGATCTTCATCTGCGGCCTCGTCACAGCGAGTTATGTCGGCAATAAAATAGTCCAATCCGGAGAAGACCTGCTTTATAGGATACCGTTCGTAAGGAATATTTATCAGGCCATCAAACGATTCTCCGATACCATGGTTATGGATAGGAGAAGCAGTTTCAAGCGCGTTGTGCTCGTGGAATTTCCCAGGAAAGGCTTGTATACCATCGGTTTCGTGACAGGCAAACCGAGTTTGGAGTTTAAGATGGAGCCCGGGCAGAACTATACCAGTGTCTTCCTGCCGACAACACCGAACCCGACATCAGGATACCTTGTTATTGTACCGGAAGATGAACTGGTTGAGGTGCAAATGTCGGTTGAAGAAGCCTTGACATATATTATTTCTGTGGGCATCGTGACACCATCGGAGCGCTCTAGAAGATGGGATAAATTCCATGCCGGCAAGGATAAGATTAATGAGTCGAGTTAGATGGAGCAATCAGATTAAATAATTCTTATTTATGGGGTGATGACAAATGTTGATAACATCTGAAAGCGTTAAGGTTGGACATCCGGATATTGTATGCGATTCGATAGCGGCGAACATCATCGCTTCTATTCTCGATGAGGAACATAAAATTGGTCTTACTGTGGATAACATGCCGCATTGCGGGATTGAGATATTTCTCGGGAAGGGTCTCTGCATAGTCGGTGGTGAGGTTGCCACCCGGATTTATGTTGATGTGGAAAAAATTGTTCGTGATACGGTTGTCTCAATAGGCTACACCGACTATTATCTCGGTCTCAACGGAAATTCAATGGGTATTCTCAATACCATTATAGAACAATCTGCAGATATCAATATCGGTACCCGTGCGGATTTGGGCAAATACAAGGAAATTGGTGCGGGTGATCAGGGCATCATATATGGATTTGCCTGCGACGAGACGCCTGAATTCCTCCCGCTTCCTTATGTATTGGCTACTAGGATGATGAGGGCCTTTGAAAATTGCGGAAATCCAATATTTGCTCCGGACGGCAAAGGACAGATAACAGTAGAATATGATAACAAGGCTATCCCCAAACGGGTCGCGACAGTTCTCATGTCCAATGCAGTCGACTACCGTCAAGTAAGAGATAATGCAAGGGCCGGCGTAGAACCTCAGGCGAAGCGTATTGCCACGGAATGCCTCAAGGCCTGGGTAGATGAAAGAACAGAATTTCTTTTCAATCCGACAGGTGAATGGCAGGCCATCAACTCGTGCAGTGCGGCAGATTCGGGAGTAACGGGGCGCAAGCTTGTAGTCCAGCTTTATGGCGGATATCCGGGCGCTCAGATTGGAGGCGGCTCCATAGTCAACAAATCTCCGGAAAAGGTGGATTGCTCGGCAGTTCTCGGCGCTCGTTATGTTGCGAAGAATATTGTTGCGGCGGGTATTGCGAAAAAATGTGCCATACAGGTAGCATATGCTATTGGCATAGCCAGGCCGATTTCCGTATATGTAAATTCTTTTGGCACAGGGGTTGTCTCCGATGACAAAATCAATATGCTGATCAAAGAATATTTCGACCTGTCTCCCAGAGGCATGATTGAGAAATTCGGCCTTCTTGACGGTAATATTTACCGAAAGCTTCCCAGGACATTTTTCCTCGATGATTATGCGTGGGAAAAGACCGACATGGTTGAGGCATTGAGACAGGCCGCATCCGTATAAACAATATCTCATCAAGCCCTGAGACCCGAAGTGGAGGATCTTATGACTTACCTGAAACTTGACAGAAATTTGCCATACAAAATATCAGATATTGGTCTTGCCGAGTGGGGGCGCAAAGAGATTAAACTTGCCGAAAATGAAATGCCCGGACTTATGGCCGTCAGGGCTAAATACGGCCCCAAAAAGCCGCTTAGGGGATTGAAGATCGCAGGCAGCCTGCACATGACAATCCAGACGGCCATGCTTATAGAGACTCTCAGAGAACTTGGCGGGGACGTGAGATGGGCATCATGCAATATTTTCTCCACTCAGGATCACGCGGCCGCTGCGATCGCGAAGGCGGGGTCCGCGGCGGTTTTTGCCTGGAAAGGGGAAACGCTGGAAGCGTATTGGTGGTGCACGGAACAGGCGCTGACATGGCCGGACGACTCCGGCCCGGATCTGATAGTCGATGACGGAGGAGATGCCACGCTCTATATTCATCAGGGCGTCAAGTACGAAAAAGAGCCGGCGCTACTCGAGCGAGAATACGATCACAGAGAATTGCAGATCATTGTAGAACGCATGAAGCATTCGTTGCGACGGAAACCGAAGCATTGGCAAAAGGTCGCTTCCTGCATCATCGGCGTCTCTGAAGAAACGACAACGGGCGTTCACAGACTTTACCGAATGGAGCAGGAAGGTGAACTTCTCTTTCCAGCCATCAATGTAAATGATTCGGTGACCAAATCAAAATTTGATAATTTGTATGGCTGTCGGGAGTCGCTTGCCGACGGTATTAAGCGCGCAACTGACTTGATGGTCGCGGGCAAGATGGTTGTCATCTGCGGATATGGCGATGTGGGCAAGGGCTGTGCGCAGTCAATGAAGGGGTTTGGAGCACGGGTCGTCATCACTGAGATAGATCCGATCAGTGCCCTTCAAGCAGCCATGGAGGGTTATGACGTGAAGAGGCTCGATGATGTCGTCTCAAAGGGCGATATTTTTATTACTGCCACTGGCTGCTGCAGGGTTATCACGGGCAGGCATATGAACAGGATGAAGAATGAGGCCATTGTATGCAATATAGGTCACTTTGACAGCGAAATAGACATGCAATATTTGGAAAAAAGCAAAGGCTGTAAAAGGGAAAACATAAAGCCCCAGGTGGATAAATGGACTCTCGAGTCCGGTCGTTCAATTATTGTCCTTGCAGAAGGGAGATTGGTCAACCTCGGCTGTGCCACCGGCCATCCAAGTTTTGTCATGAGTACCAGTTTTACCAATCAGTGCCTTGCTCAAATTGAACTCGCATCCGGCAAATATAGTGTTGGCGTACACACCCTGCCCAAGAAGGTAGATGAAGAAGTGGCAAGGCTGCATTTGGGAAGACTAGGTGCCAAACTGTCAAGACTGACCAAAGAGCAGGCCGATTATCTTGGCATCCCGAAAAGGGGGCCCTTCAAGCCCGATTATTACCGCTACTAGGGGGGGAATGCGTACGGGCATCAGGTCTTGACGCGTAAAAACATGATAAGCGATGCGACTCCGAAGATAACATCTGCAGCCCATGCGGACAGAACTGGCGGTATTGACCCAGAGCGGCCAAGTGACAAGGAGAAGGCGTACACAATCCAATAAGAGAATCCGATAATAATGCCAACGCCGATGCTCTGCATGACGCCGCCGCTTCGCTCTGTCCTCATGAGCGAAAAGGAAATACCGATAGTAACAAGAATGAAGATGACAAGGTTAAATGCGATCTTGCCGTGCATATCAACTAAATATCGTGTCGCATCGTATCCCTCGGCCTGAAGCTTTTTGATATAGTTTCTTAGTTCGACAAATCCCATCTTTTCAGCTTCTATTTGAATGAGGGTGAAATCTGCGGGTGTCTCCGCGAGGTCTACCACTTTAGAGGAAGCCCACTCGGGTGAGGGGAATTCTCCTGCAAAACGCGTTGTCATGAGGTTGTAGAATACCCACTTGTTATCTTTCCATTCCGCCTTTTCGGCGTCGATACGCTCTGTCAGTGTAAAGTTTTTATCCAAATAATTTATCGTAATTCCCTGTATAATATTTGTTTTAGGATCGTAGAAGTGGAAATTATATATGCCGCTTTGTCCTCTGTACCAAAGCTGGTTCTGCTTAAATGTTCCTAGTGGTTCGCGTTTTTGGACTTGCACATATACAATGTTGTCGGCCTTTTGATTACTGTATGGTGTAACAAGTTCACTATTGAGAAAGGCAAGTATACAGATCAGCAAGGATGCAATGAACACGGGCAGAGATGTCCTGTAGAGACTGATTCCGTTGGCCTTCATGGCTAGCACTTCGGAATTCCTGGCAAGGGTGCTGAAAGTCAAGAGCGCCGCAAGCAGTGCCGTGGCGGGAAGAGTCTGCGAAATCACCATGGGTATCATGAAAAAGAAGTATGACAGAATCTGTGTGAGGGAGGCATTGTTGCTCAGGAACATTCGTATGCGCTCAAAAAATTCAACTATCAGGAAAAGTGAGGTGAAAAAAGCCAGGACAAGGACAAACAACCTGCTGAATTCTTTTGTTACATATCGATCTAAAATGGTCATGAATTAATTCTCTTTGCGCATTTGCCCATGAATTGCTTGAAGTAGGCTCCGATGGGTATGTCTATGTGAATGGGCCTGTCATTTGCCGCCCTAATCAAAAGATAAAATCCAACGATACAAAATATGATATTGGGAGACCATGATCCGATTACGGGTGAGAGCCTTCCTGTTTCCACGAGCGCCTCGCCTCCAAGGCGCATGATGTAGTAAATAAAAACTATTACAAGACCTAGGGTGAACCCTCGTGATCTAACGGACCTGTGCGCTCTTATACCAAGGGGGATTCCCAGAATACCGAAGACTATACATGAAAGAGGAGTTGTAATCGTCTTATAAAATTCAATGGCCATTTCCCGGACGATCGCATCTTCCAAACCGGCCGTCTTAAGTTGCCGGGATAGCTCCCAGATGGTCATCTCGGTGCTGTCCTTTGCGCTAGCTTTTCTTGCTTCAGCGATGGACGATTCAATATCAAGATTTACGTCATATGAACTGAAATCCATTTTCCGATAGTTCTTCCGGGACCTGTCGACCGTATGTGTGCTGCCATTTTCCAATCTTAGCGTTAAGGTCATCAGCGACGGGTCGGATATAAGAAAAGCTTTCTGGGCGATAATGGTGCTTGGTTCCTTGCTGATTCTTGTATCGGAGATGAGGACTCCGTTCATGTAATCGCCATGGACAGGAATGCTGTCTGCGTAAAGGAGAATTCCTTTGAAGTCGTCGTTAAACACTTTTTCTTTGATGCCGACGCTTGCTTTTTTCTTTGCGACGTTAAAAAGTAAATTTTTCGTCGCATATTTGCTCTGGGGAACTAGGAAAAGGCTGGTGACAGCCGCTACAATGAACGCTATTAATGAAGCGACGGCAACGGGGCCCAGGAGTTTGTATAGGCTGAGTCCCGACGCCTTCAGGATGGTCAATTCGTTGTCACCGGAAAGCCTGCCCAAGCCGATTAGTATCGATATCAGTAGCGATATGGGAATGGTCAAGATCAGAAATGACGGTGTCAACAGTAGAAAAAGTTTTGATATATCCAGGAAACTAACGCCCTTATTGACCATCAGGTCCATTAGCTGTATGATTTTGCCCATAAGAAGTACGAATGTTAGAACGAAGAGAATGAGGAAAAATGGGTAGGCGATTTCTTTGAGGATGTATCGATCTATAATCTTGAACATAGGCGTGGACTGGGGATATATCGTTAGTCGATGATTGAGACTAACACGGATTTGAAGATGTTTGTCAAGAAAAAGATTATGCTTTCTACCCTCAAGGAATAATGCGCGCAGGAAACAATTATCCGTTTTGCGATCTGGATAGCATGGGCCCATTTTTCTCTATAGAAATTGTATCTGCGATTGACCGGATATCATAAATCTGTTAGTTAGCATTGAAACTATCGCTGCTGGCCAACCTGTCCGTGAGGTGACGTCATTTGATAGACTTGCATACTCATTCAATTTTCAGTGACGGTGAATTGATTCCTTCAGAACTTGCGAGGAGAGCGAAGGTCGCTGGCTACCGTGCCCTTGCCATAACTGACCATGCCGATCATTCGAATTTTGATTTTGTTATTCCCCGGCTTGTGAAAGTGTGTCAGAAGTTGACAGACGCATTCGCAATACAGGTGATACCAGGCATAGAGCTTACTCACGTTCCGCCTGAATACATTTACGATCTTGCTGTGGAAGCGAGACGGGCAGGGGCGAAGATCATCGTAGTGCATGGCGAAACAATTGTTGAACCGGTTATTGAAGGCACTAATATGGCCGCCGTAAAGTCACCCATTGATATACTTGCGCATCCTGGCTTGATGACTGGAGAAGAAGCTGCGGAGGCAGCAAGGAATTCAATATATCTCGAAATTACGACCAGGAAGGGACACAGCTTGACGAATGGACACGTCGCAAAGACAGCCCGCCAAACGAAGGCCCCTCTAATTCTGAATAGCGATACCCACTCCCCTCATGATCTTGTTGATATGGACGTGGCGAGGAAGATTGCCCTGGGAGCAGGCATGGCGGAACCAGAAACTGCAGCCATGTTTCGTAATTCGGAAGTCTTGGTGAAAAGAGCACTGGAGAAATAAAGGATGAATTAAGGACCCTCACTAGTGTCCCCTGGAAGGGGTTTATGTCTTGCCTGTTTACGATACGCCTTCCCCACACATCTTTCTGAAGTCCAATTGAATGTTCGCAAAAGATTTTACGGGCATCTCATGATCATCGAGACTGCTTGTGTTTCCCACTCCTAGTTTCGTGCCGTTACAAAATCATGATAGTTCTCGATCGTCGTAACGGGCTTTCCAAAGAAGGCTGATTCACGATTAGAAGAGACACCTTGATTCTCTGGATACTCAGTGATTTATAGCTGTCGTTAAGGACATTTTCTGCGGAACCGATGCTTAATATCACATGATTGCGCACACTTGGCAATGATAAGAAGGGATAGATCGAGATGGGGAGAAAGCATTTTTTTATCTTGATTATATCAATATATAGTAGTATGATCAGCTCCTACCCCAATATATTGGGTAAATAATTATACTTGGATATGTTCATTGCAGAGTCAGGGGGGTCTTATGAACGAAAAGATAAGAAAAAGGGATGGCCGACTAGTAAAATTCAATGCAGAGAAAATAACCAATGCCATTGGGAAGGCTGGGGCTGCAACAGGTGAGTTTGATGGATCCAATGCAAGAAAACTCACGATAAAGGTTCTCAATTTAGCGGAGAAACTCTTCGACGACAAGGTCATGACAGTAGAGGAGTTACAGGATATCGTTGAAGAGGTTCTTTTATCCTCGCCTTACCGTCGAACCGCTAAAGCTTATATAATCTATAGGGATCAGCACGCCCGATTAAGGGAAATTACCAATAAGATGGAGGTCGATTTAGTCGATCAATATCTTAAAAAGAAAGACTGGAAGATTAATGAAAACAGTAATATGGATTATTCTTTGCAAGGTTTGAATAACTATATATCTTCCGAAGTGAGCAAGATCTACTGGCTGAATGAAATATATTCGCCGGAAATCAGAAAAGCACACACGGACGGCGATTTCCATATCCATGATTTAAGTCTTCTCTCCGTATACTGTGTCGGGTGGGACCTTTATGATCTTCTTCTGGAGGGATTCAGGGGGGTCTCGGGTAAAGTTGAGAGCAAGCCTGCCAAGCACCTTCGCAGTGCCCTTGGGCAGGTAGTTAACTTCTTTTATACCCTCCAGGGGGAAGCAGCCGGTGCTCAGGCTTTCTCCAATTTTGATACCCTCCTTGCGCCTTTCATTAGGTACGACGGTTTAGGTTATAGTGAAATAAGGCAGGCACTACAGGAATTTATATTTAATATTAACGTCCCGACGCGAGTAGGGTTCCAGACCCCCTTTACAAACGTCACCCTGGATGTGACCGTGCCGAAGTATTACGCCGATCAAAGTGTGATTATTGGTGGTAAACCGCGGGAGGAGAAGTACAAGGATTTTCAGGATGAGATGAATCTTTTCAATAAGGCTTTCCTTCGGGTCATGGCTGATGGAGATGCCAAGGGCAGGGTTTTTACTTTTCCCATACCGACATATAACATAACAAAGGAGTTCAGGTGGGAGGATCGCAATCTTGACGACTTATGGGAAATGACAGCCAAGTACGGGGTACCATATTTTTCGAATTTCATAAACTCAGACATGAGCCCCGAGGATGCGAGGAGCATGTGCTGCAGGCTTCGTATTGACAACAGAGAATTGGAAAAGAGGGGAGGGGGGCTTTTCGGCTCAAATCCACTCACGGGATCTATTGGCGTGATTACGATGAATATGCCGAGAGTTGGTTACCTGTCTAAGACAGAAGATGAATTCATGGAACGTCTGCGAAGGCTCATGATCATTGCGAAGGACAGTTTGGAGATCAAGAGAAAAGTACTGGAGAAATTCACAGAGGGGAATCTCTATCCTTACACAAAATATTACCTGAGAGATATAAAGAAACGTTTTGGAGAATATTGGAAAAATCACTTCTCAACTATTGGCCTTGTCGGCATGAATGAAGCCTGCCTCAACTTTTTGGGTAAGAATATAGCGTCTGAGGAAGGGCAGAAATTTACATTGAAGATATTGGATTTCATGAGAAACAGACTCATAGAATTCCAAAAGGAAACCGGAAACAACTATAATCTTGAATCGACCCCCGCGGAAGGCACTTCATACCGCCTTGCAAAAATTGATAAGGCAAAATACGCAGATATCGTCTGCGCAAATCAGGATCTATATGCAGAGCAGAATGCTGAACCCTTCTACACTAACTCTACGCAGCTTCCTGTAAACTTTACGGATGACATATTCGAAGCCCTGGATCTGCAGGATGCAATACAGGCGAAGTATACGGGAGGGACAGTCTTCCACACATATGCTGGGGAAAGGATTGATGACGCATTGGCAGTAAAGACATTCGTGCGCAAGGTATGCACCGAGTATCACTTGCCCTACGTTACGTTCACGCCTACCTTTAGTGTTTGTCCCTCGCACGGTTATTTGAGCGGCGAGAAAGAGAGGTGTCCCATTTGTATGGAAGCCTGCGAGGTATATTCACGCGTGGTCGGTTATCTGCGACCGGTTAAACAATGGAATTTGGGGAAGCAGGAAGAATATAGGGGGAGGAGAGTTTTCAGGTTTTAGAAGATGCAGATTGGGGGGTTACATAAGGTATCATTGATTGAATATCCCGGGAAAATAAGTGCAATTGTATTTACGCAGGGCTGTAACTTCAGGTGCCCCTATTGTTATAATCCGGAATTGGTGGATCCGGACCTCTATGGGGAATGCCTCTCTGAAGAAGAAGTTTTTTCTTTCCTAGAAAGGCGTAAGGGCAAACTTGATGCTGTGACAATTACAGGAGGCGAGCCCACAATACATCATGACCTGATCGGCTTTATAAAGCGTGTTAAAAAGATGGGGTATTTGATTAAATTAGATACGAACGGTTCCGATCCTGATGTACTGAGGCAGCTCTTCAGCGGCTGCCTTCTGGACTATATTGCCATGGATATAAAGGGACCGCTCCATAAGTACAAGACAGTGACACAGTCAAAAATTGATGAGGATAAAATCAGGCAGAGTATTGGAATAATCATGAAATCAGCCGTGCCTTATGAATTTCGTACAACCATTCCGAAAAGACTGCTACACGAAGATGATCTCGTGGAAATGGGTAAGCTACTGAGAAATGCCGGCCGTTACATATTGCAGAATTTTGTTGCCATAACGACACTTGATAAACAATTTTTGAAGTATGAAGCGTATTCTCAGGAAGAGATGGAATACTTCAGAGATAAGCTCAAGGAGGATGTGCCCACCGTCAGATTAAGACAAACGATCCAGCAGGATTTAATAGCATGACAAAATGCGTATCCGTCGTGTCTTATGCTTCCTTGCCGGAGCTCATGTCAGAGCATGCAGGCCTCATTTCAGGATGAGTCTATCTTGAAATTGTTGAGAGGCGCAGTTTGAAGAGTATTATCTTGAGGCATGCATATTCTCTTGAACATTTGAATCGACGGCGCTGGGTTATTCATCTGGATTAAAAGGCGCTGAAATTCCCCTCCAGGTGCGAATCATTGCCCTTGCGGACGTCTTCGAGGCCTTAACTGCAAAGACCAGACGCAACAAAAAGGGCAAGAGTCTTTCGGAGGCGATTAAAATAATGGGGAATATGATGAAGGAGAATCATATTGATGGAGAACTTTTCGGACTGTTTATCAAGGAACGGATTCATGTTGACTACGCAAGGAGGTAACTGGCGCCTAACCAGGCATGCGTGTTTTTAATGAACGTCTTCCAGGCTCTTCCGGTTTTATTGACTTTATTTCTTTTTCTATTTCTTGAGCCCGATCGCTCTGTGTGGGGAAGTACTTCAGGGCTTCCTTGAAGTGAAATAGAGCACTATCCATCTTCATTTTCTTTTTGAAATAGATGCCGAAATAGTAGTGAGAATCGCCAGGACTGTTTGTCTTCCCATACGCGATAGCTATACTGTAGTACATGTCCGGGTCAATATTCCTTCGCGTTTCGATCTTCTTATAGAGGCTCAAGGCCGCTGTATAATCACCCTGCAATTCGTAGGACCTGCCAAGATAGAGCAAGGTGTCGAGATCGTCTCCTTTAAGGCTCAATGCATGGCTAAGGAAGGTAAATGCGTCTGCCGGCCGACCCAGCTTGAAATACATAATTCCCAGGTCTCTGTTTATGTCCATATCGTCGGGAGACAGGCTTAGGGCTTTACGGAAATTTGCAAGGGATTCGTCAGTTCGTCCGAGCTTTTCCTGCGTTACTGCCAGGCCATAAAGGAAATCTACGTCATCCGGGTTTTTTTGCAGAGCATTCTGAAAATAATGAAGGCTCGAATCAAGGTTATTATCTTCAAGCATGAGAACGGTTTGTATCCTTTTTAAATTACCGATGATAGTTTCCCGTCCCTTTTGGGTAAATGTAGTCTGAAGTAAGGCATCAATATAGGTGATCCTTTCATCGGTGCCCGGGTGGGTAAGGAAATATGATGGTATTTTGTTGGAGTAAAACTCATACCTCCTCATCAGTTTCAAAAAATCCAACATCGCCTTGCCGTCATATCCGGCCATGACTAGATACTTCATACCAAGTCTGTCAGCCTCTTCCTCGTGCTCGCGACTGTATTTTAAATTTAACGTTGTAGCTGTCGCCAAAGAGAAGCTCGCAACAGCGGCAGTGAGATCCCCACCGCCTCCAAGAAATGCTCCGGCAAGAACTGCGGCTAATGTGGCCATGCCAATTTTTTGCGATTTATCTATTATGCTCGCAACATGTCTTTTATTTATATGTGATATTTCATGGGCAAGCACGGCGGCCAACTCACTCTCCGTTTCAACCATGGTGATTAAGCCCGTATTAACATATACATAGCCACCGGGTGTTGCAAAGGCATTGATTGCGGAACTCTTGATAACTAAGAAATGAAATTGAAAAGGAGCCTTATCACTACCCCATTGCGTAAGTATTTTATTTCCCAACTGATTCATGTATTCATCAGTTTTCTGCTCATGGATCAGGACACCGCTCTTGTCAAGCTTTTCATAAAATTCTCTTCCGAGTTTTTTTTCATCTTCAATGGTAAAAGAAGCATGTGCTAGTCCAGCAACATAAAAAATCAGAAATAAAATAATGGCAGGGATAATGGTCGTCACCTTACCGTTACGGATCCGGAATTGATACAACAGTCAGCCTCACTAATTATAAGATTGTCATTCAGGTATATGTGCTTGTCGCTCAGTCTATACAATGAAAAGACGCTCTATTATTAACTTTTTTGGCAATAATAATCAAGCAATGTTTATATTATGTGTTGTCGTGGAGTTATCAAAGAGATTCCAGTTGATAAACGTTGCCATTTAGCGTTGTTAAGGCTTGGTCTATATGGTATAGCGCTGGCATACGAGATCAAGTCACGGTGGGTATTTCGTATGCAGGAAGTGCAAGCTTGTGTAGAGGCGGTTAACTATGAAGAAGAAGTTAATCATCACGATCGACGGTCCTGCAGGCGCCGGTAAGAGCACCGTCAGCAAGGCCCTTGCAAGAAAATTGTCATATATTTATCTGGACACGGGCGCTCTCTACAGGGCTTTTGCCTACAAAGTTCTCAAAGAGGGGCTTTTGCCCTCTGATAAAAAAGGACTTGCTGATCTGTGTTCTCGCATAGAGATATATCTAGAAAACATAGACGGCAACTTAAATGTATTTGTCGATGGAGAAAATGTAACGAAAATGATCAGGAGTGAAGAGGTCGGTCTCCTTGCATCAGCAGTTTCAGCAGTTCCGATAGTCAGGGAGAGACTGCTGTCAATTCAACGCGAGGTAGGCGAAAAGAGAGGTGTCGTAGCTGAAGGCAGAGACATGGGAACCGTAGTTTTTCCGTATGCCGACCACAAATTCTATCTGGATGCGGACGTGCAAGAAAGGATTAGAAGGCGCTACAATGAATTGTTAATAGGTCGCAACAGTGCAGATTATAAGACGATTGCGGCCGACCTCATTGCTAGGGACCGACAAGACCAGGAGAGAGATGCAGCCCCTTTGAAGGCTTCCGAAGATGCGTTTATTATTGACTCCACAAGAATGAGCGTCGCAGAAGTAGTGGAGGGGGTGATTTCCATAATCGAGGGTACGAAAGGGTAAAGTCGGTAGCATAAATAGCTGATGAAGCACGATTTTTAATTTCACCTCATTCATTTGATAGGATGCTCTAACGAAATAGAAGCGCGAAATTTTGAATTTGCTTGATATTTCATAACCAGTATGCTACTTCACTTGCTCTCATGAAAGTTTTTTATAAAATTCAGGGGGTAACGGTTTAATGGTTAACAACAACAATAACTCAACTTCTAAAGAACACACTAATGGCGAGAAGGTTGACGAAAAGGCATCAACGGGAAAGGCGGTTCCTCAAAAGGCCGCCGGCAAGGAAGAGGATATCGGCTTTAGAGAATTATATGAGCTGAGTCTGCAGAGTGTTCAACTTGGGCAGATTGTAACAGGAAAGATTGTCCAAATAAACACTGATGTCGTTATGGTCGATGTTGGCTGGAAAACGGAAGGTTATATTCCAGCAAGGGAACTGAAGGATGAACAAGGAAATTTTTCTTTTGTCGTTGGTGATGAACTTGAAGTCTTAGTGGACAGAAGGGATACGGATGGTAATCTGGTCCTATCGAGAGATAAGGCCGTAAAGATTAAAGTTTGGGATGATGTTAAGAATGCGTGTGAGCATAATATTCCCATAAAGGGTACGGTCGTGGCGAGAGTTAAAGGCGGCCTCTCTGTGGACATTGGAATCTTGGCTTTTCTTCCAGGTTCACAGGTGGATGTACGTCCAGTACGAGACTTGGACAGATATGTAGGGCAGACGCTAATCTTTAATGTTCTCAAGTATGACAGGAAGAGAAACAATGTTGTGCTCTCCAGAAGGTCTATCTTGGAGCAGGAAAGGATTGCTTTTAAGAGGGAGACCCTCGAAGGCATTGTGGAAGGGAAGATAATGGAAGGGGTTATCAAGAATATAACCGATTACGGCCTTTTCATTGATTTAGGAGGTATCGATGGTCTCCTCCATGTTACGGATATATCGTGGGGAAGAATTACGCGACCATCCGATAATTTTTCCAAAGGCGATAAGATAAGAGTGAAGGTTCTATCTTTCGACAGGGAGAAGGAGCGGGTGTCCCTGGGGCTTAAGCAATTGATGGATAATCCATGGGAGGGGATTGAGAGGAGATATGTCGCGGGGTCTGTGATTGAGGGCAAAGTAGTGAATCTCACGGATTATGGCGTCTTTGTGGAACTGGAGCCTGGTGTTGAAGGCCTTGTGCATATAACGGAGATGTTCTGGACGAGAGAGATTAAACATCCGTCAAAAGTCCTATCTGTGGGTGAAGCCGTAAAGGTCATGGTTCTAGATGTAAATCCTGAGGTAAAGCGTATTTCACTGGGACTAAAACAGACAACCGAGAATCCGTGGGAGGCGCTTAAGCAAAAGTACCCCGAGGGTAGTATTGTAAAAGGAGTTATACGAAATATCACGAACTTCGGTTTTTTTGTCGGTATTGAGGAAGGCATAGACGGGCTTGTCCACGTTTCTGACATCTCCTGGAGACAAAATATAAAACATCCCTCTGAACTGTACAAAAAAGGTCAGGAAGTTGAGGCAATGGTCTTGAATATTGACGTTGCAAACGAGAAATTTTCTCTCGGAATAAAGCAGATAGACAAAAATCCCTGGGATGAGAAGAATTTTATTTATTCCACAGGGTCGATCATTAATGGAAAGGTGACAAACGTAACGGACTTCGGTATTTTTGTAGAATTGGAAGAAGGCGTGGAGGGTCTTGTTCATATTTCGGAATTGAGCCACAAAAGGGTTAAATCCGCATCAGAGATATATGCAGTTGGCGACGTCGTATCTGCAATCGTTAAGAGCGTGGATTTGCAAAACAGGAGAATCAGGTTGAGCATAAAGGACTATGAATCCGCACCCGAAGGGCCTTCTCCTGTCACGCAGTATATAAACAACAAAGAAA
>Ga0335081_10007297_pt1 | contig 17671 bp, 20 predicted proteins | sample Lox_Sample_35_FD_206713 | JGI IMG/M metagenome (GOLD analysis project Ga0335081, IMG submission 206713) | Soil microbial communities from Loxahatchee National Wildlife Refuge, Florida, United States - Lox_Sample_3.5 | ecosystem: Environmental > Terrestrial > Soil > Wetlands | place: USA... | reverse complement strand
AGTTCGCCCCGAGGCTCAGCTTCTTCTTCAACTCTACCATGGACTTCTTCGAGGAGATAGCCAAGTTCAGAGCCGCCAGGAGGATATGGGCCACTGTGCTGAGGGAGAAGTACGGCGCGAAGGACCCTAGGAGCCTCCTGATGAGATTCCACACGCAGACGTCGGGCGCTTCGCTTACCTGGCAGCAGCCACTCAACAACGTGGTCAGGACCGCGCTTGAGGCGCTTGCAGCGGTTCTGGGCGGGACCCAATCGCTTCACACGAACTCCTTCGATGAAGCCTGGGCGCTGCCCACCGAGAAGGCGGTCGAAGTCGCTCTGAGAACCCAGCAGATAATCGCTGAGGAAACGGGCGCGCCGCGAGTGATAGATCCTCTAGGCGGGTCCTACTACGTCGAGTGGCTGACGGAGCAGCTGGAAGAGGAGGCCTACAAGTACTTTGACAGAATCGACGCGGCAGGCGGGATCCTGAGGGGAATCAAGACGGGTTATCTGCAGAGGGAGATAGCGGAGAACTCCTACAGGCTCTCTCGGAGGGTCGAGGAGGGGAAGGACGGCGTCGTTGGTGTCAACAAGTACGCCCTCCAGGAGAAGAAACCGATTGACACCCTGAAGGTGGACTTCAAGGTCCAGAGGAGCCAGGTCCGGCGACTCAAGCAGGTCAAGCAGGAGAGGGACGAAAACAAGGTGCGGGACGCCCTGGCCAGAGTCCAGAAAGCCTACGAAAGCGAGGCTGCGAACTCGATCTATCCCATGCTGGACGCTGTGGCCGCCTACGCGACCCTGGGCGAGATCGTGGGCGTTGGGAGACAGGTCTGGGGCGAGTGGAAGGAACCTGCGCTCCTGTGAGCCACCCAACCTTTTTCTAACCCGCGTCGGCCGCACCCCCGTTCTCGATGCCTACGAGGGCAACTTCGTCTGAGCGCCGGATAAGGATACTGGTGGCGAAGCCGGGACTCGACGGCCACGACCGCGGAATACTCGTGCTGGCCAGGGCATTCAGGGACGCGGGCATGGAGGTGATCTACAGCGGGCTCCTGCCTTCGCCTGAAGAAGTCGCGCAGATGGCCATCGATGAAGACGTCGATGTGGTCGCGCTGTCGCTTCTGAACGGGGCCCACATGACGGCTTTTCCCAGGGTCAAGAAGCTTCTTGAGAAGCGGGGTGGTGGCGACATCGTCGTGGTCGGAGGAGGGATCATCCCCGAGGAGGACAAGCCCAGGCTGCAGAAGCTGGGGATAACTGGGCTCTTCGGGCCGGGGAGCTCCCTGGAGGACATCGTCGAGCACGTGAGAGGCAGGGTTAAGAAGGAGAGAAGAGGAGAGAAGAGACATGCTTGAGCAGGACGAAGTGACGAGCCTCTCAAAGATGAATTTCGACGTTTCGGAAGAACAGACGTTGATACTCGACCAGGTTGACCGGGCGTGCAAGCTGATCAGGCCCATTGAAGACAGGTGCTACCTCGATCACCGCCTTAACGACCAGGTCGGGCCGATCGCAGCGAAGGCGCACCTCCTTGGCTTGCCCATTTCGAGGAAGTACGGGGACGGCCAGGGCGCAGACATGGTGACCTACGCCCTCGCGATCGAGAGAATAGGGCGGGAGGGGACCGGGGTGCGGACCTTCTTCTCGGTTCACATAGCACTCGCACAGCTCACAATCCAGCGGTGGGGCAGCGAGGAACTGAAGCAGAGGTACCTTCCTCCTGCCACGCTCGGAGAGAAGGTACTGGCTTTCGGTCTGAGCGAGCCGGGCGCGGGAAGCGACCCTGCCTCTCTGACGACGTCCTTCGAGGAGGTAGGCGACAAGTTCGTGCTGAGCGGCCAGAAGATGTGGATCTCAAACGGGTCGATCGCCGACGCCGTGCTGATCTTCGCGTACCCAAAGGGGAAGAGGGAGGGGATGTGCGCGTTCATGGTCGATACCGATACTCCCGGCTTCACCGCTAAACCGATCGAGTACAAGATGGGCCTGCCGACCGCGGACACCTCGACCCTCTACCTAGACAAGGTTGAAGTGCCGAAGGAGAACCTCCTCGGGCCCCCGGGCAAGGGGTTCGGCGTGGCGCTCTATGGTCTCATGTGCGGCAGGCTCAGCGTGGCCGCCGGCTGCGTGGGCGTAATCCGCGACTGCGTCGACGAGGCCTCGAGGTACGCAGGAATGAGGGTCCAGCACGGGAAGCTGATCGGGAAGCACCAGCTGGTCCAGAGGCACATCGGCATAATGGCCACCAACTACGAGGCCGCGAAGTGGCTTCTGCTGAGGACCGCGTTCCTGAAGCAGAAACTGGAGGAGCATCAGGAGGACCGCCAGCTCAGGGAGGTTGTCGACGTCGAATGCGCGAGGGCGAAGTACTACGCTGCCAACGCGTCCTTCGACGCCGCGAACCGGGCAGTGCAAGTGTTCGGTGCCAACGGCTACTCGCTGGAGAACAGGCCGGCGAGGCATCTTCAGGACACCAGGGTCACCATGATATACGAAGGAGCCAACGAGATTCTCGAGCAAAAGATAGCGCTCGGCACCCTGGGAAAGGGTTTCGAAGCGTACTCCTAGGCTAACTCAGACGGCTGCGTCGGCCACCAGGCGCCTGCACCAGGTCCCTGACGTGCCCTCGTGGTTGGACTCCTGGGTCACCTTGACCGGCCTGGCCAGTTTCGCGCTAAGTGCCCCTTGGAAGAATCCCTCGTGGAACCAGCACTCATACATGTCCCCAGTGCCGGGCAGCTGCCCGCATATCCTGCAGTCGGAGATGACCAGGGTAACGGGGTCGTGCCTCTCGAGTTTCAGGGACCCGATCTCGTAGTTGTTCCAGACTGCTACGAACTCGTTCAGCATGTCTCTGGCCGAGAATTCAGGGTTACGCTCGCTGGCCCTCTCGCCCAGGAAGAGCCCTATGCTGAAAATGATCTCCCTTGAGCCTATGCCCAGGTAGTTCTGGAGCGTCGAGATTGCGGGCGAGAAATAGTCAGCTACCGCCGGAAGGTCTCTCCAGAAGCTGTCGTCCAGCCGCCCCTGCCGTGCTGCCTCCGTCGTCATGAGGCGACTTAACGGGCCCTTTACCTTAAGACAGTCCCCTAACTAGTTAGGCAGGTGGAATCCGCGTAACTGTGAACGTGCAGCCCCGTCCGCCCGTTCTGCAGCACTCTACCTCAGCCACCCTGACGTCACAGTCGAGCATATCGCTGAGCGCGACGCGGAGCAGCGTTGTCTTGAAAGAGCAAGGGACGCTCGTGAACCCGCAGCGCCAGCCCGTGCAGTCGTAGCACTGCTTCATCCGTATCAGAGCGTGGTTTCCGACCTGGAAGCTCATCCGCCCAAGGTCGTTCTCCTCCCAGAAGAGGGCCAGCGCGGTGAACGCTTCCCTCAGGTTGGCGGCGCGCGCGGTCTTCGCGACCTCGTGCCCTAGGCTTTCTGCGAGTCGGTTCATGGCGCGGGGATTGGTGGCAGGCCAGCCGAACTCGCTGGACGCACCCAAAGCGAACCTAAGGCCTTCGGCCTGGTCGATTATCGTGCTCAATTTCGTCGCATCCCACTCTGGCCCATTAGGGATAAGACGTCTCCCTAAGGGTTTAGGAAGTGTCGCTTAGGGCCCGCACGAATCTGATTCTCAGTCTTGGAAAAGGCCTTCGGACGTTATATATTAGGGTAAGAGGGCTCTTGGCAAGGTTAGACAATGCTAAGATTGGTCTCATTGGAGCTGGGAATGGTCAACCATTTCAAGAAAGTCGCCAACGAGAGCGGAGTCAGACTCACGGTCGCGGACTGCAGAGATTTCAACCTAAAGGGTATGTCAATGCTCCTGCAGCTCGAGGGAGATCGCCGGGCGATGCAGCAGGCGGTGAAGGGCCTCAGGAAGCTGAAGGGCGTAAGGCATCTGTACGACACGGGGGTCAACGGAAGCAAGACGCTCTGCCTGACCGTCCTCGACAGGCCGAACCTGTGCGACGCGTCGCTGGGCACCGGGATCGTCTGCATGCAGTGCCCGTACAACGAGGGAGAAGTGAACCCGACATGGCAGGTGCTGGTGAGCAGGCCGGACGACATACGCGAACTCATAGCCAGACTTCAGAGACGGGGCGTGAGCGCGACTGTAAAGTCGATATCTCAGGTCAACCAGGAGGAGCTGCTTACGGGCAGACAGAAGGAAATCCTGGCGATGGCCATATCGCTCGGCTACTTCGACTTCCCGAGGAAGATCAGCTTGACCGAATTAAGCAAGAAAGTGGCGATAAAGCCCTCCACCCTCAGCGAAGTCCTCAGAAACGCGGAGAGGAAGATACTGGAGAATACCGCGAAGAGCATCAAGCTCCCGGTATACGCCACGGTTCAGACCAAGGAACCGTTCGTACCCGAGAACTAGAGATACCCATCCAGACGCACGCCGATGAAACTAGACCACTGGTGGTGCTGGAAGGCGCCCAGGCCGGGATTTTCGACGTTTGTTTTCGAACCCGGGTCACGGGAGTGACAGTCCCGCATACTAGACCGATTTACGGCCAAGCCTCTATACGACCTGGGCGTCCGTGAACCCCGCCGCCTCTGAACTATATAACCTGAGAGATGAGTTGGACCGAGATCTGGACGGCGCGGCCGTTCCCGGCACTTCTCCGCCAGCAAGCCTTTTAGCTCGGAGAAGGCCACGTGAAACCATGAAGCTGGCCGCCGTCCTTGCCGTCCTCGCCGTCTGCTTGATTGCCGTGGGCCCAGTTGGCACAGCGTTCGCGTCGAACAAGGGGTTCGCCGCTTACAGCATCACGGTCCAATCCAAAGGCGCCACGAGTTCGATCACAGTGAATGAGAGCGTCAGCGCCGGTCCGAAGGCTGGGCTGGACATACTCGGCCTGGCCGTCGCGTCCGCGGGCGCGAATCTTAGCTACTCAAGGGAAGTGAATTCCACTTTGGATCTCTTCCCGTATCTGCCGGCAATATCGGACCAGAACTTGAGCTTCTCCTATGGAGGCTACCAGCTGGCCGCAGATGTATCTCAGAACGGGAGCAGCGCGGTCGTGTTCCAGGGAGGCAGCTACCAGCTGAGTGACTACGCTTTCAGCGCCAGCGTGGTATCCAGGGGCGGTTCTGGGACCGGGAGGGGCTCTGCTGCGGTCTTTCCGTCAGGTTTGGTCTACTCACTAACGCTGGAAGTCAACGGTTCGGCCTCACTTTCTGCGACTCTGCTGGCCACCTCCTTGCCTCTGACCGCAGGCGCCTCGAACTCGTTAGTCCAGACGGCCTCGGTCGGGCTGGGCGCGGGGGCGGTCGTGTCCGTCGTGGCTCTCTCATTGGGAGTCCGGAGCAGACATAGACAGAAACAATCGCCGGCCAAGAAACCCGACTACTGGGTAGACTGAACCCGCATCTGGAGAACCGCCTACCGAGAAGGGAAGACATGGACGAACTCGTGAGATTCGACGGGGCCGCGAAGGACTACGGGACCAAGACCATCGGCCCTCTGTCGTTTTCGGTCGCCCGGGGGTCGATAGTGGGGTTTCTCGGCCCCAATGGCGCGGGGAAGTCGACTTCTATCAGGCTCATGCTCGGGCTCATGCGGCCGTCATACGGAGAGGTCAGACTGCGGGGACTGGACCCGGTCAAGCACCACTCGCGGGCGCTTCAGGAAGTGGGATATTCGCCGGAACTGCCGAACCTTCAGACCTTCCTCTCGCCCGTGGAGCTGCTCACACTCGTGGGCAAGGAGCTCTCCATCGATGCCCACGAACTTAAGGAACGCATCCCCCGGTTGCTGGAGACAATCGGCATCGCCGCCTACTCGGACACCAAGATCGGCAAGCTCAGCAAGGGGATGGTGCAGCGGCTCAGCGTCGCCCAGGCTCTGCTCGGATCTCCCTCGCTCTTGATCCTCGACGAGCCCATGATCGGCATCGATCCCGCAGGCGTCGTGCACTTCAGGGAACTGTTCAGAGGCTTCGTGTCAGGTGGGGGGACGATCGTGATGTCATCGCACATAATGTCGGAGGTGGAGTCCCTATGTTCGAGCGTGATGCTCATCCACTCGGGAAGAATCGTGTCGAAGGGCACCATCAAGGACTTCATCGAGAGCTCCCTGGGCGGGCGGACGGTCCGCGTCGAGCTGGGACCGCATGACGACTCGCTGCTCGGGAAGATCAGGGCAATCGCGGGAGTCCTGAGAGTGGGCGCGTCTGAGGGCGGTCTTGACGTGGCGGTTGAAAAGGGGCGGGACCTCCGGGGCGAGATTTCCAAAGAGGTCGTGGGGTCGGGCGTTGACCTGCTCTCGATCGGCTTCTCGAGGAGCGAGTTCGACGATGCCTATGTCAGTGCCACCAGGAGCGAAGTAGATTGAATCTCGCCAAGGTCTGGGCTTTCGCGGCGTACGAGGTCCGGAGAGCATCGGCGAGGAAGAAGGTGCTTGCCCTTGTGGTCATCACGATCCTGCTGGACACGGTCCCGTACTATCTCCTGAGGACGTCCAGGCTGTCGGTCGTCCCGCCGACTGACTATCCATATCTGTGGGTGACGGGTGTGTTCGTACTACAGGGGTTCTTCTTCCCATTCATCGCGCTCCTTATCTCCGCCGGCTCGATGTCCGAGGAGTACGAGCAGGGGACTGCCGAGGTCCTGCTTTCCAAGCCCGTCAGCAGAGACGAGTTCCTTTGCGGGAAGTTCCTGGGCGGGTTCATCCTGATGTCGGTCGTGATCATCCTGAATTCCATTCTGACCGTCTGCGCCGCCACCTTTGCGTTCGGCCCCCAGCTCGCGCTACAGGTCCTCCCCCTGGTGGCCCTGGCCCAGGCGTTCTCTTCGCTCGTCTTCCTATCGGTGGCATTCCTCTCGGGCGAGCTGATCAGGAGGTCGTCGCTGTCGTACATCGTGGCGTCGGCTGTCTTCTTCACGAGCTACATCGTCGGGCTCTACCTTAGAGTAATCTTCGAGTTCACCGGCGACCCGTTATACCAGACCTTCTCGCTCTACCTGCCGACCACTCCCGTGAGCTCGCTTCCGCTTCTGCTCGGCCAGTCCCAGCTCCCTGCGTCCGCGGTGTCAATCCTGCAGGCGCTGGGCGTGGCTACCGCCGAGAAGTCTGCCCTGTTCTCGGTGGCCCTGATAGCGGTCTATGCGCTGTGCGCCTTCGGAGCCGCCCGAACCTACTTTAACAGGGTCGACGTCTCGAAAAAGGTGACGTGACCCCTCGTCGTGGCGCCCGCGGGTGGGCCCCCTAGGTTCGATGCCAGCGGGTCATCTTACCGATTAGTAGAACAGGCTCACGGTGGAAGGGTTCGAGGACGTGACCTGCTCGTGGCATCCGTCGTTCTGGAGAACGTTGAGTGACCAGCCTGAGACCGTGTGGGAGTTGACTAGCAGTCGCGTGAAGGCTGTGCTCCCGCTCGCCGGATAGTCGCTGCACCGCGCGAGGTTGTACACCTCGAGTGTGACGAAGTCGTCGGCCTGTTTGTCGAGGCCTGCGACCTTCAGGGTGGTGGAGGTCCCCAGGGTTGCGTCGGTCCCCTTTATGATCCAACTGCAGGAGTTGCCGCAGGAGCTGCCAGTCTGCTTGATCAAGCCCGCCAGCTCGTCGCCCGCGTTTATGTCCTTGAGCCTGCTGACGAAGAAGCTACCCGAGGACGTGACGTACCACGAAGCGAAGCCCCAGAACGGGCCCCCTCCGTTCGCACTCCCGTAGCCCCACTGGATGACGGGCTGCACTATGTCCGCTGACGAGCAGACGCAGTGCTGCGTTCCGATGAACATGTAGACCAGCTGTCGGTCGTTGCTGCTCGGCGCCGCCGGGACCGTCCAGTTGCCGGTCATCTTGTGGGTCGACTGGACGCTCTCTGCGTCTTCGACCCATCCGTTTGTCTGGAACTGCGGACTGAAGCCCACGGCGCATGGGGCGAACGTCTGTTCGCTGCCGTCAGCGTAGGTTACTACGCTTGAGCCGTCCGGTTGCGTGCGTACGGATGCTCCGTCCCCGACCTGGTGGATGCACGAGAGGAGCGCGCAGCCGTCGGGCGTGAACCCGTACCCAGCCGCGCAGGCTGAACCCGCCCCCTGGGACGACGCTGAAGGCGATGTCGCGGCCTGCACGAGAGCCGGAGAGAACCCCATCGTCAGAATCACCAGGAGCCCGAGAATCTTGAACGAAGCCGGCCGAAACCGAGAGAGGCGAAGCCCCAAGTTGCCCTAAGGGGTAAGGGCATTTAGTATAAACGTTTGCCTACTTTTTGGGGGGCTTCGACAAGACAGTCCTGCAGGAGAGGCATCCACGACTTGAGGCCCCTCCCTCGGCTCGGCAGGCGAGAGTATCTCCTCAACACCTCCGGCTGGTCCGAGGAGGTTGATTGCGCGATTTGAAGCGACGCGGACTACGCATCTGATTCGACCGACAGATGCACGCCGGACTCTTCCCAGCCGGTCAGACTCCCTTCTGGGGCTGGCTGTCTGCGGGTCGGACGGGAGTCGAACCCGTTTGGGGGCTGTCGCTGACCCTCGGGTTAAAAGCCCGATGCTCTACCTGACTGAGCTACCGACCCTCGGGCCAGTTCCAATCGAACCTGAATTAAGACTTCTTGTCCGAGAGAAGCTTTCTTACGAACTTCAGGTCGGCTTCCTGTCCCCGGACGTCGTCGATGGGCGTCTCCATGATTATCGGCCTGTCCAGAATCCCCCTGTAGCCAAGGAATGCGCGGAATCCTTCCGGCCCGATCTTCCCCAACCCTATGTGCTCGTGCCTGTCAAGGTGGCTACCAATCGGCCCCTTCGAATCGTTGAGGTGTACCGCCAGCAGGTGCTCCAACCCCACCAGCTCATCGAACTTGCCCATTGACTCCTCGACGGCAGCTTTGGAGGCCAGGTCGAAGCCCGCCGCGAACGCGTGACAGGTATCGAGGCAGACGCCCATCCTCTCGGGCCACCCGGCTTGGTCGAGGATTGCGCGCAGTTCCTCGAATCTGGCACCAACGCAGTTCTTCTGTCCGGCCATGTTCTCCAGGAGTATCGTGGTCTTCCCTTCGCTTGCCCCGAGTGCGTGTTTGGCTGCCCCCGCGATGTTCCTCATCCCCGCAGCGGCCCCCTTGCCCCCGTGGCTTCCAAGATGGACGACGAGAAACTCGATTCCCAGGTCGTCGCATCTCCTTACTTCCGCGTCAAGCGCGTCCCGGCTCTTCTTCATCGTCCCCTTGTCGGAAGAAGCAAGGTTAGGCAGATAGGGCATGTGGTCGATTAGGTACCTGAATTCGGAATTCTTCCTCTTCTCGTGGAAAGCCGCGATCTGGTCGTCCACGAGGGGCTTGAAGTTCCAACCTCGCGGATTCCTCGTGAAGACCTGGAAGGTCGTGCAACCCAGTTCGGTCGCCAGGTCGAAGGCCGAATCGAGGGACTTCGAAACCGAAACATGGAAGCCGATCTGAGGCTTGTTGTCCACGGACAAAATAGAGCAGAGGTGGGTTTATGGGCCTTTCCGACCGAAACCCACTCTGAGCGTTTCTTCTGCTTGCCTAGCGCTTCCGTTCTCTGTGGCGAACGGTCCGTCCGACCGAGGTACCTGATGGAACGGCTCTCCTCCTGTAGGTCCTGGAGGGCCTCGGAGATACCGGTGAGGCACCGAATGTGACCGCTGATGTTCCCACTGCTGCCGGTGCCGGAGGTGCAGGGGTCGTCTCTGGTTGCACGGTCTCATAGATGGCCGGAGCTGAGCTGGGTGCTGGTGTTGGTTCGGGTGCGGGAGCGGGCTCAGCCTTCACTGGAGCCTCTTCCACCGTCGCTACTGGAGCCGTTTGCGCCTTTGGAGTGTAAGTAGTTGCAGGCCTCGTCGCCACAACGCTCGCTGCCTTCTTCGGATGACCGAAGAGGCCCCTGGGTGCAGCATAGAGCACCAAGGCGACCGCGGCTGCAGCGCCAAGCAAGATCGTCGCGATTTCAACGACCATTGATCTTCACGATATGTTTGAACCAGCGGCACTTCTAGTGGCGAGTCAAAGGGAGTGAACAAGTACATCATCTTCCATCAACCAGTCAGCGGACGTCAAACCGCTGCGTAGCGACTGTAGGAACATTGCTTATATCGAAGCGATGCCCATCGTGTTGGCACATGCTAGCGGTGCCGTACGAGAAGATCACCGCCGAGATATTCAAGTTCGACCGCAGGGTGAGGCACGCTTCGGTCCTCGACGAAAGCGGCAGGACGATATCCGGCGGGATGCGGAGGGGGATATCTCCCCTCGAGCCTCAGAGCGAGGACCTCAGGCTGATTGCCAACATAACAATCCAGCTGAGCACCGACAAGACCTGGGACAAGTACTTCGGCAAGACCCAGTTCACGTTCATAAAGAGGGAGAAGGTCAATATTCTGACATTTCACGTGGGGACTAAGTTATTCCTGGTTTCGACCGAGCCCGACTTCACGCTTCAGCAGGCTCAGGACCTGCGAAACCAGATTGTGACCAATCACTCTGGAGACGTTAGATAAACAAAAATGAGTTAGGTCTACGTTAGACCTAGCTCCGGGAATTTCGCCTGGACGAGACCCAATTCCTTCTGCAGGGTTCTGATTCTTTCTGCGTACTTCTTCATGTCGGAGGTGTTCTTCTGTACCTTCGCTACCTTGTAGCCTCTCCAGGCCTTCTTGAGTGCACCCCAAGTCTGACCCTTGCTGTATGACACCGAGAATTACTCTCCTGATAGCTCTACCGTGGGTCCGTATTTAAGACTGATTGGTGAAGGCGTCAATGAGACGAAGGAGGACATCCCGCCCTCTCCACGGAATCGGCGCCGCCGGACCGGCTCGCATTCGGGCCCTGGGTCAGACGAACCTGACCGAAAGGTTGCGCAGGCCGTTCAGTCTCGCGAGGTTGAGCAGCAGCGGCACCAGCTCTTCGAGCCCTCTCGCCTGGCGAAGACCGCCGGCGTACAACGGTCGGAGGGAGCCTATGTCGCGTATGATCGAAGCCGCTTCCTCGAAGGTCTGCTCTTTTTCCGCCGCCACGGGGACGTCGAACTCCAGAGGCGCATCTGCCCTCGCGAGCAGCGGGGCGGGAACTGTGTGGAGGGCCGCGGCCAGCCTGCTTTCGCCCAGGATGGCGGCAACCCGCTGGGCAGCCGATCCTTCGGTGAGGGAGTATACGAATCGACCGTCCTCCACTTTCATCGGGACCATAGGAGAGACGACGAGCTTCCCGGAGAGCGGCTTCCGGAGCTTTGCCAGCAGCTCCGAACCGGGGTCGTAGGGCATCGCGAGCAGGGCCGCGTCGGAAATCCCCGCGACCTCGGGGGCAGCTCCCCCGTCTATCGCGCACCCGGTGAGAGTCGAGAGCTTCTTCGCCGCCTGCTTCCCTTTCGTCTCGTCCCGCGAACCTATGAGGATATCGTGGGCCCCAGCCAGCCTGACGGCCAGTCCGGTCCCGAGCGAGCCGCTTCCGCCGATTATCGCGATCTTCATTCTTCCAGCCTCGTCTGCGTCTTCGCCTCTTCGGCCTTCGAATATGTCGCATCGAGCAGCGCCTTTATTCTCTCCGCCCTCTTCCATCCTATCCCCGGAGTCATAGAAAGCTCTCCCGCGGTCAGACCCATTACCCGTCTGGGCGTGCCGTACTTCAGGAGCAGCTTCTGGGCCAGCTTCCCGCCGATGCCCGGGAGCGAAGACACCAGATACACCTGCTGCTGAGGGACGCTCTTCGACCTCGGCGGTGCCTCTCTCGTCATCTGGGTGACTGGTCTGGCTCTGGCGTGGTGAAGGAGCGCCGCTATGGCCGTCGCGGTCTCGTGCGCATCTGCGGTGTGGAGCAGACGCAGGCCATAGGCGAGCGTGACGTTGGCTATCACGCCGTAGTAGGACCCAATGTTCCTCGCCAGCTTTCCGACCTCCGAGGTGTCGCCCTCGATGAGAAGGTACGGTTTCGAGTAGGTCGCCGCCAGACCAGCGGCCTGGTAGAAGATGCGCGAGTCGTAGATTGAGGACAGCAGGTCCCGGATGGTCTTTCTTTCAACCACCACTTCGGGGCTGACCACATAGTCCCCCACCGGGAGCTTGCTGAAGTACACGCGCACGTTCATCTTCGAGAGTTCGTCCGGGACTCCGCTCGCACGTTCGCGTTCGTCGACGACCACTCTGACGGGTATCATCACAACTGCGTCGGGAGCACGAAGTAAAAAGTGTAGACCGCGACCGCGAAGATGGCGACCCCTCCGACGGCCACAGCCCGGTCGACCAGGCTCGATCGGTATTGGTTGAGCGAGGTGGGCTTGGGGACCGCGCCGTAGGCCCTTGACTCCATGGCCTCCGCCAGTTCGCCGCTGCGTATGACAGAGTTCACGACCAGAGGGATCAGGACGGGGACCATGTTCCTGACGCGCCTGACGAGATTGCCCTTCTGCATTTCGAGGCCCCGGGACTTCTGCGCGTCCATTATCTGGATCGCGTCGAGGAGCATGACCGGGATGAACCTCACGGCGGTAACGAAGGCGAAGACGATGTCCCTTGGGAGGTGGAAGGCGTTCATCACCTGCTCTAGCTCGTCGGGCGAGGTCGTGATGAAGAAGAGGCTAGTCGAGACCACGATGGCGACGAACCTGGCAGCATAGAGGATCGACAGGAGCAAGTCCCTGCCGATCACGAAGTTCAGCACGAAGATGAAGACGGCGAAGCCCAGCGTGAAGGCTGCGGTCCTTGAAATCCTCCTCAGGATCTTCGCAACTCCGCTGAGGACCAGCACGAAGGCGATGATTCCCGCGAGCTCCAGGACTGAGCGAGACAGGATGGCCAGGGTGAAGAGGAGAATCGACAGCAGGAGCTTCACGCGCGGGTCGAGCCTGTGGTAGGCCGATTCCGTCCGTCTGAAGATGAAACCCCCTGCGACCCAGTTCAACTATCCGTTCGCCTCGCTGGCGAGCCAGCTTCGGGCGTCGTGGACGTGGACAAACGGCTGTGCCGGTCTCTTCTTCAGCCCCTGGTAGAGGGTGACCAGCTGCGGCTGGGATACTCGGGCGCTCGCGAGGACTTCTCGCTCGAGCATCAGGTCCGAGGCTGGGCCGTCTGCTATTATCTTCCCCCTTGACATCACTATCACCCTGGGCTGCATCGGCCAGAGGAACTCTATGTCGTGGGAAACGATGATGACGGTCTTTCCGGTCGACTTCAGCATCCTGACTGTTTCGGAGAGCCTCTCCTTCTGGATGACGTCCTGCCCCACCGTGGGCTCGTCGAGGACCACCACGCCGGGGTCCCATGAGAGTATGCAGGCTATGGTGAGCCGCTTTTTCTCTCCCCCGCTGAGGGTCAGCGGAGAGGACTTCCTGTATTCCTCGAGCCCGAAGAAGTTGAGCGCCCAGTCCACCCTTTGCTTGACCGTCTCCGGAGGGAAACCAAAGTTCCGCAGCGCGAAGGCGATCTCCTCCTCCACGTTCTCGGAGAAGAGCTGGTGGTCCGGGTTCTGAAATGCCACCCCCACCTTCCTTGAGAGCTCGGCGGTGGTCCTCTGCCGGGTGTCGTCGCCGTCGACGAGAACCGCGCCGGTGGTCGGTTTCAGAAGGCCGGTTATGTGCTTCACAAGCGTCGTCTTCCCAGCTCCGTTCTCGCCCACCACCGCGACGGTTTCTCCGTCGGCTATGGACAGACTGACGTGGTCCAGAGCCGTGACGCCCGTCGGATGTGAAAAAGTCACGACCTTGAATTCTATCATGCCGTTCGGGAATTCACCTCTTCCGCCAGCTGTGCCGCGGTCGGAATCCTTGCGGAAGTGCCGACGTCGTGGTAATTCAGGCCTTTCTCCAGCTTCACAATCGCCGGAACCGAGAGTCCGTACCCCTCCGCTCTCTCGTCGGTGAGGACGTCCCAGCAACTTCCGTCGAGTACCTTCTTGCCGGAGTTCATGACCACCAGCCTGTCCGCGATTCTCACCAGGAGGTCGAGGCGGTGCTCCACGACGATGAAAGTGGTGCCGTTCTCCCGTCTGATCTTGTCCACGAGCTCGACCAGTTCAGACGCCGTCATGGGATCGAGAAGTGATGTCGGCTCGTCCAATATGACGAGACCGGGCTGCATGGCAAGCACACCGGCGAGAGCGACGCGCTGCTTCTGACCGTCCGACAGCTCGTGAGGGGCCCTTCTGGCCAGATGGGTGATTCCCAGCTGAGCCATGGCCTCGTCGACCCGCCGCCTCATCTCCTCTCTGGGAACCCCGAGGTTCTCGAGGCCGAAGGCGACGTCCCGCTCGACCGAGAACATGAAGATCTGGTTCTCGGGATTCTGGAAGAGGAAGCCCACCTTCTGCGCCAGCGCTCTCATGGACTCCTCTCTTACGTTGGCACCATCCATCAGGACGGCGCCGGAGTAGTCTCCTGAATACATGTGAGGGATCAGCCCGTTTATCGACCTCAGAAGTGTCGACTTGCCACAGCCGGATGGCCCCGCCAGGATGATGATTTCGGATCTGTCGACCTCCAGGTCGAAGCTGTCCACAGCGAGCCTCTGGGCTCCGGGGTACCTGAAGCTGAAATTCTGAATACTGAGTATTCTGGGCATGTTCTATCCCACTCAGTTTGGAACTAGCCCTGGCCTGGTGCTGCGCTGTCCGGCCTCGGGTTCTCGGAGCCGGCAGTTGTTATCGCGACGAACCAGGGCGCCCTGCCCCCGGTCTTCAGCGCGCTCACCTGAGGGAGCTCGAGCACGCCGTAAGAAATCAGCATGACCAGGAGCAGCTGAAGGACGTTGAACACGGCCGTGAAAGCCAGTATGAGCACGAGCGCGTTTCCATCGGTCAGCGTAAGCCCGACTAGCCTGAAGCTTCCCGTGAGGAACCCCAAAAGAGCGGGCACCGTATAGAAGAAGACCAGAAGGAAGTAGTTGGGTATAGTCATCACCGCGGCCCTGACTGCCGCACCGAAGGCCGTGCCCCAGCCCATCATTCCCTTCATGGTCAGGCGCCTGACCTTGGACCCGAAGGACACCCCTCCCCAGACACCCATTACGGTGGAGACGGTGGCGAAGAGCTTCAGAACCGGACCAATGGGCACATTCTGACCGAAGGCTAAGAGGGTCAGAGATTCCACGAAACAGGAGACGAGCGCAGGTACCGGGCCGTACAGGAAGAGCGCCATCAGGATTGCGACCTCACCGAAGTCGAACTGCAGGTACGGGACTATCGGGAAGTTGAGCCCTAGTACCTGGGAGAAGTAGGCCAGGATGGCCGAGAGGGCACCAAAGACAGCCACGCCTGCGAGGGACACGCTGTCGAATCGGCCGAAGTCCCGGTCTCCTCTCATGCCCCCGAACGAATTCGGTACGTTTATAATTGTTTGGTAGATACCACGAAAGTAGTCGGTTTGAGCCGTCCCCCGTCTTACCTCACCACGCTCATTGAGCTTTACTCCTACGGCGCCTCAGGTAGGCCGGTGGAGGTATCAACCCAAGACCTGGGAAAAGGACTCCACCTGAGTCAGCAGGCAGCTTCGAAGCACCTCCTAAAGCTCGAGCAAGAGGGAATGATCGAGCGGAAGAGAAAGGGACGAGGCGCGACGGTTGTCCTGACACCCAAGGGCGCCGACTTCGTGCTCTCCTTTTATACCAAACTCAAAGGCGTCGTGGAAGTCCCGATGACGCCCCTGACCTTCCATGGAAGGGTCTTTACCGGGCTCGGCGAAGGAGGGTACTACGTCTCCCTGGACGGTTACCGTCGGCAATTCAGCAGTCTGCTGGGATTCGAACCCTACGCTGGGACGCTCAACCTGTCGTTGGACTCGTCAGAGACAGAGCTGAGGAGGCAGCTGAAGTTCCTCAACGGGGTGGAAATCAAGGGTTTCCAGGACGGAAAACGGACCTACGGCCCGGTAAAGTGCTTCCGGGCCAAGGTCGAAGGAAGGTACGAGGCAGGGGCGCTTGTCATTGAGAGGACACACCACGGCGAGGCCGTTCTCGAAATAATATCGCCCCTCCACCTCCGGGAGGTCCTTTCAATCAAGGAAGGAGACCGGGTCTCGGTCACCGTGTATCCCAACGGCTGAGCCGCAGCCCGCTCCTCGACACAGCGGGTCGCGCGGCAATCTGTGGGAGCCATCCAAACGAACGATTTGCTTATCTATCGACAGCCCAGGACGGGACGCGAATGGGTCAGAAGAAGGAGATTCTCGTCCTGGTCGACGAGCACGACAACGAGCTGGGCACCCAGACTAGGGAGAAGTGCCACCTTGGCGAAGGGCTTAGGCACAGGGCCTACGTGGTGTTCCTCTTCCACGAAGGAAAGCTGCTCCTGCAGCAGAGGAGCGGGGAGAAACTTCTCTGGCCGTCCTACTGGGATGTCTCTTTCACCAGCCACGTCTATCCCGGAGAGTCATACATGCATGCGGCAAGGAGGAAGGGCGCTCAGGAGCTCGGGGCACACTTCGAGGAGCTCGAGGACGTCTATTCGTTCGTATACAAGGTGCCCTTCGGGAGGTACTCGGAGAACGAGTTCTGCAGGCTTCTTGTTGGCCGGTTCGATGGCGTCATCAGTCCGAATCCGAGAGAGATAATGGATACGAAGTACGTGCGGCTCCCAGAGCTCAGGAGAGAACTGAGGGAGAGGCCAGAGAGATACACGCCCTGGTTGAAGCTTGCCTTCGACGGGTTTCTCAAGACCGAGAAGTGGAAGAACTATCGCGAATAGAGCTCACTTGACTTCCTGTAGAGGCAGCCCCAGGAGCTCTGCAACGTGCTTCAGGCAGGTCATCTGGAGATCCTGGAGTTCGCCCGGGCACGTGAAGGACGCGGCCGTGGAGTGGCCACCTCCGTGTCCCCCGAGCCCCTGAGCGACAAAGTCGGCCACGGCTGAACCGAGCTTGATGTTGGTCGCCTCGAAGAACCTCTGGCTCGATCTGAGGCTCACCCGGGTCTCGTCGGCCGACACGCCCCCTACCGCCGCGAAGTCGGCTCCGAGGGAGATCATCGAGCGTGCCGCCTGTGCTTGAAAGGAGCCGAGCTCGCTGGTGACGGCGACCCAAGTGCCGAGCCTGAAGATTTTGATTCGCTGCGCCCCCTTGAGCTTGGCTATCACCTCGCCATAGTCGGGCTCCGATCTCAAGGCCCGTCTGGCCTCCCTGAGGTCTGCCCCACGGTCGAGAAGGTCGACGACGGCCTCCAGGGCGGCAGGTCCTGCGATTGCGAGGTGCTGAGAGTCAAAGAGGATTCCCTCCAGGAGCGCCTGCGCCGTTTCGCGATCTATCTTGACCTTCAGTTCCTTGAAGAGGTGGTAGACGACCTCGGCCGCCGACGTGGCCTCTTCGTCCACGACGACATGCTCGTAAAAGTCCCGGTCACGGAGTGGGTGGTGGTCCACCAGGACACGCGTGGCCGTCGCTCCCTTCATCTTTTCCAGCCAGCTCCCGAGGAGCTCAATGTCCCCTACGTCAACAGCGACGTAGATGTCGTAGGCGACGTCGTTCTCTTCGACGATCGACGCCTTGTGCTTGACGCAGAGCCTCTGCGTCAGGGCCGTCACGCCGCCAGGGGTAGCGATGTCGACCTTGCAGTTCGGGGAGATCACCCCGAGCAGGCTTGCGACGGAGAACGCGGAAAGATAGGCATCGGCGTCCGCGTTTCTATGGCACACTACGGCCGCGCGCTTCAGCGCCTTTGGGTCAGTGAAAGGGAACTTCCGGTTCGCTTTCCTAATCAACGGTCGGTTGAGTTCCTAGCTGTCTTCTTCCGGTTTGGAGGGTGGCTTCCCCTT